>OBJS01000064.1_pt1 | contig 60895 bp, 55 predicted proteins | sample 1519851 | NCBI WGS metagenome assembly OBJS01 (sample SAMN03019806, study PRJEB22545) | beach sand metagenome | biome: beach; feature: sea beach; material: beach sand | place: USA: Municipal Pensacola Beach, FL | collected 2010-10-20 | depth 25-47 cm m
GCGTAGGTGCTGCCCTTCATGCCGGTGTCCACATCCTGGCGGAGTTTTACGTTTACCAGCGCGGGCTTGCCCGAGGCGAAGGCGCGTTCGAGCGCGGGGCGGATATCCTCGGGGCGTTCGACATATTCGCCATGCCCGCCCATCGCCTCGACGATCTTGTCATAGCGGGTATAGTTGAGCTTGGTCGCCACCAGCCGGTTGGAGCCGTAGATCGTCGCCTGCGGGCGGATCATCTGCCCCCATGCCGCGTCATTGCCGACAATACCGACAATCGGCAGGTTGAACCGGATCGCCGTGTCATACTCAAAACCGTTCAGCCCGAACGAGCCATCGCCATAGATGATCAGTACCCGCTTGTCGGGCTGGGAGGCCTGGGCCGCGAGGGCGAACGGCATGCCGACGCCGAGCGTGCCGAGCGGGCCGGGGTCCATCCAGCCATTTTCCGCCGGCACCGGCAGCACCTTTGATGCCTGCGCCACGATATCGCCGCCATCGCCGATCAGAATGCAATCCTGATCGAAATCGGCGAGGAAGTCGCGCACCTCGCGGCACATGCGCAGCGGGTCGACCGGGCTTTCATTGGAATTGAGATCTGCCTCGACTGCGGCTTCAAGCTCCGCCTCGCGCGGTTTCAGCTCATTCAGCCAGCCGCTGAAATCGAGCGTTTGCTTCTCGTCATCCATGATCTTCAATATGGTCTCGAACGACGCGCCGATATTGCCGACAATCCCGACATCGGCGGAGCGGTTCTGGCCGATCAGCTCATTCTCGATATCGAGCTGGATGATCTTCGCATCCGCGGGGATGGAATTACCAAAGCCCAGCCGGAAATCGAGCAGCACGCCGGCGCAGATGAACACATCGCATTGCTTCATCGCATCCTTGCGCGAGCGGTTCAGCAGATAGTTCGATCCCGGCGGCACGGTGCCCCGGCCCATGCCGTTCACATAGGTCGGGATCTGGGTGCGTTCGAGAAACGCGTTGAGCCCGGCCGAGGCGTTCGACCATTTCACGCTGGTGCCGGCCATCAGCACCGGCCGCTTCGCACTGGCGAGAATTTCCAGCGCCTCGCGGCAATCCGCTTCGAGTGGCGCGAGCTGCGGCGCGGTGCGGCGGAATTTCGGCCAGCGGACCGATTCCATGCTTTCCACCCGGCCCATCAGCACATCCATCGGAATTTCCAGGAAGGCCGGTCCGGGATTGCCCGAAATCGCATGCCGGACGCCCATCTCGATATAGTCGGGAATGCGCGCGGTATCGTAACAGGCATCGGCCCATTTGGTGATCGGCCGCATCACGCCCACATGATCCATTTCCTGCAACGAGCCCATGCGCAGCTTGTCGAACGGGCCCTGCCCGCCGATCACCAGGATCGGGGAATTGGCGCGCCAGGCATTGGCCACGCCGGTCACCCCGTCGGTGACGCCGGGCCCCGCGGTCAGGATGGCGCAACCGATGCTGCCCGGATTAAGCCGGCTCCACGCATCCGCCGCATGCACCGCCGCCTGCTCGTGGCGCACATCGATGACCGGGATCCCTTCGTCCAGACAGCCATCATAGATCGCCATCACATGCCCGCCCGACAATGTGAAGACGCATTCGACCCCGGCTTTCTTAAGCGCGCGTGCTGCTAGTTTGCCGCCATGTACTGACATGAGCTTTCTTCCCCGTTACTGTGATATTTTTCGTCAGGATAGAGTGGCGGCCCCTATCAGGCAATGGAACAATGCGCCCGGGCGAACAATACCCCGCGCGCAACAAGTATGGCAGGAGGAACAAGCATGTTGATCGACCGGAACGAAAGCGCGCTGATCGTTGTGGATATTCAGGAACGGCTTGCGCCCGCCATGCATGACGGGGGGGAGGAAGCGATCCACAATAGCGGCGTCCTGATGCAGGGGGCGGCGCGGCTTGGCATTCCCGTTCTGGTGTCCGAACAATATCCCAGGGGGCTGCTGCATACCGTGCCCGCGCTCAAGGAACTGATGGGCAATGACATCCCCGCGATCGAGAAGACCGAGTTCGCCTGCCCGCGCAATGCAAGCTTTATGGAAAAGTTTCAGGCCACGGGCCGCAAGCAGGCGATCGTGACGGGGATGGAGGCGCATATCTGCGTGCTGCAGACCGCGATGCAGCTGATCGAGCAGGATGTGGATGTCTTCGTCGTCGCCGATGCCGTCGCCTCGCGCACGCGCGCCAGCATGGATCACGCCTTCACCCGCATCGACCGCGCCGGCGGCGCCATCGTCACCACCGAAATGGTGATCTTCGAATGGCTGGAAAAAGCCGGCACCGATGAGTTCAAGGCACTGCAGAAGCTGATCGCGTGAATTGAGATCCGGGGGGCAGCGGCCGGGTCAGAGCTTGTCTGTCAGCCACCATATGCTGGCGATCAGGGCGGCGGTGCTGCCGATGAAACCGACCAGCATCAGGATGCCGTCATGCAGGGCAAGCCCAAGCCCGATGATCAGAATTGCAAGGCCGGGCGCGAAAACCGCGAAAGGGACGAGCTCCAAAGGCACGATGACAACGGCCAGGGCGCAGCATAAAAGCGCGGCAAGCCGGCGTGCGATATCCCTTGTGAGAAAGCGCAGCCGTTTGGAAGTGTATCGATCCACCTTTTGCGCATAGGGGTCAAGCTTGTCGAGGCCTTTTTCCAGCTTGTCCCCGTCAAAGGAAATTTCGCGCAACCGGTTGGGCAGCCAGGGATATTGTTTGCCGAATACGGTCTGAACACTGATCAGCAGCACAAGCAGGGCGCAAAGCGACGGGATGGTCGGGATCGCCCCGGTCGGTAATACCATGATCAGCGCCGGGGCGACGAGCAACGGGCCGAACCCGCGCTGCTGAAACGCCTTTACGATATCGTCCAGCGTGGTTTTCTCCTCGCTGTCCTGCCTGGCGTCGCGCAGCCCATCAAGAATGTCCGAAAATGAGTTGGTGGCCATACGCCCGCACCGCTGTTGCGTGTTATCGATCGCTCCGGTGCCGGTGTGTGGCAGCCCCCTCGCGGCCCGGACATGCATCGATTATATACACGTCCGCAGGCTATATGTGCGAGTTGTCATTGATATGACAATCGGGGATGTGACACATCGGGGATGTGACAGGCCGATGCGGAGGGTGCGGAATGTTAAGCCGAACCGAGGGTCACACCGCGAAAGAGGTGCCGCAGCCGCAGGAGGCGGTGGCGTTCGGGTTGTGGATGCGGAAGGCCGCGCCGATCAGATCGTCGACATAATCGATTTCCGATCCTTCAAGATACATCAGCGACATTTCATCAATGACCACCTTGACCCCGTCGCGGGTGAAGCTGCGGTCATCGGCTGTCATCGCATCGTCGAAGGAAAAGCTGTACTGAAAGCCTGAACAGCCGCCGCCCGTTACCGTCACGCGCAGGAACACGCCCTCAGGCTCGCCCGCCGCAAGTTCGGCCACCCGGCGCGCGGCCTTTTCCGAAATCGTGATTGTGGCGTCACTGGTTTGCATGCGCGCTTGTCCCTTTCCTCATTCCTTAAATTCTTATCCGGCCTCAAATTTCCATCCGGCCTTAAATTCTTATCCGGCCTCAAATTCCCATCCGGCCGGAAATCCCCATCCGGCATCGCCGCCCATTTCGGCCACCAATATGAGAATAGCTGCATCTTACCGCAAATGATCTTAAGAAACACTAGCAACTATTGACCACCGGCTGCGGCTTTTGGGTGGCTTTCGCGGTGCCCGCTCATGCTGTGCGATATTAACCACAATGGCGATATATTCTGATATAATCGGTTGTATGCGATATTCCAGACCGGTCAGAGGGGGCGTGCATTGCCGATGCAGTGCCTTGCAATGAAACTTTTTTCATGAATTCACCGTCTAAAAATTCGTTTTCGCCGCCGGTGGCGCTTGCCCCCTGGGCCTGCGACCCGTGGAGCAGCCGTGGCCGGCTGATCGCGGAAAGCGAAAGCCCGACCCGCACGGTGTTTCAGCGCGACCGTGACCGCATCGTGCATTCGGCGGCTTTTCGCCGGCTCAAGCATAAAACGCAGGTATTCGTCTATCATGAGGGCGATTATTACCGCACCCGGCTGACCCATTCGCTTGAGGTTGCGCAGATCGCGCGGTCGGTCTGCCGGGTTCTGGGGTTGAACGAGGATCTGGCGGAAACACTGGCGCTCGCGCATGATCTTGGCCATCCGCCATTCGGTCATGCCGGCGAAACCGCGCTGGATGGCTGCATGGCTGATTTCGGGGGCTTTGACCATAATGCCCAGGCCCTGCGCATCGTCACCCGGCTGGAACAGCGCTATCTCGATTTCGACGGGCTTAATCTGACATGGGAAACCCTTGAGGGGATCGTCAAACATAACGGTCCGCTGATCGGCGTGGGCATTGACGCAGCGCTGCCTTATGCGATCCGCGAATATGCCGATGTGCAGGACCTTGAATTGCATTCCTACCCCTCGGCGGAGGCGCAGATCTGCGCGCTTGCCGATGAGATTGCCTATAACACCCATGATATTGACGACGGGTTGCGGGCCGGGCTGCTTGATCTGGAGACGATGCGCGATGCGCCGCTTGTGGGGCCGATTTTCGTGCATTTGCTGGACCGGTATCCCGATGCCGCGCGCAGCCGGATCATCAATGAGGCGGGGCGGCGGCTGATTACCATCCTGATCGGGGATCTGGTCAATGAAATCCAGACGGCGGCGATGCGCGAACGCGTCTGCAGCCCCGATCATGTGCGCGGGCTCGGCAAGCCGCTTGTGGGCTTTTCACGCGATATCGGCAAGGGGAACGAGGCGCTGAAAAAGTTCCTGCGCAAACATGTCTACCGCCACTACAAGGTGAACCGGATCATGAGCCGCGCGCGGCGGGTGGTCGAGGAATTATTCGCGCAGTTCCTGGAGGAGCCCGATCTGCTGCCCACCGAATGGCAGGAACAATGCGACAGGCCCGGAACGCGGGTGACGGCGCGCATCGTCTGTGACTATATTGCCGGCATGACGGATCGCTATGCTTATGAAGAGCATCGCCGTCTGTTCGATCTGCATTCGCGGATGCAACCCTGAACCGCTGGCACTCACCTTTTGCGCCCTCAATTCGCGGGCGTTTTTAGATTCACAGGCATTTTTACAAGTAATGGCATGAATATATTCGACGCGTTCAAAGACAGGCTTGTCACGATCATCAATACATTGGGCGAGGGGGAACCACGGCTTGCCGGGCTTGCCCTCGATGCGGTCACGGTGGAGGCGCCGCGCGATCCCGCACATGGGGACCTTGCCACCAATGCGGCGCTTGTGCTGACCAAACAGGCACGGATGAAGCCGCGCGATATCGCAACGCTTCTGGGCGCCGCGCTTGCTAAGTTGCCAGAGGTCGCATCGGTCGATATCGCCGGGCCGGGTTTTATCAATATGCGCCTGACCGATGCCTTCTGGCAGCGGCAATTGGCCGACATTCTGCGCGCCGGCGAACAATTTGGCCGCTCGGAAGCGGGGGCGGGCCGGAAGGTGAATATCGAATATGTCTCCGCCAATCCCACCGGTCCGATGCATGTCGGCCATACCCGTGGCGCCGTCTTCGGGGACAGCCTTGCCAATCTGATGGCCTATGCGGGCTATGATGTGTGCCGCGAATATTACATCAACGATGCCGGCGCACAGGTCGAGGTGCTGGCCCGCTCGGCTTATCTGCGGTATCGCGAGGCGTTGGGGCAGGCGATTGGCGAAATCCCCGAGGGGCTTTATCCGGGCGATTATCTTGTGCCGGTGGGGCAGGCCCTGGCCGCCGAACATGGTGATGCGCTGTGCGCGATGCCCGAAGACGCGTGGCTGCCGATCGTGCGCGATCGCGCGCTTTCGGCAATGATGGATCTGATCCGCGCCGACCTTGCCGCGCTCGGCATCACCCATGAGGTGTTTTATTCCGAGCGTGAACTGCATGCGAGCGGTGCCATCGAAAAGACCCTGGAATTTCTCGATTCCCAGGGGCTGATTTATGTCGGTGTGCTAGAGCCGCCAAAGGGCAAGCAGCCCGAGGATTGGGAACCGCGCCCGCAAACGCTCTTCAAGGCGACGCAATTTGGCGATGATGTCGACCGGGCATTGCGGAAATCCGATGGCAGCTGGACCTATTTCGCCCCCGATATCGCCTATCATTACGACAAGTTCCAGCGCGGCTATACGACCATGGTCGATATTTTCGGGGCCGATCACGGGGGCTATATCAAACGGATGAAGGCCGCTGTCGCGGCAGTGACCGGCGGCGAGGGTGCGCTTGATATCAAGATCTGCCAGCTTGTGCGGCTGATGCGCGATGGCGAACTGGTGAAGATGTCCAAGCGTGCGGGCACTTTCGTCACCCTGCGCGAGGTGGTGGACGAGGTCGGGCGCGATGCGGTGCGCTTCATGATGCTGTTCCGCAAGAATGATGCGCCGCTCGATTTCGACTTCGCCAAGGTGACCGAGCAGTCCAAGGACAATCCGGTCTTTTACGTCCAGTATGCGCATGCGCGGATCTGTTCTGTGCTGCGTAACGCGGCGGCGGCGTTTCCCGATGCCGATCTTGGCGATGCCGCGCTTGCGGGTGCCGATCTTTCCCTGCTCGGGACGGCAGAAGAGCTTGCCCTGATCGCGCTTCTGGCAAGCTGGCCCGAGATGGCCGAACGCGCCGCGCGCAGCCATGAGCCGCACCGCATTGCCTTCTTCTGTCATGGTCTTGCCTCGGAATTTCATGCACTCTGGAACAAGGGCAATGATTCGCCACAATTGCGTTTCATCGTGGCGGATGATGAGGATGTAACGCTTGCCCGGCTGGCCCTGATTCGCGCCGTTGCGCTCGTCATCGCTGCGGGGTTGCGGATCCTTGGCGTCGAACCGGCGGAGGAGATGCGCTGAATGTCTGATCCGGGAACCCAGGACCCATTTCACGAACCGCCCGCGCGCGCGCCGCGGCAGAAACTCAGTCCGCGAACCAGGCTGTTTGCGGCGGTTGCCGCATCGGCGGTGGCGGTAATGGTTATACTGGTCTGGGCAGGTTATGAGCTTGGCAAATCGCAAACCCCCGGCGAACCGCCGCTTGTGAAAGCGCCCGAGGGGGCGGAGAAGGTTCGTCCCGATGACCCGGGCGGCATGTATTTCGAGCATCAGGACAAGACCGTCTATGGCGCGTTCGACGGCCGCGAGGAAGAGGTCGAGCAGCTCTTGCCCCCGGCGGAAGAACCGATGTCAAAGCCTGAGCCGGTATTGCCTGTGCCCGAGGGTACTGATGGGGAAATGGCTGACGAAGCGGCCGGCGAAGCCGACACCGCGCCGGCAATCGGCGAGACTGTGCCGAAGGTGCCGGGCGCACCGGCAGATGAAACACGCTCGGAAACCGCTGTTACGCAAACACCAGCCGCGCCGCCTGTAACCGCGCCCGATGAAAAGACGGCTGCCGCCATCGCGCCGCCGCCCGCGTCTGTGCCCAAGCCGCAAGCGACGACCGAAAAACCGGTGGCGAAATCGGATGCGAAGCCGCCGCTGCCCGTGCCGCCCGCGCCCGCGATCACCGCCGCCCCGCCCGCCGGCAGCAAATATGCCGTACAGCTTGGCGCCTTTCGCACCGAAGCCGCGGCCGACGCCGGTTGGACGCTTCTGTCGGGCAAGCACAGGGCGCAGCTTGGCGGGCTCAACCATTATGTCGTGCCGGTTGATCTCGGTGATAAGGGGCGGTTGTACCGCTTGCAGGCCGGGCCGTTCGCAACTCGCGCGGATGCGGATGATAAATGCGCTGAATTGAAGAAATCGGCGGTGGATTGTCTGGCAGTCAGCCGATAGGGGATAACGGTGCGCGCGGCAATTTTCGGGTGTGCTGGACCTGAACTCAGCAATGCGGAGATTGCTTTTTTCCGTGATGTTCGGCCCTGGGGTTTTATTCTTTTTGCGCGCAATATCGTCGATCCGGATCAGTTGCGGGCATTGAACGCGTCTTTGCGCGACAGCGTCGGGCGCGCCGATGCGCCGATTTTTATCGATCAGGAAGGCGGGCGGGTCGCGCGCATGAAGCCGCCTTTCTGGCGTGCCGCGCCGCCGGCGGCACGGTTTGGCGATCTGTCCTTGATCGATTCCGAGAAGGGCGCGCGTGCCTGCTATCTGAATGCGAGGCTACTTGCCGCTGAATTGCATGCAGCCGGGATTAACGCCAATTGCGCGCCGTTGATCGATATTGCGGTGCCGTCGGCGCATGCAATCATCGGTGACCGGGCATTTGCCGGTTCCGCCGCGCTTGTCGCCGGGCTGGGCGCGATGATGTGTCGGGGTCTGCTTGAAGGCGGTGTCCTGCCGGTCATCAAGCATATTCCCGGACATGGTCGGGCTGGTGCGGATAGTCACCTGTCCCTGCCGGTTGTGGATGCGGATCTGGCGCTTCTCGCGCAGACCGATTTCGTGCCTTTTCAGAAGCTGGCCCATATGCCGCTCGCCATGACGGCGCATATCGCCTACACGGCGATTGACCCTGATCGCCCGGCCACGCAGTCGCCACGCCTGATCGGCGACGTGATCCGGGACACAATCGGCTTTGACGGGGTGCTGATGAGCGATGATCTGGGCATGGCCGCCCTGACCGGCGATTTCACCGCACGCGCGCGTGACAGTATCGCCGCGGGCTGTGACATCGTCCTGCATTGCAGCGGCGATCTGGATGAGATGCGTGCGGTCGCCCGGGGAACGCCTGAACTTGCCGGTGCCGCGGCGCGCCGCTGTGACCGGGCCCTGGCGCAATTGCGCCCGCCCATGGCATTTGATGAGGCTGCGGCGCGTGACGCGCTGCACGCGCTGCTCGACATGCTTGAAGCGGGTTAGCTGGTCGGCCCGGTTTGCGGCGTATATAGTGGTATGAAGCGGCCTTCGGGGCGAATCGGTGTGTCCCCCGCATTGCCCATTCAGCCAGACAATCCGCCCGCATGGGCCAGGAAACCCGCGTGAGCCAGGAAAAACGCCATACCGATGATTGAAGATGAAGATCCGCAGGATCAGCACGAGACAGCGCGGCAGACGCAGGATGATGGCTGGGAAATGACGCAATCCCCCCCGCGCGAGGTCATGGTCCTCAATCTTGAGGGGTTTGAGGGGCCGCTTGATTTGCTGCTGGCGCTGGCGCGGACGCAAAAGGTCGATCTGCTGTCGATATCGATCCTGGCGCTGGCTGAGCAATATATCGACTTCATTAAAAGAGCGCGCGAACTCAGCCTCGAACTGGCTGCTGACTATCTGGTCATGGCGGCGTGGCTTGCCTATCTGAAGTCGCGCCTGCTATTGCCGCCCGAACCCGATGACGAGGGGCCAAGCGGTGAGGAAATGGCTGCAATTCTGGCGTTCCGCCTCAAAAGGCTCGAAGCCATGCGCGATGTCGCAGCCAGGCTGTTCAACCGCGACAGGCTGGGCCGCGATGTCTTCAGCCGTGGCATGCCCGAAGGGGTCCGCGCGATCACCCGGTCTGAATACCGTCTGTCATTCTATGAGTTGCTCAAGGCCTATAGCGATAGCCGGGTCCGCGACCTTGCCCCGCCCAGAATGCATATCCGGCGGCCGCATATTTATTCCATCGAGGATGCGCTGGCGCGGTTGAAGCGGTTGCTTGGCAATGTGCCCGACTGGTCGGTACTCGAACAATTCCTGCCCGACCTGGCCGGGGAGACCGAAGGGAACGCGGTCCGTTCCGCTGTGGCAAGTACCTTTGTCGCCGCACTCGAAATGGTGCGTCGCGGTCATGCGGAGATGCAGCAGCATGACACATTCGCCCCGATCTATCTGCGCGCGCGTGAGGGTGAGCCCGAAGCAGAAGACATGTCGCCGGAGAGGTATGAACCATGAGCGATGACAAGATGCCCGGTGAGGATGAGCAGGAAAACAAGACGCCTGAAAACGCGTCAGGGTCTTCGCCTGACGACTCCGCTGATATTTCGGCTGATGTTTCTCCTGACGTTTCTCCTGATGTTTCTAATGTCGCGATGCTGTATCCCGACGCGGCACAGCATCGACGCATGCTGGAAGCTCTGTTGTTCGCGGCGGCTGAACCGCTGGACGAGGCAAGTCTTGCAGCCAGATTGCCGGCTGGTGTGGATGTGCCGGCGCTGCTTGAGGAGCTTGTGGAAAGCTATGCCCTGCGCGGTGTGAACCTGATCCGGATCGCGGGCGGGTGGGCGTTCCGAACCGCATCGGATCTGGCATTTTTGCTGCGTGAGGAGGTGACGCGCGAACGCAAACTATCGGCGGCGGCAGTCGAAACGCTTGCGATCATTGCCTATCATCAGCCTGTGACGCGCGGCGAAATTGAGGAAATTCGCGGTGTTTCGGTCAGTCGCGGCACGCTGGATGTCTTGCTTGAAACCGAATGGGTTCGGCCGCGCGGCCGCCGCAAGACGCCGGGTCGGCCCCTGACCTTTGGTACGACGAAACAATTTGAGGATCATTTCGGTCTGGAAAGCGTCAAGGATCTGCCCGGCCTTGACGAGCTGAAGGCGGCGGGTTTGCTGAATGCGCAATTGCCGCCCGATTTCCGGCTGGAGCTGCCCGATCCCGACAGCCCGCGTGACGATGAGGAGCCGCTGGCACCCGACGATGAAGCTTTGACCGGGCTGCGCGGCAATGTGGTTGCCGGACCGGGCATGGCACCTGCCGCCGCCGATATGGCCGATCCGCCGGACAGGACCGAAAACTGATCATGACATCCGGCAAATTGATGATCGCCGTCTAAAGGCTTTCAATATGCCGCATGCTATGGCTACATGCAGTTCCTATATAAGAATTGCTCGCAGTTGCCCGAAAGTGTCGCGTTGTTTCGGGTGGTGATGGATTGAATAAGTAAAAATGGTTGCTGAAACCACGAATATTGTTGCAGCCGGTGCAGATGCAAATATCCCCGAAAGAGATGCCGGCGCCGTGAAAGTCGTGCCGCGTCTGGCATTGTCGCATGTGTCGCATCGTTATGGCGATGTGTTGGCGGTCGACGATGTTTCCCTGGAAGTTGGGGCTGGGGAACTTGTCTGTCTGCTTGGTCCGTCCGGATGCGGCAAATCCACGACTTTGCGGATTGCGGCCGGACTTGAAAAGCCCCATGCGGGGCAGGTGTTTATCGATGGGGCGGAAGTGGTCGGCGAAGGCTGTTTCGTTCCCCCCGAAAAACGCGGTGTCGGGCTGATGTTTCAGGATTATGCCCTGTTCCCGCATATGAGCGTTGCCCGGAATGTCGGTTTTGGCGTGTTGGGCGTATCGCGCGCCGAACGTGACAGGATCGTCATGCAGGCACTGCGTATCGTCGGCATGGAACGCTATGCAGATGCTTTTCCGCATACCCTGTCTGGCGGTGAGCAGCAGCGGGTCGCGCTGGCGCGGGCATTGGCGCCGCAGCCTTCCATCATTCTGATGGACGAGCCGTTTTCCGGCCTCGACCGGCGTTTGCGCGATGAGGTTCGTGAGGAAACGGTCAGTATTCTGCGGCAGGCGGAAGCTGCGGTGCTGATGGTTACCCACGATCCGGAAGAAGCCATGAGCATGGCGGACCGGATTGCCCTGATGCGTGCGGGAAAGCTTGTCCAGATCGGACCGCCGGACGAGCTTTATTTCCATCCCGTGGATGCTGATGTGGCGGAATTTTTCTGTCAGCTCAACCGGTTGCATGCTTATGTGAAGGACGGTGCGGTCGCCACCCCCTGGGGGGCTCTGCCCGCTGGCGGTTTTGCCGAGGGGGACGGTGTTGAAATTCTGTTCCGGCCTGAGCAGGTCAAGCTGGGCGCCGCCGCGCGGGACGATCTGCCGCGCGCTGTTGTCGAACGCTGCAGTCCGCTCGGTGGTGAGCGCTTGCTGCAGTTACGACTATGTGCGGATAGCACCCGCCTGCGTGTCAGGTTGCCCTATGAGGATTGTCCGGCGACCGGTGCGGAGGTTGGCGTCAAGATCGCCTTGTCGCAGATGATGATCTTTCCCTGCCGCTGCGGTCATGCGGCGCGCGCTTGATCAGGACGTCGCGTTGCGCGGGGGATTGCATTCTGACAGAATATGCCCAGATCGGATGAAAATCCGGTTCCGGTCTGTTATTGGATAAATCGGCGGCTCATCCTCTTTTGTGGCGGGGAGGGAGAGTCCGGAAAACTTGTCTTTGCGCCGTCAAGACGGCCACCATGCAGTCAACCGACCGTCGCCGCCAACCGACCGTCAATGAGGAGCAAGCCTAATGGGCCTAAGTATCTGGCAGATCATGATCGTTGTGGTACTTGTCGTGCTGCTGTTCGGGCGGGGCAAGATTTCCGATCTGATGGGCGATGTCGCGAAAGGCATAAAGAGCTTTCGGCAGGGGATGTCGGATCAGGAAACCGAAACGCCGCCGCAGATCGACAATGGCAAGCAACAGGCCAATAACGACACAACCGATCGGACTGCAAAAAGCTGATTGCTTTGTTGCAGGCGCCAAGGATGAAAATCGGTTGCCTGATACCATCCAATCCACAGTAGCCGCGTTTCAGGACACAGGATATGCCTGACATTGGTTGGCAGGAATTACTTATCATCGGCGCGATCGCGATTATCGTGGTCGGGCCAAAAGAGCTGCCGCTGCTGATGCGGACCGTCGGGCGGTGGATCGGTCGCGCGCGGGCGATGGCTGCCGATTTCCAGCGCAGCATGGACGATCTGGCACATGAAACGGAGCTGGAAAAGTTGCGCCGCTCCATTAACGAAATTGGCGACGAGATTGGCGCGACGGACCCGACAGCCGCGGATCCTGAGGCTGCGGCAATCCATGGCGGGGTCGTGATGCCGACCTCTGCGGGCGAAGACCCGGTGCCGCCATCCGTTGAACAGCAAGCCGACCGGCAAGCGCCTGCACCACGGTCAGGAACGGGTAGCCTGTGAGCCAGGACGATATCGATGCAAGCAGTGCGCCGCTGCTTGATCACCTGATAGAGCTGCGCGGCCGGCTGATCAAAGCGCTGATCGCATTCGCCGTGGCCTTTGCGTTTTGTTTTTATTTTGCCGAGCAGATCTATGCATTTCTTGTGCAGCCCTATGCCGATGCGGTGGCGGGCGAGGATCGCCGCCTGATCGCCACCGCATTGCAGGAAGTTTTCTTTTCCTACATCAAGGTTGCGATGTTCGGTGCGCTGTGCCTGTCATTCCCCATTGTCGCGGCGCAGATTTATGCCTTCGTGGCACCGGGTCTTTACCGTAACGAACGGTCCGCGTTCCTGCCGTTTCTTGTCGCAACGCCGCTCTTGTTCATTGCTGGTGGCGCGCTTGTCTATTATCTGATCATGCCGCTTGCGACGGAATTTTTTCTGGGATTTGAGCGCAGCGGGGCGGCCGGCGGCCTGCCGATCCAGCTTGAAGCCAAGGTAAATGAATATCTCGGCCTCGTCATGACGCTGATTTTCGCTTTCGGACTTTGCTTCCAATTACCGGTCTTGCTGACGTTACTGGGGCGGGCGGGGCTTGCAACCAGCGACGGATTGCGGCGTAAACGCAAATACGCGATCGTCGCCGTATTCGCGGCGGCGGCGATCCTGACGCCGCCCGATCCTGTCAGCCAGATCGGCCTCGCCCTGCCCATCCTTGTTCTTTACGAAGCCTCGATCTGGGCGGTGCGACTGATCGAAAAGCGTCGCGTTTCTGATGATCAGTGAGCGGCTTTCGGGTGGTGAGGGTCTGCCCATGGCTGGACGTTATCGGGCCGGGCGCGTATAGCTTTCCGGGCTGTATTTTAAGCAGAATCGGTTTTTGTGGGCGGTGTCGCGCCGCGCCGGTTCGGATGCCTGGGAATAGTCGTCTATGCATGATCTGAAACTTGTTCGCGAAGCGCCGGATGCCTTTGACGCGGCCCTGGAACGGCGCGGATTGCCCCCCTGTGCGCAGAAATTGAACGAGATGGATGCGGCGCGCCGCGCTTGCGCGACATCGCTGCAGGAGTTGCAAAAGGCGCGCAATGATGCCTCCAAGCAAATCGGCGCGGCGAAAGGGCAGGGCGATGAGACCCGCGCGCAGCAACTGATCGGGGAAGTTGCCGATCTGAAGCAGCGAATTCATGAAGGTGAGGAGCAGGAGCGGCAGTTGCAGGCCGCACTTGATGCGGAACTTGCGACCATACCCAATCTGCCGCTCGATGATGTGCCGGTCGGTCCCGATGAAGCCGCCAATGTGGAAATCCGCACGGTTGGCGAACTGCCGCAGTTTTCCTTTTCGCCGCAGGAGCATTTCGATCTGGGCGAGGCGCTGGGCCTGCTTGATTTTGAGCGGGCGGCGCGGATGTCTGGGTCGCGTTTTGTCGCGCTGCGCGGTGCGCTGGCCCGGCTCGAGCGGGCCTTGGCGGCCTTCATGCTCGATCTTCATACCAGCGAATTCGGCTATATCGAGGTGGTGCCGCCCCTGCTTGTGCGTGACGCTGCCATGTTCGGCACCGCGCAGCTGCCGAAATTCGCCGAAGATCAGTTCCGGGCGGGTGATGAGCATTGGTTGATCCCGACTGCTGAAGTGCCGCTTACCAATCTTGTGCGTGAGGAGATTCTGGCGGAGGAGGAACTGCCCCTGCGCTTTACCGCCTTTACCCCCTGCTTCCGTGCCGAGGCAGGGGCGGCCGGGCGCGATACGCGGGGCATGATCCGGCTGCATCAGTTTCCCAAGGTTGAACTGGTCAGCATCGTCACCCCCGAGCAGGGGTTGGAGGAGCTTGAGCGGCTGACCAATTGTGCTGAAGAGGTGCTGAAACGGCTGGAGCTTCCTTACCGGGTCATGTTGCTCAGCAGTGGCGATATGGGGTTCGCTGCGCGCAAGACCTATGATCTGGAGGTTTGGCTGCCGGGGCAGAATGCCTATCGCGAGATTTCAAGTTGTTCCTATTGCGGTGACTTTCAGGCCAGGCGCATGCAGGCGCGGTATCGTCCGGCGCAGTCGAAAAACCCGCAATTCGTTCACACGCTGAACGGATCGGGGCTTGCGGTCGGGCGGACGATGGTTGCCATTCTGGAAAATTATCAGCAGGAAGGCGGGGCAATTGCTGTGCCCGACATATTGCGCCCCTATATGGGCGGGGTGGAGGTAATTGGCGTAGATGGCTAAGAGTGACTGGAAACCGCGCATCCTTCTGTCAAATGATGACGGGATCAATGCCCCGGGGCTGAAATGCCTGCATCGCATCGCAAAGCAGCTGACCGACGATATCTGGATCGTCGCACCTGAAACCGAACAAAGCGGTGCCTCGCATTCGTTGACGCTGCATCACCCGTTGCGGCTCAGGCAGGTGTCGAAGCAGAAATATGCGGTGCAGGGCACGCCGACCGATTGCGTCGTCCTGGCGGTTGCCGAGGTGATGAAGGACAATCCGCCGGATCTGCTGCTGTCGGGGGTCAATCGCGGCTCCAATCTGGCTGATGACGTAACCTATTCAGGAACGATTGCGGCGGCGATGGAAGGAACCGTGCTGGGAATCCCGTCGATTGCGCTCAGCCAGACCTATGGCTTTGAAAGCGGCGGCAACGTTAAATGGGCAACGGCGGAAAGGCATGCGCCCGCGCTCATCCGCAAGCTGTGTGACGCGGGCTGGGCAAGCGATGTGCTGATCAACATCAATTTCCCCGATGTGCGGGCCGATGATGTGGCGCAGGTGGAATTGACACGGCAGGGGCGGCGCGATCAGTCATTGCTTGAGATCGATGCGCGTATCGACCGGCGCGGGATCCCCTATTACTGGACAGGGTTCAAGCGGGTGCGCAGCAACCCCGCACAGGAGACCGATCTGCATGCGATCTATGCCGGCAATATTTCGGTCACCCCGTTGCATATGAATCTCAGCCATGAAACCGCCTTGCGTGCCTTGAGAAAGAATTTCGGCAAGTAAGCGCTATGTGCCAGAATTGCCCGGTGACTTATGGGAGGTCAGATCTCCTTGGATCCGCTTGAAACCGCCAAGATCAAACTGATTATGGAGTTGCGCCATCAGGGCATCACCGATGCCGTGGTGCTGAAAGCGATCGAAAATACGCCGCGTGAAGAATTTTTACCCGCTGCACTGCGGATGCAGGCCTATGACAATCAGCCATTGCCGATAGGCTGCGATCAGACGATCAGCCAACCCTATATCGTTGCCTTCATGACGCAGCATCTCAAGCTCGACAGATCGATGGTGGTACTGGAGATCGGTACCGGGTCGGGCTATCAGGCTGCGGTGCTGTCGCGGCTGTGCCGCCGCGTCTATACGATCGAACGCCACCGTCCCTTGATGCGCGAAGCCCAGGCGCGGTTTCAGGCGCAGGGGCTCCATAATATCACGACGCGGGTCGGCGATGGCTATAAGGGGTGGCCGGAAGCCGCACCGTTCGACCGTATCGTGGTGACCGCCGCTGCCCCTGAACCGCCTGAAGCGCTGATTGCACAACTTGCTGTGGGCGGCTTCATGCTGATCCCGGTCGGACCGCAATGGCAGGGTCAGCAGATCCAGCGCATTACCCGAACCGAAACAGGGATCGAAACAGAAGATCTTTTGCCCGTCAGGTTCGTTCCCATGTTGCCTGGCGTGGAACGGGCTGCGGGCAATAACGGTACGGGAGACGGCGGGTGAAACGCGACGCGAGCGGTATCAGGGCGGCGGCCAGGGTTATCGCGGCGATGAGCGTCGCGGCGATACTGTCGGTCCTGGCGGCCTGTGCGCCTGTAACCCCCGCACCGGTGACCTATCATGGCGCCAATGCGGGGGCGCCGCGTGGCGGCGATGGGCGTTCGGGAATAACGGTACGCAAGGACGACACGCTTTATGCCATTTCCCGCCGTCAGGGGGTCAGCTTGCGCGCGCTGATTGCCGCCAACAATCTGCAGCCGCCTTATTTGATCGTACCGGGGCAGACACTTGTCCTGCCCCGCGCGCGCCTTCACAAGGTGGCAAAAGGCGATACGGTTTTCAGTATTTCGCGCCGCTATGATGTGAATATGTCGGATCTGGCACGCGCAAACCGGCTCGGTCCGCCTTTCACAATTGCGGTCGGTCAGCAGCTTGTTATTCCAGGCGCTGGCGGTCAATCCGGCACCGCGGTGGCAGCGGCAAGCAGCGCCGCCGGCCGCAGATCGGCCGCGCCGCAGGCTCCGATGACAGCGCGCCAGGCCAAGCCCCGAGAGCCGCGCCCGGTCGTAAAGAAACAACCGGTTCCCGCGCCGCCGCCGCGTAGCGGAAAGACCTTCTCCTGGCCGGTGCGGGGAACGGTAATTTCAGGGTTCGGGCCGAAGAAAGGTGGCTATCACAATGATGGAATCAATATCGCCACTTCGGCGGGCGCGCCGATATTAGCTGCCGAGAACGGCGTTGTGTCTTATGCGGGAAATGAATTGCGCGGCTATGGCAATCTGTTGCTTGTACAACATGCGGATGGCTGGATTACCGCCTATGCCCATAATGCAAGGCTGCTGGTCTCACGCGGCGATAAGATCGCAAAAGGGCAACTGATCGCGCATGCAGGCGATACAGGCGGGGTCAAGCGACCGCAATTGCATTTCGAAATCCGTAAAGGGGCGACGCCGGTCAATCCGGTCCGATATCTGCCCTCCGGTTAACCGCAATGTGCCGGTGAGGTCATTGCGGCCAACTTTCAACGCTCGGTCAGCGGATGACCGAGCCGGCCGGCCAGATCCTGAATGAATTGCCAGGCCACCCGGCCTGAGCGTGCGCCCCGTGTCGCACTCCATTCAATTGCTTCCGCACGCCATTGGCTTTCGTCGACCGGCAGATCGAAATAGCGGATATATCCTGAAATCATATCCAGATAATCCTGCTGAGCGCAGGCATGAAAGCCGAGCCACAGGCCAAATCTGTCGGACAGGGAGACTTTCTCCTCGACCGCTTCGGAAGGGTTGATCGCGGTCGAGCGTTCATTTTCCATCATGTCGCGCGGCATCAGATGGCGGCGGTTGGAGGTCGCGTAAAACAGGATATTGTCCGGTCGCCCCTCAATACCGCCTTCAAGGACTGCTTTCAGCGATTTATAGCTTGTATCGTCATTGTCGAACGACAAATCGTCGCAGAAAATCAGGCATTGCCGGCCGGTATCGCGCAGTCGCGCCATCAGATCGGGCAGCGAATCGATATCTTCGCGGTGAATTTCAATCAGCGTCAGGCTATTGGGGGTTTCGCGGTTCACTGCCGCATGCGCCGCTTTCACCAGCGAGCTTTTGCCCATGCCGCGCGCGCCCCATAAGAGGACGTTATTGGCGGGCAACCGCGATGCAAACCGCTTGGTATTGTCCAGCAATTGATCGCGGACATGGGCAATGCCGCATAGCAGCTCAAGCGGGACATGGCTGACGCGTGTGACCGGCTGCAGATGCGCCTGCGCGGCATGCCAGACAAATGCATCGGCGTCATCCAGCCTGAGCGGGGTGTCGGGGCGCGGCCCAAGGCGTTCCACCGCTTCCGCAATCCGTGTCAGCAGCGACAGCATGTCGTTTGTTTTTTGCGGCATTGAGGTAACTCCGGATCGGGTGAAGTGGCGGCTGAAAGCGGGGCGGCGGCAAAACTAGCATGCCCGAATTCATCGTCAACCTGCTGTTTCCAATCCCGCTCATGCCCGCTATAGTCCTGCGATCTTGCGCCAACAGGTTGCAACCTTCTGGAGTCGTTCATGTTTATTTCACCGGCTTATGCCCAGGCAGCAGGTGCTGCGCCGTCCTTCTTTGATGCGGTTATTCCGCTCGTTCTGGTTTTTGTCATCCTGTACTTCTTTCTTATCCGTCCGCAGCAAAAGCGTGTGAAGCAACACCGTGAAATGGTATCAAACGTTCGGCGCGGCGATACGGTGGTTACCGCAGGCGGCATGATCGGCAAGGTTACGAAGGTGCTGGAAGACGGTGCCGAAGTAATGGTCGAAATCGCCGAGAATGTGCGCGTGCGCGTGGTGGCAAGTACGCTGAGCGATGTGCGCTCGAAGAACGAGCCGGTAGCCGCGGACGGGAAAAAGCCCGCCAATGATGATAAGGGCGACACCAAAGCCGATAAATAGAACCCGCATGCGCGCTTTGCCTGGATCATTTTGCGCGGACCGCCGCTGTCAAGATCGAGGACGTGCTGTAAATAGGTTTTGCTGATGCTGCATTTCGCCCGTTGGAAAATCGCAACGATCCTTCTGACTGTTCTGGCCGGCTTTGTTTTCGCCGCGCCGAACCTTTTTCCCGAACGCACGCTTGCGGGATTGCCCGACTGGGTGCCGTCTGACCGGATCAATCTTGGTCTTGATCTTCAGGGGGGATCGCATCTGCTGCTTGAGGTCGATGTCGCCTCGGTCGAGCGGGAGCGGCTGGAGGCGCTGACAGAAGAAACACGCGCGGCGCTTCGGAAGGAACGCATCGGCTATCGCAAGCTCGGGGTGCAGGACGGGGCGATGACGGTGCGCATTCGCGATGACGAGAAGCTGGCGCAGGCGCAAACGTTGATCGCTGAACTCGGGGCCGCGGGTATCGGGACGAATGCGCTCAATTTGCTTGGTGGATCGGGGCAGGAATTTACCGTCGAAAACCCCGAAGCGGGGTTGCTGCGTGTCAGGCTGACGCCGCAGGCGCTGGATTCCATGCACAGTGCCGCGGTTCAGCAATCGATAGAGATTGTTCGCCGCCGGATCGATGAACTGGGGACGCGCGAACCGACCATTCAGCGCCAGGGCGGGGATCGTATTCTTGTGCAGGTGCCGGGTCTGGACGATCCGCAGCGGCTCAAAGAGCTGTTGGGAAAGACCGCAAAGCTTGCCTTCCGCCTCGTTGACCTCAGCGTCAGCACGGCAGAAGCCCAGCAGGGACGGGTGCCCGCAGGGTCGGAATTGCTGCCGTCCGAGGAGGCGGGCGCCACAGCTTACGTGGTGCGCAAGAAAGTCATGGTCAGCGGTGAAAATCTTGTGGATGCGCAGCCATCGACCGATTCCCAGACCAATGAGCCGGTGGTGCTGTTCCGCTTCGATGCCGCGGGGGGTAAACGATTTGCCGATGTCACAAAAGAGAATGTCGGGCGACCATTCGCGATCGTGCTTGACGGCAAGGTTGTCAGCGCACCGGTCATCCGCACCGCCATTCTGGGCGGGTCGGGGCAGATCAGCGGCAATTTCACCTTTCAGGAAGCCAATGACCTTGCCATTCTGCTGCGCGCTGGCGCGCTGCCGGCCCCGCTGAATATCATTGAGGAACGGACTGTCGGGGCCGAGCTTGGCGCGGATTCGGTACGCGCGGGCCAGGTTGCCGCAATCATCGGATTGGTGGCGGTGCTTGTCTATATCGCCTTGTCTTATGGGATGTTCGGGCTGTTCGCCAATCTGGCATTGCTTGTCAATCTTGTGCTGATTGCAGGTACGTTATCACTATTGCAGGCGACGCTGACCTTGCCCGGGATTGCGGGCATCGTGCTGACCGTCGGTATGGCGGTCGATGCGAATGTGCTGATTTTTGAACGGATCCGGGAAGAATTGCGGAATGGCAAATCGCCGCTCAATGCCGTTGATACGGGTTATCAGCGGGCCTATGGCACGATCCTTGATGCGAATATCACAACCTTCATCGCAGCAATCATCCTGTTCCAGATTGGATCGGGACCTGTACGCGGCTTTTCGGTTACGCTTGCAATCGGCATTCTGACATCGGTATTTACCGCCGTCACGCTGACGCGGTTGATCGTCGTTTATTATCTGCGCCGTAAGCGGCCCTCTGCCATTTCGCTATAACCAATTCGGTTCGCAAAGAAAAAAGGACAGTGCGGATGTTTCGCCTGAGACTTGTCCCAGAAACCACCAATATCAAGTTTGTGTCATTCCGCAAGGCAAGCTTCCTGCTGTCGTCGCTCTTTGCAATTTGCTCTGTGGTGTTGTTTGCCGTGATAGGACTGAATTACGGGATCGATTTCCGGGGCGGTACGATGATTGAAATCGGCACCGAGGGGCCGGCGGACCTCACCCGCATTCGCACAATTGCATCGTCGCTGGGGCTTGGCGATGTCCAGGTCCAGTCATTCGGTGAGGAAAATGATGTGCTGATCCGGGTGGAACAGCAAAGCGGTGGTGAAAAGGCCCAGCAGAATGTGGTTGCGACACTGAGGGCCGCGCTCGACCGGGAATATGGCAGTCCGATAAGCTATCGCCGGGTAGAGGTCGTCGGGCCCAAAATCAGTGGTGAACTGGTGGAGGCAGGTACCCTTGCGGTGATCCTCGCTGTGATTGCGATGCTGGTTTATATCTGGTTCCGCTTTGAGTGGCAGTTCAGCGTCGGTGCGGTGGTGGCGTTGCTGCATGATGTCGTTTTGACGATCGGGATTTTTTCCCTGCTGCAGCTTGAATTCAATCTCTCCATTATCGCGGCTATTCTGACCATCGTCGGCTATTCGATGAATGACACGGTGGTGGTCTATGACCGGGTGCGCGAGAACTTGCGCAAATATAAGAAAATGCCGTTGGATGATTTGCTGAACCTGTCGATTAACGACACCCTGTCGCGGACGGCGATGACCTCATTGACGACATTGCTCGCCCTGTTGGCGCTCTATATTTTCGGGGGTGAGGTCATTCGCGGCTTTACCTTTGCGATGATCTGGGGGGTTGTCGTGGGGACCTATTCATCGATTTTCGTGGCCGCGCCCTTGCTTCTGGTTCTGGGCGTCAAGCGCGACTGGTCCGGGCTTCAGACAGGGGCTGCCGACAAGAAAGCCGGCTGAGCGATCCCGCGTTTCTGATTGCGGTATCGCACGATAAAGCGAGGGCGCGCCGAGTTGGGGCGCGGCGATCGGTCGCTTCAAAATCATCCAGATTCATCCAGAATGGGGTTGAACAAAGCCGCGAAGGCAGGTTCAATCCCGTATAATAGATTACGGTCGCTTGTTGCCTGGTCTTGGGTGCTTGGCGCGCACATAAAATGTTGTCACTGATACGCTCTTTCCAGGCGCAAGCGAGAATGTTGTCAATGCCGGGGAGGATTAGCCATTGGCCCAGGAAAAAGAGGAAACCATAAAAGCCGGGGGGACTGAACTCACGTTAGTGCGGGGCGGCAGCGGCCGCCCGCTGGTCATTTTCCATGACGAGCTTGGTTATACAGGCTGGATGAGCTGGAATGAGGCGCTGGCTGCGGAGCACGAGTTGATCATCCCGTTGCAGCCGGGATTTGGCAAGACACCGCGTCTTGACTGGATCATGAATTATCGCGATCTGGGCGGGTTTTATCAGCGTGTGCTGCGCGATATGAAGCTGGGGCAGGTGGATGTGATCGGCTTTTCCGCCGGCGCGTTTATCGCGGCTGAGATGGCGGCCTCCAACCCCGATATTTTCGGCAAGATGGTGCTTGTCGGGCCGATGGGGCTGAAGCCCGAAGAAGGTGAGATTCTGGATATGTTTGATAAGACGATCCGGACCCACCTTGTGCATACGGTATGGAATACCGAGGCTCCTGAATTCGCGAAAATCTATGGCGGCGATATGTCGCCCGAACAGTTCGAGCTGTTCGAGGATGCCCGTTCGGAGACCGCGCGCATCGGCTGGGAGCCTTACATGTTCAACCCGAGCCTTGGGCATTTGCTGCAAGGGGTGAGCGATATCAAGACTTTGCTTGTGTGGGGAATGAAGGATGACTTCACCCCGCGCGGTTGTATCGAGGCTTACAAGAAAGCCATCCCCGATGCGCAGATTGCTGAAATCCCCGAGGCGGGCCATCGGCCGGAAATCGAGAATCCGGATGCCTTTATCAGGGCGGTGCAAGGTTTTCTTGCCGATTAAGCGCTTGCGCGGAAGGCAAGACCGGCCCGGAACGAGATACGAAGGATAAGAACAATGAAGCTAGGCTACTTCACAGAACGTCCCTACCGCTGGATAAAGGAAGAGGAAGTTCTTAAAAACAAAGCTTTTTTTGCGGTCTCTAACGCGCAATTCGACCGCGAGAAGGCCGCCGATGACTATAACTACTTCCTTGACGAAGCCTGCTATGCCGAAGAGCTGGGCTTTGACGCTGTCGCGCTGAACGAGCATCACGGCAACCCGTTCTGCATGGGCAGCGTGATGAATGTGGAAGCGGCGATCCTTGCGCGCATTACCAAAAAGGTAAAAATCGTGCTGATCGGCAATCCGTTGCCGGTGATCAAGCATCCGTTGCGCATGGCTGAAGAGCTTGCGGAAATCGATCTGATTTCCCGGGGCAGGCTGGTCACCGGCTGGGTGCGCGGTGCAGGCAGCGAGCAGTTCTTCAACAATGCGAACCCGGCCTATAACCGTGAAATGTTCAATGAGGCGCATGACTTCATCGTGCAGGCATGGACGCGCCCGGGACCCTGGCGTTACGAGGGCAAGCATTTCCACTATCGCCACGTCAATCCGTGGGCCTTGCCTTATCAGAAACCGTATCCGCAAATGTGGATTCCAGGGGTGCTGAGCCCGGAGACAGTCCTGTGGTGCGCCGATCACGCCTATCCCTATATCGGCCTTGGGACTTCGTTGGGACCGACGGCGGATTTGTGGGATTTTTACGCCGATCAGGCCGCCAAGCACGGCTATCAGGCCGGGTCGGAAAATTTCGGTTACCTCATCCCCACATTCCTGGCTGAAACGGAAGAAAAGGCGCAGGAGCTTGGCCGCAACTTCGTTTATGGCGGCGGACAGAACGCGTTTTCGCGGCCTGAACACACATTGCCGCCGGGATATAATTCCAAGAATGCGATCCGCATGCTGGCAAAGCAGCCCGGCGGTAGCTGGCTTGGCATCAATCGTGAAAAGCTCAATGCGGAAGGCGGCGCGGCGGCAGATGACGTGAACTATGACGAGGTGCGCAAGAAGCTCGTTGCAGGCTTTGAGAAGGCGCAGCGAAACCATCAGATCCTGATCGGTACGCCAGATACCGTTATCCCCAAGGTCAAGCAGATCCTGGATGTCATTCGGCCAGGTGTCTTCACCTTCTTCGCTGTTCAGGGACCGGTTGGCAATGAAGACCGGATGACCAGCCTGCGTCTGCTGGGTGAACATGTTGTGCCGGCAATTCGCGACTATGCGAAAGAGATCGGTCTCAAGGATCCGTTTACCCGGCTACCGGGCAAACAGAAACTGACAAGCGGCGTACAGCGCGATCCGGTTGTGGATCGCGATGCTCTCAAGCACATCAAGTTCGAGGCATAACCGCGTCGTATCAGAGACGCAAGCAGTCGTGAAACCCGGCAACCTGGTTGCCGGGTTTTTTGTTCCCTGACTTGGAATGCATGCCTGAAAATAAAAGGGCCGGCTTCTTGGAAGCCGGCCCTTCACGGAAGTGTCGTATTGGATGTCAGCGTTGCCTAGAACAGGTTTTGCGCTGCCACCATGCAGAACAGCATGGGGATCGACAGCAAAGTGTTCGTACGCGAGAACAGCATGGCACGCCGTGCCGAGGCTGCTTTGGAATCTGCATCCAGATCGGGATACTTATTATTGATATTCAATGCTTTTTGCTGGTTCGGCCAAATGATGAACCAGACATTGAACCACATGATTGTGCCCAGCCACATGCCAATGCCGATCACGAAGTTCTTCTCGACCAAACCGTCGAAAATATTCGTATCCGCGCCCATGGCGGCACCCGCGTCGGTCATCATTTTACCTGCGCCTTCAAGTGCGGCGGGTATCTCACCGCCACCGGCCAGGCTCAGCGTCAGCGCATCGACCAGATAGCCATTCAGATGAGCCAGAATGAGACCGGTGATAATTGTCGCCATTGCGCCCCAGCGGAACCAGAACAGCGCTGCTGGCGCGATCACCTTGCCAATCGCCGGCTTCTGCTCGTCGGGGATGTTGGGCATGTTGGGAATCTGGACAAAGTTGAAGTACCAGAGCAGGCCGATCCACATCACACCTGACAGGACATGGAACCAGCGGAACACAAACGCCCAGAATGCCTGATCAACGCCGACCCCAAATGAGCCGATCGCGATCGCGAATAAGATCGCTGCCAGGACAAGCCCCGCGATCACCGTATTTTGTAGAGAGGTTAAAATTGCTGCCATTGGTTTGCTCCCCTTCCCCTTACGAATCGGTATAGTTGCACCTGATTAACGCGGTATTATGCCGCACTGTGCCGACCTTCGGTCTAGTTTTCAACACCGTATGTATTTTGCGGGTTGCGCCAAATTGGTCAGCCTGCATCGAGAGTAATGAATTTAAGCCCGACTGAGAACCTTGTTTTGATATCCGGGGAGGCGTGGTGAAGGACGATCCGCAGTTTGCGGGGCAGAACGCCGAGCTGACACAGCGCGTACGGCATGGCGACAGGGATCGGTTTTTGACCGGACTTTTTGCGCCGCCAGAGAAACGTCAGGCATTGTTTGCCATATATGCACTGGAATTCGAACTCGCCCGTATCCCCGAACTGGTGTCCGAGCCGATGCTTGGGGAGATTCGCCTGCAATGGTGGCGCGAATTGATCGATGCGGTCACCACCGGGCATGGCCGGCAGATGCATCCCTTGTCAGCGCCACTTATTCACGCGATCGAGGGGCAGCTCGTGCCGCGCGCCGGTTTCGATCGATTGATTGACAGTTTTTCCGATAGCATCAGCGCGGCGGCAGACGGAGAGGCAGCATTGACACCGTTTCCCGGTCTTGCCGCGTCGCTGGATCTTGCGGCGGCGCTGCTTGCTGATGACCAGATAACAGGAGAGGAGGGGGGCGCTGGAATCGCAGCCTTGTCAGAAGGCTATCAGCTCGTCTTGCAGATCCTGTCATTGAGCGATCACGCGTCGGGTGGCCAGCACCCCAGAATTGCGTTGAGCTGGCTTGCCGGTCACGGGTTGCGGCGCGCCGGATTGCGGGCAGATGAGAACCGCGAAGCTGTCCGGCAGATGACAAAGGCCATGGCTGACAGGGCATGTGACAGGCTGCGATATGCGGCGGGCGACCGGATGCTTGCGCGGCCTGAGATGCGGCCGCTGGGCTGGCTGATTGTTTTGTGTGCGGGGTATCTGAACTTGCTGCGGCGCGGAAAGTTCGATCCCTTCGCCAAATCGATGCAGGTGCCGGTCTATCGGCGGCAATTCTGGCTGATGCGCGCGATGTTGCGGCGCGGTGGCCTATCGCGTGGGCTCTGATTGCCAGATGGCATTCTGGGGCAGTTGCAGCCAGTCACCAAGCTCATCAAGGGCGCGGGTGCAATAGCCTGCCTTGCGTGCAAGTTTGCGTTCGCCCCGCTTCAGCCGCTTTCCCGTGCGCGGGCGGTCTTCCGGTGCAAGCGGTGGAAACAGGCCGAAATTGATATTCATCGGCTGGAAGCAATCGGCATTGGCGTCGCCTGTGACATGGGCGAGCAAGGCGCCGAGCGCGGTTGTCGCGGGCGGCACGGGCAGCGCATGGCCAAATTTGCCGGCACTCGCAAAACGCCCTGCAAGCAGTCCCATCGCGGCACTTTCCACATAGCCCTCGACCCCGGTTATCTGGCCCGCGAAACGCAGATGCGGTGCCGCCTTCAGCCGTAAGGTCCGGTCCAGCAGCCGCGGGCTGTTCAGAAAGGTATTGCGATGGATGCCGCCCAGCCGTGCGAACCGTGCATTTTCAAGCCCCGGTATCGTGCGGAAGATGCGGGTCTGTTCACCATGGGTGAGCTTTGTCTGGAAACCCACCATATTATAAAGGCTGCCCAATGCGTTATCCTGGCGAAGTTGTACCACCGCATAAGGTTTTTCACTTATGTGCGGGTTCGTCAGGCCAACCGGTTTCAGCGGTCCAAAGCGTAATGTTTCCGGGCCGCGTTCGGCCATCACCTCGATCGGCAGGCAGCCCTCGAAATAGGGCGTGTCGCGTTCCCAATCCTTGAATGGAACTTTATCTCCGTCCAACAAGGCATTGATAAAATTGTTATATTGCGATTCGTTGAGAGGGCAATTGATATAGTCTTTGCCGTCTCCGTCGCCGCTTGATTTATCATAACGTGACTGAAACCAGGCTTTATCGAAATCAATGCTGTCAGTGTAGACGACCGGTGCAATCGCGTCGAAAAAAGCCAGTGCTGTTTCCTCGGTCAACGCACCGATCCGGGCGGCGAGGGCGTCAGATGTCAAAGGGCCGGTGGCAATGATCACATCCTGCCAGTCTGCAGGCGGGATGGCGTCAACCGCTTCGCGGCTGATGGTGACATTCGGCAGGCTTTCAAGTGTTGCCTGAATTTCAGCGGAGAAGCCATGCCGGTCCACAGCCAGGGCGGTACCTGCCGGAAGCCTGTGCCGGTCGGCGGCCTGCATGATCAGCGAGCCGGCGCGCCGCATCTCCTCATGCAGCAACCCCACGGCATTGGTTTGATGGTCATCCGATCGCAGCGAGTTCGAGCAGACCAGCTCGGCGAGTTGATCGGTTTCATGCGCCGCTGTCTTTTGGGCTGGCCGCATTTCGTGCAGGACGACCGAAAGCCCCGCGCGTGCGGCCTGCCATGCCGCTTCGCAACCGGCGAGGCCCCCGCCAATGACATGCAGGGGGTGCGATAGACTCGGCTCGGACATAAGAATTTCCTGCGATCAAAGATATAATGGGTGGTTGTTCTTAACCCATTGTTAAGGTTGAACAGATAGTTAATTCAACCTGTGGATAAATTTGTGAATAAAGCGGGGATGTTCTGGTGAAAACCGCACTGGAACCGGGGAATCAGGCGCTGTTGGATTACTGGTACACAATCCGGGATGATGCGGTTGTGCCCGATCGCGCCGCATTCAAGCCCGCTGATGTCCGCCATTTACTGCCGCATTTGATGCTGCTTGAGTATCGCGGGCACGGTGCGCTGATATACCGGCTGATCGGAAATGCCATTGTGGATAAACTGGGCACCGATTTCACGGGGCTTTGTCACCTCGATATTGTGCCGCAAACCCGCCGTTTGCAGACCGCTGCGCGCTATCGCGACATTCTGGCAATCCCGTGCGGGATGAGTGTGCATCGCGCGCTCCGCACGAAATATGGCGCAGCGGTTGTGCTGGAATGTCTTTATCTGCCATTGCGTGACCGGCGTGGGGCCATCACGCAGCTGATTGGTTCGGCCAATGTCATACGCGCATATGACAGGCAGACTGAACGGGCCTGCTCGCGCGAACAATTGCACAAGATTTCCTTTATCGATCTTGGAGCCGGGACACCGGCGATCACGCCGCAACCCATTGCTGCCGCTTGAGGCTTCCTCGCGGATGCGACCCGGAATCAAGTCTTCGGGGAAATGCTGCCATCTCAAGCTTGTTGCTGGCTGGGGGACCTGGATTCGAACCAGGGCTGCTCGGGTCAGAGCCGAGAGTTCTACCGCTAAACTATCCCCCAATCGCTGCCGCGCTTTTGTCAAAACCGTGGCGTGGAGAGCGTGGAAACTAGTAATCTGAACCCCATTATGTCAACTCGTGATTGCTAATTGGTTGACATTACAGGTGCAGGCCAAGTGCGCGGTGACGGCGCATGCATTTTTTGCTATGCTCATTTCAATCGAAATTAGGAGCGGTGCCGCGAATCGAACCCGAAAGTGAGAGGGCCGGACCGTAGAAAATTGCGTGCAAAAAAACAGCCGCAGGTTCGAAAATGCGGGTTTCTGACGCCTATCTGCGTCCGGTGAATCACCGCCCGCAGATATATAGCGCGCTGGACCTTGGAACCAATAACTGCCGGCTGCTCGTCGCGCGCCCGACCCGGCGCGGGTTCCGGGTCGTGGATGCCTTTTCCCGGATCGTGCGTCTCGGGGAGGGGTTGGGGCAAACAGGCCGTTTGTCGGATGCCGCGATGGACCGCGCGATTTCGGCGCTGCGGGTATGCGCGCGCAAGATGCGCCGGCACCGTGTTTCGCGGACCCTTAATGTTGCGACAGAAGCCTGCCGTCTGGCGGAAAATGGCGATGCCTTCATCGCGCGGGTGCGGGCCGAGACCGGCATTGAACTGACGGTTATCAGCACGCGCGAGGAAGCGAATTTTGCCGTCGCTGGCTGCTTGCCCCTGCTGGATTCGCAATGCGGCAATGCGCTGGTATTCGACGTTGGCGGCGGCAGTACCGAGCTTATCTGGCTCGATCTGGCGAATGTGCGCGATCCCGAGATCATCAGCTGGACCAGTATGCGGCATGGTGTCGTGACCCTGTCGGAGAAACATGGCGGGATCGAGATCAGCCCCTCCGCCTATGCGGCGATGGTCGATGATGTTGCCGGGCAATTGCGCGATTTCGAACTGCAAAATAACCTGCAGCGCTATTTCGCAAGGGGTGGCGCACAAATGCTGGGCATGTCGGGCACGGTAACCACACTGGCCGGTGTACATATGGGGCTGCGTCGTTATGATCGCTCCCGCGTCGATGGCGCCTGGATGATGCTGCAGGATTTGCGCGATGTGTCGCGCAAGATTACGGCGATGCAGCATCGCGACCGCGTCGCCAACCCATGTGTGGGACCTGAGCGTGCCGATCTTGTTGTGGCCGGTTGTGCGATATTGGAAGCAATTACCGATATCTGGCCGGCAGAGCGCGTGCGGGTCGCGGACCGGGGGCTGCGCGAGGGCATTCTGACAACCTTGATGCGCCAGGATGAAGAGACAAGGCGCACACCGCGCTTTCAGCCATAGCCATCAGATCGGCAAGCGATAGTGATCAGCGAAGTAGCGTTATGAGTAAACGACCGACAGGCAAGGGCCAGAAGCGTGGCAAGAGTGCGGGCGGCGTTGCCGGCAGCCGCGAGGCGCGTCAGCGCGTCAAGACCGCACGCGGGCGGTCAAATTCCTCAACCCGCTGGTTGGAGCGGCAGCTCAACGATCCCTATGTCGCGGCTGCAAAACGCGATGGCTACCGGTCGCGGGCTGCATATAAGCTGCGCGAAATCGACGACAGGTTTCGGTTTCTGAAAAAAGGCGCGCGGGTCGTCGATCTTGGGTCGACGCCGGGCGGATGGACACAGGTCTGCGTCGAACGGATTTTCGGAACAGGGGGGCCCGCAGCATCATCGGGGGAACGCGGCATCATCGTTGCCGTGGATATCAATGAGATGGAGCCTGTGACCGGCGCCAAATTCCTGCAACTCGATTTCCTCGATAACGCTGCGCCGGCCCTGGTCAAGCAGGCGCTTGGCGGTCAGGCGGATGTTATCCTGTCGGATATGGCCGCCCCTGCCACCGGGCACCGCGCGACCGATCATCTGCGGGTGATGGCGCTATGCGAGGTGGCGCTGCTTTTTGCGATCGAGGTGCTGGCGGTCGGCGGCGCATTTTGTGCGAAAGTCCTGCGCGGGGGCGCGGATACCGAAATTCTCAACCGGCTGAAACAGGAGTTCAGCGAGGTCCGCCATTACAAGCCGGAGTCGAGCCGTTCCGATTCTAAGGAGATTTACGTTGTGGCGACAGGATTCAAAGATCGTTAGGCTGCAAGTGCCCCGGTGCCGGGAAACAGCGTAAAGCAGGGAGTGCAAACCGATGAGTATCACGCAAAATAAGGCATTATCAGCCGATAATCCGGAAGATTGCCTGCAGCCGGGACATTTCGTCGATAGTGATCATCCCGCAATCGTCGCTTATGCCAAAGCCAAGACGCAGGGGCTCGATGCCCCGATGGACAAGGCCTTGGCCATTTATTACGCGGTGCGGGACGAGATTTTTTACGACCCCTACAATATCGACCGGCGCGATGGGGCCTATAAGGCAAGTGTCTGCCTTGAGAAACGCTATGGCTATTGCGTGCCAAAGGCGGTCTTGCTGGCCGCCGTTTGCCGCGCCGCCGGGGTGCCGGCCAGGCTCGGTTTTGCTGATGTGCGCAATCACCTGACTTCCGCGAAGCTGCGTCAGTCCATGGGAACCGATGTGTTTGTGTTCCATGGCTATACCGATATCTATCTGGACGGGAAATGGGTGAAGGCGACCCCTGCATTCAATCTGACCCTGTGTGAAAAGGTCGGCATCGTGCCGCTCGATTTTGATGGGGTGAACGATTCAATCTATCACCCCTTCGACAAGGAGGGGCGCAAGCATATGGAATATCTGCGTCAGCGCGGCACCTATTTCGACCTGCCGCTTGAGGAAATGCGGCGGGCGACGATGGAGGCTTATGGCCGGTCAATCGAAGAAGTGTCGGGCCAGTCCACCCTCGGTGATTATCGCGATTTTGAAAATGAGGCGGAAGCAAGCTGACGGATAAGGCCGGGCGTCCCTGATCGGCGCTGTGGCTGTCGTGCAGAAAGTTGATATGCTGGATTGACACAGGCCGCCGGGATGATCATATTCCGCGCCCATCATTTACCGCTCTGGAGGCAGTTTTGGAGATCAAAGAAGCCCTTACCTTCGACGATGTTCTCCTGAAGCCTGCCGCCTCGAATGTTCTGCCGGCGCAAGCCGATCTGAAGACGCGCATAACCCGCGAGATCAGTCTGAATATTCCGCTGCTTTCCGCTGCTATGGACACTGTTACCGAGGCGCGCCTTGCAATTGCACTCGCGCAAAATGGTGGCATTGGCGTCTTGCATCGGAACATGACGCCCGAGGTGCAGGCCGAGCATGTTCGGCAGGTCAAGAAGTTTGAATCCGGCATGGTGGTCAATCCGTTGACCCTGCGACCCGATGAAACCCTGTCCGCCGCGCAGCAACTGATGCAGACCCATCATTTTTCCGGTTTTCCTGTTGTTGCCGCGGATGGCCATCTGCTTGGCATCCTGACCAATCGCGACGTGCGATTTGCCGAAGACCCAAATCAGCCCGTCAGCGAATTGATGACGAAGGGCGATCTTGTCACGGTAAGTGAGGATATCGGACTTGAGGAAGCCAAACGCCTGCTGCATCAGCACCGGATCGAAAAGCTGCTTGTGGTTGACGATGCGTATCGCTGCATCGGCCTGATTACGGTCAAGGATATCGAGAAGGCGCAGCTTCATCCCAACGCCTGCAAGGATCAGAAGGGGCGTCTGCGGGTCGCGGCAGCGACGACAACGGGCAATGACGGCTTTGCCCGCATGGAAGCCCTGATCGATGCAGAGGCCGATTTACTGGTCGTCGATACAGCGCATGGCCATAATGATGGTGTGCTTGAACAGGTCCGCAGGATCAAGCGTGAAAGCAATCAGATACAGGTGATCGCGGGTAATGTGGCAACTGCGGATGCGGCGCTTGCACTGATCGATGCGGGCGCGGATGCGATCAAGGTCGGTATCGGGCCAGGCTCGATCTGCACAACACGGATGGTCGCCGGTGTCGGCGTGCCACAACTGACCGCGATTATGGAGGTGGCGTCAGTCGCGCGGCCGCGGAAGATCCCGGTGATCGCCGACGGGGGCATCAAGTTGTCGGGCGATCTGGCGAAGGCGATTGCGGCGGGGGCCGATTGCGCGATGATCGGGTCGCTATTTGCGGGGACGGATGAAAGCCCGGGCGAGGTGTTCCTGTATCAGGGGCGCAGTTACAAGGCCTATCGGGGTATGGGGTCGCTTGGCGCGATGGCGCGCGGCTCGGCGGATCGTTATTTCCAGGAAGATATCAAGGATAGTTTGAAACTTGTGCCTGAAGGGGTCGAAGGGCAGGTTCCCTATAAGGGGCCGTTGACCAATATCATTCATCAGTTGCTGGGTGGGCTGCGCGCGGCGATGGGTTATACCGGCTGCGCCACGATCGCGGAGCTTCAGGAAAAGCCCCAGTTCATTCGGGTGAGTTCCGCGGGGCTTTCGGAAGGGCATGTCCATGATGTTGCCATAACCCGCGAACCGCCCAACTACCCGATCGGTAATAGAGGCTAGGCCTGTGAAACCAGCGGCCAGAATTGCCGCCGCAATCGAGATTTTGCAGGGGATGAGCCAATCGGGGAAGCCGGCGGACCGGTTTCTCAACGAATGGGCGCGTGCCAACCGGTATGCGGGTGCCAAGGATCGCAACGATATTTATAATCGTGTCTATCGCGTGTTACGCCGGCGCGCTGAATATGGCTGGCAGGCAGGCAGCGTTGAGCCGCGCGCGCTTGTTCAGGCGGATTTGCGCGCCCATGACAGCCTGTCTCTGAGCGACATTGCGCAGTTATTCGGTGGCGGCAAATATGAGCCGGCCTGTTTGTCCGACGCTGAAACCGAAGCCTTGAGCCGCGAAATTGAACAGGATGCGCCCGATTGGGTGCAAGGAAACTACCCTGAATGGCTGGCCCCGCTGATGGCCGCAAGTCTGTCTGACCCTGTGGCCGAAGGACAGGCCTTGTCCGCGCGTGCGCCGCTCGATCTGCGGGTCAACCTGTTGCGGGCGCGGCGTGAGCGGGTGCAGGCTGCGCTGGCGGAAGAGGGGATTGAGGCGGCGTTCACGCCCTGGTCCCCCGATGGCTTGCGCATCGTCGCGCGTGACCGGATTACCGGCAGCAAGGCGTTTAAACAGGGCTGGGTCGAGGTGCAGGATGAAGGCTCGCAAATCGCCGCGCGGTTCGCAGCGGTGCGGCCAGGGCAGCAGGTCGTCGATCTATGCGCCGGTGGCGGTGGCAAGACACTTGCTATGGCGGCGCAAATGGAAAATAGCGGCCAGATACACGCCTTTGATGCGGCGGCCGGCAGGTTGAAGGCTATGATGCCCCGTTTGCGCCGGGCGGGCGTGCATAATGTGCAGATTGCCAGCGACCCGAAACCCGCGCTGGAGGCATTGAAAGGGCGGGCGCATCGCGTCGTGCTTGACGTGCCGTGCAGCGGGACAGGGGCGTGGCGGCGAAACCCGGATGCAAAATGGCGGCTGACCGCCGACGCGCTGGAGAATCATCGACAAGCCCAGGACAGCCTGCTGCGCCAAGGGGCCGAGCTTGTCTGCCCCGCGGGGCGACTGATTTATATCACCTGTTCGATCCTGGCCTGCGAGAATGGACAACGGATCGAACAGTTCCTGTCCGATGACAGCAGGTTTCAGATCTTGCCACCCGCGCAGTTATGGGAGGAGACGATCGGACAGCCTGTGCCTGTATTCGCAAAAGCCCGGTCCGATCATCTGACGCTGACACCACGCAGCAGCGGCACGGATGGATTCTTCATTTGCGTCATGGAGCGGGTCAATTGAGCATGCTAACACATAGCGATTATGGATTACCGAATCTCACTTTTTACTCTAACTCGCCGCCGGTTTTACGGCGGGCTGATGGCGGTAATCCTGTCGCTTTTAGTTGTCGGCGGGCTGCAGGGGACGGTGGCGGAGCCATCGCTTTCGGAACGCCATAGCCTCAGAGGCGCCGAATTGGTTGAAGCGGGTAAGTTTGAGGCCGCGCGGCGTGCATTGGAGCTTGCGATGGTGGCGGATCCCAAGAATGCGCGGGCAATTGTCTGGCTGGGTCAGGCGCATGCCGGGTTGGGTAATTTGGAAATATCGGAGAAATATTTCAACACGGCTATGAGCATCAGCCCGGATGATCCGCAGATTTTGCTGATAGTGGGTAAGTCAGATGTTGCAAAGGGGGCGCTTGACGCAGCCCGGGAAAAGTTGCGCCGGTTGACGGTTTTATGTGGCGAGACGTGCCCGCAAACCCTTGCGCTGACCCAGGCAATGCGTGAATCCGGTGGCGCGCCCGCGCGCGGCTCAAATTAGGAAAGGAAGCTTGCAACGCCATGTCCGACCGTGTCTTGATCATCGATTTCGGATCACAGGTCACGCAGTTGATCGCCCGCCGCATACGCGAAAGCAACGTCTATTGCGAAATCGTGCCCTATAACAAGGCGGATGCCATTCTCGACAGTTTTGCTCCCAAGGGCATCATTCTGTCGGGTGGGCCCGCCAGCGTGACGCTTGCCGATACCCCGCGCGCGCCTGACCGGGTGTTTGAGTTGGGCGTGCCGGTTCTTGGCATCTGCTACGGCGAACAGACCATGTGCGCGCAGCTTGGCGGCGAAGTTGCGGGTTCAGACAAGCGCGAATTCGGTCGCGCAATCCTGAAAGTTACAGACGAATGCCGGTTGTTCGACGGGGTTTGGCCGGTGGGGACGACCGATCAGGTCTGGATGAGCCATGGCGACAGGGTCGTCTCGCTTCCGCCGGGTTTCAGCCCGGTTGCGGTCAGTGACCATGCGCCATTTGCGGCCATTGCCGATGAGCAACGGCAGTTTTATGGGGTGCAGTTTCATCCCGAGGTTGTCCACACCCCTGCCGGCGCGCGGCTGCTTGAGAATTTTACCTGCAAGATCGCGGGATGTGCCGGCGACTGGACGATGGCCGCATTTCGGGAAACTGAAATTGCGAAAGTCCGCGCGCAGGTGGGGGATGGGCGTGTCATCTGCGGGTTGTCGGGGGGGGTCGACAGTTCGGTTGTCGCCGTCTTGCTGCATGAGGCGCTGGGCGATCAACTGACCTGCGTGTTCGTCGATACCGGTATGATGCGCGCGGGCGAGGCGGAACAGGTCGTCAGTGTGTTCCGGGGTCACTATAACATCCATCTGGTGCATCGCGATGCATCGGCGCTTTTCCTGTCCCGGCTTGCGGGGGTGACGGACCCCGAACAGAAACGCAAGATAATCGGTGCCGCCTTCATCGAAGTTTTCGAGGAAGAGGCCGCAAAAATCGGCGGGGCGGATTTTCTGGCGCAGGGCACGCTTTATCCAGATGTCATCGAAAGCGTTTCCTTTGACGGCGGGCCCAGCGTGACGATCAAGTCGCATCACAATGTCGGCGGGCTGCCCGAACGCATGAATATGGCGCTTGTTGAACCGCTGCGTGAACTCTTCAAGGACGAGGTGCGCGCCCTTGGCCGCGAGCTTGGCCTGCCGGAGATATTTGTCGGACGCCACCCGTTTCCCGGCCCCGGGCTTGCCATTCGCATCCCTGGCGAGATTACTGCTGAAAAGCTCGATATTCTGCGTCAGGCCGATGCGATCTATATCGATGCGATCAGGCAGGCCGGGCTTTATGACGAAATCTGGCAGGCATTCGCGGTGCTGCTGCCGGTCAAAACCGTCGGCGTGATGGGGGATGAACGCTCCTATGACTATGTCTGCGCGCTGCGGGCGGTAACCTCGACAGACGGGATGACCGCGGATTATTATCCCTTCGAGCATGCGTTCCTCGGACAGGTGGCAACCCGCATCATCAATGAGGTGCGCGGCATCAATCGGGTCGTTTACGACGTCACCTCAAAACCCCCCGGCACGATCGAGTGGGAATAAACCCCAAGACACGATATTGTACGCGGCGCCCTGTATCCGGGGGTAAGATTCGTGGCTAGCGTTGGAGTGATTGGCTTTTGAGCGATATTTTTCGTGAAGTCTCTGAGGACATTCGCAACGAACAATTGAAATCATTATGGGACCGTTATGGCCTGTTGGTCATCGGCGCCATTGTTCTGCTTGTCTTGAGTGTTACAGGCTGGGTCATGTGGCAGAATTACGCGCGGGATCAGCAGGCCGAAGCGGCGATTGCGTTCCTGAAGGGTGAACAGCTGCTGCTTGACGGGGAGGCGCAGGCTGCTGCGGCGCATTTCGACACCTTGGCCAGCGATAGCGGGACGGCGGGTTACACTGCAATTGCGCGGATGAAACAGGCGGCGGCATTGATTGCGTCGGGCAACAATCCGCAGGCGGTTGCGGTATTGGATCAACTTGCCAGCGATGCTGGGGTCGACAAATTGTGGCGCGATCTGGCGGCGCTCAAGGCCGCGTTGCTGCTGTCCGACAGCGCCAGCGGTGACGAATTGAAGCTGCGGCTTTCTCCCTTCACCGGCACCGAGCATCCGCTTCGCCACTCAGCGCGCGAAGCGCTGGCGTTTCTTGCATTGCGGGAGGGACGCAAGCTGGATGCCGCCGCGACATTCCGGGTCTTGGCCGATGATCTGACGGCGCCACAGGGCATTCGCGCGCGTGCCGCGCAAATGCTTGAGGGGTTGCCGCCACCGCCATCCACACCAGCTGCGCAGCCCGATACGGCCACGCCGTCTGAGACCGGGGCGGTTGAATAAGATGCCGAGCTTGTTACCCGATATGTCTACCAGGGCTGATGGCGCGCGGCGCATTTTGGCGCTGGCCATCGTGTCGCTTCTGGCAGGCGGCCTTGGCGGATGCGATATTTTCAAGCCTGCCAAGGGGCCGAAACTCGAAGGTGAGCGGATCTCGGTGCTTGCGCTGGACAAGAGCCTCGAATCCGATCCGCGAATTGGCGATTTGCAGGTGATGTTGCCACGGCCTTATGTCAATCGCGATTGGCCGCAGCCCGGAGGGTATGCGGATCACGCGATGCATCATCTGGCTTTGCCGCAGCAGCTCGCACCGGCCTGGCAGCAGAAGGCGGGCAAAGGGGCGGATGCGGATACGGAAATTCTGGCCGAACCGATTATTGCCGATGGGCGCGTTTTCGTGCTGGATGCGCAAGGTGGCGTCAGCGCGCTTGCCGCGGCCGATGGCCGGAAATTATGGCGTGCCGAGCCGCGTCCGACCGGTGAAACCGATTTCGACTTTTCCGTCTGGCCGCCGCATCTACCGTTTTTCGCATCCGGTCAGGTCGAAAACCCGCATGCTGCATTCGGCGGCGGGGTGGCTTTTGCCGATGGCAGGCTGTTCCTTGGCAGTGGCTACGGGTTTATTGCCGCCTTCAATGCGGAAACCGGGCAGGAGTTGTGGCGGACCGAAGTCGAGGTGCCGATCAGGTCCGCACCGACGGTGAATGGCGGGCGGGTTTTCGCGATCACCCATGATAACCAGCTTTATGTGCTGGCAGCCGATGACGGGCGTATTCTGTGGACCCATCAGGGGCTTGTGGAAAGTGCCGGGGTTCTGGGCAGCGCTGCGCCCGCCGTCTCGGGCGATACGGTTGTGGTGCCCTTTACCTCGGGCGAGCTTGTTGCGTTACGGGTTGAAAACGGGCGGACTGTCTGGACCGATACACTGACCCGGGCCGGGCGTGTCACCGCGATTTCCGAACTGAATGATATCGCAGGGCGGCCGGTGATTGATCGCGGCCGGGTATTTGCCATCAGTCATTCGGGCAATCTGGTGTCGATTGATTTGCGGACGGGTGAGCGGGTCTGGACCCGGAATATTGCCGGTGTGCAAACCCCGTGGGTGGCCGGTGACTTCATCTATGTACTGACGCTTGATGCGGAAGTGGCGGCTGTTTCGCGGCGGGATGGCCGCGTACGCTGGGTTCGGCAGCTACGTCGCTACAAGGATCAGGAGGATCGGGAAGGGCGCCTGGAATGGAGCGGCCCCGTATTGGCGGGGGATCGCCTGATCGCTGTTTCCAATCTTGGACATGTCATTGCAATCTCCCCATATGATGGAGAGGTTCTTGGGTATATAAAAATTCCCGCGGGGACGTATGTGCCACCTGTGGTGGCGGACCGATCCCTTTATCTGCTGACCAAAGGCAGCGAGTTGCTGGTTTACCGTTAAGCATGTCGCCCGCCGGAACGGCAGGCAATCTGGTGCATTATCATGTTTACCCTGGCTATTGTTGGACGTCCGAATGTCGGTAAATCGACGTTATTTAACCGCCTCGTCGGTAAGCGGCTTGCGCTGGTCGATGATACGCCCGGCGTAACCCGCGACCGTCGGGAAGCCGATGCAAGGCTGGCGGATCTGTCGTTTCGTGTGATCGATACGGCCGGGCTTGAGGAGCCAGGCGACGGGGATCTGCAGCGGCGGATGCGCGAACAGACCGACCGTGCCATCGCACAGGCTGATATTTGCCTGTTGTTGATCGATGCGCGGGCTGGGGTAACGCCGCTTGATACGCATTTCGCGCGCCTGTTGCGCAAGGGCAAGACCCCTATTTTGCTGGCCGCGAACAAGTGCGAAGGCGGTGCTGGTCAGCAGGGGCTGATCGATGCCTATAGCCTGGGGATCGGTGAGCCGATCCCGCTGTCGGCGGAACACGGGCAGGGGCTTGGCGAGCTGTATGACGCGCTCGCGGATTTTCAGGAAACGCATACGGCCACACAAATTGAAGGGCAGCAGGATGAATTCACTTCCGCTGACGATATGGTGGATGCCGAGGATGCCCCTGACCCCACACTGAAGATTGCCATCGTCGGCAGGCCGAATGCGGGAAAATCGACGCTGATCAATCAGCTTATCGGCGAGGAACGTCTGCTGGCGGGCCCGGAAGCCGGGTTGACCCGCGATTCGATTGCCGTTGAATGGGAATGGTCCGGCAAGCCTGTGCGACTTTTTGACACAGCAGGCATGCGAAAACGCGCGCGGGTCAGCGGAAAACTCGAAAAGCTTGCGGTTGCGGACGCCAAGCGCGCAATGGGCTTTGCAGAAGTGGCCATCTTGCTTATTGACGCGACGATGCCATTTGAAAAGCAGGATCTGCATATTGCGGACATGATTGCGCGCGAAGGGCGTGCGATGGTTATTGCGGTCAATAAATGGGATTTGATCGATTATCCACAGGATTGGCTGAAAGCCTTGAGAAAGCGGCTGGATGAAGCTTTGCCCCAGATCAGGGGTGTGCCTTTGATCACATTGTCGGCACTGACCGGCAAGGGGGTTGATAAGCTGCTGCCTGCCGTGGCGAAAATGCATGCCATCTGGAACAAGCGTATTGGCACAGCCAAATTGAACGAATGGTTGTCCGGTATGACCGAACGTCATCCGCCGCCATTGTCGCAGGGACGGCGCATCAAATTACGCTATATGACGCAGGTTGCGACGCGACCGCCGACATTTGCTGTTTTTTCGCCCAAGGGGCAGGAACTGCCTGGTGCATATGCACGTTACTTAATCAACGGGCTGCGGGATGACTTCGATCTGCCCGGTGTGCCGATAAGGCTTCGGATGCGGCGACGTTCGAACCCTTATGTTGATGAATAGATAAGGCTTTTCACGCTGTCTGAAGCGCTCGCCCCAATCTGTCAGCATGATTTTTGCGCAAGGCAGGCGTATCAAACCTGGGCGATAAATAAATGGCGCGATAATTGCAAAGTTATTTTGCGATACAGATATTGTTCTGTAACAGAGATGGCGCATTTGGCTAAGGAAATTCACACTGAAATCTCTGTGACGGTCGCGTCACCTGATGTTTCCAAGTTTTGGAACAAAAAACACAAACTGTTACGCAAGCAATTGAAAGATTTAAGAGTTTGGTAACCTTGGCATTCCTAGAATAATCCGCGAACGGAAAAAATTTAGAAGTTTCGGCGAATCAAGTTACTGTAGCAGTATAGCAATTGCAGAAATCCGACCTTAGTTTTTGAAAACAAATAGAAAATTGTTGGTTGATTGATTTTATAGTTGTTCAGTTAAACCTAACTGAATGTGTGGATCGCCCGATAAAAATCGCGTTACCAGGCGCAGGGGCAGAATTGAAAGGATCAAAATACGCGCCAAGTGCAGGGGGAGATTGCCGAAGCAAAATGATGCGGGGGGTGTGAGTCAGATAACCTCAAAGGACTACGCCATGAACGCAATGAACGATGTCTTCGATCTCTTTAACGAGGCATATTCGCGTGAGAAACAGGAGCGAATGAGCCTGCAGGATTATCTGCTCAGTTGCCGTGATCATCCTGACTTCTACGCTACTGCTGCTGAGCGCATGATCGAAGCGATCGGTGAACCAGAACTGATCGATACAAGCGCCGACCCGCGTCTGGGCCGGATTTTCCAAAACCGCACAATTAAACGTTACCCTGCTTTCAGCCAGTTCTATGGCATGGAAGATACGATTGAACGTATCGTTGGTTACTTCCGCTATGCCGCGCAGGGGCTGGAGGAACGCAAGCAGGTTCTGTATCTGCTTGGCCCGGTGGGCGGCGGTAAATCCTCGCTTGCCGAGCGGCTGAAGCGGCTGATGGAAGAGCGGCCGATCTATGTGCTGCAGGCGGGAGATGAAATCAGCCCGATTTTCGAATCGCCGCTTGGCCTGTTCAACCCTGAACGCATGGGCGATCTTCTGAACGACAAATATGGCATTCCCAAGCGCCGGCTGAACGGCCTGATGTCGCCCTGGGCGGTCAAGCGCCTCGATGAATATGACGGCGACATATCGAAATTCTCGGTCGTCAAATTATACCCTTCGAAATTGCGTCAGATCGGCATTGCGAAAACCGAACCGGGCGATGACAATAATCAGGATATCTCATCGCTTGTCGGCAAGGTCGACATCCGCAAGCTGGAGCATTTCAGCCAGAACGATCCGGATGCCTATGCTTATTGTGGTGGTCTGAACCGCGCGACCCAGGGCATGCTGGAATTTGTCGAAATGTTCAAGGCACCGATCAAGGTGCTGCACCCGCTGCTGACCGCGACGCAGGAAGAAAATTATCTCGGGACGGAGAATTTTGGCGCATTCCCGTTCGAGGGGATCATTCTCGCCCATTCGAATGAAGCGGAATGGCAGCAGTTCAAGTCGAACAAGAACAATGAGGCATTTCTCGACCGGATTTGCGTCGTGAAGGTGCCTTACTGCCTGCGCTGGTCCGATGAGGCCAGGATTTATGAAAAGCTGTTGCGTGAGAGTGAGCTGGGCAATGCGCAATGCGCGCCCGATACGCTTGAGATGCTGGCACGCTTCAGCACGCTGACGCGTCTGCGTGAGCATGAGAATTCGACCCTTTATTCGAAAATGCGGGTTTATGACGGCGAGAACCTGAAGGATGTCGACCCCAAGGCGAAGTCGGTTCAGGAATATCGCGATGTCGCCGGTGTCGATGAAGGTATGAACGGTGTCAGCACACGCTTTGCTTTCAAGGTGCTGTCGGAAACGTTCAACTACGATACTGACGAGATTGCCGCTGATCCTGTTCACCTGATGTATGTGCTCGAGCAGGCGGTGCGGCGCGAGCAGTTCTCTGACGATGTCGAGTCCCAATATCTCGAATTTCTGAAGACGGAACTATCGCCCCGCTATGCCGAGTTTATCGGCAATGAAATCCAGAAGGCTTACCTGGAATCATATTCAGATTACGGACAAAATCTGTTCGACCGTTATATCGCCTATGCCGACGCCTGGATCGAGGATGAGGATTACAAGGATCCCGATACCGGTCAGATCTTTGATCGCGCGGTCCTGGATAAAGAGATGTCCAAGGTCGAGAAACCTGCCGGGATCGCCAACCCCAAGGATTTCAGGAACGAGGTTGTGAAGTTTGCCTTGCGCGCGCGTGCCGCCAATGAGGGCAAGAACCCGTCCTGGACAAGTTATGAAAAGCTTCGCGATGTGATCGAGAAGCGGATGTTCGGGCAGGTTGAAGATCTGCTGCCGGTCATCAGCTTCGGCGCGAAGAAGGATGGCGAACTCGACACCAAGCATACGGAATTTGTCAAGCGTATGCAGGGGCGTGGCTATACCCAGCGCCAGGTCCGCCGCCTGGTTGAATGGTACATCAGGGTCAACAAGGCGGGGTAGTGTAACCAGGAATTCCGGAGAAAAATCATGCATCACCACTTCATTGATCGGCGCATAAATCCAAAGGATAAAAGCCTGGGTAACCGGCAACGGTTTTTGAGGCGAGCACGGGCCCGCATCAAGGAAGTGGTGAACAAGTCAATCCAGGACCGCAATATCTCCGATATCGGCAATGGCGAGGTCATCACCATTCCCTCCAAGGGGATAGAGGAGCCGCGCATCCGCCACTCCTCGACAGGTGGCAACCGGTCTCGGGTCTTCACCGGCAACCGCGAGTTTGTGCCAGGCGATGAGCTTGAAAAGCCGAAATCGGGCGGTGGCGGAGAAGGCGGCAAGGAAGGCTCCGATAGCGGCGAGGGCGAGGATGCGTTCCGCTTCGCCCTGTCGCGGGAAGAATTTCTGGATCTGTTCTTCGAGGATCTGGAACTGCCCGATCTGGTCAAGACTTCCTTGCGGGAGGTGAATACCTTCAAAAGGCAGCGCGCCGGCCATTCCGCCTCGGGCAATCCCAGCAATCTCAGTGTGATCCGCACCATGCGGAATGCCTATGGCCGGCGGATTGCGCTTGGCCGGCCGTCGTCTGAGAAGATAAAGGCGCTGGAAACGCAGCTTGCGGCGGCCGAAGCGCAGGCCGATCAGAGTGAGACAGCCAGTGCCGAGGTGGAGCGGTTGCGCGACGAGCTGGACCGGATCCGCCGCCGGATCCGTGTCGTGCCATTTATCGATCCGGTGGATATCCGCTACCGGCGGTTTGAGAATCAGCCATCCCCTAACAGCCGTGCGGTGATGTTTTGCCTGATGGACGTATCGGGATCGATGGGCAAGCGAGAGAAGGATCTCGCAAAACGTTTCTTCATGTTGCTGCATCTGTTCCTTGAGCGGCGCTATGAGAAAACCGACATTGTATTCATTCGGCATACCCACCATGCCGAGGAGGTGGACGAACAAACCTTTTTCTATAGCGCGGAAACCGGCGGCACGGTGGTCAGCACCGCACTTGATGAGATGGCGCGCATAATCGCGGAACGCTATCCCACCAGCGAATGGAACATCTATGCGGCGCAGGCATCGGACGGCGAGAATTTCTCCGGCGATTCAGAACGCTGCAATGCGCTGCTGCAAGGCGAGATCATGCCGCTTCTGCAATATTACGCCTATATCGAGATCCTCGATGAACGGGAATATGACATTTTCCAGGATTCGAGGTCAGGTGCCGCATTATGGCGCTCTTATCAGGAAGTCAATGCGGATTGGCGTAATTTCGCGATGAAGCGTATTGCAAACCGGTCCGATATCTACCCGGTATTCCGTGAATTGTTCGCGCAAAAGGGCCGGGAAAAATCGATGGCCTGAAATGCAATCATCTGATGACGGATGAATGACAGGAGACACAAGGTGAGCAGCAGAAAAAACGAATTACTGTTTGAGGGTTCGGACTGGAACTTTGAGCTGCTGGAACGAACCTATCACGCGATCGAGGATATCGCGCTTAACGATCTTGGCCTTGATGTCTATCCCAACCAGGTGGAGATTATTTCATCTGAACAAATGCTGGATGCCTATTCCTCGATCGGCATGCCGCTCATGTATCAGCATTGGTCATTTGGCAAGCGTTTCGTGCATGACGAGCAGATGTACCGAAAGGGCTATCAGGGGCTGGCCTATGAAATCGTCATCAATTCCAATCCCTGCATCAGCTATAATATGGAAGAAAATACCATGCCGATGCAGACGCTCGTCATGGCGCATGCGGCGTTCGGGCATAACCATTTCTTCAAGAACAATTATCTGTTCAAGCAGTGGACCGACGCGGAAGGCATTCTCGAATATATGCAGTTCGCGAAAAGTTACATTGCGAAATGCGAGGAAAAATACGGCACCGAAGCGGTAGAGGAAATTCTTGATGCGGCGCATGCGTTGATGGATCACGGGGTGTTTCGCTATCGGCGTCCGCCAAAGCCCTCCTTGCGCGATGAAGAACGTCGCCGCCGCGAGCGCGCCGATTATGAAGAAAGTCAGTTCAACGACCTTTGGCGCACGCTGCCTGACAAGGCTGATGATGCGCTGCCGCCGGAAACGGAAGAGCAGCGCAAGGCCAGGATGCAGGCCATGCAATTACCACAGGAAAACCTGCTCTATTTTCTGGAAAAGCACAGCCCCGCCCTGCAAGGCTGGCAACGTGAATTGCTGCATATCGTGAGCAAGATCGCGCAGTATTTCTATCCGCAGAAGCAAACCAAGGTGATGAACGAGGGGTGTGCCACCTTCGTGCATTATTACATTGCCAATCGGCTTTATGATCTTGGCAAGATTTCCGAAGGGGCCTTGCTCGAAATCCTGCACAGCCATGCGAATGTGGTGATGCAGCCCGATTATGACGATCCGCGCTATAGCGGGCTTAATCCTTACGCGCTTGGCTTTGAAATGATGCAGGATATCCGGCGGATCTGTGAAGACCCGACCGAAGAAGACCGGGAGTGGTTTCCCGGTTTTGCCGGTTGTGAAGATTGGCGCGGTGTGTTGAAGGATGCCTGGGCGAATTATCGCGACGAGTCATTCATCCTGCAATATCTGAGCCCGACGGTCATGCGGAAGTTCCGGATGTTCCTGATTGCGGATGAAGAGAAAAAGTCGCATTACGCCGTATCGCATATCCATAATGAGGCGGGGTTCCGCGAATTGCGTGCTGCGCTGGCGCGCTCCTACGATGTTGGCCGCATAGAGCCTGATATTCAGGTTGCCGATGCGGATATGCGCGGCGACCGGTGTCTACAGGTCCAGCATATGGCCCACGATCATATCCCGCTTGAGGCCAAGGACCGCAGCGAGGTGTTGAAATATATTCGCACGCTGTGGGGCTATAATGTCAGCATGGAAAGCATTGATCGCAGCTCCGGCAGCGTTATGCAGAAAGTCCTGCTGACCGACAAGGGTGAAAAGGACCTTTGCGCCAAAAAGGAAGAGGCCCTGAGCTATGAGGAAGCGCTGCTCGGCGTGGTGGTCTAGGCACCCGGTTGAGTGCTGCTTGGGGCCGGATGCCGATCACTGCCGATCGGCAGGCGCCGGGTGGAAGAGAATAGTGAAGCAGGTGCCTTTGCTATCCTGCCCTTCAGAGATCTCGATTGTCGCATGATGCGCCTCTGCAACCCATTTGACGATGGCAAGCCCGAGGCCGCTGCCTTCCGCGTGATGCGCGGCGGCGCGATAAAAGCTGTCGAACAGCTTGTCGCGCTGCGCTGGTGCAATGCCAATGCCGTCATCGCAGACGCTAAGGCGGATGACGTTGTCTTGCGCATATAGCGTGACGTGGGCGTTGCCGCCCGGATCGGTGTATTTCAGGGCATTATCTATCAGATTACGTAGCATTGCCCGCAACATGTCAGCATTTCCGAGCAGGAATATGCCGGGCGCGATGTCGCCGCTCAGATGCCGGCGCGCCTTTATCGCAGCGGGCGCATCGTCGCGCATCGCCGCATTGCAGAGGGCCGAGAAATCGAGCCGCTCGAACGCTGCGTCTGAACGCTGCAGGCGCACGAAAGTCAGAAGCTGTTCAACCAGCTTTTGCAGCCGTTCCGTGGCTGGCAGGGTATCCCTGAAAAGCTGCCGCGCCTTATCTGGATCTTCCGTCCGCAATGCGACCTGCAATTGTGTTCTGATCGCGGCCAGCGGCGTACGCAATTCATGCGCCGCATAGTTTGAAAACTGTTTTTCATGTTCGAGCAGATCCGAGGTGCGTCGCATCAAATCGTTGATCGCATCAAGTAGCGGCGTTACTTCCCTGGGAATGACCGGCGCCTCTATGGGGGCAAGATCGTGCGGTTCGCGTTCACGGATAACCCGCGAAAGAACTTCAAGCGGTCGAACCCCGTAAGCGACGCCAAACCAGATCACCAATCCCAGCACAGGCAGAATGAGCAGTTGCGGCAGGAATATTCCGCCAAGTATGTGGGCGATCAGATCCTGACGGATGGCATAGCGTTCGGCCACCTCGATCGTGACGTTTTCATCCCGCAGCACGAAGAAGCGCCATTGCTCCTCGTTAATCATACGGTCGGCGTATCCGATCCGTTGAGTTGCGGGCCCGAAATCAGTTGAATTGGCCGTATGCAGGATAATTCCGTCGTCGAGCCACACCCGATAGGCGAAATTTTTTTCATAGGCATGGTAGGGCAGATTGCCATCGGTTCCGATCGTGCGCGCGAGGATATCGCCTTCTTCGATTTCATGCTCGGTCAGCGCATGCAATACCCGCGCAAAGTGGGCGAGCTGGGCGTCATAGATTTCCTCCGCCTCGTGATAGGCCGAGAAATAGGATGTGACGCCGATCAGAAGAAATGCGCCGATCATCGGCAGGACGAGGGTGCGCAGTAATCGTACGCGTAAGGAACATCGTTTCGTCTTTATTGCGGTAACTCCATGATATAGCCGATCCCGCGCATTGTCCGGATCGACTCTTTTCCGATCTTCCGACGGATTGCGGAAATATGTACTTCGACCGTATTGCTGCCGAATTCATCCGACCAGTCGTAGATTTTTTCCTCGATCTGCTCTCGGCTGAGACAGCGCCCGGCATTTTCCATCAACAGCCGCAGGATTTCGAATTCCTTATTCGAAAGGGTGATGGGCTTACCCGCCCGGGTTGCGCTTCTGCCTGCTGTATCGAGTTCAATATCACGGTGGCGCAACAGGGAATGCTGATATTGTCCGCGGCGCCGGCCCAGAACGCGCAGCCGTGCGAGCAACTCGTCATAATCGAACGGTTTGACGAGGTAATCATCGGCGCCGGCATCCAGTCCCTCGACCCGTTGCGCAGCCGTATCCCGCGCAGACAGGATCAGGACAGGAACAAGATTGTCTGATTTGCGCAGCCCTTCAAGAAGCGCAAGGCCGGTTTTGCCAGGCAGGTTGATATCCAGCACAATGATATCATACGCCACCTGCTGCAAGGCCAGTTCGCCATCCTCCGCATTCCTGAACCAGTCGCATGCATAATCCTCGCGCAGCCCCTCATACAGGGCCTTGCCAAGATGGATATCGTCCTCGATCAGTAATAACCGCATCGGCGTTACATGCGTGTTGTTTATCCATTTGTCCCGGAGGGCGGGTTTGCAAACCTAACAGCGTTCCTCGTCGAGCTGAATCTTTTCCGACAGCAGGTTAGTTCAGCTTTGCCCGCGCCTTGGCGATAGCAGCCTTGATTTCCGCGCGCCTGCCTGCGTCCGCAACCTCCCGGTTTGCTCGGGGCGGCGCTTGCAGTGCATGTTCGAGCACAGGAATGGCGGCGGCATATTCGCCATCTTCGATCAGCAGGTCGCCATAGAAATAATTCGGGTCGATCCCGTCGGGGTTGAGCGCGCGTGCCTGTTCGAGATAGGCGCGCGCCTTGCGGTGATTGCCGAAACCCAGGGGCCACCCCGGTACCTGATAGTAAAGCGATCCAAGCGTCGTGTAGATCGAACCGTCCATCGCAGTCGCGTCGATCTTCTCAGCCTCAAGCAGCAGCTGCCGTGCATGTTTGACAAGGCCCAGTGCGCCGATGCCTCCCTTCATTCCCGCATAGCTGCTGAGGATGATCGCTTCCCATATTTTCGGCGGTGCCTGATCCGGGTAGCGCGCTGTCACGGTGGCGGCCCGGTCGGCAAGGGCTTTCATCTGATCCTCCTGCGCCGATTGGTCGCGCACCTCGTAATTGATATGCGCCCATTCGGTTTGCAGCGCGGTAATATCCGCCGTCGGATCGTTCGCGAGCTGCGCTGTCGCGAGGCCCGGCGCAAGGAGCAGTAGCAGGCCCAGACCCGCCGCGCTTATATTCCGGATCATGATGTGACTTCCTCCATCAATTGTTGAAAGGAGCGCTCTTCCAATGCGAGCTTATGGTGGGGAATTGACTGGTAGACAGCGCCATAAAGGCGGAACATCCTTTTTGCGACATGCACCACTGCTTCCTGGTCAACCGCGTCGAGCCGGTTCACGAGCGCTTCGAAAAACCGCATATGCGAAAGATCCAGTGACCCGTGTGATGTCAGATAGCTGAAACAGCTTTCGGGTAAGCCGAGCGCATGCATCAATGTTTCCGCGGCATTTGTCGCAAGCGCTGTGCTGGTTCCTTCAAGTACGAAGACCATACCAAGAAAGCCTGCCGGATTGACACGCGCGACATAATCATAGGCATAGGCCACCATCATCTCGGTTGCGAAGTTCGGGCGGCTGTGCCGAACAGCTTCCTTGTCGCCGCCCGCTGCGGCGATATCGTTCAGGATCCATTCCTGGTGGCCCTGTTCCTCGGCGATATATTCCGCCATCGCCGCGCGCAGCCATTCCTTGTGCGGCGGGAGCTTCGCTCCTGTCAGCATGAGAAGCGGTGTTGTATGGCTGACATGGTGATAAGCATGCACGAGGAATGCGAGATAGGCGTCGCGCGAAATATTGCCCGCCATCGCATCGATAATCTGTGGAATGCTCTGGAATGCGGTGCGTTCCGCTTCCGTCGCTGTGATCAGCCGGTTAAAGAATGGCTGCATCCGTGTTCTCCGTATTCTGGTCGCTGATCAGTTCGCGATAGGTGTTGAGGATTGCGTCCCGCCGCGGGCGCCCGGTTCCTGTCAACAAGCCCGCATCCTGTGTAAACGGGGCAATGCGGTGCCAATGCGCGATCCGCGCATAGGGCGGCAATCCCGCATTGACCGCGTCGATGGCACCCTGCAAGTCCGCATCGCGCAGCGCGTCGGACGTCGGTACGATCAGCGCCGATAGCTGCGGGGCTGCATCGCCCAGCACCAGACATTGCAGGATTTCCGGACGGGTCAGAAGCTCGCTTTCGGGCCATTCGGGAGAGATGTTTCGTCCCGATGAAAGGATCAGGACATTCTTCTTGCGCCCGGTAATGAACAGGAAGCCGTTTCCGTCCATATGGCCAAGATCTCCGGTCCGATAAACCGGTTCAGGCGGTGCAGCTCCGAGATATCCGCAGAAAGCCGGATCATGGACGAGGATCTCGCCGTCTGTCGCGACCGACAGGCGGATATGGGGCAGCGGTTTGCCGACCGAGCCAGGCTCGTTCGCCTCAGGAATGTTGAGCGTCACGACAGAAGCGCATTCACTAAGCCCGTATCCCTGATATACCGGCAACCCGAGCGCTGCCGCGCCGTCGAGCAGTGTTGCCGAAACCTTCGAACCGCCAACGGCCATGAAGCGCATGGCCGGCAGGCTCAATCCGGATTTCCAGATCGCCATGAGCAGGCCGCGCAGCAATTCAGGCACAAGGATGCAGCTTGTCGCGCCGCTTTCTGCAAGATAATGCGCAAGGCGTTCGAAGTCCGGCATCGCGGCCGGGCCAAGGCCGATTTCAGCTTGTGGCCGGACGTCATAGCAGCCGCCCGCAAGAAGGCTTGCATAGCAGCCCGCGATATTTTCAAGCAGAACCCCAAGCGGCAGCAGGCAAGCGGTCTTGTCGGCCACCCGATGGTCAAGCAGCGTGGCGATCGAACGTGCAACGCCGACCATCCCCGAAAGGTTGAGGCAGACCCCTTTGGGAGCAGCCGTGGTACCTGAAGTATAGGTGATTTTTGCGCTGCCCTCCGGTATGACGGCTGCTTCATTGGCGTATGTTTCAGGCGTCGTCGTGAGCGTCATTCGCGGGCCGATGATCGCGGCTGCGCCTGACTGGGACAGGGCGTTGGCCCGCTGCGCCGGGCTAAAGAAGGGGGGTAGCGGCACGACGATCGCACCGGCTTGCATACAAGCCAGATCAGCGACGACCCAATCGGGCGAATTATCCATATCGATGACAACGCACCGCTGCCGGTAAGGGCTGAGCTGCGCCGCAAACTTTTCGATGCGGTTGGCAAGCGCGCGATAGCTGACAATGCCGGTCGCATCGCTCAGGGCCGGGCGGTCGGGATCCTGCCTGGCGGTCCGGACAATCGCTTGTAACACCGACTCAGACATGCAGATGAAGCTTTCCTTTTGTATCGGCGCGCGCAGGCCGTCGTGAATTGGGCACGGCGCGCGCGCGCCAGGCACCGGGTTGTGGTATGCAGCCGGCCATCACTGCGGGGGCGGTGTCGTAATAGCGGCCCCAGCTCGCCCCGCCATCCGCCAGCCGGGTGGGATCCGCTGCGCCAAGCTCGCAGGTCTCCAGCCCGGCGATGCGGAAGTAGCGGCGCAGTCTGGCGGTTGCCGTCGCAACAGCAAAGGCGATGCCTGCATGTGCAAGGTGGATATTGAGCGCGGTGTAGAGCGGCAGCGCGGCGCATTTGCCCTGTGCGGCAAGGCTGCCGATTTCGGCGATCCGGTGGCGCGGGACATGCACGCCGCACTTGTCTGCCAATACGACCTCGATAGGGTCATCGAAATAGTTTTCGAGGAACAGGGCATGGGTAGCGGCCAATCTGAATCCGAGCGCTGCCTGTATTTGCCCGTCATCATCGCGCATATACATCAGCGCGGGATGGTGCGTTTTTATCGCCGCCCCGAAAGCTGCACGAAATCGCTCGGTGATGAAATTTTCGACCGCAGTGCGGTATGGGTCGCCTGGCATTGCAATATGGATTTCTGCATCGCGATGCCGCACCGCTGCGTCAGGTAACCTGTCGATAGTCAGCGGTGAAGTGTTTGGAGCGTTCCTGGCGGGATCGTCTGAAAAATAACGCATGCGGGTTTTCCTTCATCATTGCACGCAGTTTAGGCGGCGAAGCTGAAGCGAGGCTGAAGGAGGCAGCCAAAATTACCCGATGCTTTTGCGGCGCTCTGTTCGTTCAGGCGGTGTCGTGGAGTGCGGCGCGGATCTTCTCGCAATGAGTTTTCAGTGTTTCTGTATCGCCCATCTTGCTGGCGTGAAGCGCAAGCTTCTGGCCGGCATAGCGCGGCACGATATGAAAATGCAGGTGAAAGACAGTTTGCCCCGCATCCGCGCCATTCAGCTGCGCCAGCATGACACCGTCGGGCTGCATCGCGCTGCGTACCGCGCCGGCAAGTTCATGGGTCACCCGGATCAGCTTTGCCGCTTCATCCGCGCTCACATCGAAAATCTGCGCGGCGTGCCGTTTCGGGATGACGAGGACATGTCCTTCTGATTGCGGCATGATATCCATGAAGCCAAGGCAGTCTTCGTCTTCATAGACCTTTAGCGACGGTGCGTCGCCGCGCACGATCATGCAGAAAATGCAGTTCGGGTCGTGGTTCATTTTTCGGGTTCCCCATCGTGATCTGTGTGCCTGAAGGGGGAATGCGCATCAAGCTGGCGCTTGTCCTCCTCCACCATCCGGCGTTCCTGTTCCAGATAATCCTCGACCGCCGCGCGGAACCGCGGATCGGTGATCCAGTGGGCGCTGTAGGTCAGTGTCGGCAGATAGCCGCGTGCAAGCTTGTGTGCCCCTTGCGCCCCGGCCTCCACCCGTTTGAGCCCGCGCGCGATCGCAAAATCGATGGCCTGATAATAGCAGGCTTCGAAATGCAGGAAGGGATGATGTTCGGTGCAGCCCCAATTGCGGCCGAACAATGTGTCGCTGCCGATGAAGTTCAGTGCGCCGGCAATCGGCCGGCCGTCGCGGTAGCACAGCACAAGGGCGATCTGGTCGGCCATGCGTTCGCCGATCAGGCTGAAAAACTCGCGATTGAGGTAGGGTCGCCCCCATTTGCGCATGCCGGTATCGGTATAGAACAGATAGAAGGCGTCCCAATCGGCCTCGGTCAATGTGGAGCCTGTATGGATCTTGATCTCGATTCCGGCGGCGACCGCTTCGCGTCGTTCGCGGCGAAGCTGCTTGCGCTTGCGCGAGGCGAGGCTTTGCAGAAAATCGTCAAAGCTCCCATAGCCATCATTCAGCCAATGGAATTGCTGATCGGTGCGCAGCAGATAGCCCGCGCGGCCCAGGCGTTGCCATTCGGGTTCCGTCAGGAACGTGAAATGAACCGATGATACCCCCGAATTCTCCGCAATTTGTGCGGCCGCGCCGATCAGCCCGGCCTCGACTTCCCCGGCCGCGGGACCGGGGCGGACGAGCAACCGCCTGCCGGTCGCCGGGGTGAACGGGATCGAGGCCTGCAATTTGGGGTAATAGTTGCCGCCGGCACGCTCGAACGCATGCGCCCAGCTATGGTCGAAGACATATTCGCCCTGGGAATGGTTCTTGAGATAAAGCGGCACCGCGCCAAGCAGGGTGCCGGCCGCGTCTTCCGCGACAAGGTGGTGGGGTGCCCAGCCGGTCTCCGCGCTCACCGATCCTGAATCCTCAAGCGCGCTCAGGAAGGCATAGCTCAGAAACGGGTTGGTCGGCACATCGCAATCGGGCAGGGCGGTGGCGGGATTGGCGCAGCCATCCCACGCCTCGGCCGCGATATCGCCGATCTGCCGGACCAGGCGGATTGTGATGTCTGGGCGGTCGTTCATAAATTCAGTTTAGCGCGATTCCGGTTGCCGAACATGGGGTCAGGCGTAAATCCTTCGAAGATATAGCTGTCCGCATGATTTTCGGCCAGGGCGCGTTGGTCTTCGCTGCGCACGGTCCAGCAGATCAGCGGTATGCCCGCGCGGCGCACCGCACGGCTGGCCGGATTGGGCAGATCGCGTACATGATAGGAGACAAAGTGCGGCTGGCTCACATCGCTGCGCCATAATTTCGTCCAGTCGAGCCGGTCCTGCCATGACATTCCCCGATCGGGCCGGCGGATAAAGTCGGCCGCGATCTGACCACGGATGAATTCAGGCGCCATTTCGGCAAACCAGCCAACGCTTTCAGGGGTAAAGGACTGCACCGCGACGGGCCCGTGATAAGCGTCAAGCAAGTGTGCAACGGCCTGCTCCAGCGGGCCTATCCTCTGCCTGGGCGCGATCTTCAGCTCGATGAGCAGCGGTGCGCGCCCGCCAATTTCCGCCAGCAGGTCAGCCAGAAGCGGTATTTTTTCCCCCGTTCCGACCAATGGCAAAGTGCTGAGTGACGCCGCTGTTTGGGTGTGTACGTAACCTGTCTCCCCGGTCATCCGGTCCAGGGTGAAATCATGAAACACGACCGGCGTGCCGCAGGCGGCAAGCTGAACGTCAAGCTCGATGCCGTAGCCATGCGTGGCGGCGGCACGGAAGGCGGCAAGACTGTTCTCGGGCAGGTCTGACTTTGCGTCATGCAACCCGCGATGGGCGTAGCGATAGGTTGTAATCCAGTCAGCCATGGAGGGGTGCTCAATTCCCGATGGAAAAGATGCCGCCGACTTCCACCGCCACGCCAAGCGGCAGGCTGCCGCACCCGACCGCAAACCGTGAATGCACGCCAACCTGGCCAAGTACCTCGACAATCAGGTCGGAAGCGCCATTGATGACCGCCGGATGGTCGCGAAAGTCGGCCGTTGCATTCACAAATCCCTCGATCCGCAGGCAGCCGCGCACCCGGTCGAGATCGCCATCGCAGGCCGCCTGCAATTGTGCAAGCAGGTTAAGCGCGCATAGCCGTGCCGCCTGCTGCCCCTCTGCGACACTGAATTCGGCGCCGCATTTGCCCTGCCATTCGATCCCGTTCGGACCGACGGGGACCTGGCCTGAAATAAATACCTGATTGCCCGAAATAACGAAGGGGGTATAGTTCGCCGCCGGTGCGGCCGGTTTTGGCAGGACGATCCCAAGTTCGTCCAGGCGTTGTGCGATCTTTCCCGGCATTTCTTGTCCTTTCATCGATAAAACAGGCGGTCAGGGTAAAACGGGCATTCGTGCTGGCATTGTGATCAGGATGTATGGCAAATCCATGATCCGCAAGACAAACGGCAAATCGGGAGCGTTGCTGTCATGGATTATCTGATGCCTGCGGAATGGGCCCCGCATCAGCGCTGCTGGATTGCCTGGCCATGCCGCGAAAGCCTGTGGCACACGGCGGCAGGGCTTGATGCGGCGCGGCATGCCTATGCACAGGTTGCGCGCGCCATCGCGGCATTCGAGCCGGTAACGATGATCGCCCGTCCCGAAGATGCGGCGATGGCGCGGCAGCTATGCGGGGACGGGGTGCAGGTGGCCCCTTATCCGCTTGATGATTCGTGGATGCGCGATATCGGGCCGAGTTTCGTGCGTGGCAGTGACGGGGCGCTGGCTGGCGTTTGCTGGCGGTTCAACGGTTGGGGCGGGAAATATCGGCCCTTTGAGCATGACGCGGCACTTGCCACGGCGCTGCTTGACGATCTTGGGATTGCGCGGCTTGAGACCCCCCTCATTATGGAAGGGGGGGCTATTCATGTGGACGGACGCGGTACGATGATCGCGACCGAACAATGTCTGCTGAATCCAAATCGCGCTGCGGGGCTGTCACGCGCCGGGATCGAGGCCGAATTTTCCCGCCTGCTCGGGATCAAGCAGGTGATCTGGCTGGGAGAGGGGTTATCCGGGGATGAGACGGATGGCCATGTCGACAATCTTTGCTGTTTTGCGGGAGAGGGGCGTCTGTTGCTGCAGGGTTGCGCGGATCGCGCGGACCCCAATTTTGCGATTGCGGCGGATGCGCTGGCGCGACTGAAGGCAGCGCGCGATTGCGATGGCAGGTCATTTGAGATCGGCATATTACCAATGCCTGCGCCGCGCCATGACGTGGCAGGCGCGCGGCTTATTCTAAGTTATGTGAATTTCTATATCGCCAACGGTGCGGTGATTGTGCCGGCCTTTGACGATCCGGCGGATGAGCCGGCGCGCGCGATGATCGGGGCGTGTTTTCCGGGCAGGCAGGTTGTCCAGCTGCCTGCGCTTGATATCGTGGCGGGTGGCGGGGGCATTCACTGCATCACGCAGCAGATGCCCGCCCTATCGTTGCCTTAGTCGACTGTCTGGCTGATCAGATGCAGATTGCGGCGCCGGCTGAGCTTGTTCTTGTACATGGCGCGGTCGGCTTTGCGCATTAGTGGTTCCGGCTCGGACCAGCCCGAATAATGCGCGGCACCGAAGCTTGCCCGGATGGGAATGCGCACATCGCCATATTTATAGGATGTGCTGTTCAGTTTCTCATCCAGAATTGCAATACGCGAAAGCCCGTCGCGGCGCTGCGAATGAACAAGCAGGACCGCGAATTCATCACCGCCAAGCCGTGATACAAGGTCGGTCTTGCGCACATTGCCGGTCAGGATCTCGCCGGTGCGCCGAAGGATCAGATCGCCGGCTTCATGGCCATAGGTGTCGTTGATCGACTTGAAATTATCAAGGTCGATAAACGCCAGGATACCTTCTTCACTGTGGCGGCGCGCCGACTGCAATGCGCGTTTCAGGCCGAATGAGAAACCGCGGCGATTGAGCAATCCTGTCAGCTCATCTGTCATACTGAGCGATTCCAGCCGATGGATTCGGGCATCCTGTTCAGCGATACGTTGCTCGGCCTGCGCGGCGAAGTTCAGCATTTCAGTGACCAGCGCCTGCCCGCGCGGTTCCTTGCCAAGTCCCAGATCGTTGCATAGTTGCCGCAACCGTTCTTGAGAAATTGGGGTGGAATTCAGCTGATTAGCCACATACGCATTATTATTGAGAACACTCTGGTTCATGACGTTCCTCCCTCACACATTCCGCATTATGGCGGCTCCCAGGCAGAGGAGTTGGAGCAACTTTTGTGCCAGAAAAACAGGTGGGGATTCTGGCGGAATTCCTGGTGATCAGAGGTTTTGTTGCAAAAAATGCCGGGCAAAAATTTCCTGTAATGCAGCTATTACCGCACCCTGTTGGGGGGTGTCTTGCCCGAAAAGAATGCTTGCAGATTTGCGATGGCGCAGAACCCCATGGCGTCGCGCGTTTCATAAGTCGCACTACCCAGATGCGGCAGTAAAAAGCTGTTTGGCAATGTGCGGAAACGCGGATCGATATCAGGTTCGTTTGCGTAGACATCCAGCCCGATTGCACCCAGCCGACCATTCGACAAGGCATCAAGCACCGCCGCCTCATCGAGAATATCGCCCCTTGCCGTATTGATCAGGATTGCCCCGGGCTTCATGAGCGCAAGCCGGTCGGCATCAAGACTGCCACGCGTCTGCGGTGTCGATGCGCAGTTCACCGATAGCATGTCGCAATGCCGCAGCAGCGATTCCAGTTCGGCGTGATAATGCGCGCCCGCTTCCAGGGCTGCGGGCAATTGGTTGCGATTGTGATAGTGGATTTCCATACCGAAGGGCCGCGCGCGGGCGGCGACGGCGCGTCCGATCTCGCCCATGCCGTAAATGCCGAGCTTCTTGCCGGTGAGTTGCGTCCCAAGCATGCCGGTCGGTGCCCAGGCGCCCCAGCGATTCTCGCGGATAAGTCGCGCGCCATCGGTTGCCTTCCTCGCCGCGCCAAGCAGTAACAGCATTGCGATTTCCGCTGTCGCATCGGTCAGCACGCCTGGCGTATTGGTGACGGCGATGCCGCGTGCATCGGCCGCTGCAATGTCGATATGATCGTAACCGACCGAAAATGTTGCGATGATGCGTGTGCGCTCGGGCAGGGCGCTGATCAGATTTGCGTCAAGCCGGTCGGTTATCGTGACCAGCAGGCCATCGGCATTCTGCGCCCCGCGTAGCAATGCCTCAGGTGATGGCAGATTATCGTCTTCGTTGAACTGCGGATCAAATAACGCACCGAGTTGATGTTCAACATGCCGGGGTAACCGGCGGGTGACGAAGATCGAAGGTTTTACCAAACTGAATTCCGTTCTGTTTGCCCGAAGGCATGTCGTAAAGTTGAGGTGACATTTCCGTCACCGATTGCGATGCTGCAACGAAAGCGGCATTATATGCAATCAGCCTTGTTTGATCGCCTGGGGAATGCCCGGATCGTTTGGGGAGAGATAATCTTGCGGCTCAAGAAGATTTTGTCTGACGGCATCAAATGGGGTGTGGCGGCCTGTTTTGGATTGTTGTCCGTTGGCGATCTGCGCGCGGCAAGCATTGCGCCGCAACTATCCCATCGTGCGGTTTATCAATTGCAATTGAGCGAGGCGCTGTCGCCCGGTGTGTCGGCGGTCGAGGGGAAGATGGTCGTCGAATGGCGTGAGACATGCGAGGGATATTTGACCGAACAACGCATTGTTATCCGCACTGATCTGGAAAATGGCAAGGTCAGCCTGAACGACGTATCCACCTCGTCCTGGGAAGCGCTGGATGGGAGTGAGTTTCGTTTCGATCTTCGGCAACTTGTCGATAACCAGTTGGCGGAAGTTTTGCGCGGCGATGCCAATGCGGGGCGTGACGACAATGCTGCCCGCGCTGTTTTCAAGCAACCCGCATCCGCTGAGTTGTCGTTGCCCGAAAGCATTCTCTTCCCAAGCAAGCATATGGAGGAGGTGCTTGCCGCCGCCGCCAGGGGCAAGAGCAATGTCACAGCTGTCCTGTTCGATGGGTCATCGGACAAGGAGTATTACAAAGTTATCACGTCAATCGGGCGAAAACAGGAAACCGTTGCCGCGCAGGACTGGGCCGCGGGGCAGCATTGGTGGCCTGTGCAGATTTCATTCTACAATCCGTTTGAACCCGATGCTGAACCGCAATTTGAAATGTCATTCCATCTGTATACGAATGGTGTGACTGAAAATGTAACCATGCGTTACAGGCAGTTTGTTCTGGCGGGTGAGTTGCAGGAAATCACCGCCTTTCCCGTGCCTGATTGCTGAGCCTGCGGTTCGGCCGAAGCGATGGCCTTATTTCTGTTTGGGGGCAAATCCGCGCCCCTTGTCGATGGCGTGCGGGCCGAATTTCCCCCGGACGGCATCGAGCGCCTGTTCCACGACGTGATGCCGGGGCGCGGGGTCTGAAAGCAGGGTTTGTTGCTGCGGTTGTTGCTGTGCTGCCCCTGGCTGTTCGAGCCCGGTCAGGCCGATGCCGATAAGACGAAACGCTGTGCCTGTCGTTTCCTGCGCGAGCAGCCGTTGTGCATGCTGAAAAACCTCCGCGGCGAGGTTGCTTGGCGCGGACAATTGCGCGCTGCGGGTGCGTATCCTGAAATCTTTGGTCTTGAGTTTCAGTGTTACCCCTGTGCCGCACTGGCCGGCTGCTTTTGCGCGGTGAGATACCTTCTCGCATAGCTGCCAGAGCCGGCGTTCAAGATGCGCGGGATCTGAAATATCCGTGGCAAATGTGGTTTCGGCGGAAATCGATTTCGCCTGGCGCCGGGTTTCCACCGGACGCGAATCCTCCCCCCGTGAAAATCTGTAAAGCCTGTATCCGAATTTGCCATAGTGCGCGACGAGATCGCTTTCGCTGCGTTGCTGCAATTGACCGATATGTGTGATGCCATCCTTGTAAAGGCGTGCCCGCGTCGCCTTGCCCACGCCCCAGATCCAGGAAACCGGCTTATCAGCGAGAAACGGGATAATTTCCTGCTGGCCCAGGCACGCAAATCCGCGCGGCTTGTCGAGCTCGGATGCAAGTTTCGCCATCGATTTGTTGTAGCTCAGGCCAATCGATACGGTGATGCCAAGCTGTTGTTCGATTTGCGTGGCAAGCGTGACAAGCGATTGCGCGGCGCATTTGCCATGCAGCCGTTCCGTGCCTGACAGGTCAAGAAAGGCCTCGTCAATCGACAGGGGCTGGATCAGCGGGGTCCAGCTTTCCATCAATTGCCGGACCTGCCCGCTGACGGCGCTGTATTTCGCCATATCGGGTGAGATGATCACCGCATCGGGGCAGGCCTGCCTTGCCTTGAACATGGGTTGCGCCGAATGGACACCATATGTACGGGCGATATAGCAGGCCGTTGCGACAACGCCGCGCTGGCCACCGCCAATAATCACGGGTCGGTTTGCAAGTTCGGGATTATCGCGCTTCTCTACCGCTGCATAGAAAGCATCGCAGTCCAGATGTGCGACGGTAAGCCGGTCGATTTCATCGTGCCAGACAAGCCTTGGACTGTTGCAGTTCGTGCAGCGCCCGATAACAGGCCCGGTGAACCCGGCAGCGCAATCGCGGCAAACGCCGCTGATCCCTCTGATCCTGCGGGTCCTTGCCGGTTCTGTCATGATGCAGGCCACAGCCAGGCGGCCCCGCGCACACCGCTGGCATCGCCATGCCGCGCCGCCGACAAAACCGTGTCGATGCGATCTGAAAAGACATATCGCGGCCAAAGCCGGGGGACTTCGGTGACAAGTTCTGCGATATTTGACATGCCGCCACCCAGTACGATGCAGTGCGGATCAAGGATATTGATCACACTGGCGGTGGCGCGCGCAAGCCTGTCGATATAGCGCCCAAGGCTGTCACCGCAGTCTGCATTGCCCTGCCGCGCCTGCGCGACGATCTGTTCGGGGGTAAGGCTTTGGCCTGACTGTTCCTTGTGCCGTGCGGCGAAGCCCGGGCCCGAAAGAAACGTCTCTATGCAACCGGTTTTGCCGCAATAGCAATCCGGCCCGGGCAGTTCCGCTGTCCCGGCTGCCACATCGGGCCAGGGCAGGGGATTATGTCCCCACTCCCCGGCGATGGCATTCGGCCCGGTCAGCAGTTTCCCGTCAATGACGATGCCACCACCACAGCCTGTGCCCAGAATGATCCCGAAAACCGTAGCCGCCCCTGCGCCGGCGCCGTCTTGCGCTTCCGAAATGGCAAAGCAGTCCGCATCGTTTGCCGTGCGGACAGGCCGGTCCAGAAAATGCCCCAGATCGCCGCGCAGGTCACGGCCATTAAGCCATTCGGAGTTGGCATTCTTGATGGTGCCGGTGCGTGCGGACACCGCACCGGGTACGCCGATACCGACTGTCGCCCCCGAACAGTTTGCAGCCTTCTCCAGCGACACAACAATCTGCGCGATTGCGGCCAGTGTAGCGCTGTAATCCCCGCGTGGCGTTCGGATGCGCTGTTCGGCGCAGACTGTCCCGTCATTGCGCATCGCCACCGCAGCGATTTTCGTGCCGCCAAGGTCGATGCCGATGCGGATGCCAGGTGAAGAGCGGCTATGTGCCATCGGGCGTTCTGCGCCTTTCCAATGCCTATTGCGGCCCCGTAAACCCGGCCAGATCGAGCGTTTGGGCGATATAGGCATGTGCATCATCCCAGCTTGTCGTATGCAGATGACAATCAGGAGCAGGGCCCATCAGCGCCGCCAGCCGGCTATCAGCGATGAAGTGCAACAGATGGACATCCTCAACCAGCTCGGAGACAGAGGCGAGGTTGGGTGGCAGATCGTCCAGAAAGAAGATCGGCGCCTTGATGTTGCTGCGCAGATGCCGTACCGCCGCGCCCTTGGGGCCGCTATTTGCGACCAGCGGATAGTCCATGCCATGCTGGCGCAACCACCGTTGACGGGCGGCCCGTTGCGGTTGCGGCACGTTACTCAATACGATGATTTGCGTTCGCTTGCTGAGTGCTGAAAGCGCGTCGGCCGCGCCAGGGACCGGCAACAGGCTTTCAGTATCGGCGGCAAAGAATTGCGCAAGCAGCTCCTGCACTTCCGCGCGTTCGACAACCGAATGGTCCTCGGCGCGTTTGACATTGCCCGAAATCGCAAAGCTCTGCAGGTCGAGCCAAAATCCGTTGCGTGTGAGAAAACCCTCAAGCCCGACAATGAATTGCGCAATAACCTCATCCGCGTCGGTCACGATAAGGGGTTGGTCGGATTGCAGTGGCAGTGCATCCAATTGCGCCTGAATGTCGCGTGTCAGCATAGGCAGGGTTTCTTTGCTGTTTTATCGTCGGCGGTGTGGGTTTTACCTGTGTTGTCCGGTGGCGGCGGGGGAGGCCGACCTGCTCAATT
>OBJS01000066.1_pt1 | contig 58239 bp, 60 predicted proteins | sample 1519851 | NCBI WGS metagenome assembly OBJS01 (sample SAMN03019806, study PRJEB22545) | beach sand metagenome | biome: beach; feature: sea beach; material: beach sand | place: USA: Municipal Pensacola Beach, FL | collected 2010-10-20 | depth 25-47 cm m
AACCGATTTGTAATCAGGGGGTCGGGGGTTCGAGTCCCTCAGCCGGCACCATCTTGCTTTCTAGGGTCGAAAAATCTCCTAAGAGCTTGAACGGTAAGGAAAAATTAGCGGTTCGAAAGCCTTCATTTCGCTTGTATGCAAGCTGGTCTGCGAAGGTCAATTTCAGCACCGCGCGCTTATCCTCAAAGCGCGAAGAATTCCATAGTTTCAATGGGTTACCAAGGAAGTCCATGGCGGTTCGAAAGGTCCGCTTAAAGGTATCCTGTGGTTCGGCTGGCAGGGTCGATTGTTCGACCAATGCGGCCTTCTCCAGCTCCAGATCGCGCAGACGCGCCTCATAGCGCTCGATGAGCGTTTGGCTGGAGGTTTCCAGGGTACGGTCAACAAGGGTTTCGATCTTCGCATCGACTTCGCGAATCTTGTGCGTCAGCGACTTGCGTTGCTCAACGAGACGCTCGCCATGCTTGTCCCAGAGGTCTTTGAGCATGGTGTGGACAAATTCAAAGAGCTTGCGCGTCGGCGTTGCCGTCGCGAGCAGCATCTCAAAATCCTTTTCAATGTCCGCCTTGCGGATCGACTTACGGTGACTGACACACTCTTTGTTGTGGCACTCATAATAGACGTAATATTTCTTGCGTCCCTTTGAGCGCCCACCCGTAAGCGGACGATCGCAGTCGCCACAAAGAACGAAGCCACGCAGGGGCATTTCTTCGCGAAGGTCCTGGCGCACAGCCGCCGTGGCCGTGTTGGTCTTGCGACCAGCCAGGCGATCCTGAATTTTGCGGTAGGTGTGCAGGCTGATGATCCCATCATGCTGCGCTTCACGCAGCTCGATGTCCCAATCAGGACGCTCGATATAGCCAGCGTAAAGAACCTGGGTCAGCCATTCGCGAATGCGCTGAATGCGCACTTCGCCCTGCTTTGTGTCCTTGGGGAAGTCAGGTTCGGATTCCAGATAGCGCTTCACTTCGCTGAGGGTCTGCAAACGTCCGTTAGCATAGCGTTCAAGCGCCTCTTGAAGGATTGAGGCGACAGGCTCATCGCGCACGAGAAGCTTTCCGTGCGGTCCGACCTTTTCGTATTTGAAGCCAATCGGTGGCTTGAAGACCCAATAGCCGTTCATCATCCGGCCCCACATGCGGTTCCGGGTTTGCTCGGCATTCTTCAGGCGATGATATTCGGCGAAGTTCACCGACATCATTTCCATCAGCCAGGCTTCAGATGTTTCACCAAACTGGAATGACGGACATTCCAGGGTCGAGTTGGTTTTGGCCAGCTCGTCGCGGAACCACATCCAAATGCGGGTGTCACGCGCCAGGCGGCTGATATCTTCAATGATGATGACGTGAGGAACACGGCGATTGGCACGGAGATATTTCAGCATCTCCTCACTTTGCGGGCGCTTGAGATCGCCGCCAGACGCATCGTCCTTATAAGTCGCAACGACCTCATAGCCTTTACTCTTGGCATATTCGAGGCACCGCACCTCCTGGCTTTCAAGGCCATGGCCTTCGGTTTTCTGCTTGGTATCAGAAACACGGCAGTAGATGACGGCAGGTTGCTTTTTCTCACTCATTGTTCAGCTCAGATATCATTGTTGTTTCATCAGATTCTACATCATCCGAATCGGTTTCACTAGTTTTATCCCGTTGTTTATCAACGACTTTCTGAACGGCATCGGTGCCGTGTGCACGCGCGACAAAACCGTCGAGCAAGGCCCACATAACATCGATGAACTCGTCTTTTTTATCATCCGCGAGGTTAAACTCATCCAGTAGGGGCCGATATTTATCATAATCCGGTCCCATCTATTCCAACAAGCTGGCTTTCAAACGAAGCCAGTCCTCTACTTTCAGTATACCAAATTCGCTGGATTCAGTGCAAATAAAGCCCGGATTTCTGCGGCTTTCCGTATATTGAGTATTTTGAATATTAGGCATTTATCTGCTCCGTATATTTTGGTTTCAGGTCAGTATTTCGGGAAAGCCTGTAAGAAAGCGCCGGCTTGATCGGCCCATTCTGTCCAGGCATTGATGAGGTTCTGGGTGCGGGCGCGATCAGCGCCGCCCGTTGTTTCACCAATGCCGTAGAGGCTGATCCCACAGCCCTGGAGCACATCGCCGTTCGGCGCAGGCAAGGCGGCTTGACCGCTCGCCAGTTGCTCAGGGCTTGTGACAGGCGAGGCTTCAATCCCGTCAGTAAACAGAGTGAGGGCCGTGAGGCGTGTGCCGCAGGACAAAAGCGCCGCTTCCTCTTCGAGAAAGGCGGTGATGTGCGTTGTGCCGCCAGCAGGCAGCCGTCCGCTCTCCACCAGGTCCGGCAGGCTGGCGATCAATCGCTCGACACTTGCCGCAACACGGTGCGCAGGCATCCGACGGGAGATCGTGATATCTAGACGCAGCGGGTTTTCGCTTTGGCTGTAAGAACCAAAGGTGCGGATGCGCAGTCGATCGCCATTACCCAGCGTGAGGATCATCTCTGCCGCTTCGCGACCGGCCTTGGCCGCCATGACATCGCTTTCGATGATGACGTTCGAGGCCGAGACATCGAGGGCAATCATCAGATCGCGTGGGGTGCGCTGATCATCTGCGACGGCTGGCTGGCCCCAAAGGCCCAGCAGCGCGCAGCCAGCGAGAAAAACAGACTTAGACATCAAACATCTCCACATCATCATTGGCCAGATCGTCCTGAGAAAGCCCGAACTCAGTGATCGCCACTGCGACCGCGATATCGAAGAGAGCGTCTTCGCTGATCGCCTGGTCGAGATCGGCCAGAAGGGTTTTGAGGGCAGGCACATCGAGCGTGCCGACTTCATCCGGCAGGCCGAGTAGCTTGGAGCCGAGCCCGGCCAGTGGATCACCGTCTGCATCGGGCTTTAGAAGCGCAGCGGCTTGAACGACGCGGCGCGGATAGCTCAGCGCACGGTCAGCTATCGCTGAAAGCAACGCGACGGCTTCACGCACCGCCGATGCAGGCGATACAGATTCCTGATCCGCAAGCTGCTGAGCCGCCGCGCCGAGGGCTGAATCAGCGGCCAGCATCGTGGCTTTGAGCGTCGCCGATTCTTTGACGCGCGTATGCGCAGCCAGAAATTCGCCAGCGAGCTTGAGAGCAAGACCAATCAGGAAGTGACTGACCAGCACGGTCAGGAAGAACACACCGCCGAGGCCAAGTGTGGCAAAGACAAGCGCCACCAGGCCGCCATACTCCGCAAACAGATCGCGCAGGAATGACGCGAGGCTATCGCTATCTGGATCGCTTTCTGTATCCGCGAGCCATGTGTCGAGACCTTCAATCCCCGTAGAGGGATCGAACAGCATCGCGGCGGCGACCTCAAAGCTCGTCATGGCGACGATCAAGCCAAAGCCCAGAAGGAACAGCACCAGGGCCAAGAGCCCAAGGCGCATCATCCAGGGATGGATCGCTTCGCTTTCTGGCTGCCGGGTAAGCACATGCAGGGCGACAATGGCGATCAGGGAGCTGAGCGCCAGAAGCGTGATCGGCTGATTGCCGGTCCCGTCATCCAGCAGCGTCACCATGGTGTGGAGCATCAGTTGAAACTCCACAGCGAGCGCCGCTGCGAGAACCAATAGGATAAGAGGCAGGGCCGCCAGCCCGGCAGTAGCCAGGAGAAAGGCCTTACGGGCCGCGCCATGCAACGCGCCGATCATTTCGATCTGGTGCGGACGCAGGCGGGCGATGGAAGGAGACTTATTCATTTCCGGTCTCCGTTTCGCTTGCGAGGCGAAGCAGTCGACCCTTGTCCGCCTTCAACTTTGCAAAGGCGGGTGTGTCATCATGCAGGGTAAGAAAGGCATGGAAGGCTTCGCTCAGTTCAGCCTGGTGTTGCTCGGCAACAGCTTTCGCTTCAGCCGTATCTTTCTTGGCGACCTGGAAGAGCTCGCGCACGGCTTCAGCAACCACCGCCTTGGAGGGCTTTTGCATCTCGCGCAATGCAACGTCGAAAGCATCGAGTGCTGATGCTTTGTCGTGCTCAAATGTTTCTGCGCTTTGCATGTCTTCACCTCAAAGTCGGAGTGATCCGCGTTTTGAGGTTTATTATTGGCGCTCTGTCCGGTTAGTGTCGTGGCAGGAGGCTGGCAGGTATGTGGGATGCCAAGAAAGATATTGTTGTTCGCCGGAGTTATCGATCCGGCTTTCAACGAAACGCGATCCGAAAGGCATTAAGGGCACGCTTTGACATCTTGAAAGCGCGCCAGTCCCGTTTTGGTCGCGGCAGATTCCGTGCCGCCATCTTTGATGCGCTGTCGCGTAACGCGGATACAATAAGGTATCCAGACGGAAAGCCTGTCCTGTTCGGCGAAGACGCCATAACAGACAGTGACTTGCGCGACGCGCTCAGTCCCAATGCCGATCTCACTAAGACCTGGCAGACCAATGACCAGAAGGTCCGCCTTTACGATGCTTACCTTCAGCTCGTGGACGATGCTTTTCCGTCAGCGGCGGCTATCTCGCAGCGTTATGAGAATGCCAAAGAGACACTTCAGGAGGAACGGGGCTATCCGGCAGATAGCTGGCAGGCGCGTGGATCAGAATGTATCGCTCACGACATCTCAGAAGTATGGGCAGGTCCGGCAAATCTCAGCGATTTTGGCCTTGAGGATCACCCGGACTTCGCAAGCGCTTTCAAAGTACCGGTCGGTCCGCGGTTTGACGGAAAGCGCGCACGCCTGTCGGTGATCACTCCCCATACGGAGTTCAAAACCGGCTACGTCCCCAATGTCGTCTACGTGTTCGGCGAAGTCTTGCCGGGCGGCTTCCGCCCGGTCAGTATTTTCATCTATCCAACAAAAGGCTTCTTTCGAGACCAGGGCTGCGTGGAGTCTTTTGAACTTCATGGTCAGGTTAATGACATCCTCAATCAGCAACCAGACTATCAGCTAGGTATCGATAAACATGTCTCGGCTTTCTTTCGAAAGCAGGAGCCGATCATTCTGGCCGGGATGGCGGCTCCTAGTTTCCACGGGCTTGGGGAAGCATTCATAGCTCAGGACTGGCGATTGCGAATTGATACGCCGGGGCCTCATAAAATGCAGAGGCTTGAGAAGAACATCTTCGAAGGTGGGAGGCTGAGTGCGGATAGCCAGGAGCTGGACCTTGTCAGCTTCAACCAGGCTCTTGGCAGCATCGATCAGTCGGTGCGCGTCTCACTCGATATCGCGTTCTTCGGCGTGAACGTGCCTGCTAATGGTGAGCTAAGGTTTGAGCTTGCGCCCAGCCGTCTTCCACTCGTGAACAATATCTTCTTCGATTTTGCGGGCGAACCGCTGGCAATGCGTATCGCACCAGAAGGTGAGCCGATCGAACAGGTTGGAAGGGCATTTGATCCACCCTGCCTGTTGCCGGAAGCTCTTATGTTGGCGACTGAGTTGAGTCTCGCGCCAATCGTATCGGAAAACCGACTTTGGGTTCCGAACAAATGGCCATTCGCTGATTAGGCTTGTCTGTCAGCGGTCCATCGCTCGTTGGGCCGGTCCGTGATCAACCATCAGTCCGCAAACATGGCCGGGCGCGCCAAACGCACAAGGGCCGCCCGCTCCATTCGCTCACTTAAGTTCGCTCCCGTGTTAGCCCCCGCGAGGCAAATGCCTCGCTTTGCACGTCCGGCTTTTTCGCCCGGCCTTTCTCGTTCGCGTCCTGATCACGGGACCAGACAACAGCGAGAAAGGACCAAGACAATGAGCAACCGTTACCACGCCACACCCTATGACATTTCTGCCACCGGCTTTTACTTCGATACGTTCGAGGAATATCAGACCCGCGCCGCAGAGCACCGCAACGAGTACGGCGATCCGGTCGAGGAATATGAAATTCAATTCATCGACGGCGACAACTACCGGCTCTTCGACGCCATCGGCGTCAACCAGGCCAATCTCAAAGACTGGTTTGAGCGCTTCGAGGACATGGACGACGATGAGGCCGTAAAGCTCATCATCCTGATTGAGCAGTTCGGATACAGCGTCGAGGACGCGGTCGATCGTATCGAAGACCTACACCTCTTCGAAGGCACAGCAATCCAATATGCCGAGGAGCTGATCGACAGCACGGGCATGCTCGACCAGATGCCTGAGAACCTTCGCTATTACTTCGACACCGAAGCCTTTGCCCGCGACATGGTGCTTGGCGGTGATATCACCCAGGTCGAGATCGACGGTCATACTTATATCGCCGATGGGCTGTAGATACTTCTAAAAATACTCTTACCGAAAATATCAAAATTTTCTATTATTATTATGGTCAAAATATGGACATTTATGAATACAAACGCACTCATCGAAAATATAAAACACCTCCGTTCGGAGATGAAAAGCAAATTTGACCGTCATGTGTCTATACAGGATTTACTTTCCGATCGCTGGGAGACTGCGAATTTTTACGGATTTGGAGAGGGCACATCATGTTACAATAATGTGCTTATTATCGGTGACGTCAAAGTGGGGAATAATACCTGGATTGGCCCAAATGTGATCTTAGATGGGTCTGGAGGCCTCGTCATCGGCGACTACGTCAGTGTTTCAGCCGGAGTTCAAATCTATACTCACCACACGGTGGCATGGAGCACATCACTCGGTGACAACAAACCCGAGCGGTCCGCGACCGAAATTGGCAGCGGAGTATACATAGGCCCGAACAGTATCATACAAATGGGAACTAAGATTGGAGATCAGGCAATTATCGGAGCTATGAGCTTTGTGAATAAAGATGTGCCTAAGGCTTCAAAGTGGTACGGACACTCTCTAGTTGCTGATTAGAGATGGTTGTATGATCAGCCCAGGTTACAAGCGAGCGGACCGGTGGATGAGATCGTCAGAATGCATCTAACAAAAACCGACTTCATTCACTTTCTTCAGTGCCCAAAATCCTTTTGGCTTCAGAAAAATGATCCCGACAACTTCCCGGCAGGGGAGTTTTCGACGTTTCAACAGAAACTCGTGCGGGAAGGCTATGAGGTCGAGCGCGTGGTGAAGCAATACTTTGCTGGAGCACCCGAGCGCGAAGTATCTTTTCAAGAAATATTTTCGACGGACGATGGATTATTTGCGCGCGCTGACGTGTTCGAAGTAAAACACGGCGGGCGTCGAATACTTTACGAGATCAAGTCCTCAACCAGCGTTAAGACTGACGCAAAGCATAACCACCTTAAAGATGCTTGCTTCCAGATGATCTGTGCCGAGAGAACCGGCACCCAGATATCTGAAATTCGCCTCATACATTTGAATGGCGATTACACGCTCGATGGCGAAATCGACCCAGAGGCGATTTTGACATTTGCCGACATCACGACAGATGTCCGCGCCATTGAGCAGGAAACTGCTGGCGAGATCGAGCAGGCCCTTAGCATCATGGCTCAGGACGAGATCGACAGGAGCGGATGCACCTGTCGCAGAAAAACGCGGAGCAACCACTGCGACAGCTTCAAGGTGTTCAACTCGGACATCGCTGAGCCATCCATCTTTGTGTTGCCCAGGATCAGCGTGCCAAAGATTACCGAGCTTGCTGCAAACGGCATTTATTCGCTGGCCGACACACCGAGAGACTTTCAGCTATCGGACGGCCAGCGCCCCGTCGCGCTGGCCGCCTGGTCTGGCGAGCCGCAGATCGCGCTCGACCGGATTGAAGCATTTCTAAACGCGATGGAGTTTCCGCTCTATTTCTTCGACTACGAAACCTTTGCGACCGCCGTGCCGGTTATCGAAGGCTCAAAGCCCCATGGTCATATTCCGGTGCAATATTCGCTTCATATCCTGGATGCTGACGGCACGCTCAGCCATCGAGAATATCTAGCGCGATCCATGGAGCCGCCGCGCGAGCTTGTTGATCAGCTCGGACGCGATATCGGGGAAGAGGGGTCGATTGTTTCCTGGCACGCCTCATTCGAGAAAACACGCAATAAGGAACTGGCTGAGCGATATCCCGATCAAGCCGATTTCCTCAAGCGCTTAAATGAGCGGATGGTTGACCTCGAAGACGTGTTCAAGCGGGATTACGTGGATATCCATTTTGGAGGATCGACATCGATCAAAAAGGTCCTACCCGTCATTTGTCCGCATCTCAGTTATGACGATGAGGATGTTCAGGACGGCGCATCTGCGATGGAAGCATGGCAACGCATGATCGCCGCCGACAATGCGGAAGCTGATCAGATCGCTGATCAGCTACTCAGTTATTGCAAACTCGACACGTTCGCGATGGTCGAGATTTACCGTTTCTTGCGCCAGCTTGTGGATGGCGCGGGATAGCCCAGCGTCAATGACGGTGGTAATGCCAATAAGCTCATATCATTAGTGTACTACCGGAAAACCCGGTCTTAGTTAGACCGCAAGATGTGTGTGGTACTACCACACATCTTGGCAAGGGGCCCGCTGCGCGCCCCTGTGCAACCCCCGGCTATTGGCTCTTTCAGGGCATTGAACCCATCCAGAGCCAGCAAAACGTATCGCCGTTTCATCACTCACAAGGGAGCCTTCGGCGCTCCCCTGCACCCCATCGACCAAATGGCATTTCATAGCCCCTGGACCCTTGACCATTTCATGGAGACCAACCGTGCGCCGATTGGATGCCGATCAGGTCTTTCGTAACCCGATACCGACGACCAAACTCACGCCGTTTGGATGGGTAGATGATATCCATGTTTTTTGGAGGCTAGCCCTACCTCTTTCAAAAATTTGCCTGCCAGCATATCGTGTTGTTAGCAAACCATCTGAATCCGTGAATTCGGCATCTCATATAGCCAAACTGGGTTTGATCGTGAGATTGAATGCCGAAAATACTTCTAAAACTTTGGACTGCAAAACTTAACTGTTGAGTGGTGTATCCCAATATAATAAAATGCTAAAAACGAAGTAAAGTTATGAAGTTTATAGATCTATTTGCAGGCTTGGGAGGTTTTCATCTCGCCCTATCTAATAAAGGGGGCGAGTGTGTCTTCGCATCTGAACTCGATACGCGCCTGGCCGATCTTTATGAGGCAAATTTCGGATTACGTCCCGCAGGAGATATTCGCAAAGTCAATCTCGTTGAAATTCCGGATCATGATGTATTATGTGCTGGGTTTCCCTGCCAGCCCTTTTCAAAAGCAGGTGACCAGAAAGGCCTCGAATGTCCGCAATGGGGCGATCTATTTGATTATGTCATCCGAATTCTGGAACTGAAACAGCCGCGATATTTTGTGATAGAGAATGTTCCAAATCTTATGCGCCACCAGGGAGGTAAGACTTGGGAATTAATCTGTAAACAATTGCGCGGACTTGGTTACGATATAAGCTTTGAGCGGTTGTCACCTCATATGTTTGGTGTACCTCAAAAGCGCGAACGTGCTTTCATTGTAGGTGACCTTTACGGGCTGGACACATTCAAATGGCCGATCCCAGAAATACTACCGAAAACCTCTATTCGTTCAATTCTTGATAAGCATCCGAAAAAATGCCACCGGATTAATGATCGTCAGGTGCAATACTTGAATACATGGCAGGAATTCGTAGCGGCTTTTCCTGCTGATATCGACTTGCCGTCCTTTCCCATCTGGGCCATGGAATTTGGTGCCGATTACCCTCTCTCCGGCAAAACGCCTCATGCTAAGGGTTATAAATGGCTGGGACGGTATAAAGGCTCATTCGGCAAACCGTTAAAAGGTTTATCGTCGCAAGAAGTTAAGGACAGTCTACCGAGCTATGCTCGTACCAAAACTGTCGTGTTTCCAGATTGGAAAATAGATTTCATAAAGAAGAACCGTGAGTTTTACGATCAGTATAGGAGTATCATTGACCCTTGGCTTCCGAAAATTCGTGACTTCCCGCCAAGTTTCCAAAAGCTTGAATGGAACTGTAAAGGAAGCGTCCGAGACATCTGGAAACACATCATTCAGTTTCGGGCGAGCGGAATTCGGGTAAAAAAGGAAAGCACTGCCCCCTCGCTAATCGCAATGACGACTAGTCAGGTCCCGATCATCGCTTGGCAAAAGCGTTTCATGACGCCGCGCGAGTGTAGCCGTCTACAAAGTATGGGAGGCTTGGAGAATTTACCGGGCACTCAGACGAGCGCCTATAAAGCCTTTGGCAATGCCGTAAATGTAGAGGTTGTGGAGAGCATCGTTGACGCTCTGCTCAACAGACAACCCGTGTCTAACCCTAAATTGCCTTTGATGGCGGCTGAGTAAGTAAATGTCTGTTCAATCCGTCAACATACGACCGGGAGTCAACGTTCTTTCGGTCCTTCCTCATCTGAACTACAAGGCATGGTTCGCTCTTGCGGAGTTTGTGGATAATTCGGTTCAAAGCTTCATCGATGAAAAAGACCGGCTCAAAAAGCAGGAAGACAAGACATTCCAACTGCGCGTCGATATCAATTTCGAACCCTCCGCTAATACCATAACCATCAAGGATAACGCCGCCGGAATAGCCTCTTCGAATTACAGCCGTGCATTCCGTCCAGCGGAAATACCGCCCGATGCCGGCGGGCTGTCCGAATTTGGTATGGGAATGAAAAGCGCGGCATGCTGGTTCTCACCGCGCTGGAGTGTGCGATCGACCGCATTGGGCGAATCAATCGAGCGCACCATCTTTTTTGACATTGATGAGATCGTTAATGACAGCATTGAGGAGCTGGATGTCATCCAGCAAGGCACAGCAGAAAGTACGCACTATACGGAAGTCTGCCTTACGGATATTCGTCGTTTTCCGCGCGGAAAAACGATCCAGAAGATCAAGGATCACCTCGCCAGCATCTACCGGATTTATATCCGCGAAGGAATCCTGACGCTCTGCGTTGACGGCGAAGAGCTGACTTACGAAGACCCTGAAATCCTGCATGCGCCGAGTTTCCGCGCCCCGGACGGTCCCGAGATCGAATGGAAAAAAGACATTGCGATTGATCTGGGTGAAGGGCGGTCCGCCAGCGGCTTTGTGGCGATCCGCAAGAAAGGGAACACCCGCCTCGCGGGCCTGGCTCTCTTTCGCCGCAAGCGCCTGATCCTGGGAAGCGTTGACGAAACCTACAGGCCCGAAGAGATTTTCGGACGCTCAACGACCTTCGCCTATCAGCGTATCTTCGGTGAAATCCATCTGCGAGGCTTTGCAGTCAGCCACACCAAGGACGGCATCAAGTGGGAAGAAGCCGAGGATGACTTCCTCAAAAAGCTGCACAAGGAACTTTCGGGCGAAGCCCTGCCGATTCTAATGCAGGCCCGCGAGCATAAAACCACGAGCGCAGCGAAGGCCCGGCGCAACGAGGCTGCAGCGGCCCTACACAACACTGCATCGGCTCTGTCCAATTCCGACCTTGGCGCGGAGCGCGCAGAATCTTCCCAGCCAACACATCATCAAAGCGACGATCATGCAGATGCCGACGACGCTCTGCCCGAGATTGCTGATTCTGATGTTGAATGCAGCGAGTTGAGTCTGCACTTCCGGAACGAGCAATGGATTGTGCGTCTGGAACTTTCCTACGATCCGAATACGAGTGACTGGCTGTCAATTCGCAACAGACCCTCAATTACCGATCCCGAACCGCGCGAGGTTCTGGTCCGGATTGCGATGATGCATCCCTTCATGGTGCAATTTCCAACGCTGGATTCAGACGGCTTCTCCGCCGTCCTGAAAATTGCGGCAGCGATGTCACTTGCCGAAATCGTTGCCGGAGAATCGGCGGACCGGCACCCATCGGCAATCCGGCGCTTTACCAATGAAATACTGAAAAACAATATGTCTCAGAGGGTGTTCGATGAATGATGTTCAAGGAGAAGTAGTCGTCTCGCCGCCCGCAAATTCATCCGGCGGATGGCGTCCCGTCGAGGGCAAAGCTTTCACCAAAATGGTTGAGGGAAACACGTCCCTATCGGCTCCAGAAAAAGAACGCCTCTCCGATGAAACCTTTTCGATCCTCAGCCGATGCATTAACCCCGCAAACGCAAAAGGTAAGAACACCGGCCTTGTAATCGGCTACGTTCAAAGCGGGAAAACCCTTTCTTTTACGAGCCTTGCCGCGCTGGCAAGCGATAACAAGTACCAGCTTGTGATCCTGCTGGCGGGAACGACCAACAACCTCGTCGAACAATCCTTTGACCGCCTCAAGGACGATCTGAGCGTCGATAAGGGCCGCGACTGGCAGCTTTTCACAACACAGCGGCGCGGCTTTCAGGATGATGAGCTGGCAAGGGTCCAGAGCGAGTTGGCGCGCTGGAAACGCGGGAGTTCCAAAGCGCGGACGATCCTGATTGTCTCGATGAAGCAGCACCAGCATTTGAATGCCCTGACCGAACAGCTCTCAAACTCGGACCTGCAGAACGTCCCAACATTGATTATTGACGATGAAGGCGATCAGGCCGGTATCAACACGAAAGCCAAGCAAGGCGAGGAAAGCACCACATATGCACGCATTTCTGCGCTGAGAAACCTGTTCCCGCTTCACAGCTATGTTCTCTACACGGCAACGCCGCAGGCTCCGCTTCTAATCAGCAAGATCGACACGCTGTCCCCGGATTTCGGTAAAGTCCTCACTCCCGGAGAGCGTTATGTCGGCGGGCAGGAATTCTTTGTCGAAGGCACAGATAAATACGTGGAACTGATTCCGTTTTCTGATGTCCCCGACAAGAACGATCCGCCGGTTGAGCCGCCTCAAAGCCTGCTGGATGCCATGCGGGACTTCTTTATCGGCGTGGCGATCGGAACGCTTGAGGGCGAAGACCGCGAGGGCCGCAACCGCTCCATGATGATCCATCCGGCAATTCCGAAGATGGAACATCTGATGTTTGCGCGCTGGGTCCGGCAGGTCAAAGAAAACTGGTCGGCAATCCTGCAAGATGACACGCATCCCGGACGGGACGACCTGATTGCCGAATTTCAGGAGTCGGCAGACGGCCTGCTGAAAACCTACCAGACTGAATTTACCTTTGACGATATCCAGCCGGAGTTGTTCGAAGCCCTCGAAGACACCGCGATTGTTGAGTTGAACACCCGCCAGAAAAGTCGCATTCAGCAAGTGGACTGGAAAGGCGAGTATAGCTGGATACTCGTCGGAGGCATCGGTCTTGATCGCGGCTTCACCGTTGAAGGGCTGACGGTTAGCTATATGCCGCGCTCAACGGGGGTCGGCAATGCGGATAACATCCAGCAGCGCGCGCGTTTCTTCGGCTACAAGAAAAGCTATTTGGGACTATGCCGCATTTATCTCACCAGCGAGAACATTGACGCCTTCACCCAATATGTAAGGCACGAAGAGTCGATCCGGACATCGGTACGCGCACATCTTGAAAGTGGAAAAAGTCTGAAAGACTGGCGCAGAACTTATCCGCTGGATTCCAGCTTAAAGCCGACCCGCAGCTCGGTCATTATCCTTGAAATGTACCAGTCACGCGGACGGGGTGGCTGGATCGTACCGGACTACCCCTATGAGGACGCCGAAATTCTCTCCGACAACCGCCAGATCATCGACCAGATTCTAAAAGAGTTTGCCTTTGAACAATATGCCGAAGACGGATGGAACGACGCGCAGGTCGTTCCGGCCTTTAATGACCGAATCCCTCTATCGGACATTCTCCCTTATCTGGCGCAGTTCCGCTACCATTGGCCCGATGACGCGCTCCAGCATCAATCACTCATGCTGGGTCTGGAACACGCGGTTCAAGCCACACCTGAATTGACCACAAGCGTCTATTGCCTGTCCGGCCCGTGGTCAGGCACGAACGCGATGCGGAGTCTGAACGACAAGACGCCGCCGACGATCAAGAACTTGTTCCAAGGTTCAAACGCGCGCACCAACTACCCCGGCGCCCGCGCCCTGAAATCCGATCTGAACGTCACGCTGCAAATCCACCGCTACGATATTCAGACAAGCGATAAAAAGCGGATACTCCGCGATGTGCCGGTTCTTGCCGTTCATATACCGGACCACCTGATCGAACGGGTCTGGCTGGAGCGGTAACCGGCCATGCTGTACGCGGATTATCGACGATTGTTACAAAACTATCCCGAAGGCTTTAGCGGGCGTTACGGGACAACAAGCGCGGGCGGTTCGCTCATCGCCTGTGATAAAAACGGATATCCGGTTCTGCTCTTTCCGGCGCATTCGAAAAAAGACTTTCGGGATATCGAACTGGAACTGATCGAGGTTGCCTTTTCAAGGCATTGCGAACTTCTGGTCGATGAACAGCAAGAAGTCTCCGGTGTGTTTACGCTGGTAACGCTGAACGATAACGATCCGGATACAGCAAAACTATTTCTGGATATCCTTGAAGACGCGTTATTTGCCAAGCAAGAGCCGCTTACCAACCGTCAAATCCGAGATACCATCATCGGCATCTCAAACATCTTCTGCAAAGCGGAGAACAGGGACCGGGACATTATCGGCCTGTGGGGCGAACTCTACATCATCGCCAATTCCGGCGCGCCGCAGGCGGCAGTTGCGTCATGGTCAATCAATACAACATCCCGCCATGATTTCATAACGGAACGTTTTTCTCTAGAGGTGAAAACGTCACGCAGCCAAGACCGCGTTCATACCTTTTCCTGCGACCAACTCAAAGACAGCGATAGCACTCTGCTTATTCTCTCGCTTGTCGTATCGGAAGTGCCAGGCGGACAATCCGTATCGGATCTGATTTCCCTGATCAAAGACCAGATCGACGATCCGCTCCTGCGAACCGAGTTTCTGAAACTCTGCGCGAGCAAAGGCGGTAAGACCGTCATGCAAAGTCAACTGACGCTATCCGTTAAAACCAAACCGCAGGGTCTTCGCATTTTCGCATCGTCCGACATCCCCAGACCCGATATTCCGGACGGCGCACCGATTAGCCATGTACGTTTCGATGTCACAATGGAAACGCTCGTGGACAAAGCCCTGAAGATGTCGCTCAAAGACCTGGATTTTTAGGGACCAGCCCCTCAGCGTACTTCAAGAAAAACAGACGGTTCCCGAGGCTCGGCATACCTGCGCCCGCCGTCGATTTTGCTTTCCGTTTGCACACCCCGTTTTCGGCAAAGGCCAGGGTTGCAGGCAGCAACCCATTTCCAATCAAAAAGAAAAGGCGGCCCACTCACTGAAAAGTGTGAACGGCCCGCCTCAGCGGTAATTGGTGATCATCGCACTTGATTATTTGCGGCGAGCGATCGCGTTGAAGATTGTGCGGCAAACGGTTTGCACGGTTGTTTCGCGCTCGAATGCCATTTCAAATCGGATGAAGAAACGCATGTGGTCCTCCTTGGGTCTTATGTTCCAAGGCCCCGACCATCGGAGCCTTTTGTGACCCGCGATCCCCATACTCACTAGGGAAAAGGCACCGAATGAGAGCTTGGAATAGGGACCGAGTAAGAAGGACCCTGCTTGTTACTTCAGCCGTGAAAGCTCCGCGCGCCTAACGGCGGCGCAAATCCGGCGAAACATCACTCTGCTTTTTCGCGATCTTGTACGGAAGATAAACAAAGAAGAAGAGTTGAAGACCGCCAAGAATCTGGAGCGGGCCGATCAACGCCGCCGCAAAGCGGCCAGCCGTTTCCCAGCTCTCCGGGAATGGAAAGCCGACAAATCCAGCGAAAGCCCATTCGAGAACAGGTGCGCCGATCACGGTCAGGACAATCCCGAGGAAGAGCTTCCAGCGGATACGAAACTTGGTGCGGAGACCCATCTCCGCGATTTCTAGGGGGCGATCAGTCATATTTGCCTCCAAATAAATCCTTGTGTTGAGGGTCGAAGTAATTGGCGCGCATCACCGCAATCGGGTGCTCGCCAGGTATGGACAGGAGCGCCCGGCCCGTGCCGCGCGCGAAGAAGCGGCGGACCTCATCAGGCCGCAGAAGTGGCGTGACGGTCACAGACCGATTGAGCCCGATCTTGCCCGCGCCGCGTTCACGGTCGGTCAGTTCGGGAAGGGACTGGCTAAGGTTCTCGGTTTCACCGCAGAGCTTGGAGATATAGGCACAGGTCGCCTCATCACTGCTTCCGAAGGTCTGGATGATCCCGGTATTGCCCAAGAAGGTTTGCCAGCTTCGCGGATAGTCCCGCTGGAGCTGGCTTAAATCCTGAAGCACGGTCCATAGCTTCACGCCGTATCCGGCCATCAGACCGGCAGCGCTTTCGATGACATCCATGTGCCCGAGGACCGGAAACTCATCGAGCATGAACAGGACCGGCCAGCCATTTACCGTGGCCTGCGTCTCCGACACATTCGGCACCGCTTCCATGCGGGCGAGCGCAACCATCAGGAGCAACCGCAAAAACCGGCTATGGGTGCGCAGCCTACGTGCAGGCAGACACAGATAGACCGTGAGCCCGGCCTCACTGTTCTTGAGCGCGTCGATATCAAAGGTCGAACGCCCAAGCCCGCGCATCATTGCTGGGCTGGCGAGAAAAGCCGTTTGTTCAAGCGCAGTTGAGAGCACCGACGAGCGTTCATTGTCCGACTTGGCGATCAGGCTATTGGCAGCCTGGGCACAAAAGCCGCCGGTTTCCTGCATGCGGTCAATCAGACCACCTTCACCGTAAAACTCATCCTCTGGCAGAGTGATCAGCTCACGCACATGCGGAAGCGTACGCTCGCGCCCAATACAGCGCAGCGCCACATACAGAATTACGCCGTGCAGGAAATTGCCCGCTGAATCCGTCCAGTGTTTACCGGTGCCAGGCTCAGGGACGATCAACGCATTGGCGAGAAGCCCGGCTTCATCGACTGCGCTTTCATCTTCCGGGTCGATAATGTCGAGCGGGTTGAATGCTGCCAGATCGCTTTCCGGGATGCCGCTGTCGCGAAAAGGATCGATGATCGCGACTTGCTGACCCATCTCACGGCGGCGGCGCGATGTAATGCGCGCCAATTCACCCTTGGGATCGTTGGCGAAGACAGAGCCCGGATAGAGCAATAGGTTCGGCACGATAAAGCTTGTGCCCTTACCAGATCGCGCCCCGGCGATGGTGACGCCGTGCCGGTCATCGATGGGCATGCCGATATAGTGCGGGCGCTTGGTCCCAGGCAGATATCCCAGGAACATCGCATTCTGCGCCTTCGCTTCGAAAGGCAGCGCTTGTGCTGTTAAGTGAGGGCTCAGCCAACGGGATGTGGCCTGCGGATCGAGTTCGAGTGTGTCGCTAAACCCGCGTGGGGCCATCAGGACATCGCCTGCGATTTCATTTTTTCCGAACATGGTGTCGGTTCCTTGTCTCTAAGGTTCGAGGGTGCGGTCACGAGAGCGACCAGATGATTTGGAGCGAGAGTTGCGCGAGCGGTTTGGCTTGGTTTTCTCCAAAGCCGCCCGCGTCCGCGCAGATGGTTTTTCGAGCGCGTCTGAAAGCGCGCGTGTTTTCGCGAGATCGCGGTAAAGCAGCGCCAGCTCACTGGAGTGGCGTTGCCGCTCGCTACGGGTTTCTGCTTGCAGGGCCCGCCGTTCGGCCAGTTGCCTTGTCACAAGGTCCTGGCGTTCTTTGGCATCACGTTCGCGCTTGAATGCGACTTCCGCCTCATTGCGCTTGCGCACAGCGCTATGCTTGCCGCGCAGCCAATCCCAAACGCCTTTCAGTCCTTTGGAGAAACGTGCCTGGCGAGCCTTGGATTCCTGTATCCATCGATCGCCCTGGTGCTGATCGAGTGCAGCGCGCTCCGCTTTGTGGTCCGCACGCATGGTGCGCTTCGATGTGCGGATCGGCTTGAGACGTTCTGCGTTTTCCTGATCCAGCGTCGCGATATGACGCTTGAGCACTTTCTCCATCAAATCGGAGACCCGCGCCTTGGTCTCAGAGACTGAGGGTAATTGTGCCGGATCACCAAGACGCTCTTTGACCGCTTTGGTTTTCTGGCCGGTCATACGCGGAACGGCATAAACCTCGCCCTGGTAATCTACGGCGACAAAACCGCGACGATCACCTTGCGCCAGATAGTAGCCGCGTTCCTCAAGTTGACGCTTGAAGGCTGGACCGTCTTTCGCGCCGTTCCAGCATTCTTGGAATGTTGCCTTAATATCGGCGGCGCTTTTTCCGGCGCGCCGGGCCTGTTGCCATTCGGCCAGCGTAAAGTTCAGCGGCGAACGGTTTTGCCCACGCTTATAGCCGTCAGGCAGGTTCCAGCCATGCTCAAGAAAGAGACCGCGCGAAATCTCATTCAGCTTGCGCTTAAAGTGCGGGAGATTGATCGCCCGCATATTCTCAGTGTCGATACGGCTCCAAACCGCATGGGCATGACGGCGACCATCTTTCTCATGGAAGACCAGCGCCATCGGCTGGCCTTCTAGGCCTATTTCGTCTTCGATCCGGCGCGCTGCCAGTTCAAAGACTTCAGGCCTGACATTTTCTGTCTCAGGCGGTGAAAGGCTGACCGAAAAGAAGTGCTGTTTGCAATTGGTACCTTTGGCCGCTGCTTCGACTTCTAGAAATGCGCCGTGCAGATCACCCGTTACGAAGCCGCGAATCTCATGCAGTTCGACATGCTCGTTATCGCGTTCATTCATGAGGTGAGCCGCGAGCTTGCGACCACCACCGCGTTGTGAGGCTTTGATGATCATGGCTGCGGTGCCTCGTCAGGGCATGCACAGCCTTCGAGGCTTGCAGCACGACTGAAAGCTGACGAACAGCTTTCGCAAACGTCTGTCGATTTGTCGGTTTCCCGGATACCAAGCGCTGCTAGCAGAAAGCTCCGCATAACCCGGATATCGTCACAGGCCCGACGCAGCGCTTTGTCGGTTTCATCGCCGAGCGGCAGGGCACCAACACGAGCAGCGTCCGCCAACTCATCCAGATTCTTGGCAATGCGGGACGCGCCTAGCATTCCGAGCAGTTGCGCCAGGGCTTTTTGATCTTTGACTGGGTTCAGCCCGCGCGCCTGTTTGACAGGCGTATCAGGATCAAACAATCGAGCCTTTATGTAGGCCGAGATCGATTGGCGACCGGCATCCTCAATCAGCTTTTGCTTCTCTTCAAAGCTTAAGCGTAGCGAGAAGGGCGCAGGGCGCTTTTTGGTCTTCTTCTCAGATTTAGTCTGCTTGGAGCCGGAGCTTTGCCCCGTTCCCCGAGAACTACCGCCAATAGAACCCCATTTGGGAGTTAGCCCGTCCATGACCCGCTCCCATATGTTTCAACCGGCTCTTCGCCGTCGGAATTGGCTGAATCAGCAGTTTTCTGCGATGCAGCACCGTCCAGTTGAAATGGAAGCTCTTCAGGATTTTCGTAAAGGGAGCAGGATGTTAGCTGTGCATTCCAGTCAGCGAGAACTTCGAACAACTGGTTCGAAGTTTCTCCGCTTAGGTGCACCATCTTTATTTGCACATTGCCGCCCGCCAACCCAATGTGCGGGTTCCGGTTCGAGGTTTCACCTCTCACCTGCACCATTCGCAGCCGATCCGCGCTTGTCGCGGGAAAAATCGATCCGGGGGATCGATTTTAGGCGGAGAATGGGGCGGCAGCCCCAAGAATAGACTCACTGCTTTGTCTTGGCTGCGATTGGAATCCTTGTCTGATCCCGTATCGGGCTAACGCCCTCACATGGGTCGCGCTCAGGGCTGCTTGCCACACAGAGCCGCTTAATCCCCGCGAAAGCGGGGATTCATGGACCATTCCTCCAGCATGGCACGCCTGTCCATGGACCCCCGCTTTCGCGGGGGAGGGCGGCAGTGAGGGAGTTTCTGGTATCCTGTATCTTCTCGACCAGTCTCCAGCCCCAAAACCCCTAACCGCCATTGATTATCTGACAGATTCGGCCCCCGTCACAGCGGGGGGAATGGACATGCCGAAATGGCTGTGACATAGACCGCGCTTTGTTCCCCGCCGCATGGAAAGACTGTTGCGCGCAACACCCAAACTGCTGCGCCTCAGCAAGGATTAAAGAGAGTCATGGAAGTTACCGAGACCAAGGTCGAAGGCCTCAGCCGTTCCTATCAGATCCGCGTCACCCAGAACGAGCTTTCCCAGAAGCTCGATGCCCGGATCAAGGAAATCCAGCCGCAGATGCGCCTGAAGGGGTTCCGCCCCGGCAAGGTGCCGCCGTCCCACATCAAGAAGATGTTCGGCAAGTCGCTGATGGGCGAGATGATCGACAACCTGGTCAAGGAAACCAACGAAAAGGCGATCGAGGACGCCCAGGTGCGCCCGGCCAGCCAGCCGCACATCCACCTGGAAGGCGAGATTGACGATGTCATCGAGGGCAAGGCCGACCTCGCCTATGAAATGCATCTCGACGTGATGCCGGAATTCGAGCCGGTCGACCCGGCCACGCTGGAAATCGAGCGCCCCGTTGCCGAGATCCCGGACGAGGAAATCGAGGAAGCGCTGGGCAAGCTCGCCGAGCAGAACATGAAGTACGAGCCGCGCGGCAAGACCGCCAAGGCCCGCGACGGTGATGCGGTCGTGATCGACTTTGTCGGCAAGATCGACGGCGAGGCTTTCGAAGGCGGCTCGGCCGAGGGCGCCACGGTGGTGATCGGCCAGGGCCGTTTCATCCCGGGCTTCGAGGAACAGCTTGTCGGCGTGAAGGCCGGTGAGGAAAAAGACCTCAACGTCACCTTCCCGGAAGACTATTCGGCCCCCAATCTCGCCGGCAAGGAAGCCGTGTTCGAGGTGAAGGTGGAAGAGGTGCGCGCGCCCCAGACGCCGGAAGTCGACGAGGAATTCGCCACAGGCCTCGGCCTGGAAAGCCTGGAACAGCTCAAGGACCTGATGACCCAGCAGATCCGCGGCGAATATGACGGTGCCTCGCGCGCCAAGGCCAAGCGCAAGCTGCTGGACGCCCTCGACAAGGCGCACGATTTCGAACTGCCCGCCGGCATGGTGAACCAGGAGTTCAACCAGATCTGGGCCCAGTTCGAGCAGGAAAAGGAAGCAGGCCGCCTCGACGAGGAAGAAGCAAACAAGCCCGAAGACGAACTGAAAGAAGAGTATCAGCGCATTGCCGCGCGCCGCGTGCGCCTCGGCCTGGTGCTCGCCGAAATCGGCCGCAAGGCGGAAGTGACGATCTCCGAACAGGAAGTCCAGCAGGCGCTGATCGCCGAGGCCCGCAAATTCCCGGGCCAGGAACGCCAGGTGGTGGAGTTCTTCCAGAAGAACCCCGACGCCATGGCCCAGCTGCGCGCGCCGATCTATGAAGACAAGGTCGTCGACCACATCCTGGCGATCGCCACGGTGAACGAAACCACCGTCTCCAAGGACGAGCTGTTCGCCGAGGATGAAGGGCTGGATTCGCTCTAGCGACCGGTCCGGCGCTCCGCGCCACTTACATTCAAGCAATCGACATCGCGCGCCATCCCCCCTACATGGCGCGCGATGAGCTTTACCACCCTGGATGACCTGATCGCGCGTGCGCGAACCCGCCTGGATCCTGTGACCGGCCCCGCGCGCCTGCCGGAAGGCGGCGACCTGGAGTTTCTGACAGATGCGCAGATCCAGGCGATTCGCTCGGCGGCTGTCCTGGTCGGCCTGATTCCACGCGCCGAGGGCCCGACCGCGCTGCTGACCCAGCGCCCTGACACCATGGATGCCCATCCCGGCCAGGTCGCGTTTCCCGGCGGCAAGGTCGATCCCTCCGACGACGATGAGGTCGAGGCGGCCCTGCGCGAGGCGCATGAGGAAGTTGGCGTCGATCCGGCCTCTGTCGATATCATCGCGCGCGGCGCGCCCTATATCACCGGTACGGGCTTTCGCATCGTGCCTGTCCTCGGCGTCCTGCCGCGGGATTTCCAGGCCGCGCCATGCGAAACCGAGGTTGCTGCCGTCTTCGAGACCCCGCTCGACTTCCTGTTCAATCCGGAAAACCATGACCGCCAGTCGGGCGTCTGGCGTGGCCAGACACGCCATTACTACCAGATGCCGCATGGCGGCTTTCGCATCTGGGGGGTGACTGCGGGTATTATCCGCGCACTATATCTGGAACTTTATGGCGGAGACGCGGACATACAGAGCCGCCGAAGTTGAGGAGACGTCCAAATTGGCGCGCACTGTTGTCATCCAGCTTATCCTGTTTTTGCTGCCATTTCTGGCCTATGCAATCTACCGCCTGCTGGTGACCGATGCCGAAGCCGACGGGCGCAAGACCTGGCCGATCAATCTCCTGTTCGGGGCCGGCGCCCTGCTGACGCTGGCCGGCTGGGCCTTCATGGCCTCGCAGGAAACCAAGGAACGCGACCTGTGCATCGAGCCGCCGCGCTATGAGAATGGCGTGCTCATTCCCCAGCGCACCGTCCCGTGCGAGCGCGACCTGACCCATGTCGGCGCGCCCAAGACCGAAACCCCGGGCAATGCCGCCGAAGGTGTTTCCGACCCTGAGCCGCGCCCGCCCGAGGGCGCGCCGCAGATTGAGATCGAGGCTGAGGAAGTTCCCACAGCGAGCGATGATGAGTCGGACTGATCTCGGCCAGCCGGACTGGCTCGTCTCTGACGCCACACGGCAGGTGCTGGCGGCGCTGGAGGCTGTCCGGCAGGGCGGCTCACGCTTTGTCGGCGGCTGTGTGCGCAACACGCTGATGGGCCGGCCGGTCGACGATATCGACATCGCCACGCAATTGCTGCCCCGGCAGGTGATCGAGGCGCTGCAGGCCGCCGGCATCCGTAGCGTGCCCACGGGCATCGAGCACGGCACGGTCACGGCGATCTGCCAGGGCGAGCCCTATGAGATCACCACGCTGCGCCGCGATGTGGAAACCGATGGCCGGCGCGCCGTGGTCGCCTTCAGCGAGGACTGGGCCGAGGATGCCGCGCGCCGCGATTTCCGCATGAATGCGCTCTATGCCGATGGCGAGGGCAATGTGTTCGACCCTGTGGGTGGCGGGATCGAGGATGCCGCTGAGGGCCGGGTCATCTTCATCGGCGACGCGGATGAGCGCCTGAAGGAAGACTATCTGCGCATCCTGCGCTTTTTCCGCTTCAATGCCTGGTATGGCGCCGGGATCGATGAGGAAGGCCTGAAAGCGTGCGAGCGCCAGAAGGGCGGGCTGAAACAGATCGCGGCGGAACGGATCTGGAAGGAGCTGGAGAAGCTGCTGCGCGCGCCGGACCCTGTACTGGCGGTGGAGGCTATGGCGCAGAGCGGCGTGCTGGCGGAGATCCTGCCTGACGCCAGCACGACGCACTTTCGGGAATATATGGCAATGGCCGGCAGTAAGCCCGATTCCCTGCAGCGCCTGATGGTGATGCTGCCGCGTGAACTGATGGCTGTGAACCGTGTTGCCGACGGTCTGCGTCTGTCGAATGCGGAGCGAGGCCGGTTGATGGCATGGGCCGGGGATGAGATCGCGCTGGCACCGGAAATGTCGCCGCAACAGGCGCGGGCTGCTGCTTACAAACTTGGAAAACGAGCTTTCGAGGATCGGTTGGCCACGGCGATTGCGAGGGATGGGGAGACCGCGTGGAGCAATGTGCTTGCGGCGGTTGAGACGCTAAAACAACTTCCTGTCTTCCCGTTGCGCGGTCAGGATATTGTCGACCAGGGCCTCAGCGGGCCAGCGGTCGGTGAGGCGATGCGGGCGCTGGAAGACTGGTGGATCGAGCAGGATTTCCGGCCGGACCGGGACGAACTCCTCGCGCGGGTCAGTTTGCCGCCACGATGAAGCCGTTGAGATAGCCGGCAAAGCTGACCCAGATCAGATACGGCACTTGCAGCCAGGCGGCACGGCGCGACCAGCGCCAGAAACCCGCCATCATGGCAATGATCATCACCCACAGCGTGAGCAGGACCAGCAGGGCGAGCATGGGCTGGCTGAAGCCGAAAAAGGCATACGACCAGGCAAGGTTCGGAATGAGCTGTGCGAAATAGAGCCCGAGCGCGCCGCTGGCGGCCTCATAGCTGCCGGCCGCGCGGCGCACCATGATCGCGCCCGCCGCCATCAGGATGTAGAGCAGCGGCCAGACCACAGCGAACATCCAGTCCGGCGGGGTCAGCGGCGTCTTGTTCAGGCTGGCATACCAGGCGCCATCGGACCCGGTGGAGATCTGCGCGCCAAGATACGCCACGGCAATGGTCGCGATCAGGATCGCGCCATAAGTGAGCCAGGACGGCTTCGCAGCAGTGGCCGTTGTCATGCTGAAATGTCTAGCATTTACAGCGATTGGCGTCGATATGGCGGGTGTGTTATAACACAAGTTCCAACCACGGAGTAAGACGATGACAGCACTGAAGGTTCGCAAGGTGGGCAATTCGCTTGGTGTGATCCTGCCGAAAGAGATTCTCGACCGGCTCGCGGTTGGCGATGGAGATTCGCTGGAACTGGTTGAAACCGAAAGCGGTTTCAAGCTGGTACCCGCCAATGATGAAAGCGATCGCCTGATGGCGATGGCGGAAGAAATCATGGAACGCAGGCGCGACATGCTGCGCGCCCTGGCAAAATGACGGAAATCGTCTGGCTTCCGCCCGGCCTGCTTGAACGCGTGCATCACCGGCAGATCGTCGAGCATGGCGGTCTGCCGGGTGTGCGCGATCAGGGATTGTTCGAGAGTGCAGTCCTGCGTCCGGAGAACGCCGCCCACTATGGCGAGGCGGATCTTTGCGTGCTCGCCGCGCTCTATGCCGCGGGCATTGTGAAGAACCATCCCTTCCTGGATGGCAACAAACGCACCGGCTGGATCGCATGCGAACTCTTCCTGATGGCCAATGATGTCCGTGTGACGGCAAACAATGCCGAGGGATTGGCGGCGACCATGATGCTCGCCGCCGGAGAGCTCAGCGAGGACCAGTTCGCCGACTGGCTGCGGGAGATGACGGAGGCGATTTAGGCGGATGCTTCTGCGAGTCCCCGCGACTTGATCGCGGGGTCCATCTCCGAAAGATGCGGCCAGGAACTCCGGCCGGGAGCTGGGCACCGCGGTCAAGCCGCGGTGAATCGAGGGGATGCCCAGTTTTTCGCGCCGCGTCTCACGGCCATTTCACCACGGGCGGCATACTCGACAGGATGGAATTCACATTCCCGCCGGTCTTCAAACCAAACGTCGTGCCACGATCATAGAGCAGGTTGAATTCGACATAGCGCCCGCGGCGGATAAGCTGTTCCTCGCGCTCGGCCTCGCTCCAGCTCTCGATCATGCGCCGGCGGGCGATCTTCGGATAGATGTCGCGGAAGGCGCGCCCGACATCCTGGGTAAAGACGAAATCGGCCGCCCAGTCGCCGGAATCGAGCCGGTCATAGAATATTCCGCCAATCCCGCGCGGCTCATCGCGGTGGGGCAGGAAGAAATACTCGTCGCACCAATCCTTGTAGCGCTGGTAGTCGGCCACGGCGTGCCCTTCGCAGGCGGTCTTCATGGCGGCATGGAAGTCAACCGCGTCGGGGAAGTCCGGCTCGCGCTGATAGGCGAGGAGGGGGGTGAGGTCGGCCCCGCCGCCGAACCAGGTCTTCGAGGTCGCGATCATCCGCGTATTCATGTGCACGGCGGGGACATGCGGATTGTGCAGATGGGCGATCAGCGAAATGCCCGACGCCCAGAAGCGGCCGTCATTTTCCTCCGCGCCCGGGATCTGCGCCCGGAAGGCTTCGGAGAAATGGCCGTAAACGGTCGAGACATGCACGCCGACCTTCTCGAAGACGCGCCCGCGCATGATCGCCATGGTGCCGCCGCCGAGATCCTCGCTGCCATCCCCACGTTTCCACGGCGTGCGCTCGAATCGGCCTGCCTCGCCGGCATAGAGCGGGCGGCCGGCCGCGTCCTCCAACGCCTCGAAACTGGCAATGATTTCGCCCTGGAGCGCCTCGAACCAGGCCTTCGCGGTGGTCTTGCGGGTTTCCAGTTCGGCCTCGGTCGGAGTGGGCTGGGACATGAAAGAGGCCTCATTTGGCAGGTTCAGGCCTGATATGGCCTGGAATCACTGTAATTCGCATGTGGCATGGCGGGCTTTGCGTCGTTGCGCCGCAAGGCTTTCGCGCAGACTTCGTGTATGCGAGTGCTGAACTTGTATCAAGCGGATGGAGCTTGCGTTGAGCGACACATCACTCGACCCCCATGAAGGCGCCGTGGACGAAGAGCGCCGCGACTTCATTCATATCGCAGCCATCATGGCGACCCTTGGCGGGGTTGGTGCGGTGGCCTGGCCCTTCATCGACCAGATGAACCCGGCCGGCGACACCAAGGCGGCCTCCAGCCTCGACGTGGATATCTCCAAGGTTCCGCTCGGCGGCGAGATTCGCGTGCTGATCGGCGGCAAGCCCTTCTTCATCCGTCACCGCACGCCGGCCGAGATCGCTTCGGCGGAGAATGTGCGCGTCGACAGCCTGCCGGATCCTGAAACTGACGATGATCGCCTGGTTCCGATGCCGAACGGTGAGCTGAACCGCGCCATTCTGGTCACCTCGGGCGCGTGTACCCATCTTGGCTGTGTGCCGGTTGGCCCGGCTCAGGGCAACACTGGTGACTTCGGCGGCTGGTACTGCCCGTGCCACGGCTCGCACTACGACACATCCGGCCGCATCCGTAAGGGGCCTGCGCCGGCCAATCTTCCCGTGCCGGACTACCGCTATGTGTCCGACACCATGATCAACATTTCGCTCTAGGAAAGGATTGCTCCATGAGTGGTCATGAATCGACCTATGAGCCGAAGACCGGCATCGAGAAATGGGTGGATGCGCGCCTGCCCGTGCCGCGCCTGGTCTATGACAGCTTCGTCGACTTCCCGACGCCGAAGAACCTGAACTACTGGTGGACGTTCGGCGGCGTTCTCGCGATTTTCCTCGCGATCCAGATCGCCACCGGTGTCGTGCTGGCGATGCACTACACGGCCAATGTGGACGAAGCGTTCGCCTCGGTTGAGCGCATCATGCGCGATGTGCCCTATGGCTGGATGCTGCGCTACCTGCACGCCAATGGCGCCTCCTTCTTCTTCCTGGCGGTCTATATCCACATGTTCCGCGGGCTTTATTATGGCTCCTACAAGGCGCCGCGCGAGGTGCTGTGGATCCTCGGCTGTCTCATCTTCTTCCTGATGATCGCCACGGCCTTCCTGGGTTACATGCTGCCCTGGGGCCAGATGTCCCTGCACGGCGCGAACGTGATCGTGAACCTGTTCGGCGCTATTCCGATTGTGGGTGACAGCATCAAGACCTGGCTGCTCGGCGGTCCGTCCATTGGCAACCAGACACTCCAGCGCTTCTTCTCGCTGCACTATCTCTTGCCGTTCGTGATTGCCGGCCTCGTGATCCTGCATATCTGGGCGCTGCACGTGCCGGGCAATAACAACCCGACCGGCGTGGAAGTGAAGGATGTGAAGAAGGACACCGTGCCTTTCCACCCCTATTACACGGTCAAGGACGGCTTCGCGATCGTCATTTTCCTGATGGTCTATGTCAGCTTCGCCTTCTTCCTGCCGAACGTGCTCGGCCATGCCGACAACTATATCGAGGCCAACCCGCTGGTGACGCCGTCACACATCGTGCCGGAATGGTATATGCTGCCCTTCTACGCGATCCTGCGGGCCATCACCTTCGATATCGGCCCGATCCCGGCCAAGCTGCTCGGCGTGCTCGCCATGTTTGCAGCCATTGCCGTGCTGTTCGTGGTGCCCTGGCTCGATACCAGCCGCGTGAAGTCCATGCGCTACCGCCCGGTCGCGCGCCAGTTCTTCCTCGCTTTTGTCGTTGCCGGCCTGCTTCTGGGCATCTGCGGTGCGTCCAACCCCGACGATCCCATCATTGCCTTCGGCGGCGATACGCTGGTCGTGAACTATACGGATGGGGAGCTTGCCGCTTCGCGCAGTTTTGAAGCCTATGAAGAGGCCTCTGCCTTCATGAGCGGCCTGCCTGAGGCAGCCGGTGCATCTATCGCGGTAGAACCGGCCGGAGCGTTCCGTTATCTGCACCTGTCCTGGATTCTGACGGCTTACTACTTCCTCTACTTCCTGGTGATCCTTCCAATTCTCGGTCTGCGTGAAAAACCGAAGGACGAGCCGGAGTCGATCCACAAGGCGGTGCTCGCCGCGTCCAAATCCCACGACGAGGAATAGGAAACACGCGATGAAACGCATTCTTTCTTCCTTCGCTGCCGGCCTCGTCGCCATCGCGCTCGCCGGTTCGGCACATGCCGCTGGGGGCGCGGAACATCCTCACGGGCCCGAAGAGGGCTTCGAGTTCGAAGGTGTGTTCGGCAAGTTCGAAATGGACAGCGTCCAGCGCGGCTATCAGGTCTATCGGGAGGTCTGCTCGTCCTGCCACTCGATGAAGCTGATGCATTACCGCAATCTCGGCGAGCCGGGCGGGCCATTCTACGATCCGGAATATCCCAACGCCAACGACAATCCGCTGGTGAAGGGGTTCGCAGCGCTCGATACGATCACCGACGCCACGCCGGATGAGTTTGGCGATCCGGTCCAGCGCCCCGCGCGTCCGTCCGATCCGTTCCGCTCGCCCTATGCCAACGACCAGATGGCGCGGGCGGCCAATGGCGGCGCGCTGCCGCCGGACCTGTCGGTGATCGCCAAGGCCCGCCATGGCGGCGCCAATTATGTTTACAGCCTGCTGACCGGCTATCCGTCCTGGGATGTGATGGGCGACGGCGAGATCGAGTTCGGCGAAGAGTACACCCCTCACGGCGGCGAGCATGGCGATGACGAGCATGAACTGCACGGCATGCTGCACCAGCCTCAGGGCCAATACTACAACCCTTACATGGCTGGCGACACGACCCCGCAATGGGCCGGCGATCCGCGTCATGCCCCGGCAGGCGGTTTCCTCGCCATGCCGCCGCAACTCTCCGATGGTCGGGTTGAATATCTCGACGGCACCGAGGCCACGGTTCACCAGATGGCCTATGACGTGGCGCAGTTCCTGGCCTGGGCCGGCGAGCCCAAGCAGACCAGCCGCAAGAAGGCCGGTGTGGCCGTGCTGATCTACCTGGCCCTGCTGGCCGGTATCCTGTGGCTCTCCTACAAGCGCATCTGGCGCAACGTGGCCCACTAGGCGCTGCAGTCATTTACCTGAATTGGAAAGGCCGCCCCAACGGGCGGCCTTTTTGTTTTGGGGGCGCAGATGAGAACCGATTCACCGCGGCTTGACCGCGGTGCCCATCTCCTGCCGGGAGTGCTTTACCGCCTCTTTTCGTGATGGACCCCGTGGTCAAGCCACGGGGACTCGCCGCGATGAAGTGCGCCTCAGAAGAGGCTCACAGATCCCCCTCAAGGCGCACTTCCACATCCAGGTCTTCCAGCTTCTTCTCCATCGCCGCGCGCACATCCGCGACCGCCTGGTTGTAGACCGCCGGAGCAAGTGTGGTGAGCATCAGGTCGACGATCTCGCCGGCACGGAAGGCGCTGAGTTCCTCGTCGAACTCATCGCTATAGAGCGTCTGCAGATGTCCGATCAGGGCCTCGCGGCGATCGTCTGAAAGCTTGAGCGCCATCAGCCTGTCTCCCTGTCTGCCTCCCTGGCATAGCGGGCCAGGTTACCGGCATAGTGCTCGGGGTGTTCCAGGACGATCCGGCAGGCGGTCGGCGCGCGCTCGAAGGAGCGCACCACGAAGCGATGCCAGGCTTCAGCGTCAGACTTGCGCAGGCCATCGGCATGCACCTCGATCATTTCCAGATAGTTCAGCAGCATCTCGCTGAGCGTGCACACGCGCGAGGTCAGGGACGGGTCTGCTGTCTTCCCGAGATTCTTGCCTTCCAGGAGATAGGGGCGTGTTTCGGGATAGGCCACAATGTCGCTGCGCAGCGCCTCGGCATGGGAGTAGATCCCGTTGGCCGCCGAGATCTGCAGCGATTTCCTCACCCGGATGGCCTGGATCGTGATGAAGACCAGACCGAATACCGTTGCGCAGGCCGCCGCGATCTGTGCGGCCTGCGTTACCATTTCCAATGTCATTCCTGCCCCTTTTTGTGGTTTCTCAGCTCTTCTGCGCCAGTTTCGCCTCCAGCGCGGCGATGCGCTTGTCCTGGGCAATGGTGTGCAGCATCAGCTCCTCGACCTTTTCCAGAAGGGCGGCGTTCATGGCGTTGAGATCGACTCCGTCGCGCTGCATCTCGGCGGCGCTCTGTACGCCCGGCAGGTGGCCGCGCGCGGCGATGAAGGCCTCGACATCGGCGAGCGGTTTCAGCGCATAGCCCGGCGCGAAGACATGGTCTGCCGTGGCGACGTGTTTGCCCTTGATGCGGATCATGCCATCGCCGGCATCGAGATGGATGATCGTGTCGCCATCCTTGTCTTTCAGAGCGATATCGCCGGCTGCGCCATTGCCACCGGCATAGATATTGGCCCGACCGCCATCAATATGCATGCGCAAGAGGCCATCATCGGAGAACAGGCCGATATCGCCATTCGATCCGCCGCCGCCGAGGCGGATATTGCCATCCCCACCATCGAGGAACACGGTCTGGGCATCCTGGCCATTCTGCAGCGCGATATCGCCGGAGGCCCCGCCGCCGCCCATCATGAGGTTCGCCGTGCCGCCATCGAGATGGACGGTCTTCGCGCCATCGGTGTTCTTCAGGGTAAGGTCCCCGCCGGCGCCTTCCCCGCCCATATAGATATTGGCCGCGCCGCCATCCACATGGATGCGGAGTTTGCCGTCATCGGAATACATGCCGATATCGCCATTGTGGCCGTGACCGCCGAGGCGGAGATTGGCGTCCCCGCCATCGAGATGGACCGTATCGCCACCCTTGTCGTCGCGCAGGATGATGTCGCCCTCCGCGCCATGCCCGCCCAGGGCAAGATTGGCCGTATTGCCGTTCAGGACACCGGTCTCCTTGCCGGCCTCGTTGCGAATATCGATTTTGGTGATGCTGTCAGTCATGGCGCGTGCTCCTCGTGCTTGCTCCCACAGGCTTGAAGCGTAAGCGCGCCCGATGGGTTTGTCTTCCCAAGCTCTGCGAAACTTTCGCAAAGGGGTGGGGCGCTCAGTGGCCTTCGAACGCCATCAGGGCGAGCACATTCACGCCTTGGGCGCGCAGGCGGTCGGCGCCGCCAAGATCGGGCAGGTCGACCAGGAAGGCGGCCGCCACAATCTCCGCACCGCCGCGCCGCAACAGTTTCGCCCCGGCTTCGGCTGTGCCGCCCGTGGCGATGAGATCGTCGATCAAAAGCACCCGCTCGCCGGCCTCGACACCATCCACATGCATGTGGAGCGCGTCCGACCCGTACTCCAGGTCATAGGTTTCTTCATGAGTGTCGAAGGGCAGTTTGCCCGGCTTGCGCAGGGGCACGAAGCCCGCCCCGAGCGCTACGGCCACGGCGCCGCCCAGAATGAAGCCGCGCGCATCAATGCCGGCCACTTTGGAGATATTGGCGTTGCTGTACGGCTCGCTGAGCTGGCGGATCGCTTCGGCCAGTGCCTCGGCATTGCCCAGCAGGGTGGAGACGTCGCGGAACATGATCCCGGGCTGGGGATAGTCCGGAATGGTACGGATCGTCGCTTTCAGGTCCATGCGCCGACCGCCTAACCGACCACGACCTGCTCGGAGTCCCCGACGGGACTGGGCAGGGTCTTGGCCAGCTTGATCGGCGGCGTGTTCTTCTTGTCCTTGCTTTTCTTCTTCTTGCTCCGCCGCCACATCGGCGCGTGCGGGTCGGCTTTGCGGTCATACTGGAGCGAGTAGTATTCGTGCGCGGTGTGGGTCAGCGGGCGCGGCGTCAGGTTCATACCGTACTGGCGCAGACGTTCCACGACCTCGTCGCGCAGGTGCATGCCCGGAAAGACATTCCACACCATGCCATGGCCCTTCATCCATTCGCGCACCTGCCAGGTCCGCGTCTTCGTGGCATCGGCCGGGCGCACGCCGCCATGGATTTCCCAAAGATACAGCGTCACGATGGCATCGATCACCGCATCGATGGCTTCCGGTGTGATATTGCTGAGATCCTCGCCGGCCTGGGCGGCATAGGTCAGGTCGTTCTTGCGCCATTGCAGGGTCTGGTAGGTCGCACCGATGATCGAGAGTGCCTGACGGTTGGCCGGCACGCCGAGCGAGTAGATCGCGTCGAGCTGGGGATGGCGCACGGCCATCAACTCGCCGCCGGCCACGGGCTCGCCATGGGTGATCGCCGAGAGCTCCGCCATGAAGCGCTGAATGATCAGTCGCAGCTCATGGCCAACCCCTTCGCGGGTCTGCTCTTCGACCAGCTTGCGGTCGTTGCGGTCGCGCCAAAGTATGAACGCGATCGTCAGCCCGACCACCGCCAGAAGGAGCAAAGCGCCTGTCTGGAACTCTACGGAAAACATGCGTCCCTCCCTGAGGATACACGATGATCTAGCAAAACCCTTGCCGAACGTCGATTACTCACCCTTGAGAATCCGTCCCGCCACAGCGTCCAGTTTGGTTAATAATGCCGGATCACGCCTATCTGGGGCAGTAATCAGCGCGAAGTCCAGGCAGGTTTCAATCCCCTGGGGCGAAGTCGTCCGGGCAACGCCTGACAATGCCTGACAAAGATGCAGCACCGCATTGCGTGCATGATCTGCGTTCTGCCGCATGATCTCCAGCACATTGGTGACGGTGACGTGCTCTTCGGTTTCGTGCCAGCAATCATAGTCGGTCACCATGCCGAAGGTTGCGTAGGGCAGCTCCGCCTCGCGGGCGAGCTTGGCTTCCGGCGCATTGGTCATGCCGATCACATCGCAGCCCCAGGAGCGGTAGAGCTGGCTCTCGGCATAGGTGGAAAATTGCGGGCCTTCCATGGTGAGATAGGTGCCGCCGCGATGGACGCGTGCGCCGGCGGCCTCCAGAGCATCAGCGCCAAGGGCCGACAGCCGCTCGCAGACCGGGCGCGCCATGGAGACATGGGCGACCATGCCGGCGCCGAAGAAGCTTTTCTCGCGCGCAAACGTCCGGTCGATGAACTGGTCGACGGCGACGAAGTCACCGGGCGCATAGGTCTCCTGCAGCGAGCCGCAGGCCGAGAAGGAGACCACATCGGTAACCCCGGCGCGCTTCAGGGCATCGATATTGGCCCGGTAGGGCACATCGGTCGGCGACAGGTAGTGACCCTGGCCGTGACGCGGGAGGAAAACGAGCTCGATCCCGGCCAGCCGACCGCGGCGCAACACGTCCGAGGGCTCGCCCCAGGGCGTGTGCACGGCCTCTTCGCGCGTGTCTTCCAGCCCGGGAATGTCGTACAAACCCGAACCGCCCATGATGCCGAGGACCCACTTGTCCATGTCCGCTCCTTTTCCCGTTTTCGGGAAGCTCATGCCGGTTGAAGTAAAATGCAAATCAAATCAAGCGTGTTCGCGCCTGACGTGACTGTGATTTGGGCGTGACTCCAAGCATGCGTATTTAGCGGTCATGGCAGACATATCGCAATCCTTCCTCTCCCGCCGTGCCGTGCTGATTTTCGGCGGCGCCGGCCTGCTGGCCGCATGCGGTGGCGCCACCGAGGCCGAACCGGCCGCGCCGGTGATGTTCGATGTCGATCCCGACACTGTCGACTGGCAGGCCCTGAGCGATGAGGAATGGCGCGCGCGGCTTTCCGATGCCGCCTACCGCGTGCTGCGCCGGGAGGATACCGAGCGGGCCTTCACCTCGCCACTGCATGACGAAAAACGCCCCGGTATTTATCACTGCGCCGGCTGTGACCTTGCCCTCTTCGATTCCGCGAAGAAATTCGACAGTGGCACCGGCTGGCCGAGTTTCTGGGACCATCTGCCCGGCGCGCTGGAGACCAAGCCCGACAACAAGCTCTGGATGCAGCGCACCGAGTATCACTGCGTGCGCTGCGGCGGTCACCAGGGCCATGTCTTCAATGACGGCCCCGCGCCCACCGGCCAGCGCTGGTGCAATAATGGCGTGGCGCTGACTTTCCGCCCGAGCGCGGCCTGATCAGCCGCCGAATGTGGTGCCGTCGCCTTCCTCGTCATTGATGATGACAGACTTGTTGCCGGGATCGGCATGCTCGTAGCCCGACATGTCGGGTGAGACGAAGAGGTCCATCTGGCGCGGGTCGACATGGACCCTACGCTTGCGTTTCCTCGTGCGCCCACCGCGGAAATAGAGATCGTCGGTGTGATCTTCCTCGCCCTTCGGCTTCGCCTTTGTCTTCGGCTTGGTAAGAGGTGGCGGAGCTGCTGGCGGGCTGGCATCGAGCGGGCGATCAATCTGCCAGTAGGTCACCGCATAGACCGGGGCGCCGCTCTCATCCTCATAGGTCTGGACGAAGCCCTGGCTGAGGCCGGCATTGGCGAGCCTGGCCCTTGCCTCATCGTCGATATCGCTCGCCGAGAGCCAGTCGGTGTGTAGCTTCAGCACCTCGGCCACGCCGGCGCGCCGTTCGGCTTCGGCCCGCGTGCGCATGGCCGGCCGGTCTTCGGCAAGCGCCTCAAGGGCTGTTTCGGCAAGGGGGTAAAGATGGCTCATATCACATCAAAACGTAGTAAAGGCGGCAGCCGGGTCCAACTGCCCCGAAGCGGCAGCCAGGCGCAAGGCCGCCAGGCGGGCGAATTTCTGCGTCATCGCCTTGCGCCGGGCCGCGGCGAGCTTGTGGGTTTCCGGATGGCGGATCACAGCGCCGCCATAGCCATCGGCAATGATCAGCCCGCAATGGTCCGGGATCAGGTCGGCCGGGAAGGCCGCGGCGACCGCAAAATAGAACCGGTCGCAGAACGGGGCGTATTCGGGCCATTTTCCATCGGATCTGAAATCGGCAATCGAGGACTTGATCTCGACAATCTCGATCTCGCCAGAAGGGCCGAGCGCGGCGACATCGGCGCGGCGATGATTGGCCAGCGTCATCTCCGTCACCCCGGCATAGTCGCGCGCATGCATCAGGCGCAGCACACCGCGCGCGAGGTCTGCGGCGGGAATATAGTCTGTCGTGTCGGGCATGCCGGTTCTCAGCGCCGTTTTCGTTCTGATAATGTTCCAGTTTCGGCGCGGATATGATTCCGGTCAAGTCTATGAAATGAGCCGCTCCACCCAGGCCGGGAGAATCTCGCTCGCCGGGCCATAATGGCTCTCGCTGAAGACATGGGCGTTCTCTGACGGTTCCAGGTTCAGCTCCACGGTCTGCGCGCCGGCATAGAGCGCTTCCTGCACGAAACCGGCGGCCGGGTAGACCGAGCCGCTGGTGCCCACCGATACGAAGGTGGAGCAATGCGACAGTGCCAGGCTGATGCGGTCCATCTCCAGCGGCATTTCGCCGAACCAGACGATATGCGGGCGCAGATAGCCGGCCTTGCCGCATGTCGGGCAGGCCACCGCGCGCCCGATATCCTCGTGCCACTCGGTCTGGGCATGGCAGGCCATGCAGCGGATCTGGGTCAGCTCGCCATGCATGTGCAGGACATTCGTGCTGCCGGCCTGTTCATGCAGATTGTCGACATTCTGCGTGACCAGCAGGAACTCGCGCCCTTCGGCCTCGCAGGCGGTCTGCAGGCGGGCGAGGGCCTCATGGCCGGCATTGGGCTGGGCGGTTTTCAATTGTTTGCGCCGGTCATTGTAGAAGCCGTGCACAAAATCCGGATTGCGGGCAAAGCCTTCCGGCGTGGCGAGGTCCTCCAGCGGGTACTTCGTCCAGATCCCGTCCTTGTCGCGAAAGGTGCCGAGCCCGCTTTCCGCGGAGATGCCGGCCCCGGTCAGGACAACGATCGAACTGGGAAGCGCCATGGGAACTCCTGAATATTAACTCTATGCCAGCCGAGTGGCAGGCGTCACAAACTTACCATATGATCTTCGTAACACATCCGGTACAGGGCGCCGCTGCGATGTGGTGGCCCAGTTGAAATGCCGGAAAGTTCAAAGCGTAACGCGTAAGTTTGAGAGGGTCCCCATGGCAAGAATGTCCAAGCGCCGGAACCTGGCAGCCGGCCTCATGGCACTGGCAACCGCGATCACGCTGGCCGCGTGCGACCGAACGGAAGAGCGGATCGACCGGGCCCGGGAGGTCACCGAGGCCGCGATCGACCAGGTCGCCGGCAATGGCGAGGCCGCGCCCAAAGGCACCGACATGGAGAGCGTGCCGCTGGAGGCGCGCGCCTTTGCCGGTTCGATCCAGACCGAGCCGATGATCGTCAACACCGAAAGCGCGCCGCGCTCGCGCTTTGCCATCGGCTCGATCATCGCCAAGCCGCGCGACCTGCCGCAGCTGCCGACCCCGACCGAGGCGCTGGTGATGCAGCGCCCGGAACTGGCTGAGGAATTGGCGGTGGAATCGGAAACCATCCTGCGTGAGGAGCTGCCCACAGAGGAGGCCGAAGGCAGCGTCGACGAGCCGGCGAAGGAACTCGAACGCCCCTTGCGCGATGCGATCCAGGCCCGGCCCGAACTGCGTGTAAACCGGCCCGGAGAACTCGCCATCCCGCGCGCCCTGCCGCCGGACCAGATGCGGCTGGCCCGCCGCGCCGTGGTCACCGAACAGGCGATCGAGGTCCAGACCGATGCCCGCGCGCGGATGCTTGATACGATGACCGAGTTCGGGCTCTCCGGCCAGGTCGAGCTGACGCGGACCGGCGAGATGGTAGTGCAGATCGGTTCCGACGGCGCTGATCCGACCCAGTTCCGCGACCTGCCGGCCCGCCAGATCCCGGACCTGTTCACCACCGAGGGTGCCACGCGCCCCGGCCTGCCGCGCATGGCCCTGAATGCGCGCCGCGAATGCCCGGAAAACCCTGACCGCGCCCAGATGCGCGCCAATCCCGTGCTGGCCACCGAATGCATGGTGCAGAAGCTGCAGGCCTCCGGCGAGTTCGAATATGTCGAGAAGGACTTCATCTTCGACCACCAATTCCTGCGCCGGCCGAACGAGCCGCCGGTGCGCGTGGAAGTTCGCCCCGACGACCCGCTCTGGGCGCTGCAGTGGCACTTCTTCAACAATGGCACCGGTGAAGGCGAGTCCCCCGGCGGTTCCGGCTTTGTCGATTTCTGGACCGATGCGGCCACCACCGGCTCGCGCGATGTGGTGGTCGCCGTGGTCGATACCGGCCTCGACATGGACCATCCCGACATCAACGCCTCGATGAATGTCGCGCCGGGCTGGGACATGGTTTCCGATCCGGCCATGGGCAATGACGGCGACGGGCGCGATTCCGATCCGAACGATCCGGGCGACCTGTGCGACCCGTCCGTGCCCTTTGCCGAGAACAGCTATCACGGCACCCATGTCGCCGGCACGATCGGCGCGGCGGTCTCCGACAATGGCACTGGCGTGGCCGGCGGGGCATGGAACGTCACCGTAGTGCCCGTGCGCGCGCTCGGCAAATGCGGCGGGCGCCTGACCGATATCAACGATGCCATCCGCTGGGCAGGCGGCCTGGTCCCGGCCTTCGACACCGAGGGCAATGAGGTGTGGAACGACAATCCCGCCGACATCATCAATCTCTCGATCGGCCTCTTCGAGTTCTGCCCGGCTTCGCTGCAGGACGCGATCAATGCGGTCACCGAACGCGGCGCCGTGGTCGTCTCCGCGGCCGGCAATGCCCGCGTCGACACGCGGTTCTATTCGCCTGGCGGATGCCAGAATGTGGTCTCGGTGGCCGCCGGCGATGCGCGCGGGCATATCGCGCCCTACTCGAACTATGGCGACGGGGTCGACATGCTTGCCCCCGGCGGCGATCTCGGGCGCGACGACAATGGCGATGGCCGGCCTGATGGCGTGCTGTCGACACGGCTTGCCAGCAACTGCTTCGACCCGGTCACCGGCGAGCCGGTGGACACCTGCTATTATGCCTTCGAGCAGGGCACCAGCATGGCCGCCCCGCATGTCTCTGCGGCGCTCGCCCTGCTCAAATCACGCGAGCCGGACCTGATCGGCGCGTCCCTGAGTGATCGGCTGATGTCGGTGCTCGCGCCGCGAACAGTGGAACAATGTGCAAGTCCGTGCGATGAGTATCCAGGGGCTGAGCCGGTTCCGGGAAATCCGGATCTGTGCCTGCGCCCGTGCGGTGGAGGTTTGCTCGACCTCAGCCGTGCAGAAAGTGTGAACTGAGGAACGATGAGATGAGCGTGGCAAGCCTGACACATGGCATACATCGCGGCGGGCTCCTGGGAGCCTGCAGCCTTGTGCTCGTGCTGGCGGGCTGCGCCTTCCTCCAGTCCCACCAGCACGACACTGCGTCCTTTGTGCCAATGTCTGCTGCTTCACACGTTGAGCCGGTGGCCTCCCATACGAAGCCGGATACGGCTCACGACCTGGCGGAAACCCAGACCACTGTGATCTATCCCGAACCGGCCAGCGAGACCGTTTCCGCGGTAACCTCGCAGTCGGTCACGCATCCGCAGCCATTGCCGGAGAGGGTGATCGAACGCCCGCCGGAAACCGTGGCCGAGGCCGCGCCAGAGCCCTCAGGCATACGCCCGGCCACCGTGCAGACGGCGCCCGTGCGCCCGGCGCAGACCAATACCACGCCGCCCCAGCCACAATCTGTCCAGGCCGAGACCTTTCCGGTGCGCCGGGCCGACTTCATCGTGAAGTTCCGCGCCAACCCGTCCATCGACGAGGTGATCTCCACCTGGCGGCGCGACCGCGATGCCGCGCGCGCCCGGTTCGAGACCTGGGCGTCCGGCGACCCGCTGTTCTCGCAGATGGAGGTGTCGGGCTGTTCCTATTCCGGCGAACTGATCCTATCGACAGAGATCGGCGGCGGCCCGCTGCCGGCCGAGGCCGAGGTCGATGCCCTGGTCGGGCGCATTCGCGCTCATGGCGCCGTGGCCTATGCTGATCCAGATTTTACCGCCCATCCGGGCGTCAGGGAGAATTGAGAAAATGCTGCTGAGACTTGTCTTCATGGCGGCCTGGCTGGCCTTTGTCGCGGCCTGCTCTGAACAGATCGGCGGCGAGCCGGCTGCCCCCGCGCCCGCGCCGCAGGAGCTTGCCGAGGAGGAACCATCAGCCCCGGAAGAGCCGCCGGTCTTCGTCCAGTCCGAGCGCCCGAGTGCTACCGAACGCCAGGCCTCCATCGATTGGGAGGCCGCGCGCACCGACCTTGCCAGCACGCCCGGCAATGCTTCGCCAGAGAGTTTCCAGATCCAGTCCGGTGAACAGGCCCCGCCGGTGCCCGTTCTGCTGCCGAGCGGCATCGTCCAGCCGGCCGGCGCGGACAACCAGCCGCTCTTCCGCCAGCTGCAGGACGGCTATTTCGCCCATTATCCTGGCGTGAGTTATGACATCACCGTGTCGGGCACGAACGAGGCCTTCTCGATCGGCGGGGAGGCCGAGGACACATCGGTCGCTCGCTACCAGGCCACGGCCACCGGCGCGATTGTTAGTCTGTCGCGCTATGGCGCCGGCTATATGGTGGAGTTCGAATGCAAGGACCTGCCCGGCGAGGATGGCGGGGAGTGCATCGATGAAGACGAAGCGCTGGAAGTGGCGCAAAACCTGGTGATTGCGGGGTCGCGCTGATGAAACTGTGGAGTGTGATGGCGGCCGGACTTCTGGCCGCGAGCCTGGTGGGTTGCGATGCGGTGCGCTATCCGGGCGATGGGGGCGAGCCGCCGCGCACGCCGGACATGCAGGACCCGAATGCGCCGCCGCCGCCCCCGCCCAGCGAGCCGGTGACCGACCCCTATGGCAATGGCGACACCGGCGAGGATGAAGATCCCGTCGAGGATGTGGATGCCCCCACGCCCGATACGCCGGAAGAGCCGGTCGATGTCTCGGATCCGACCCCGGATCCCGACACGCCGGCAACAGACATCCCGACCGAAGAGCCCACCCCGCCGGAGGAGCCCGTCGAGCAGCCCGATCCTGTCTTCTCCTACTATGCTCCCGGCCAGCTCCTGCCTGGTTCGGGCACCGGTTCGCCCGACCAGCTGGTCCATGCGCCGGATATCGTCTTCCCCGTCCGCACCGCGCCGGCCTATCTCCAGTCCCAGGTCTGGAATTTCGGCGGCGGCATTGGTGGCGGGGACGAGTGCGACAGCCGCAACTTCAACTATCCCTGGCGCGACAATTTCTGCGAGACCCGCAGCGCCAACCGCAATTCGCCCTATTGCCCGGTCAGCAAGATCCACCAGGGGCAGGATATCCGCGTCGGCACGCCGCGCGAATGCGAGATCATGCGCGGCACGCCGGCTGACGACCGTATGTTGCACGAAGTGGTCGCCGTTGAGGATGGCACGATCTACGAGATCGGCTCCTACACCGTGAAGCTGCGCGCGGGCGGGCGGATTTACCGTTATATGCACATGAACATGGACGCGTTGCAGGTTGAGGCCGGTGATGTGGTCGAGGCCGGCGATGTGATTGGCTATGTCTCGAAGGATTTCGGCGGCTCGGCGACGACCTTCCACCTGCATTTCGAGATCCTCGAAAACACGACCGAATATGGCTGGGTCTATGTCCCGCCCTACATGTCTCTGGTGGAGGCCTATGAGCGCCGCGAGGACGGTCCGGGCGAGGAAATCGAGCAGACCGTCTCGACCGCCAGCGCGCCGGTCTTCCCGCCCGAGGGCATGGAAATCATCGAGTAGGGGGCCGCGCAGGCTGTAAAACAGCCATGTAAACCACCGCCGGAGATGGCGCTTGCCGCCCGGCGTGTTCCCCTGTAATGACGGGCACTCTCGCGGGTGTAGCTCAATGGTAGAGCAGAAGCTTCCCAAGCTTAAGACGAGGGTTCGATTCCCTTCACCCGCTCCAGTCTGGTCTGCTCTCCGCTTCACTTCGTTTCGCGATAGAGCGGGCTCAGGGCTGAGTCCTTGCCTGTCTCCATATCGCTTCGCTCACATGAGACGGGCTCAGGGCTGCCGCCACATGCCATAAAAGTAGGGTGTAATGAAGCGCAAGCGATATGCACCAGCCCTCACAGATACCGGTGCATATCGGCCTTTGGCCTCCATGCACCCTGCTTCTTACTCGCTTGTGGGCGTTTCGACAGATGGCAAGTCCGGCAGGTCAACTTCAACGGACCCATAGCCGAAATACGTCACCGCGCCGAAAACCACCAGGAAGATCACAGCGGTGACAAGGGCATTCATGAGCCGGTTCTTGAAGGACAGCATATTGCCGACAAGCCCGACAACAAAGACCAGCCCGGTTGCGATCAGGACCGGCTCGAGCCAGAGCAGGTCGCCAGGCAGGAAGCGCGAAGGCAGCTCTGCGGCATCGGTTGAGAGTTCCAGTTTGCCAAGCCCGAAATAGGCGAGCGCCGCAAAGATCACCAGGAAAACGGCCGCCGTGGCCAGCGCATTTACGAGGCGGCCGCCATAGGCCAGCGAGTTGCCCACAAGGTCGACCGCAAACACGATAATTGCGGCGACGATAACGGGCTCAATCCATACATAGTCATCGGGAAGGAACATGTTCGCCTCTTCGTCATGAGTGTAGCACTAGTCGAGGCCATGCCATTCGCCCCATGAGGCTTGTACCGCCGGGTCGGGCTACGTGGCAAGAATCTGCCACGCAGCCCGACCCTTGTTGCTCAAGTCTCTGAGATGAGTAGCTCTACCCTACCGCCCGCTTCAGATCCGGTGCGAGCGCCTCTGCGGCAAGCCCCGAGACGGCCTCCTCCAGCGTGACGATCTCCTGGGCCTTGGAGCCAAACCGGCGAAGTGCCAGTTTACGCTCGTCGGCTTCGCGCGCACCAACCACGGCGATGATCGGCACCTTCTGCACCGAATGCTCGCGGACCTTGTAGTTGATCTTCTCATTGCGAAGATCGGTCTCCACGCGCAGGCCGGCTGCGCGCAGGGCCTCGGCGGCCTCTTTCGCATAGGCATCGGCTTCCGAGGTGATCGTCGCGACGACCACCTGCACGGGCGCGAGCCAGAGCGGGAAGGCCCCGGCGAACTCCTCGATCAGGATGCCGATAAAGCGCTCCATCGAGCCGAGAATGGCCCGGTGCAGCATTACCGGGCGCACCTTGTCGCCGCTCTCGTCGATATAGTCCGCGCCGAGGCGTTCAGGCAGTACGAAATCGAGCTGCAGCGTGCCACACTGCCAGACGCGGCCGATGGCATCGGTGAGCTGGAACTCCAGTTTCGGGCCGTAAAAGGCGCCTTCGCCCGGCATGATCTCATAGGGCAGGCCCGTGGCCTTGATCGCCTCTTCCAGATCATGCTCGGCCCGGTCCCAGACCGCGTCGCTCCCCGCGCGCATGTCCGGGCGCGTGGAGAGCTTCACATCCACTTTTTCAAAGCCGAAATCATCGTACACGCTCTGCAAAAGGGCGCAGAACCGCTCCGTCTCGGAGATGATCTGGTCCTCGCGGCAGAAGATGTGCGCATCGTCCTGGGTAAACTGGCGCACGCGCATGATGCCATGCAGCGCACCGTGCGGCTCGTTGCGGTGGCAACAGCCGAACTCGGCCAGCCGCAGGGGCAGGTCGCGATAGGATTTCTGGCCGGACTTGAACACCTCGACATGGGCCGGGCAGTTCATCGGCTTGATCGCCATCAGACGGCTGTCGGAGGGGATCTTCACCTCGCCTTCGCCATCGGGGATGAAGTCCGGCACGATGAACATGTTCTCGCGGAACTTGCCCCAGTGGCCGGATTTCTCCCACTGCGCGCTGTCCATAAGCTGCGGCGTCTTGATCTCGTTATAGCCCTCCGCGCCGAGCCGGCGGCGGATATAAGCCTCGATCTGCAGCCAGACCTGGTAGCCTTTCGGGTGCCAGAAGACCGAGCCGGCCGCCGCCTCGCCGTCGAGATGGAAGAGATCGAGCTGCGTGGCCAGTTTGCGATGGTCGCGCTTTTCAGCCTCCTCGATCTGCGTGAGATAGGCCTTCAGCTCCTGCTCGTTGCGCCAGGCCGTGCCGTACATGCGCTGGAGCATCTCGTTGCGATGGTCCCCGCGCCAGTAGGCACCGGCGAGCTTCATCAGCTTGAATGCCTTGGGCAGCTTGCCCGTCGAGGGCAGGTGCGGACCCCGGCAGAGGTCGTACCAGTTGCCCTGGCGGTAGACCGTGATGGCCTCGCCCGGCGGGATGATATCGTCGATGATCTGGGCCTTGTAGTCCTCGCCGATCGACTTGAACGTCTCGATGGCATCGTCTTTTTCCCAGACTTCGCGCAGGATCGGATAGTCGGCATCGACAATCTCGGCCATCTTCTTCTCGATGGCCTCGAAATCCTCCGTGGAGAAGGGCTCCTCGCGGGCAAAGTCATAGTAAAAGCCGTCATCGATCACCGGGCCGATCGTGACCTGCGTGCCGGGAAAAAGCTCCTGCACGGCCTGGGCGAGCACATGGGCGGCGTCATGGCGGATCAGCTCAAGGCCATCGGCATCCTTCGCGGTGACAATCTCGACCGCAGCCTCTGCCGGCAGCTCGCGCGTGAGGTCGCGCAGCTCGCCATTGACGCGGGCGGCAAGGGCCTTCTTGGCCAGGGATTTGGAAATGGATTCCGCGACATCCAGCGCGCTGGCGCCGTCTTCATAGTCGCGTTTCGATCCGTCAGGCAGCGTGACTTGAATCATGGGTCTGGTGGTCTTTTCGCATTCGGGCGGCCTCGCCGGGGCGGGCATCTCGGTCAACAGCCTCGTGGCTTAACGTGAACCGGGAAAAATGCCCACAGCCAAAAGCGACGCGGCCGCAGTGAGATCAACTGGTTTTGGGGAACAGGTTTTGATCAGGGTGCGTGATGGCGCAAGGCCCGGGCCGAAGCGGCTGGATCACACACCCGTAAAAGTTCGGGTCGTCAGTTGGCGAACCTGAAAAGCAGACATGGGCGCGAGATAGCACCGGCCCCTTAACAATTCAATGTGCCGGAAGCGCTTGGCGGCAGCGGCCTTACTTCTTCTTCGCCTTGCGCTCGGCTTCCTCGCGCAGCTTGCGGATCTCGTCGGCCTTCCCGGTGGCGACGAACCAGAAGATCTTCCAGGCTTCGCCGAAAGTGAGGCGCGTGTTCGGGCGCGCCGTGCCGACCTTTTCCTTCTCGGCGACTTTGGGCTTCTTGCGTTTCTTGCCCTTGGATTTCGCTTCCTCGGCTTCCTCGGCGGCTTTTTCCTCTTCTTCCTCGGGCAGGCGCGGGGCCTCGCCATGATAGAGGGTGAGATCCTCGCCCTTCTCGCCGTATTCAAACTGTGCGGGCTTCTCCAGGGCGCCTTCCTGGACATTGTGCAGGAGGTGCTCGTCGGAAAAATCGATCGCGAGTTCCACCCAGAGCGGCAGGTGATCCGACATCTGCCAGGTCATCCAGCGCGAGCAGTAATAGTCCTTGTCCTTGCCGGCATCCTTGGGCGTGCCGTCATGTTTCAGGTCGCGATGGCGCTCGGGCAGGACGGGGGCGTAGTGGGAATAATGCTCGGGTTTGAACAGGGTCTTGGTGAAGTTGAACACGCCGGCCGACAGGAAAGTCACCTTGTCCTTGCGCGTGCGGAAGGCGATCTGGTCGTAATACTTCGTGCCGAGCACATTTGACGGGAAAAGCTCGGGCGGCAGGATGAACCCGGCGCGGGTGAGCGCCTTCATGGTCTCATCCATGGTGTTCTTGATATTGAAATCGCCGAGCAGGACATAATTCTCGTCCTCGCGGTCGGCCCGCTTGGCCATCTCCTCGGCGATATACTCGATCTCGTTGACCCGGCGCTGATAGCCTTCGGAGTCCTTCGAATTCGAGCCGAAATAGATGTGCACGGTGCAGAGCGAGAATTTGAACCAGCCAGCCTGGAAAGAGACCATGAAGGGCGTGCGCGCGAACTGTTCCTCATCCGGCAGCAAGGCATGCTTGGGCAGCACGATCTCGCCGGCAATATTGCGGAAACGCACCTTGGACTTGTCATAGACAAAGGCCATGCGCTCGCGGTTGCCACTGGCGCCGACCGTGACATCGGTGGCAATGAAATCCCAGTCCGGGCCCAAAATGCGCAATACATCGCGCAGGGGATCGAGATCCTCATTGATCTCCTGCAGCGCGCAGACATCGAAGGCGGAGATGATCTCGGCGATGTAAAAGAGGCTCTCGCGCCGGCGGGGGCCATGGCGGTACTTGTTGTTGTCGAAATCGCGCAGGTTCCAGGTGCCGATGAGGATGGAGCTTTCGCGGGTACGGCGCGGAACGCCATCGGGCAGGGGCGAGCGGATCTGCGCGCGCAGGTCCAGAAGGCGGCGGGAGACCCAGTCGGCTTCCGGTTCACTGAACAGGCGGCGGTTCCGCAGGTCGCGATAAAACACCATGGCCGGACTTCCCTCACTCGTGCCTTCTGCACGCGCCGATTAGGGTTTCGTTTGCCTTGGTTAGCGAGAGGTTAACGAGCGCCTTGGTCAGCAAGCGGCAGCCGAGCCGGAGTCGGCAGAGGTTCCAAGGGGAATCGCTTGTTTCTGCAGGTCGTCTATGTTCGAACCGGGCAAGACACGAAGGAGACCGCACGCATGCAATACTGGCTGTTCAAGTCCGAGCCGTTCAAGTTCAGCTGGGAGGACCTCAAGGCCAGGGGTGATGCGGGCGAGGAGTGGGACGGCATCCGCAACTACCAGGCGCGCAACAATATGCGCGAGATGAAGATCGGTGATCTGGGCTTTTTTTATCACTCCAATGAAGGGCTCGAAGTGGTCGGCATCTGCGAGGTCTGCGCCCTGTCGCATCCCGACACCACCACCGATGACGAGCGCTGGGACTGTGTCGACGTAAAAGCCGTTTGCGACATGCCCGAAGCGGTGACGCTGAAGGCGGTGAAGGCCAATCCGAAGCTGGCGGAAATGAGCCTCGTCACCTCGATGCGCCTGTCGGTCCAGCCGGTGCGCAAGGCCGAATGGATGGAAGTCTGCCGCATGGGCGGCCTGGACGGGAAGACGCTGAAGCCGCGCTGACACTTGATCGGTTTGGTCCCGATTCACCGCGGCTTGACCGCGGTGCCCATCTCCCGCCTGGAGTTCCTGGTTGCGTCTCACCGAGATGGACCCCGTGGTCAAGCCACGGGGAGTCGGAGACATCAGCAGGGCTCAGAGAGCAATCTCAAATAACGCGCGCTCTTCCCCCTGCGTTGGAGGAAGAGCGCGATTGTCTTTACTCCGCCAGCCCAACGGCCCTGAGCGCGAAGGCATACTCGATGGCGGTTTCCTTCAGGCCTTCGAACCGGCCCGAGGCGCCGCCATGGCCGGCTTCCATGTTGATGCGCAGGAAGTACGGCCCGGCATCGGGGGCTTCATGGCGCAGCTTGGCGGCCCATTTGGCCGGCTCCCAATAGGTCACGCGCGGATCGGAAAGCCCGCCTGTGATGAGCATTTCCGGATAGGGCCGGTCGGTCACCTGATCATACGGGCTGTAGGCCATGATCGTGTCATAGTCCTCCGCCGAGGTGAGCGGGTTGCCCCATTCGGGCCATTCCGGCGGGGTCAGCGGCAGGCTCTCATCGCTCATCGTGTTGATGACGTCGACAAAGGGCACCGCGGCGATGATCCCGGCGAAGAGCTCCGGATCCATGTTGGCCGCCGCGCCCATCAGCAGGCCGCCGGCCGAGCCGCCCATGCCGACCACATTGCCTTCCGAGCCGTAGCCGTTCTCGACCAGGTAGCGCCCGGCGGAGATATAGTCCTTGAAGGTGTTGTCCTTCAGCTTGAGCTTGCCGTCGAGATACCACTGGTAGCCCTTGGCCATGGAGCCGCGTGGATGGGCGATGGCATAGATGAAGCCACGATCCACCAGCGAAAGCCGCGAGGTGCGGAAGTTCGCCGTGATGGTGATCCCGTAGGAGCCATAGCCGTAGAGCAGGAGCGGCGCGGTGCCGTCCACAGGGGTGTCCTTGTGGCGCAGAATGGTGATCGGCACGGTCTCGCCGTCCCAGGCCGGGGCCATCAGGCGCTCGACGACATAGTCTTCCGGATTGTGGCCCGATGGCACCTCACGCGTCTTGCGCAGAACCCGCTCACGGGTGGCCAGATCATAGTCGTAGACCTGATCGGGCGTTGACGGGCTGGCATAGTCGAACCGGATCATGGTCGTGTCGAACTCGTAGCCGGTCGACATGCCGAGGTCATAGGCTGCCTCGTCGAAGGCGATCTCGTGCTCGGCGCCGCTCTCGCGCTCGCGCACCACGATGCGTGGCAGGCCGTCCTGGCGTTCGAGCCGGATGAGATAATCCTTCAGCGCATCCATGCCGAGGATCAGCGTGCCGGCGCGGTGGGGCACCAGCTCTTCCCAGTTCTCGCGTCCGGGCGCATCAATGGGTGCGGTGACGATCTTGAAGTCCACAGCGCCATCGACATTGGTCGAGATGACGAAGCCATCGTCCCAGTGCTCGACACTGTATTCCACGCCCGGATCGCGCGCGGCGACCAGGGTGAGTTCCGGCGCAGCGCCGGCATCGGCCGGGAAGAACCAGTACTCCGAAGTTGTATGGTCGCCGGTGGAGATGAAGATGTACTCGCCCGACTGGCTCTTGCCGACGCCGGTGAAGTAGCCCGGATCGCTTTCGCGGTAGATTTCGGCCGAGCCTTCCTCGCCGAGCGTGTGGGCGAACACCGCCGAGGGGCGGCCATTATCGTCGCGTTCGACCCAGTAGAGCGTCTTGTTGTCCGAGCCCCATTCCACCGAGCCATAAGTGCGCGGGATCACGTCTTCCAGCAGCGCGCCGGTTTCGGTGTCGAGGATCTTGATGTCGTAATATTCCGAGCCCTGGGTATCGACAGCATAGGCGATATAGCGGTGGTTCGGGGAATGCTCGACATCGCCGAAGCTGAAATAGGCCTCGCCCTCACCCATGGCGTCGCCGTCCAGCAGCACCTCGTCCTCGGCCTCGGTGTTGTAGATCTCGGCGGCGGGCTTGCGCGCGAAGATCGGATACTCGCCGCCCTCGCGGTAGCGGGTGAGATAGGCCCAGGGGCCGTCGACATTCGGCAGCGAGCTGTCGTCTTCCTTGATCCGCCCGCGCATCTCCGCGAACAGTTCCTCGCGCAGCGCCTCGGTCGGGTCTTCCAGATACGCCTTGGTATAGGCATTCTCGGCGACAAGATATTCGCGGATATCCTCGCGCAGGACCGAGGGATCGGCCATCACCTCCTGCCAGTTCTCGTCCTTCAGCCAGTGATAGGGGTCGATACGCGTGCGCCCGACCTGCTCGATGGTGAAGGGTTCGCGCTTGGCGGCAGGGCCAGGCGGCAAGCTGGCAACGGGAATGGGTTCTGGCATTGTCACTGATACGGGCTCTTGTGGGGTTGTGCAGCCGGCCACGAGCAGAGCTGCGAGTGTGCCGGCGAAGCTGACGGTGAGGCGCATAGGGCGGGGTCTCCATGGCGATAAGCCAGGAGGGGACACCCCGTCACGGAAATTGTCCAGCCCAAAGAAGGCCTTGTGGGCTAGTTGTCGCTATCGGGCCGAAAATCCAGCACCACGCCATTGATGCACCATCGCTCGCCGGTGGGCGGCGGGCCGTCCTTGAAGACATGGCCATGGTGCAGCCCACAGGTGGCGCAATGGCATTCGGTGCGCGGGAGGACCATTTTGAAATCGGTCTTTGTGGCGATCACGTCATCCTCGATCGGCTGGAAGAAGCTCGGCCAGCCAGTACCGGAATCGAACTTGTGCAGTGACGACCAGACCGGCGTGCCGCAGCCCTTGCAGTGATAGGTCCCAGGACGTTTTTCGTCATTATGGTTGCCGGGCGTGAAGGCGCGCTCTGTGCCTTCCTTCACGCCGACGCGATATTCCTCCTCAGTGAGGATCTCGCGCCATTCCCGGTCGTTGCGTTCGATCTTTGCGCGCGAGGCCATGATACGCTCCATGCTGGCTTGTTCATGGCATAGATGGCGAATGCGGCTCGCCTGGCAAGCAGGGCGCGTGCGATCAGTACTTCCGGCGCAGTGTTACAAGCCCGTGCATGAACAGCCCACGGCAGTCCGTAGCGTCGGCTTTCAGATCGTCCAGAACCGGATCGGCCGCCATGCCCGGCCCTTCGAAACGCGGATCGTCGCACTCGCCATCCCGGGACCATTGCGAGGTGTCGGCGCCGAAGTCGATGGCGTCGATTTCCGCCGCGGTGGGCGGCGGCGTGGCGGGCGCGCGCCATTGCGGATCATAGGCGAGGGCGCCGGTTTCCCAGATGGTGAGACAGTCGGTGCGGTCGGCATAGGCATTGTCGGCGCTGAGCGCGCCATGGGCCATGCCCTCGCCGGAAAAGCGCGGATCGTCGCATTCCCCGTCGCGCGCCCAGTCGCTGGTGTCGTTGCCGAACTGGATGCCGTCGATGCGCAGGGGTGGGCGCTGGGCGAGGTCCTCGCTGATCAGCGTGATATTGCCGGCCTCGAACAGGGTCCGGCAGTCCTGGGCATCGCGGAAGGCATCCACATCGTAGGTCGTGCCGGCCATGCCGGTGCCTTCGAAACGCGGATCGTCGCATTCCCCGTCCCGGGACCAGTTGCTGGAATCGTCGCCCCAGTCGATTGCATCCGTGCCGATCTCCCCGGTATCGAGAGCGAGGGCGGGCGCGGTAAACAGGGCGGCAGCCACCAGCCAGCCGGCAATGGAAACGGGTTTCATGTGCGCTGTGTCCCTCTCGTCAAAGTCCGGCGTGCAAACGGCGCCTCAGCCACATTACTGAAGAGCAATGTGGCCTTGGCAAGGCGCAATCGGAGTTTGGTGGTCGGACAGAGCGTTATGCGTAGAGTACCGAGATGGCCTCTGCGACGAGGGCAGGGCGGTCCTGGCCTTCGATCTCGACGGTGGATTCCATGATCATCTGCTTGCCGCCGGCCTTCTCCTTCACCGAGAGGCATTTCTGCTTCAGGCGCACCCTGGACCCCACCGGCACCATGTTCGTGAAACGCACCTTGTCGGAGCCATAATTGATACCGCGGGTCGTGCCGGAGACCTTGAGCACTTCGCTCGACAGCATCGGCAACAGCGACAGAGTGAGATAGCCATGCGCGATCGGGCTGCCCAGCGCCTTGGTGGCGCGCTCGACATCGACATGGATCCATTGATGATCGCCGGTGGCGTCGGCGAACATGTTCACCCGGTCCTGGTCGATCACATGCCAGTCGGATACACCGATCTCCTGGCCTTCGAGCTGTTCCAGGTCTGCAAATTCGATTGTGCGGGGCTCGGCCATGGTTTCCTCCTGTGAATCTTGGTAGAGCACTTGTTGCGTGCAAGGGGCGTTTTGCCAAGACTTGCCGCAGGGGAGGCCTGTCCTCAACAGGCCATGATGGAGCGCCAGGCATGAGTGACCCGACCCAGATCTCGGTGGACCCGAACACCAGGGGCAACGCCAATCTCGTCTACATCCTTTACCTCGTCGCCATCGTGATCGGCGTGACGAGCATTGTTGGTGTGATCATGGCCTATGTGGCCAAGGACCAGGCCGACCCGCTGCTCAAGAGCCACTATGACAACCAGATCAACATCTTCTGGAAGGGCCTGCTCTACATGCTGATCGGGGTGGTCACATCCATTATCGTGATCGGCTTCCTGGTCCTGCTTGCGGCTCTGGTCTGGTACATCGTGCGCTGCGTGAAGGGCATGCAGGCCCTGTCGGCCGGCCAGCCGATCGAGAACCCGGGCAGCTGGGTCTTTTAGCCGGGGCGGCTCACACGATCCGGCTGCCGGTCTTGCCCCAGTAGCGGTCGCGGATAAGGCGCTTGTAGAGCTTGCCGGTGGCATGGCGCGGCAGGTCGGGGTCGAAGTCCACGCTCCTGGGGCATTTCAGTTTCGAGAGGCTGGCATGGCAGAAGGCCATCAGCTCCTCGGCCAGCGCCGCATCGCCGGTCACGCCGGCCACCGGCTGGACCACTGCCTTCACCGCCTCGCCGAAGTCGGGATCGGGCACGCCGATCACCGCGCAGTCGGCGACCTTGGGATGGGTGATGAGCACATTCTCGGTTTCCTGCGGATAGATGTTCACCCCGCCGGAGATGATCATGAAGGCCTTGCGGTCGGTCAGGAAGAGGTAGCCATCCTCGTCCACCCGCCCGACATCGCCGAGCGAGGACCAGTCGGGATGGCCTGGATGGCGGGCCTTCTGCGTCTTCTCCGCGTCATTGTGATAGGTCGGCGGCGTGGTGCCGCTATAATAGATCTGGCCTTCCTCATTCGGGCCGAGTTCGGTGCCATCCTCGGCGCAGACATGCAGCTCACCAAAGATCGCACGGCCGACGCTGCCTTTCTTGTTGAGCCATTCCGGGCTCTTGATCCAGGTCATGCCATTGCCTTCCGAGCCGGCATAATACTCGTCGATGATCGGGCCCCACCAGTCGATCATCTGCTCCTTGACCGGGACAGGGCAGGGCGCGGCGGCGTGAATGGCGAACTGAAGGCTCGACACATCATATTTCAGGCGCGCTTCATCGGGCAGTTTCAGCATGCGCACGAACATGGTCGGCACGAGCTGGGAATGCGTGATCTGGTACTTTTCCACGGCGGCAAGGAAGGCTTCCGGATCGAACTTTTCCATCACATAGAGGCTGGCGCCGAGGCGCGTCATCGTCATGCACCAGCGCAGCGGCGCAGCATGATAAAGCGGAGCTGGCGAGAGATACCGGCTCTCGGCATTCGCACCGGCCACAGCGCGGGCGATCTGCACCAGCACATTGTCGGCATCGATCGGTGCGCCATGCTCCAGCGGCGGTCGCAGGCCCTTCGGCCGGCCCGTCGTGCCGGAGCTGTAGAGCATGTCGGTACCCGCCATCTCGTCGGCAATCGGCGTCTCCGGGAAGATCGAGCGCAGGGTTTCCAGCGGCTCGAAGCCCTCAATCTCGCCGTCTATCGACCAGCGCGTGATCGCGCCTGCCTCGTCGGCGCCGGCGCGGGCATGGGTGCCGAGCTTCGCGCTCGCGATCACCAGCTTCGCGCCGCTGTCGGCGAGGATATAGGCCACCTCCGGCCCGGTCAGGCGCGAGGAGATGCAGACATAGTAGAGCCCGGCGCGCTGGGCCGCCCAGCAGATCTCGAAATAGCGCGCGGAGTTCTCCGCGAAGATGGCAATCGTGTCGCCCGGCTGGCAGCCGGCCTCGCGCAGGGCATGTGCGGTCTGGTTCGAGCGCGCCTCAAGTTCGGCAAAGGTCACCGTCTCGCCGGAGCCGACCATGATATAGGCCGACTTGTCGGGCGTGGCTCTGGCGTGATGGCTCGGATGCATTCGCGTTTCTCCCGTTGGGCGCGGTCTCTCTTGCGGAGCCGCTGCCAGCCCGGGGAGAGTGTATTGCCTGCCCGTCACGCGTCTACCGCCGACCCTGCGTCAGGCATCCCTCAAAGTTTGCGCATCCAGTAGTTCATCGTGTGCGGCAGGTCCGGCCCATCGGCGGTTTCCGGCCAGTTGAACCCGGCGCTCACACCGGGCAGTTTCTCATAGCCGCGCCGGCCCCAGAAACTGTCGAGCGGGGAATAACCCTCGGGGCGCTTTGGATGGTCGGCCGGGCGTTCCACCGCGCAGAAGCAGGCTGCCGCATAGCCGCGGGTGCGGGCATGGTCCTCGCGCGCATCGAAGAAGGCATGGCCGAGCCCGTGCCCGCGAAAGGCCGGCAGCAGGACGCTCTCGCCGAAATAGAAAACGGTTTCAGGGTCATGTCCGGCCCGGGCGAGCGGCGCGACGAAATCGTCATGATGATCGGTCAGCGCCGAGCCCGTGGCGCAACCGACAATCTCGCCGCCGGCGGTCTGCGCCGCGATGATGAAGGCGTCTTTCGCCTCGGCATAGGTCTGCAGATAGGTCTGCTCATAAGCCTCGGTGCCGGCATAGAGATAGGGGAAGTCGCGGAAGACCTCGATCCTGAGCCGGGCGAGCGCGGGAAGCGCCTCGTGCAGGGCCTCGCCCGAAAGCGGCTTGAGACGGATCGTTCCGCTCATGTGGCATCGGCCTCCGGCATGGCGTCTTCATCCAGCACCAGCGCGCGGTAGGCCCGCCAGCTTGCCAGGCCGATCACGGGGAAGACGATGATCAGGCCGAAAAAGGCCGTCGCGATACCGAGCGCGGTCAGCACCGCAATGATAATCGCCCACAGCGCCATGGAGACAAGATTGGTCGTTACCGCGCGGATCGAGGTGATCGTGGCACTGAACACGTCGCGCTTGCGATCGAGCATCATCGGGGCGGAGACCACGACCAGCATGTATGCCAGGAAGGCAATCACAGCGCCGATCACCGTGCCGGTCGCGGCCATGGTCAGCCCTTCGGGCGTGGTGAACATGAAGGCGAGAAAGTCCATCGGTGTCCGGTGCAGCGTGCTGGTCGACAAGGCGTAGACGATCTGGGCGATCCGCGTCCAGAGCAGGTAGATCAGAAACAGGGCGAGGCCGAGATAGGCAAGGTCCAGCCGGAAGGCGCCCTTCACCAGCGCCATGTCGGAAAAGCCCGGCGTCTCGCCGGCCTCCAGTTGCCGGCCGGCCTCGTAAAGCCCCATGGCCAGCATCGGGCCGACGATCAGGAAGCCGCCGGCCAGCACGAACATCCAGGCGAACTGCCCGCTGAACACCAGCGCCCAGCCGATCGCCGCGCTGACAGCCGCCAGGGCGATGCCATAGACCAGGCAGGGCAGGGGCGCGCGCTTGAAGTCGGCCCAGCCGCCGGCGAGCCACTGGAAGGGGGCGCCGAGGCCGATCTTCGCCACATTCGGCAGTTTGAACGGCTCGCCGCCCGATTGCGGCAGGTCCGGCCCTGACGGGGTTTCCTCCATGATATCCGACATCGCGCCCTCCCGGACTGCATAATTCTTGCGCGCTGAAAGCCATTGCGCGCCTGATCGCGAGCATGCCGGCGCCCGCGCGCCTTGCATACCCGGGAAACTCCCTATCCCCGAAGCCCCGTGTCGCCTACAGTAGGCGCCGCTACTGGGGAGTGGTGGATGGGCAAGACTGTGTTCGTGACGGGCGCAGCGAGCGGGATCGGGCGGTCGATTGCCCGGGCCCATGCTGCGCAGGGCGACCGTGTGATCGCGGCCGACCTGTCGGCGGATTCGCTCGATCAGCTGGTTGATGACGGCATCGAGCCCTGGGTGCTCGATGTCACTGATGCGCGCTCGGTCGAGCAGGCGGCCGGGCAGGTCTGGACCGCGTGCAGTGGGGTGGACTGGGTCTATGTCAATGCTGGCGTCGGCGCGCCGGCTGCGCTGCTGGACGCCTCGCGCGAGCAGTTCCGCAAATGCCTTGAGATCAACCTGATCGGCGCCTGGATGACGCTGAAGGCCTTCGCTTCGCGCATGGTGAAGGCCGACCGGGCGGGCCGGCTCTGCGTCACGGCATCTGAGCATTCGCTCGGCTTCCAGCATGCCGGGGCGGGCATCTACACCGCTTCCAAGCATGCCCTGCTGGGCCTGTGCGATGTGCTGCGCCACGAACTGCCTGACACGGTCTCGGTCTCCGTCCTGTGCCCGGGCATCACCAATACCGGCTTTGGCCAGGGCGAGGATGCCAGCGAAGCCGCGAAAGCCTTCACCCGCGCCATGATGGCCGAGGGGCTCGACCCGGACATTGTCGCGCGCGCCGCGCTGGAGGGCGTGGAACGCGGCGATTTCATCATCCTCACCCATGCCGCCTCGCGTATCGGCTGGGACAGGCGGGTCGAGGATGTCGAAGCCGCCTTTGCGCAGGTGCCCGATGAGGGCGCCGATGCCGAGCGCTATGCCGTGCCTGAAGTTATTCGGCGGGTGCGGGCGCAGTTCTCAGAGGACTAGGCTCGGCCAGCTCTACGGGCGTGGCCAGGCCGGCTTCCCATTCCGCGCGCAGCTCCTCGCTGCGCTGGTGGTTGCCATCGGGCGACCAACCCGGTGGATTCCACGCCCGCCGTGTCCAGGTCAGCGGGCGGAAGCCGTCGCGCCAGCAATCGACCAGCAGCCCGGCAATGCCGTGATAGGCGACCACGAAGGGATTGTAGCTGTCGACCGGTTTGACGATGCCATAGGTGCACGGCTCGTCGTCGCGTTCGGGCTCGAAGGTGCCGAACATCTTGTCCCAGATGATGAACACGCCGGCATAGTTGCGATCAAGATAGCGCGGATTGGTGGCGTGGTGCACCCGGTGATGGGAAGGTGTGTTCATCACCGCTTCGAACCAGCGGGGAAACCGCCCGATCACCTCGGTATGAATCCAGAACTGGTAGACCAGGTTCGTCCCGCCGACGAAGAAGACATAGAGCGGATGAAACCCGAGCCAGACCAGCGGCAGCCCGAACCAGATCAGGCCGGAAAACGGTCCGAACCAGGGCTGGCGCAGCGCGGTGGTCAGATTGTAGTGCTCGCTGGAATGGTGGGTGATGTGCTCGACCCAGAACCAGCGCATGCGGTGAGCCAGGCGGTGCTTCCAGTAATAGACCAGGTCGTAGAGCACAAACAGCGCGGCAAAGCTCCACCAGGTCACCGGCATCTCGAAGATGCGGTAGGGCCAGACCAGTGACATCATCCACAGCGCGGCCATGCCCGTCAGCGTGTTCACGACCACATTGCCGAGCCCCATGGACAGCGATGTGATGGCGTCCTTTGTCTCGTAGTGCCCATGCGCGCGGCCGGTTTTCACCGCGATCCATTCTGCAAGGACGCAGATAACGAACAGGGGGATGGCGAGCGTCGTAGGCGCGGGAAATTCAGGCATGAAAGACACCTACAGGCGCTCGCGGGAATGTGAAGTCCCCAGGGCAGTTTCGAGTGGGAAACGCACTGCTTGACGCACCTAGCGTCAGCCCCTGTCTCTTGGGCGGGATAACTTGAAACCGGAGGATACAGGCATGGAAACCATGAAGAGCTTTACACAGATCAAGCTGGAAAAGGACGGCCCGCTGGCCATCCTCACCCTCCACCGTCCCGACAAGATGAACGCCTTCACCGGCAAGATGATGTACGAGATGGTCGAAGCTTTCGATCTTACCGATGCCGATGATGATATCCGCGCGGTGATCGTGACAGGTCATGGGGATCGCGCCTTCTGTGCCGGCGCGGACCTTTCCGAAGGCGCCAAGACCTTCGATTATGATGCCCGGGCGGCCTCCGGCGAAGAGGGGCGCACCAGCCAGGAGGATATTCGCCGTGATGGCGGCGGGCGCCTGACCCTGCGCATCTTCGACAGCCTGAAGCCGGTGATCGGCGCGATCAATGGCGCGGCCGTGGGCGTCGGCGTGACCATGCAGCTGCCGATGGATATCCGCATTGCGGCCGATACCGCCCGCTTCGGCTTTGTCTTCAACCGGCGCGGCATCAATCCCGAAGCGGCCTCGTCCTGGTTCCTGCCGCGCCTTGTCGGCATCTCCCGGGCGCTGGACTGGTGCTATTCCGGCAGGATCTTTCCCGCCCGGGAGGCGCTCGACGCCGGGCTTGTCCTGTCTCTCCATCCCCAGGCCGAGTTGATGGACGCGGCCCGCGCGATCGGCATGGAAATCGCCGAGAACACCGCCGCGGTCTCCACGACCATCACCCGCCACATGATGTGGCGGATGCTGGGCGCTTCCCATCCCATGGAGGCCCATATCGTCGACAGCGTCGCGATCTATGAGCGCGGGCGCAGCCCTGATGCCAAGGAAGGCGTGATGAGCTTCCTTGAAAAGCGCAAGCCGACCTATCCGGTGAAGGTCTCCGACGGCCTGCCGGGTTTCTGGCCGTGGTGGGAGGAGCCGGAGTTTCGCTGGCTCGGCGATTGACGCCGGCCGGCACGTCAGGTTCTCTCTGGTTTCAGCCTTGTGCCGCCCGCCATTGCCGCGGGCGGGGAATGCGGGTTTTGTCTGTTGAGCACAAAGTTCTTATCGATTATTGATAAATCTGAAAAACAAGGCTAGACGCAGTGGAAATCGCGGATATGGACGTCAAATCCGTATCCGGCCAAGGCCTGAGTTTATCCTGCGCGCGCCTGTTACGGAGGTTTGAGACAGTATGCTGTCTGTTCTGTTCAATCCAAACGGCCGGATCGGTCCGCGGGCCTTCTGGCGCGGCCTGATCCTGCTCGTTGGGGCCATGGTCCTGCTCAGCGTGGCGGCGGCCTATGGCGGCATGGTAGGCGCGCTGCTCAGCCTGCTCACCTATGTCGCGCCGTACGCCTATCTGTGCGTGTTCGGCAAGCGGCTGCACGATGCCGGGCATTCGGCCTGGTGGTTCCTGGCCTTCCTTGTGGCCTATTTCATCCTGTCCAGCCTGCTGCAGGCCATTCTGTTGCCGATTCTCACGCCGCGCGCGGCCGAGCTCCAGGAAGAAATGCAGCTCTTGATGGAGCAGGGCCAGCTCGCCGACGCCCTTGCCTATCTGCCGGAGATCCAGCGCGAAGGCGTGCTGACCTCGCTGATCTGCCTGGTGGCCGTGAATGCCGGGCTCGGCTTCATCGTCGCCCGCCTGAAATCCGATCCGAACAATAATGCCTACGGGCCGCCGCCCGGCCTTCCTTCCGATACCTTCTAACTCGTCTGGACCCTTCCCATGAGTGATATCACTGCCGAGGAAATTGACCCGAAGCGCCCCTGGATCGTGGATGCGGCCGATGCGCCGGCAAGCATGAACTGGATGCAGACCCTGTTCAATCCGTTCGGCGAAACCTCCCGGCTGCACTTCACGCGCGCCTGGACCATGCTGTTCTTCATCCGCTTCATCTACGCGGTTGGCGCCGCGGTGCTGGTCGGGATCTTCACCGCAGCCGGGGCCGACGATCCCAGTGGCATGATGCCGCCGGCTGGGACGTTCCACATCATCGTGATCGTCACGGCGCTGATGTCGCTGGTGGCTCATGTCCGCCGCCTTGCCAATGCCCAGCGCAGCCCGCTCTGGGCGGTCCTCGTCATGGTTCCGGTCCTGTTCGGCTTTGGCGGCTTCATCATGGGCGTCGGCGGGGCAGGCCATCAGTACACCGTTGCGGCTCAGGCGGCCGAGCTGCGCGCGCAGGGCATGCCCGACCGTGAAATCGTCTACGAGCTTGACCTGGCCAAGCGTCCGTCGGATACGCCCGCTGAGGCCGATGCGAATGCCGACAAGTCTGACAAGCCCGAGAGCGGGCAAGAGGCCGCCGCCGCGTCCGGGCCCGGCCATGGCCATCACATGGATCCGCGCCAACTGATCCCCCAGATCGAGGTCAGCGAAGTCAGCCAGCGCGAGCATGCCCTCAAGGGTGGGATCGCCATGGCCCAGATGACCTGGGCGCTGCCGGCTTTCCTCGTCATGCTGTGGACGCTGTTCTGGGTCGGCCGCCTGCCCAATGGCGGCGGCTCGATCAAGGGGCGCCTGCGCTCTGAACCGACGAGCTATGAGGAGCAGGTCTAGCGCCGAATTCCGGCGCCGGCACGCTGCGCGTCGCGCTCGCAAACACCGTCTCGAACGCCGCTCTTAGCGCGCTGTCGGCCTCGGCCAGGCCGACCGGCAGGCCGAGATCAACCAGGCTCGTCACGCCATAGCGCGGATCGGAAATCCCGCACGGTGTGATGCCGCCAAAATGCTCAAGCTCCGGCTCCACATTCAGCGAGATGCCGTGAAAGCTCACCCAGCGCTTCAGCCTTATGCCGATCGCGGCGATCTTGTCCTCGCGCGGCGGCCCGCCGGGCTGTGTCCGGTCGAGGACAAGATAGATCGGAATCTTGTCCTCGACCGGAC
>OBJS01000067.1_pt1 | contig 56404 bp, 79 predicted proteins | sample 1519851 | NCBI WGS metagenome assembly OBJS01 (sample SAMN03019806, study PRJEB22545) | beach sand metagenome | biome: beach; feature: sea beach; material: beach sand | place: USA: Municipal Pensacola Beach, FL | collected 2010-10-20 | depth 25-47 cm m
ATGAGATCGCTCACTTACTGCTGGGCCCAGGACCAGTGCTTACAGAACGCAGAGATAGCAGAAAAGGGAGCTATCATACTTTTATTGATGATAGCGTCTATTGCTGTGCTAGTATGTGCCGCAATTATCTTGCATCAGGCGTATAAGTTCTTTATAGTGCTTGCTGACGCCGTTGGGGCGCACATTCTGCATCTCTGGAGAGGACAAATGTATCTGAAACTGGCCTGGATCATCATTGGTCTGATCGCCATGTACCTGTTAGGGCATTACTGGAACAAAGGACTCGTTCCTTTCGTATTCTTCTGGTGTGTTGTGTATTCTTACATGATACGCCCAAAAGGTAAGAAGCGTGAAGACCAACGGTGAGCGTGAAGAGTGGGACACACCCTGTCGAGGGGTGTGTTCTACGACTAACGTAGGCGATTCAATATGCAGAGGATGCGGGCGCACTGCGGAAGAAGTTATCAACTGGAACTCGTACACCCGTGATCAGAAGGTCGCGGTCAATCGGAGGCTCAAAATTCAAAAATCAATCTGGCCCATAAAGGAGAATCCAGACTGGCCAAAAATCGAGCCTGAGTATCTAGAGCAGTTACAGGCGGTGCCGAATGAAGAACGTCGTAAATTTCTTGAAGGTGATTGGAATGGACCGGATAATCAATTGGGAGGGGACGTACATTCCACCGAGTGACAAAGAGGACGTCATTCGTGCGGAGTTTGCGCTCAAAGGTTGGAAACGGGATTCCCTTGGACGTATGAACAAGGGTAATCTCCAGATCGTGTTTATATTCGATAAGGTGTGCCTTAAGAAGTACGAGGATGGGCAGTGGCGAACTGTGCAGAAAGCATCTATTGACCGTTTATATGAGAAGCTGAAATGAAATACCTTATTCTGGCATGTGCTGTGCTTGTAGGCTGCGAGGCCAAAGACGTGCGCGGCAAATACCACTATCCATATAAAGGGACTCACATTGTATGCAGGGACGGGGAGACTTGGCAGATGGGCGCTGTGCGCTATAAGCTCAAAGGACCTGTACCCTGCACTATAACGGACCCAGCAACAGGAAAGACAGAGTTCAAAGGTGTTGAACCTGATATTGTCGTCTTTATACAGGAATCGAAATAATGCTTGACTTCATGATTATTGGATTACCAAGATCCGGAACTACCTGGGCAGCCAACTGGTTGACTACTAAGGACACCTTCTGTCTTCATGACCCTTTGTACAAACTGCACTATTCGGAATGGGACACAGACCGGAAGCACTTTCCGCATCCGATGGATTATCGTTTAATTGGCGCAAGCTGCACAGCCATATGGCGGTTCCCGGACTATGTGAACGCGCACCCTGCGAACAAGATTGTGGTCATGCGGGACTTCCAGGAGATTCAGGATAGCTTAGATCAACTTGGTTTGCCTCAGCTTAATGACGACGCACCTTTCCAGTTAGAGGACATTGAAGCGCCTCGGGTGCAGTATACAGACTTATTCGATCCCGAGCGTGCGCCCCTTATATGGGAGAAGCTAGTCGGCCCTGGGTATTGTCCGCATAGACATAAGGCGTTGAGTGAAATTCATATCGAACCCCATTTCGAACGTATTGAACCTGACTTCGAGGTGACGAAAAGGCTTTACGAAGAACTTAACGGATAGTTTAATTCTTGCAACATCTGAAGACTTGTGTAATACTTAAATGGAATTCATCACTGCGAGGTAATAAAGATGAATACAGAGTTGACAAGCCAACAGAAAGGCAGACTGACAGAACTATCGGATGCGAGCCGGGATCTGATGCAGATTATTCAGCTAGTGTATATCGAAGATGGGCACCAGAAGGATCTTGAGAAAGCGTTAGGCGACCTTTATGCAGTAGCAGGGCACATGGCGGTTGAACAGGATATTTCATGGACTGGGTTGTGTGAATGTGCCCAGAAGCATTATGAGGAGGCAGAGTGATTCTAGTGAAGGTACGGGCCGACGGAGTCGACTCGTACTACCTTGTGAATCAGATAACTCAAGTATATCAGAAAATAGCGAAAGAAGGCTTATCCCCTGAGAGTGTAGAAACCCTCACTGATAATGTGATAGTTGATCTGCACCCAGAACGAGAAACTCCTGAAACCTTCCTTACTAAATGCTGTCTTGAGTTTGAGATCACTCTTGCTGACTTGCGCGGGCCCGACAGGAAGAAGCGTATTGTCTCTATCCGAAAGGTGGTGTCTTATCAGCTTCGTAAGAAGTTCGATTTATCCCTTCCGGATATTGGCGACATGTTACATCGTGACCACACTAGCATCATCTACAACCTGGAGTCCGTCGAGAAGCAGCTTAAAGACGGTGGACCATTAATAAACCTACTTGAGAGGATTCAATAATGAACAGACGTAATTTCATCAAGAATGTGCTTTATGGGATGGCAGCAATTAGCGCCTTTCCTACTAAGGCAGCAGAACTCTATCCCGAAGCATTCACTATTGATCCGGTACCTGCTGATCCTACCTATACAGGGCACACAAACCCGGCACGCTGTATGCTTGATCTTCTTCGGACTGTGTATGACCCCGAAGACATAGATTATGAATCTTTCGAGGATGTTGCACAGCAATTAGAAGGAACTATTCCACCTGAAGTAATAGCGGACGGATTCATTATAGGTGAAGGACATCTTACTTTTGACGAGGGCGCAAACCGCCTCTGCGATATAGGTGACTTCTTTGTTTATGTTGACGGTGAAAACGATCACTTAGTGAAGGCTAAGAAGGTGGATAAATATGACACAGACGCAATACTGCACCCTCTGCGGTCGTGAAGGGCATTATCCAAAAGATTGCCCCTTGCGCCCGCCAACAGAAGCATCTTATAATGAGCTTTCTGAACATAACAAAGGAAACAAAAGTGAAGACTAAGATCAAGAAGATTAAGTCCTCGTCAGATTTCACAGAGCGCCTGAATGGTGTAGGAACTTTCCGTATTACTGGTCCCAGTGCTAAGGATGGAAAGCGAATTACCATTAACTTCAACGGAACACGCGCCCAAGCAGAAAAGGTCGCAGCCAGCCCATTGGTATTGGAGCACGGGGTATGAGTAAGATTCATGACAAGATGCGAAAGCTCTTAGCACTTGCCGAGCGCGGTGAAGGCGGGGAGAAAGATAACGCCCAGCGGATGCTGGAAAAGATGATGGAGAAATATGGTATCTCCTTAGACGACCTTGGGGTCGAGACAACATCCATTCACTATTGGAACTATGACAGTATGCACGAACGGACTATATTGTTTCAGACGTTCGGCAAGGTGTGCAACACATCAGAAATCACCTACTATAAGGGTGATCGGAAATGCGGATTCGAGCTTACGCCTTCCCAGTATATCGAGATGGATCTGCATTATAGCATCCTTCGCAAGGACCTGAAGAAACATATTGAACGCGCTGTGCGTGCTTTCATACACGCCAATGAACTGTTTTCAAACCATCCTTCCGAGAAGCAGAAGGAATACACTCAGGAAGAGCTTGAAGAAATAGAAGCGATGTTGCGTATGGCTCGCAGTATTGCACCCTCACAAGTTAACCGGCAACTGGAGTACAAGGCATGACAGATGAATTTCTTGTCACCATTGCAGATGCAGTTCTCAAGCACGTTGACGAAGTGGAACGTAATGGGCGCACGTCTCATCCTATTGTTGTCTTCAATTATGAGGGTAGGCAGAGGGCACATGCTGACCGCAAATTTTATGAGTTCTTTGAGCCTCGTATAACGGAAGTAGAGGATCTGTCTTTTATGGGGTATCCGACGAAAGTGGATACAGAACAGACCGCACTATTTACAGTGAGAGAAACCGAATGAAGATAGCTTTTGCATACCCACCTAATTTCCGGAAGATTGTAAAAGTCTTCCCAGCCGCAAGGGGTCATGGTGTCATTTACACATACGGTGACACCATATTCAACCCTGGGCGCGTAGACATTCCACCTTCATTGCTTGCACATGAGGAAGTCCATTCCAAGCGACAGGGCACAAACCCGGATATCATTGAGGAATGGTGGAATCGGTATCTTGTTGACAAGCAATTTCGCTTCGATGAGGAATTGCTTGCACATCAGGAGGAGTTTCGTTGGTATATTAACTCCAGCCTCAAAGAGAAGCGCGTCGCGCTCAACTACATTGCCCGCAGGCTGTCCTCCCCGCTATATGGGAAGCTGACAGATATCAAGCAGGCTAAAGCCATCCTTGAAAAGGTACACAAATCATGACAGATCAAATCAACGAACATTTATTCAATTTTAAGCTGCCCATGTTTCCGAACCAGTCGATCAGCGAGAATGGTATGCAGTGCGTGCTCGAGATGGATGGTATGCAGATGAAAGGTGTCACAGGTGGGCACCTTAGATTCGGCGCCAATGGATTCACCAATGTGGTCATTGAGTATGAGGCAAGCTGTGCAGCAGAGTTCGCAGGGCACCTGGTAGCGCACATGACCGGATTCACGCATGAGGAGCAGCAGCTTCAGCTCGCTGAGATCTTTCGTGATGTGAATAATGAGATCATGGCCGAGCTTGAATCGGAGGGTGCAAACTTGATGGACGAATATATGGCCCAAGCCGATTTCGTGCGCCGCATCATCGAATTGACAATTGAGAGAATTAAGTAACTGTTGCGATACGAGCGCCTGACGCTGTATAGTATGCAATGTCAGCCGGCGGAGTAACTGATAGCCTTCCCATACACCGGAAGTGAACCAGCCAGGACGCCGGACACCCGGGCACCAGCGGGATATGACAATCAATATATTGGTGCCGTAAACTGAGTGAATCAGATATGAGTGCAAGCGCCCAAGTCCCGGGCGGTCGGCGTGACCCGGCGAAGGTATATGTCACGATGTATTCGACTTGTACAAGGATCTGAGTAGCTTGCCCCAAGGTGGGCACCCGGGCATGGTTCTGGGTGTCTACCTACTTAACAAAGAGGACCCAGTATGAGCGGCGATGACCTTTATATGGACGCCCATCTTCTTAACGATGAACCGTCCAGAGAATTTCAAGCGGGTATGAAGCCTGCACGAAAACACAATCACTATTTCAAAGATGTAAACAACCTCACAGAAGTTGACGTGTATCGGGTTTGCCAACTGTTCAATGTTGACGATCCGAGCGGAGCAATCCAACACGCCATCAAGAAACTTCTCCTTCCAGGTCAGCGTGGAGCTGGCAAAAATCGTCGCAAGGACATTCAGGAAGCTATTGACACCTTGAAACGTCGGCTTGAGATGATGGACGAGGACGGGGAGGTTCCACCTACTTAGAGACTACTATGGACTATCAAGAATTCTTTGGGCGCTTAGCCTTCTTTGCCTTCCTGGGACTTATATGCTCAGGTGTCATTACTCACATTTTGATGAATGTTGAAGAGAAGCGCGGATTCCCCTTCTCCCAAGAATTCTGGAAGGAACTGAAAATTGGCGTGTGGGTACTTGTATTCGCATTTGGAATTGGTGTCGATGTTTGGCTTGTTATGTGCATCATCGACTGGCTAGGTACAGACTAATGAACTATGGACAATCTAAATTCGCCTCATTTATTGAAGCATGTGCCAACGCTGCTGCTGGCCTGATCTTTTCTTATACGATACAAATCGTTCTTATCCATGCTTATGGCGTGGAAATGTCAAATACTACGGCGGCGCACTTTGTCTTCTGGTTTACGATCGCTTCTGTATTCCGCTCCTATGTTATACGCCGAATCGGGAATCTCCCGTATTGGGCCCGTATACGCGAGCGTAGGCGCAAGGCTAAACTGGCTCGGGAATGTGCGGAGCGCGGTCATTTGCCGATTAGCAGCATTACAGGGCACACGTATTGCGAGCACTGCGAAGACTTACTACATACAGACCCAAAGGCTGTTGAGGAATTCGAGCGCGATCCCTTTAGTATTGAGCCAACGGTCACTCTTATCAAACAGAAAGAGGGTGAACGTACAATCGTTCTGAAGAACTGCTTTGCTGACGAACAACAAATACAAGAGTTCTTGAATAGCGAGCGCGGTGAGCGTCTAGTGATGGATATCATTAATGGAAAAAGAATCAACTAAGAGTTGTCCGAAATGCGGTTGCACAGCTCTAGTTCTGTTGACCACATTAAACAAGAAGATCTGCGGCGATTGCGGGGAACACATACCATGGTTCCTCGAGAAAGGGCAGAAGTCACTATTAACAAATAAAACAGGCGGTTCCGATGACGATCAATGTACGACAAAAGGGCCAGGAGGGAGAACGCGAGATAGCGAAGATCCTGAACTCAATTGTGGCCAAGGTAAGGGACGAGTTCAAGCTGAAGCAGTACGCCAAGGAAGACGAACTGTTCCAGCGCAACCAGAACCAAAGCGCAGTTGGTGGATCAGACTTATCAAACCCACTCTATTTAGAAATCGAAGTTAAGCGCCAAGAAGACCTCTCGGTGAATAGTTGGTGGAAGCAGTGTATAACTTCTGCAGAGCGCACCGGTGGAATACCAATATTAATATTCCGCCAGAATAGAAAGAAATGGCGCGTGTGTATGCAAGCCGAGCTTCCCTTGTTTCCTGAGTGCTCAAAGAAGTATCTTGCTATGCCAAGAGTTCGAGTAGAAGTAGAACTGGACACGTTTAAAGAATGGTTCAAGATGTATTATTCAGAATGGGTGAAGCATAATGCTGATAGAGAAGCGGGAACAGAAGATTGATAAAGAAGTGTGTCGCTATGTGCGCTCACGCTACACGATGATTGATGTTGAACCTGTGCAAGGCATGTTCAACTTTCGCTGCCATGAGAACTGTGTGCAGTGGGCAAAAAGTCGTCCTGATTTTGGTATAGCTGAAGTCATCTATATCGAGGATGACAAACCAATCCTTCATTATATCAATACGAAAGATGGAAAGTTTTACGAAACGACTCTTGGTTGGCGTGCTGATAATATTGAATATTATAAGATCAGGGATATACACGAATCCGACTGGATGCGCATACATTCTGAATTCTCACGTTCATTAGAATCTTGGCTTATGCAGTTCACGACATGGTTTGATCGGAAGGTTTTACGAATAGATCGAATTATGTGAATTGTTGCTAACCTCGAGAACCTTAGCCTATACTCTAAGCGTATCATTATCACGGCCGGTGGCGGCATGAACGCGGAGTATTGGGCATGGGTCCATCACAATTTATAGATCCCTTACTTAGAGAGAAAGAATTAAGCGAAGAAGAATTCCTTCTCAGAAAAGAATTTGTTCGCTGGTTCATGGAAACCAGGAACGCTTATGAAGCCTGTATCAAACTCGGATTCCTGGAAGCCTATGCTGTTGACTGGGCTAAAGCGTTCATGGCTGAAGGATATGTGCGCAGGCTTATATCTGAAGCTGAACGTGAGGAAGACACAGAAGAGGCCAGCTTAGAGCGACAGCGTCGCTATAGGGCCCTGATGGAAAAAGAGGCGACATATTACGGCCCTGGATCGTCGCACGGCTCCAGGGTCTCTGCTATTGCCCACCTAATGAAAATGGAGGGTATGGAAGCACCTGTTAAAACTGAAACTGAGTTTACTTATAAGGGTGGCGTGATGATGGTTCCCGCACTTACCAATCCAGACGAATGGGGCAACCTTGCAGCCAAGTCTCAAGCACAATTGAAGGAAACTGTCAAGGATTAAGTATTGCCAGATGTTGCTTTTTTGCGCTAGTATTATCGCAATCGGAAACGGTCAGCCTCTGTGGTGGGGCGACTACCTACCATAAAGTATGAGGCTGTATTGTGAATGAAATGGGCGAAACCTTATCAAAATTAGTTGAAGCGGGTCTGGGCTATGTATGGTTTGTTATTCTTGCTGTATGGGGCGGAACGGTGAATTACCTGAGTCGTATAAAGCAAGGTAAAGTTGAAGCGTTTTCTTTCGTGGAGTTAATGGGTGAATGGGCGGTCAGTGGGTTTGCGGGCTTACTGACGGCCTTTATATGTACCGAGATGGAAATGTCCTGGCACATGACAGCCTTCTTCACAGGTATATCGGGGCATCTAGGTGGACGAGCTATTTACATGCTTGAGTCATATGCTAAAAGACATCTACCATTCCTTGATAAAGAAGTCCAGAAGCAGCGAACCAAAAAGGACGATGACAATGTTTGATAAAGCATTCGATCGGGTATTTACCAATGAGGGCGGGTATCAGGATGATCCTGCTGATCGTGGGAACTGGACTTCTGGTGTTGTTGGGCAAGGGGAGTTGAAAGGTACAAAGTATGGCCTTGCAGCAATGACCTATCCCGACTTGGACATCAAGAACTTAACACTGGCAGAGGCCAAAGCTATTTACAAGCGTGATTGGTGGGACAAACTCGGAATGGAAAGTTTCCGTCCGGCAATGTCATATCAGATGTTTGATGCTGCTATCAATCACGGAATGTACAATGCCACAAAGATCCTCCAATACGCCATAGGTGCAAAGGCGGATGGCATCATCGGTCCCAAGACGCGAGGCGCGGCTGCCAGTATGGAGCTCAACGACTTGCTGATGTGTTTCCTGGCCGAGCGGCTTGTGTTTATGACAGATGTCCGCACCTGGGAGCGCTACGGGAAAGGGTGGGCACGACGTATCGCTCACAATCTCAAACTGGCCTCAAACGACAACTAGGAGTTCCTATGAAACTGTTACACTTTCTATCTATCCTCGTTATGACTTTCTTCTCTGCAATGGCACTGGCGCAAACCGGTGAAGAGGGAAGCTCGTTCATGACATCCGTGTTCGCATTCTTCGACGCCTTCCCAGGCTGGTTGGTTGCGATCACAAGTGTGGTCACTGCTGCGACTGCCGTCACTGCACTCACGCCGACGAAATCGGACGACGCCATTGTAAACGCCATTCTGAAGTTTCTCAACCTACTGGCGGGGAATTTTGGGCTCAACAAGAACGCGGACGATAAATAATGAACTGGCTCGCAATACTGCGGGCCCTGCTGGGCCTTGCCTCTTCCCTGACTTCTTATCTACAGAATAAGCAGCTCATTGAAGCAGGTGAGGCCCAAGCTATTGCGGAGGGTCTTAAGAATGCACAAGCTGCAACAGAAAAAGCGCGTAAGGCTCGTCGTGATGCTTTGCGTAAGTTTGATGATTCTGGCGGGGTGCCAGATGATGAAGACCCAAACCTCCGCGATTGACGATGTTGCCGTCGCTTGCAACAGCTTTGAGCCTATTTCATATTCCCGGACGGACACAGTTGAAACTCGAAGACAGATCGTCGCACATAATGCAGCCTATGCGGCTTTGTGCGGGGATTAATGAATGCTTCCGGCAGTACAGACCCAGACTCCAGAAGCGCCAGATGTAGTTTGGAGCCCATTAGACGGTTCCCAAGTCCTAGCGATATCCTGTCCCTGTAACCACATTCTATATGAGGGCACACGCGGCCCAGGTAAGACTGATGCTCAGCTCATGTACTTCCGACGCTTTGTTGGCATCGGATACGGACAGTTCTGGCGCGGTGTCATCTTCGATCGCGAATATAAAAACCTTGACGACCTTATATCCAAGTCAAAACGCTGGTTCAGGCAGTTTGGGGATGGTGCCAAGTTTATCGCAAGCACAAGCCACCTGAAATGGATCTGGCCCACTGGGGAGGAACTTTGGTTCCGTGTAATGAAGACGGAACAAGACTATTGGAATTATCACGGGCACGAATTTCCATTCATTGGATGGAACGAGCTTACCAAGCAACCTAACTCCGAATTGTATGATATGGCGATGTCCTTGAACCGGACTTCGTTCCTACCTGACAAACACAGCCCGAAAGACCCTAAGACAGGTGAGATGCAGATCCTGCCTGAAATTCCTCTTGTGGTATTCAGCACAACGAACCCTTATGGTGTTGGGCACAACTGGGTCAAGCAGCGTTTCATTGATGCAGCTCCTCCAGGTGTTATCGTACCTATCACAAGCGAAGTATTCAACCCGCGTACACAGCAGCGCGAACCCATTACCAAGACACAGGTGCGCCTGTTTGGGTCATACAAAGAGAATATCTATCTATCCCCTGAATACATCTTAGAGCTGGAAAACATTCAGGACCCTAACAAGCGCCGAGCTTGGTTGTGGGGTGACTGGGATATCACGAGCGGTGGCATGTTTGACGATGTGTGGTCAACTGAGCATAACATAGTCGAGCCTTTCCAAATTCCACCTGGTTGGAAGATCTTTCGTTCTTTTGACTGGGGGTCAAGTAAGCCATTCAGCGTTGGTTGGTGGGCTGAAAGTGACGGGTCAGATGTCATGCTTCCCAATGGCCAATGGAAGTCTACAGTACGAGGGGATCTGTTTAGAATAGCAGAGTGGTATGGTTGGACTGGTGCAGCGAACCAGGGCGTCAAGATGCTCGCTACACAGATCGCAAAAGGAATCGTTGAACGAGAGATCAGAATGGGCTATTATGGGCGGGTCAAAGCTGGCCCCGCTGATAGCTCTATCAACGATGTTGAGAATGGGAACTGCATTGCCACTGACATGGCGAAGAAAGTCACTATTAACGGGAAGCAGTATAAAGGGGTGACATGGACCCGAAGTATTAAGTCACCCGGCAGCAGAAAGAACGGCTGGGAAAAGATGCGTATAGCAATCTTCAACGCTCAGCCTGATAATGGGCCAAGGGAATACCCGGGTCTGTTTGTGTTCCGTAACTGCCAGGACGGGTTCATAAGAACTGTGCCAAGCCTGTCACGTGATCCTAAAGATATGGACGATGTCAATACTGAGGATGAAGATCACGTAGCAGATGAGTCACGCTATGTTATACTATCGATGGGCGATCGCTTCTCTAGCGGGTCCACCACAGGTCACTTCTAAGGAGGCGCAACAATGTCAGCCAAAAGTGTACACCCTTTCTATACTGCTATGCTTGAACGCTGGCAGCTTGGTCGTGATAGCTATGAAGGTGAAGATGCTATCAAACAACAAGGCAAGACTTACCTTCCAGCCACCTCTGGACAGATTGCAGATGGTGCGTTAACAGATAAACAATCCCTTGGCGCAAAAGCCTATGAAGCATATAAGATGCGAGCAGTTTACCCTGACATCTATGCGGATGCCGTTGAAGCTGCGATTGGTATTATGCACAGGGAACCTCCGAAGATTGACCTTCCAGAAGTGCTTGAGCCTATGCGCGAAGACTGTACACTGCTAGGTGAGTCTTTGGATATGTTACTCCGCAAGATTAACGCGCAACAGTTAAAGACGGGTCGCCTTGGTTTGTTAGGTGACATTCGAACGGATGGCGGGGAAGACCGCCCGGTGATTGTTACTTATAACGAATTAGCGATTCGTAACTGGGACGATACTTCTATTGACGACGACGATGTGGATGTCCGCTTGGTAGTGCTTGACGAATCCGGGTATGAAATGGATTCCAACCTTGCCTGGACGTATAAAAACAAATATCGAATTCTTGGGCTTGTTGGAGAAGACGGTACGCTCAGTGATATGGGGAACTATGCTTCTAAGGTGTTTAACGAGGACGACGACATCATTGGAGCTGTGCTTAATAAGCCTCAAATTAAAGGACAAGAGCTTGATCAGATTCCTTTCGTGTTTATCAATAGTAAGGACCTTTCACCAACACCTGACAAACCTCCGATGGACGGATTGGCAAAACTTTGCCTGGCTATTTATCGCGGTGAAGCTGACTATCGCCAGAACTTGTTTATGCAGGGACAAGACACACTGGTTCGGATTGGCGTGCAAGGTGGGGATGACGATGAAGCTGTCCGTACTGGTGCAGGTGCTCGAATTGACGTACCACTTGGCGGGGATGCAAAGTATATCGGGGTGAACTCTCAAGGCCTACCTGAGCAGCGACAAGCACTGGAGAATGATTATAACAGAGCGATTCGCAAAAGCGGTCAGCTAATTGACTCCACAAGCAGAGCCAAGGAAAGTGGCGACGCGCTTCGCATACGTGTGGCCGCACAGACCGCTACACTGCCGCAAATCGCAATGACCGGGGCTGCTGGGCTTGAGCGTGTTTTGCGTGCCCTAGCTGTGTGGTACGGGGCGAATCCCGACGATGTAAAAGTAACACCCAACACTAACTTCACTGAAGCTGACCTTAACGGTCAGACTCTTGTGCAAATTGTTCAAGCCAAGATGCTTGGTGCTAAGCTGTCTGACGAATCAATCCATGAGTGGATGCAGGATCAAGGGTTTACGAAACAAACCTACGAAGACGAGCTCAAGCGAATGGACAAAGAGGAGCCTCTACCTGGCGCGGGGCTTCCCAGTCCAGCTGACCAGAATAACAATCAACCTGGGCAGCAACAGCAAGGCGGACCAGTAGATGGCAACACTGACCAGTAACGAGCAGATCCTCGATCGCTACATACGCCATCAGACTTATCTGTTGCGCTATGCAGGGGGCCTGCGAAACCAGGTCCTTCCAGATTTAGTATCTACCGAAAAGAAACTGTATGACGCGATTGTTGAGTGGATTGCTAAGGCTGACGGAAATCGAACTCTAACAGGTACAAGTGGCCGGCAATGGCAGCGCGATTTCGCGGAGGTGTTAAATAATATCAGGATGCCCGCCTGGGATGCTGTGTCACAGGAGATAAGCGATCAACTAAAAGAACTTGCCATATCTGAGGCGGCAGTCGGAGCGACCATAGTTCAAAGTTCGCTACCTGTGGTCATAGGAATGAATCTTCCCCCTGCTGCAAAGCTGGTCGCTATTGTCAACAGTCAGCCTTTCGAAGGACGCACTCTTAAAGAATGGATGGAACGTACTGCACAAGCAGACGTTCAGAAGATGCTTACTTACGCCAAGATTGGTATTGTGCAAGGGCAGACGCCTACACAGGTGGCGCGGGGTATTATAGGGACACAGGCGGCTGGATACCGTGATAGTATTGCACGCAAAGCATTCAAGGACGTTGAAAGTGTTATTCTGACACTCACTAACGGTATCCAGAACGAGGCAAAGCAGGCACTCTATGAAGAGAATGCCGATATCATTGAAGAGGAACTCTATGTAGCCACATTGGATGTCCGCACTACTATTGAGTGTGCTTCATTTGATGGGCAGATATTTCCGAGAGGTGAAGGTCCGATCCCGCCATTGCATTTCCGCTGCCGTTCCTTGCGTGTCCCATATATCAACCCCGAGGCATTGCGTAACAGGGGATTCGACAGCTCAACTGAGCGACAACTGTTGCAAGAGTATTCTGAACAAGCTAATATACCCAGAGTCGGCAAGCGCGACGCGCTGCCTTACGGTCATAAGACCTCATTTGATGATTTTGCACGTAAACGTCGGAGAGACCTAGTGGGTCAAGTACCAGCCCAGACAAGCTATAATGATTGGCTGAAAACGCAGACGAAAGAATTCCAGGATCAAGTCCTAGGACCTACCAGAGCGGAAATGTTCCGTAAAGGTGAAGTCAGCCTGGATAAGTTTGTGGCTCGCGATGGCGATGTCCTGACTTTGGACGAACTGCGCCGGAAGGGATTAGAAGTCCCTGAGGGCTGACCCAGACTGGCTAATGGTAGCCTAAACAATACGGAGTGATTCCTATGTTCGAAGAAGAGTACGACGATTACGATTCCATCCCTGCTGCTGTAAAGCATCTCTACAAAGAGGTGGATGGTAAATATGTTCTTATCAAAGCTGGCGAAATAAAGACTGCCCAGGATGTAACTAACGTCCAGGAAGGTCTTCGGAAAGAGCGCGAAGATCATAAAGAGACTAAGCGCAAGTTGGCAAAATTCAATAACCTTGACCCAGATGAAGTCCTTGAGAAATTGGACCGAATTGAAGAGCTGGAAGCTGCCGCAAGTGGTTCAATGGACGAAGAAAAGATCAACAAGATTGTTGAGTCACGTATCAAGTCTAAAACAGCTCCACTTGAACGCGAGCTTAATCAGGTAAAGGTCGAGCGGGACGAGTTGAAAGGTCAAGTCACAGACTTTCAAGTTAAGGACGTGCGCCGTACTATCCGCGATGACGTTCGCAAAGCTGCCACCACTGCTAAAGTTCGCGACACTGCATTGGAAGACGTTTTGCTCATCAGTGAGAACTTGTTCGAGCGTGACGAAGCTGGAAAAGTCGTTACCAAAGACGGAGTTGGTGTGACGCCAGGTATTTCGGCAGAAGTGTGGTTAACCGAAGCCAAGAATACACGTCCACACTGGTGGCCTGAATCCCAAGGTACTGGAGCACGCGGAGGCGACGGAGGTGCTGGCGGATCTAATCCCTTTACCAACGAAAATTGGAACCTTACTGAGCAGGGCCGTATCCAGCGTGAAAATCCTGATAAGGCGGCACAGTTGGCGAAAGCTGCTGGCACAAGTGTTGGCGGCGGTCGTCCACAGAAAAAATAGTTGCCCTTCTCTCTTATCTCTGCTTATAATAACGGCAACCTCGATGATGGGGTTGCCGTTTTTCATTTTGGGCTTGCGGTCATGGGATTCGCGGCTCTGGATTAAAACCCTAGGCCAACATTCCAATTAGGAGGAAATCTCATGGCTACCGGACCAATCACTGCGATTGCTGATATCGTCGTACCCGAGGTCTTCAACCCTTACGTGCAGCAAATGACTGAGGAGAAATCCCGTCTTATTGCTTCCGGAGCGGTTGTACGTTCACAACAATTGGACGATGACCTTGCAGGCGGTGGTATTACATTTAATGCACCCTCTTTCAAAGACCTTGATAATGAGGCGGAAAATATTTCGTCTGACGAGGGTGATGATGACTACACTGGTGGATCTGACAACTCCACCCCCAAGAAAACAGGTACTGCGACTGAAATCGCTGTTCGCCTGTCTCGTAACCAATCCTGGTCTTCTTCAGACTTGGCTGCTGCGCTTGCAGGTGCTGATCCGATGGATAGCATTGCGAACCGTGTGTCCACTTATTGGGCGCGTCGTCTGCAGGCTGCCTTCGTTGCAACTGTAAACGGTATCTTTGCAGATAACGATGCAGCTCCGTCAGCGTCTGAGCACGTCCAGGGTGACTTGACTAACGATGTATCCAGTGGAGGTTACTCTGCGGGTGTTACTGATTTCACTGCTGAAGCGTTTATCGATGCGGCGGTGACAATGGGTGACTCCATGGGTGATCTGTCAATGGTATGTGTTCACTCCATCGTGTATTCACGTATGCAGAAGAACAACCTGATTGACTTCATTCCGGATTCTGAAGGTCGTGTGACTATCCCGACATTCCTCGGTCGTATTGTTATCGTTGACGACGGCGTGCCAAGTCCTTCCTCAGGTATTTACCACACTTGGTTGTTCGGTGCTGGTGCTGTACAACTGGGTATGGGCGCTCCGAAGGTTCCAACTGAAGTTGGTCGTAAGCCTGACGCTGGTAACGGTGGCGGTCAAGATGTGCTTTATAACCGTGTTGAGTGGTGTATCCACCCAACTGGTCACGCCTTTGTTGCTGCTGCTTCAAAAGGGGGTCCTTCCAACGCGGCAACCTCTGCGCAACTGGCGCACGCTGATTCTTGGCAGCGTCGTTACTCAGAGCGGAAGCAAATCAAGATCGCTCGTCTGATCACACGAGAGTTCTAATTGAAGGGGCTTCGGCCCCTTTTCGGACTCCCCTTAACGATTTGAGGACACAATCATGAAAGGTTTAAAACGATCTCTATCCCGGGGCCCTGCTGCATTGCAGGAAGTCTTTCGGATGGATGTTGCCTTTGATCAGTCTATCGACATCACTGGGGTTGACTCTGCAGTCGACGCTGGTAGCTTTGTCTTAGGCGGTCTGCCGCAAGGTAACCTCCTGTTCCTGGGTGCTGTTGTTTATGTCACTGTGGATGCCACGGGCGATGCTCATGTCATTGACAACTGGGATGGCGACTTTGGTATTGGTACGATTCCGAACGCTGACGTAGATTTGGCGGATGCTGGGGATGACGATATTATCGCTTCAACTGCACTGTCTGCTGGCGCAAGTGATAAGATCGCACCGCGTACCCGTGGGGCTTCAACTACTACCGAGCACGGTCTTATCGTTGATAACACCGACGGTTCTTTGGAGCTGAACTTTAACTTGCTGATCGATGATAATGTTATCACCGATACCGAGGATGGAACTTTCCGCTGTTACGGTTCTTTCCACGCGGCATTCATTGTATTAGGTGACGACTGATCCTTGTGGTCAGTCTAACCTTTAATAACTGAGGACCCCGAAATGAGCGATAAAATTCGTGAAGCACTTGCTAAGCTCGACATTGACAACGACAACCACTGGACCACTGAAGGGGTTCCCCGCCTTGATGTAATGAAGGATCTTGTGGGCGACGCTGTTAGTCGATCGGACATCACTTCTGCCGCTAAAGGTTTCAGCCGTAAGACTCCAAACTTGGAGATCGAAAAACCTGAAAACACTGGTAGCGGGGAGGCAGCAGATGCGCCGGCAGAGACACCTGAAAAGACCGAAGACAGTCAAGAGACCCCCGATGAGCAAGCACCGGAAGAAACAGCTGAATCTGATCCAGCTCCATCGGAAACTACTGTAGCGGAAGATGAGGAAGTTGAACTTTCTGACGACGAAGCTGTTGAAGCTGAGTTGACTAATTCTCGTGTGGCGTTCGACAAAGCGAAGGTTCGCTTTGAAGCTGCTCAGAAAGCAATGGACGAGGTCATTCTCCGTCGCGATCAAGAAGCCAATGGTGGGCGTAACCCTGCGCACGATATCAAGGCTTATCAGGCATCTCAAGCAAAGCAGCGTGAAGCGACTGCTCAGAACCGACGTGCAATGGTTGCAGCTATCAACGCAACTAAAACCAAGTTCTAAGGAGATGGCTTATGGCCCGCGGAATCTTCAAAAGCACCCCGGGTCGACGGGGCCTCTATCCTAACGGATGGCCTGGCAATATGCGGGCCGTTCTTTACCTTAATCAGAAGAAACGCAAAGCACAAGGCGCCTTTCCTTCTGTTACCTCACAATTGATCGCAAGTACACCGATCCAAGCAGATACGGAGATGTCAGATTATGGCTAGACAAGTCATCCCAACGAGTGGACTATGGTCTGCCATTGCCGCTCTCCTTAATGGTAATTTCACAGAACTATATCGTCAGTCTGGTTGGGCTGATTATGACGACGATACCTATACGTCAGGCAGCCCTTTTGCTATTGCAGCAACCACCGACACTGTTATTCCAAATGACGCTGGAACAACTCGTGAGCAAGAACTACCCGCAGACTATGCCTCAGGGTTCTATAATGCAGGTAAGTTTCTAGGTCTTGCTGGTGATGGGCTTCTTGTAACAATTGAAGCGCGTGTAGCACGTCAATCGGGTTCAGGTGCATATAATGTTGACGTCTGGTTCGACATTGGGGGTGGAATTACTAACCTATATCGTCGTACAATAGGTCTTCGTGGGTCAGGTGCTAATTATCTGACTTTTACAACAGCAGTTTACACTTTAGATACTTGGGAGACTAACGGTGGCGAAATTTATATCAACTCAGATGTCGCGATTAATATGTACGACATTCGATTTGTCGTACATCGTCTACACAAAGGCTTCGGAACTTATCCGCCAGCATAAGGTGAACCAGTATGACCACATTCACAGTTGAAGACGGGACCGGATTAGAAGACTCAACCTCTTATGTGGATGTGGCCTTCTCCGAAGATTATTTAGGGAGCTCCTGGGCTGCTGACGATACAGCTAAGCAGAACGCGCTTATAGCCGCGACCGAGTATGCTGACGCACGCTGGGGAGAGAAAATAAAAAGTCGCCCCCTAGTCGAAACACAGGCCTTAGAGTTTCCACGTTATCAACTCTATGACCGTTATGGTAATCTTATCGAGGATGCGATTCCTGATGACTGGAAGAAAGCGATCTGTCTCTATGCACAAGCATCGGTCGCAGGGACGCTCTATCCAACTCCGTCGACATCAAGCTCAAAGGATCTTAAGCGCAAGAAGACAGTGGTGGGTCCAATTACAACAGAAGTAGAATATCAAGGTTCTGCTACTGACGCCACTTGGTTGAAATTTCCGTTAGCGGATAGGCTGGTGAAACAGTTTATCTATGGTGCTGGCGGTGGTGTAATGAGGAACTAATATGGCGGCCTCAGATGCGTTCTATTTGGAAGTACAAGGGGAAGTCAACACAGTTCTTGACGAGCTTGGTACTGATTATACAGTTCGAGCCCCTGGAACATATGACGAGGACGAGCTGGAAAACGTACCTGGGGCGACGCGCACTGTCACCGGGCTAGTAGCAGACCAGCAAACTGTGCTCCAGCTTGCAGGTGATGCAGGGGCCACGTGGGTCGCTACAAAGACCCTTATTCTAAAGGCAGACGCTGCGCCCTTACCTGGAGAGGAAGTACAAGTGGACAGTCAATGGTTCCCTCTCTCCAAGTTGGTACCAATTAAACCGGCTGAAATTACAGTCGTTTATCTTCTGGATGTGAGTAGATGAGTTTCGGAGATGATTTGGCAAAGTTTAGAAGGAGAACGCTTGATAAATACATTCGTGTCAAGCGACTCTCCGCCTTTGACTTATTCTCTGCAATCATTCTTGAGACCCCTGTAGATAAAGGTGTCCTTCGTAACAACTGGTTCGCTGAAATCGGAAATGGTAGCAGCGAGACAACAGACTCGGAAGATCCTAGCGGTCAACGCGCTATCAATAGAACAAGATCCGTCCTAGAGGGCACAGATATTGCCCGGGACATCTTCTTCACAAATAACCTCCCATATGCAGTTCCAATTGAGTTTGACGGTATCTCCGGCAAAGCGCCAGAGGGTATGGTTCGTATCAATGCTCTACGCTGGGACAACATAGTTCGACGAAATGTGAGGAAAGTGCAAAATGGCGGCTAACTATACTGAGATTGAAAAGGCGCTAGTTGCAGCCGTTAATACGGTCGACGCAAGCACGCCACGCGGGTATCCGAACAAGCCCTTACCGGATGACGACAAGCCTGATGGATTGTGGTTACAACTGCACAACATGCGTTCAGAAAGTACGCCAGTGACTCTGGGCGATGCTGGGGAAGATAATCATCCTGGTTTTCTACAAGTGGATATTAATTACCCGCAAAATAAAGGTTCGAAGCAGGTGTTGGCGAAAGCTGATACTATTGCGGCGTTCTTTACAGCTGGCAAAACATTATCTTACAATGCACAGGAGGTCAAAGTTCTATCATGTTCTGTTGGCCCGGGGCGCGATGTAGGTGGCTACTATCGAGTCAGTGTAACTGTCAACTACTATGCGAGGACGACTCGCTCCTAATAGGAGGATAAGACATGGCAGACGGTAGCCGCCACTCTATGTACGCCGTTGAAGAGGCGACATATGGCACCACTCCAAACAACCCCGCTCTGGACACTGTTCGGATCACTGGGACTACTTTGGGACTTTCCAAAGACAGCCTCCAGTCAGAAGAGATTCGATCGGATCGTCAGATTGCTGATTACCGACAAGGTGCAAACCAGGTCGCGGGTGATATCAACTTCGAATTGAGCTATGGTTCTTTTGACCAATTCCTTGAAGCTGTACTTCTGTCAGCTGATTGGGCAGCTCCAGCAACTACTGGCACAACTACTCTGAGCCAGACTGCAACTACTATCACTCGGGCGTCAGGTAGCTTTATCACTGACGGATTTACCGCGGGCATGGAAGTTGAGGTTTCAGGTTTTGCTGGGTCTGGCGCCAATGGTCAGATGCTTGTAACAATGGTAGAGGCGCTCACTCTTACCTTAACCGCGCTTGAAGGTCAGACATTGGCTATTGAGGCGGGTGATGGTGATGAGTTGGTAGTTGCTTCCAACCGTGCAGCATCTGGAACCGAACGACGTTCATTCAGCTTCATTCGTTACTTCGCAGACATCCAATCTTCAGACAAACCATACCACATCTTCCGTGGTTGTGAGTTGAACTCGCTTCAGTTAACTATTGCAGCGAACTCAATGATCACCGGAACAATGAGTGTGGTCGGTCAGAGCATGGCGACTGCACAAGACCTCACAGGTCTTGGAACTCCTACTTATAACTCGGTCTCAACTACTTCCCCATTCGATTCCTTTACAGGCTCGCTGGATGAAGGTGGTACCAGTATTGCAGTGATCACTGAAATCTCTTTGACATTGCAGAATGGTATTGAGCCGCGCTTTGTTGTGGGAAGCACCAACTCGATCTATCCGTCAATTGGTCGTTCAAACCTCACCGGTCAGATTACAGCCTACTTCGAAGATTCAACTCTTATTGATAAGTTTATCAACGAGACTGAGTCAAGCATTACCTTCAGGCTGCCTGACAGTGCGGGGAACGCCCAACGCTACACGATTCCACGAATCAAGTACACTGGCGGTCAGCCCGACGTATCCGGAGAGGGTCCGATTACTCTAGCAATGCCCTTCCAGGCTTTGTTGGATGCAACTGAAGCGACTAACTTAGTCATTCAGCGGACACCTGCTTAATCCCAAACCGTAAACTCTGAGGACCCAGAATTATGAAAGAGTTTTACACAAGACAAACCGCAAATGAGGGAGTTCAACTCCCTCTTTATTATCCCGATGGCACAGTGTCCGAACATTGGATCAAGGTGCGCGGGGTGGACTCTGATCATTTTCGACAAGCTGAAGCAAAGGCTAAACGATCGGCCGTAGAGCTGGCGCAAATCAAAGATGAACAGAAACGGGCAGAAGCTGTCCGTGAAACGGAACTTGAGTGTATCGCTGCACTCGTATCAGGTTGGTCCTTCCCGGAAGAGGCGACTCACAATAATGTGGTCAACTTCTTACGTGAGGCTCCACAAATTGCGGACATGGTGAATCGGTTTGCTGCACGTCGAGCAGAGTTCTTTGGAAAAAAGTCCACGAGCTCTGCAAATGGGTCGAAGCGGAAGTCAAGCTCGAAAAGATCCCCAAAGGCTCGAAAGTCAAGCTAAGGGATCATCTCAAGCAAGTCGAAAAGACCTTAGGACGCAAACCGAAAGAGCTCGCAGAAATACCTGATTTCCCAGAAGAGCTTCGGTATATCTGGGAATGGTTTTTGGAGATGCGTACTGGCGATCCACTTACGTTCACTGAAATTAAGAGTTGGGCGGAACTAACCTATCAGACCTTGCTTGCTTGGGAGGTTGACTTGATTAGGACCCTTGACAGAGTTTATTGGAGAACCTTAGGTGGATGATTTAGCACGCCTTCAGATACGGGTACAGTCGCTTGAGGCTGAGGTCGCTGACCAACGCCTTAAGGGTCTCGAGCGCACAGGCCGGCGTACAGAACGCGCCACAGACGGCCTTACTGCTGCCTTTAAAAGATTTGCCGGGCCTGTAGCTGCTGCTGCTGGCGCTGTAGCGACCTTACGCAAGGTCGTCAGCGTGACCCGCGAGTTTGAAGTCCTGAATGCCCAGTTGGTGACTGCTACTGGGTCCGCAGAATCCGCCGGGGTAGCCTTTGAGGCCATTCAGGACTTCGCCTCTTCAACCCCTTATGACTTGCAACAGGTCACTGAGGGGTTTGTCAAGCTCGTTAACTTGGGCCTGACACCTTCCGAAGCTGCACTGACTTCCTACGGTAACACAGCATCTGCAATGGGTAAAGACCTCAACCAGTTGATTGAGGCTGTTGCAGATGCGGCGACAGGTGAGTTTGAACGTCTGAAGGAGTTTGGTATTCGTGCCAAGTCCCAGGGCGATGAAGTATCATTTACCTTCCGCGGTGTGACCACAACAGTTGGCAAGAACGCTGCCGAGATTGAAGCCTATCTACAAGCACTCGGAGAAAACGAATTTGCTGGTGCTATGCAACAGCGCGTCGAAACGCTGGATGGTGCATTGTCCAATCTTGGGGACGAATGGGATAAGCTCTTCCTGAATATCAGCAACACTGGAATCGGAGAAGTAATTGAAGACAGTGTGCGCGTCGCAATTGACATCCTAGCTGAATTGAATGCGATGTTGGCGTCAGGACAGATTGAAGGATACTTGGACGCAATTGCGGGCAAGTTTGAAGGCTTCGGACGTGATGTTGCAACCACCATTGATATCTTGACAGAGTTGTGGAACGACTTCCTTGGCACGCCTGAAGGTGAAGGGCTTGCTGGTGCAACTGGGGAGACACTCAAATTTATTATAGCAGCGTTCAAGAACTTGCCAGAGAATATCCGTGCAGTGATCCAGCTAATGGCTGTCGAGATTGGTGCGCTTGTTGACTACGGTAAAGCCTACGGGCAAGCATTCGGTGAAGTGTTAGGTTCTGAGTTTGCCAAGATTGTTGAGAAGTCAAAAGCGTATGGTCAAGCAATCGGACAAGCTATCAATCCATTTGATGACAACGATTTCGATCTTGAAGCACGTCTGCGTGAGCTTGATGCTATTGCTGCGGATATGGCTGATAACGCATTTAGTCGGGCTGAGAAGCAGGCTGCTATTACTACACAGGCGCGTCGGGATAGTATTGTAGCGATTCTCGAAGAGCGCGATGCAGCATTAGCATCCTTCGACACCCAGATCACAGCAGCTGAAACTCTTCGTAAGAAGTATGACGAGGAATTGGCTGCACGTAAGGCAGCTGGCGAGGATAGGCTTGCACAGTTCAGAACAGGTGCTGATCCTACCGAAGGCGGGGAAACTGACGCTGAGCGTAAAGCACGTGAAGCCCGTGAGAAGGAATTTGAGAACCTACGTCAGTCATTGCGCTCCGAGGAAGAAGTTATCCAGGAGAGCTATGATAAACGACTCGCAATCATTCTCAACAATACTGAAGAAGGGTCTAAGCAGCAAGCGGATCTGAAACAGCGCTTGGATGAAGAGTTTGCAACACAAGCTCTAGGCGATCTTGCTGCACCAGATACATTCGAAGAGCAACTCAACCAGCTTGAAGAGTTCTACAATGCACGCCGTGAGTTGATTCTCAACAATACAGCAATCACTGAAGAACAACGCACACAGCTCGAGGAGGAGCTCACTAAGCAGCGCAACGAACGCCTGGCAGCTTTAGAGCAACAGCGTATGTCTGTCATCTTTAGCAGCAGCGCGCAACTGTTCGACGGATTAGCTGGACTTGCTAAACAGTTCGCTGGCGAACAAAGCACCACATTCAAACTCCTGTTCGCAGCCAGCAAGGCCTTTGCGATTGCGGAAGCTGTGGTCAAGATTCAGCAAGGTATCGCGAACGCTGCATCACTACCGTTCCCAGCTAACCTTCCTGCAATGGCATCAGTAATTTCAGCCACAGCAGGTATCGTCAGCACGATTTCAGGAACGAACTATAATGCTGGCGCCTTTGACTCTGGTGGTACAATCCCTCAAGGTAAGATCGGTCTTGTAGGTGAGTTTGGTCCAGAGCTTGTTGAAGGTCCTGCTAACGTGCGCAGCCGACGTGAGACTGCTGCAATGTTTAAAGAGGCTTCTAATGATGACGGTGGCTCAGGAGCAGTCGCACCAAATATGCAAAACAACATAAGAATCGTCAATAATGTAGACCCAGCAGTATTTGAAGACTTCCTAGGTTCAACAGCAGGCGAAGAATTAATCATGAACACTATCAGGAACAACCCTGAGACGGTTAGAGCAGTGAGCGGATCCTAATGAGCGTATGGCCATTCGTACCCCAAAGACGCATGAAGGAGCTAATGGAGTGGAAGACAGAAGTCATCCGCTGCCGTTCGGCTGAACAGCGTCTATGCTTGCGCAATGTTCCCCGCACCACAGTTGAATACGACTTCCAACTGTTACCCCAGGAAATTGAAGCGGCGACAGTGTTGGCCCGACAATATGGAGCGGATGAGTTCTTACTTCCATTCTGGCATGAACTTGAGTATGTTGGGACAGTAGCTTCAAGCGCGACAAACATTGTAGTCGATACAACAACCAAGCGTTATAAAGTAGGTGGTTCAGGTTTCATAATAGGGTCTGATGGTAAGTACGAGACGTTTACTATCGACACTGTCAACCCAGGCTCAATAGACATTGCCGCGCCAGGTATTGCCCTTGGATTCGCAGGAGCTGTGGTAATGCCAGCACATCCTGCCCGTGTGAAGAAACCTTTCAACTTTCGTAAGTATTCAGCTGAATATTTTACGGCGGATATGGAATATATCTTGACTGAGGACTTTGGAATCACAGCTTCTAATCCTTACCCCTCTTTCAATAGTTCTTATGTACTAACCGATAGGCCTTTGGCGCTTGGTAGCGCACGTGAAAGCCATACCCGTGAGTTCGAAGGCTTTGGTAATTTATCAGGCCCTCTTTTTTATTCTAAGACCCATACTTATGCAGTCGGAACGGGAACTATGAGCTGGAGTTTTAATACTGTAGCTGAAGCCTGGGCGTTCCGGTTATGGATGTATGATGTAAAAGGAAAACAGGAATCGTTCTATGCTCCACGCTGGACACGCGATTTCCCAATGAACACTGACGCATTGACAGCAGACGATTTTCTTATCATAGATACTAATGATTGGCTTCAAGACACATACCTAGGGCCTATCTGTGTTGTGCTTAATGATGGGACTCAGCTCTACTATATTGTTGATTCCTGGCAATCACACACCGCTGGCACGTACAGAATGAATTTGACCACGACACTGGGCCAAGATATTGCTGTGGCGGATGTCGAAATGATTACTCGGATGCCTAAGATGCGTTTCAATTCAGATAATATTGAGTTCGACTATCAGGATGCTAAAGTGGTAGACGTGCGCTTGCCTATTATGGAGGTGCCTGAATAATGGCATACGCAGATCAAGAAAATTCTATTCAAGATGGAGCTCCTTATTTTTTATATGAATTTACAGTGGGCTCAGATAGTTATAGGTTTTCAGATTATCCTGAAGACATCACTTGGAATAGTTTGCTATGGAGTAGTTTTTCCATAAAACATACAGAAGTTAAACAGTCCAACGAACTATCAAAGAATGCGATGACTGTCACAATACCTCTGTCAGGTGATTTCGCTGATATTTTTAAAGGATGGTCACCTGACCAGATGATTTCTTTTACACTTAGAAGAGGTCATTTTGGCGCGTCTGATACTCTGGTGTATTGGAAAGGTAGAATCGCTTCCCATAATCTGAAGAAACAAACAGTTGAGTTGAAATGTGAATCTATTTTTACGTCCATGAGAAGACCTGGGATTAGAGCTAGATACCAAAGAAATTGTAGGCATCCTTTATATGGAAGAGGTTGTAATTTAGATAAATCTGATTTCGCATTAGCTGGAGCTGTCACTTCAGTTAGCGGGCTGACTTTAACTATTAGTGCAGCCTCTGGAGAAAGTGATGGTTGGTTTGATGGCGGAATTGCTGAATTTGCGGATGGATCATATAGGCTTATATTATCGCATGTTGGTAATCAAATAGTGATTAATAGAAGTTCCCGTTATATTGTTAACGGAGCTGCTTCATCAGGTTATGGTAATAACTACGGATTGTACTATGGGGGTATTGGCGTTATACTTTATCCTGGATGCGACCGTACATTAACCACATGCCTTAATAAGTTTAATAATCTTGATAATAATGGCGGATATAAATGGATCCCCTCTAAAAACCCTATGGGCGGATCTTCAATTGTATAGGTATTAGAATGGCCTGGATTTATGTGATTGTTTGGGTGGTGGCTTTAGTCGCAGCTTATGCAATGATGCCAAAACCTCAGAGTCAGCCACCAGCTGGGTTAGGTGATATTAAGGCACCTACTGCGGACGAGGGGAGGGAAATACCGGTTTTATTCGGAACTCGCGACATGCGTGGTCCAAATATAGTCTGGTATGGGCATTTAAGAAGCGTCGCGATTCGTAAGAAAGGCGGTAAGAAATAATGAGTGAAGTAAGAGTCTTCATGAAAGATATAAGGTCCGCTAAAATGTGCTCTAAAGGGGCACGCGCATTCTTTTCTCGCCATCACCTTGATTGGGAAGATTTTCTAAGAAATGGAATAAACTCGGATAAGCTCGAAGCCACTGGTGATGCAATGGCCTTAGAAGTCGTGGAGGTGGCCCGTGGGCGGAAGCAGTAAAAAAGTTACCGTAGGCTATAAATACTATCTTGGTATGCACATGGTACTATGTCATGGGCCTATCGATTCTATTACTGAAATTCATGTTGATAAAAGACTAGCTTGGCAAGGGAACGAAACTGGTGGAACTCTCTCAATAGACAATGAAGGTCTATTTGGGGGAGAAGATCGTGAAGGAGGTATCAGCGGTGATGTTGATATCTTAATGGGTGGCCCATCACAGACTAAGAATTCTTACCTTCAAGCCCGCCTTGGTACTAATATTCCAGCCTTCAGGGGTGTCGTTAGTGCAGTTCTGAAACAAGTCTATCTTGGTCTTAATCCTTACCTTAAAGCATGGGCGTTTCGAGGTACAAGAATTTATGTGACATCTGAAGGTGAGGAACAATGGTATCCTGATAAAGCACGAATCGCGAACCCTGTGGTTGGTGTATTATTGAATGAGCAATTTTCCTCATTATCAAGCTACACCACATATGAAGGAAGTTCTTCGGCTTTCTCTATTGTTTCAGATGATTATGGAAATGCTCTGAATATTGCAGCAGGGGTCTCAACTAACGACAGTATTCAAAGACAGTTTGCACAAGAAGCCTCTGTCTATTCAGTTAGGGGTAAATTCAAAGTTCTATCATCAGGGACGGATGATTCTGGGGTTATCAGACTTCAGGACGATTCAAATAATCAGGTATTCTTTTTTAATCCGAGAAGAGCTGTAGCGCAAGACGCTTCACGCCGTCCTCATTTTGCTACCACTGGAACAAGTCAGCAATTCACTACACCAGGAGGAGCTTTAGACTTAGATCATTGGTATCAATTGGAAGCGTCATATAATAGTTTCTCAGATAATTGGGTATTTTCAGTATATGACTTGGATGATGATAGCTTAATACATAGCCAAACTATTGCTGGCACCCCTTCAGGTACGGCTTCGAACTTAAGATGGGCAATACAAAATGATGGAGTAAATGGAAGCCCTACTAGATGGGCCGACGTGCAAATCACCTCAGGCTTTGCTGATATGAATCCTATTCATATTTTACGTGAATGTCTGACGGATAAGACCTGGGGCATGGGTTATTTATCAGCTGATATAGATGATACTTCTTTCACGACTGCTGCAAATACTCTGGTAGACGAGAAAATGGGAATGAGTCTTCTTTGGGATAGGCAAATTCCAATTGAAGATTTTGTAGGTGAAGTCTTAAGACATATCAATGCGGTACTTTTCGTTGATAGGATATCAGGAAAGTTTGTTGTTAAACTAATCAGGGATGATTATGACGTAGACGACCTTATAACTCTGGACGAAACTAATATATTAACGGTAAGTGATTATAGTAGAGTCGATCAGGGCGATGCTGTGAATTCTGTGACGGTGATATATTGGGATTCTGCTAAAGGGGAGAACGCTGGCATCACTGCGGATGATATTGCAATGATCCAGGCTTATGGAACTGTGGTCAATACGACAATACAGTATCCAGGTTTCACGAATAGCTTCATTGCGGGTAAAGCTGCCCAGAGAGACCTTAAGTCATTATCATCGCCTTTATTAAGTTGCACAATTGAAGCAAATAGAGAGGCTTCTAATTTGAATATTGGGGACGTTTTTAAGTTTCAATATTCAGATTATCATGATGGGTATATTGTAATGCGAGTCCATCAAATTGCACTTGGTGACGGAAAGAACAATAGAGTCAAAATTGTAGCTTCTGAAGATGTTTTTGCGTTACCCACTACCTCAGTTCTAGCTGAAGAGGATCCCGGTTGGGTAGAACCAGGAGGAGAACCCGTTGAAGCTACAGATCGTCTAGTAGTCGAAGCGCCTTATTATGAGATGGTTCAATCTCTAGGACAAACTGATATAGATAATCAAATTTCTACTACACCTGAGATAGGATACCTTATTGCAGCGGCCGCAAGGCCAACTAATGGTCTTAATGCCAAAGTATGGGTCGACGATGGTTCAGGTTATGAGGAATCTGCTGTATTAGATTTTTCACCTTCTTTAGAATTAGCCACAACTGTTGATAGAAACTCCACCACTTGGGACTTTATAAATGGTCAGGATTTGGATCAGGTCATTATAGGGACACATGGACAAATCGGGAATGAATTAATTCGTATAGATTCTATTGATGAAGGTACCGGGGAGATTACTGTTGGTAGAGGTGTCTTGGATACTGTACCTGAACCACATACTTCTGGAGACATCCTTATCTTCTGGGATGTATATGCAGCCAGCGATAATACTGAATATGTAGATGCAGAAGAGATAGATGTTAAAATACTTCCCAATACTAACCAAGGGGGCCTTGCTTTAGCCGATGCGACCGCTGACGCATTAATATTTGACTCGCGGGCAGTGAGACCTTATCCTCCAGGGAAATTACAGTTCAATAGTGAATATTTTCCTGATGCTATTGTAGGAACTTTGACACTTGATTGGGCTCATAGGGATAGACTACAACAGACATCTGGTTCCTTATATGATTTTCTTGATAACAGTATAGGTCCCGAAGCAAGTACCACTTATAATTTATACCTGTATGATGAGGATAATACATTAGCCGAAACCGTCACCGGACTTACCGGGACTACATATACGTGGTCATCTGAGGTTAGTTTCTCAACTATTGGTATTAAAACTCCGACACTTCATTACGCAATGAATGATGATTCTGGTGGAACTTTAGTAGATGAACAAGCAACTCAGAATGGAACTATCACAGGGGCCACTCTTGTATCTGGTGGAATTAAGAATTCTAATTGCCTTGATTTTGATGGTTCAAGTGATCATTGTAATGTTTCATATGCTATAACAATAACGAGTTATCTTGGAGTATCCTTATGGATAGACCCAGATCATGATGCTAGTGATGGTCGTATGGTAGGGTGGCGGGATGTAGGAACCCCGAATATAATTTTACGGGTCGTCAACGGGGATGTGTATTGGTCCGTCAGATCTTCATCCGCTGCTTCTTCCGTCTCTTGTAATTCAACAGGAAGTGCAGTAGCTACTTCCGTTTCCGGTTGGACTCATGTGTTTGCTGAAGCTATAAGAAGCGGAACGAATGTCACTGTTAACTTATATCTTAACGGATCATTAGTTGCTACTAATAGTGATACAGGCCAATCTGGAAATTTCAATATTAGTAATCTGAACATTGGGGAATCATATATAGGAGGCCTCAGGTATAACGGTCTGATGGATCAGATTAGAATATATGACGATACTACTGCCCTGAGCGCGAGTGAGATAACAGCGTTGGCCAACGAAAATACGCCAGCAGGTTTAAATTCTTCGGTCCGGGCTGTTGTTGAATCACAACGAGATGGCTATACTAGCTATCAGCAACACGACTATACTGTAGACAGAGCTGGATACGGTTTACAGTATGGAAAATATTATGGTGGAATTTAAGAGGGTACACTAATGGCTGAACAAAATACACCCAACCTTTCTTTGAGCTTTAGATATACTTTAGGTGAAAGTGGTTGGAACACAGGGTATGACACAAACTGGCGTCTTCTAGAGATGCTGTTACAAGGAAATGTCTTGTCTGCTAGTACAACAGCTGAACCAGGTTCACCAAATGACGGAGACCTTTATATTGTACCAGCGTCAGCTACTGGTACGGATTGGGCTGGAGAGGATGAAAAATTAGCTTACTATGATGGTTCAGCAAGCGGTGGAGCAGATGAATGGGTCTTTGTCACACCACTTGAAGGAATGAGGTTCTTCGCGGCTGACGAATCTCAACCTTATTTATTTGACGGCACAAATTGGGACTATGAAGCAAATTATTATGGCTCATATGCTGATGACACTGCTGCAAGTGGTGGAAGCGTACCTATAGGAGGTTGGTATATCAACTCTTCTACAGGCGCCTTGACAAAACGTCTTTCTTAGGGCAATCTTCTTTATATCTTGATTCATAATCAGGCCAGCCAATTACCCCATTACTGGCCTGATATTTTTGTACCATATCACAATAATGGCGGTCAGCCTGTATAGCATCCTCTAGGTCCATTTTACCTACCCAGCCAAGGCCAAGTACAAGCAAAATAAGGATCCAAAATACAGGACTGACCGCCGTACGAAATACCCACCACTTGATCTCTTCCTTATCAAACATTCCAGGTCTCCTGCGGCGGGTGTCCATAGGTTAGTCCTCGCCGTCTTTCTCTGTCGTTGTAATGGCAGGTGCTGAAATTGGGGTTGACTCAGCTCTGCGAGAAACAAACCTCGCTAACTGACGATCCCATTCAAGCAGCTTGCCGCTTTTGCGCTCGCTGTAGCCATTTTCTTTGTCGAAGAGTACTGTACCAGGGAGCAATTTTGCAAAGGCTAAGCGCACGTCCTCGGCCTTACGGGCCGGGTCAAACTCACCTCGGACTTGCATGTGCTCAACAATTGCGCGAGGACCATTTCCAGGTGCAATATACTTGACTTTCACTTTCCCATCATTGACAGAAGTGTGATCGTCTACCGAGAAGACCATTCCGGCCATTGGTCCTGTGGTTACAGTAACAGGTCCGAACGGTCTATTACGGTCGACACTTGCTTTCACTGCTGGTTTTTTACTTGTCATAACTTAATCCTCAGATGTACTATAGTTGAAAGACGTTCATGATGCAATAGCATAATCTACCTTTTTCAAGATTTTTAACGTCTCGCGTTCATACCACTCATAATCCACATCAGACGGGAATACATCAGGCAAGTCCATAAGTGGTTGTGCCCCGTCAGATTTTGGAACTTTGTTGCCTGACTTAGCATACACGATCTCACCGGGAATGTCTTTCCCGTAGTACCAGCGAATCGCCTTACCTAAAAAGGTGCCAGGTTGACCTTGTTCATATAGTTTAACTGCACCCCCTTTTACTGTGCGCACGTTGACGAACTTGGTGATATCGTTACACCCGCGAATCGTCTGCTCGATTGGTTTATTGTTGATAAGAAGTTCTTTGATTGCATCCACGCAAATTTCGTTCTGTGGGTTCTTGGATAGCCCAGGCTTAGCGAATACACCTTTAGTCTTAACACGATCCTCAAGCTCATCGTCTTCGCGCCAGGTGGTTGGGTCTTTCACTGCGATGTAGTTATTAACATCACGACTGAACAACGCCTTATAAAGTGTTTCTTCAGTGTCAAACCCTGTATCACGTTCCCATTGCGCAACAATCTCATCCATCATAGATTCCATGTGTTTGGGACACTTGATAACGATCCCGTCAGTGTTTGCACTGACCACGGGGATTCCAGCTAACTCTAGACGCTCAATGAGTAGCAGCAAGCTCAGCTGACCTGTCAAGGTCACTTGTATTAGCAAGTCAGGAGAGTACAAGATAGAGAAGGCGCTTCCGAGCTTACCGTATGTTCCGTTGATAACGATCTTTAAGCTGTCCGCTATAGTCTTCCAGAACTTCTCTTGATCTTTATCACCTGCGTCTTTAGCGTGCTTGGCTCTGTTCTTAGCTTCAACCCGACGTTCAACAATGTCACGGAATACAATAAGGAAGTTCGGACCCAAGTGATGCGGATACAGACCAAGGTTTAGAATGATATATGGGTAATATGAAGTAACATCCACGTCCTTCAATATTGTGTTAGGTCCTGCGAAGTGTGCCGTACTCTTCTCCGTACTGTGCAACCCACCAATCCGCAATGTATAGACGCTCTGATTAATGCGAATAGACATTTCCTTCAGTTCTTCGGGTAGACCTATATTACCAAACTCCGACACGATGAAATTGGTGTTGCACACTGTATTCAACACGCCTTGCATGAGTGGGGTGCGAAACTGAAGAAACGCTGGGGCCCTGTAGCGGTACACAGTGCCAGGATCGATCGTCGGGCTATGTGCGCGGCAGTGATTCAGTTTCTCTACCTCTGCACCAATTACAGCCTCCGCAATCTGGGCATCAGACTTGGACCTAAGGTCAGTACCATACTCCCGACCCATCTCCTCGCGCAATGCTAATTCCTTCAAGAGCTCGTTATGTAGCTCAACAGTAGTACGCAAGTCGTTCACACAGTACCAACGCACAATAGCGCGTTGAGGTTCTGTTAATACCGTATCAGGATGGAAAGGCAAGTCCTGCATTCTGCGCGTGTGCATACGCCCGCCGTAAATCTTCAGACTTGCGAATAGCGGGGCCACTTCAACGATATCAATGTGGTCACACTTTAGCTTCTTCACTTTGTAATGGCGCAACACATCCCAGCCGCGTTCATTTTGCTCAATGATAGCACTTGTGGCAGACTTCATCATTGCAGTTGAGCAGCCATGCACAGCCATAGACGCGATGTTTATATCGTACGAATTAGAGTTAAACCCTATCACACAGAAGTGGTCGAAGATCCATTGGAGCTTTGGTATATTGAGAAGTGAATCATCACTAAGCTCAAGGTAGGTCACTTTCCCTCTGGTGAGGGATATAAAAGCGATCAGAAAATAGTTGCCATAACACTCAATATCGAATACGAGCTTATGCTTCTTCCCAGTCGTAAACAACTCGTGAGCCATGTCAACTAGCTCATCGTCTGTCAACTGAGGTATATTGAAGGCACGCGCTTCTTCTAGACCTGGGAGATAGTCAGGAGCTAACCACACAGGTTCAGGTGGTGTTCGTTTCTCACCTGTTTTGTTGGCGCGGGCTAACTTGTAAGCACTATCAAGACCCATGCAAATAGTGCGAGGGTCTTCAACAGTTTCCAGCTTCCATTCTTCAGCCCAGAAGCCTGGGAACACTTGTACCCAACCTTCCTCAGTAAGTAATGTCTGCTTCTTTTCTGTTTTATAGTCGGTGTCTTCCCAGAATAGACCATGGGAGTCTAATCTCATGTTCTCATTCCTATAATCGCTCCACGTAAACGTTCCCCGTAAAAAATACAGGGTTTCGGGTAGCTTGTAAAGTCTATTGAATTGGCGATACCTTTAAGAAGGTTCAATATACGCAACTGGTAGACGCCTTCATATGGGAAGTCGGGAATCTCAAAACTAGCTCCTTCCCCTTCAACAAGTGTAGTCGACATAACTCCATCAGTGATATAGACGCGCTCTAATTTGTCAACGAAGGGTTTAATGCTATCAAGCCCTTCAAAGATGCGTTCGTCAATGACTGTTGCGTCACACGCTACATCAAGGATCTTGTTCAAGTCCGGCCATCGTATATCAAGCAGTGCAGTTCTAATCCAACGACCATCACTGTAGTGAAATGAAATACTCTGATCGTTAACTTGCGCACGTTCAGGTGGCTCGTTAATACGAATCATTTCACGGATTGCTATTTTCGGGACATTACATACGATCGGAAATGTACTGCCAACCCAATACTCGATGACAGATACGTTATTGGTCGCGAATGCGCTTTGCCCCTTTAGAAGCACCCCGTTAGACCAAGGGCGTGAAGCATCGTCCCCAATAAATGGGCTGATCACCTTTAGTGCTTTAAGAAGTGCATCCCCGTCAATTTCGAACTCCTCACCTTCTGGCATCACGTGCGGGGTCTCTTCTTCCACACACTCAATGAATGCCTTGAATGACCCAGACTTAATACCAAGCCGGCCAGCTGCGGTCATACTCATCGTCACGGTGTCTTTGCAGTTTTGAATCGCCTTTACAAAGGGCTCAGCCCTGGGAGTACAGTCAATATCTAAGTTGATAGGGCAACACAAAGCCAGCGTTCCGTTATAGCTGCGCACTGTGCCACCTTCAATTCGAAAGTGTGTCAGGGTAGGTATCAGCTCCTTCTTAGCAACTGCACCCTGAACGAATTTAAGTTCTGCTAACATGATTATGATTATCCTCTTTCTCGGATTCGTTTGCGAATGCCTTATGATATTTCTTTTCAATCTCCCTTAACTTATCTCTAGCGGCTTGCTTGGCCTCACTGTCCGGTAAGTGTGCCATAGACGCTACAATAGCATTAAACTTGATGTAGTCGGCTAGAATTTCCCTCTGTATTTTATTCATTCGGCATATCATTAGAAGAGCTCCGGTTGGCATGATTTGAAATTGCCTGGGTTGTCGCGATCAATCTGTTTGTTAATTTCACCAAATGCCCAGAGGTTGTATGCAGCACGCGATTCATAAACTGTGGACAGGCGCTCATAGTTGAACCCCTGTAACTCAAACAAGTCAAGAACTTGCTTTTGCTGTATAGCGGGAAGGTTGCATACATGCTGGCCAGCATCGTGACGGCTCGGAGACTTTTCGGATACGGACATAGGACCGTGATCCGGCATAATCACTGAGCCATATGCAGCGGACTGAATCCACGAAGATGAGTCACAACTCCACCAAGGATAACGCTCCATGATGGGGATTGACGTAATACCAAATCCATGAACCTTGATACGCGGATTCCCGCTACCATCTGTCAGATACTTATCCCACATCCGGTCCAGCCAGATCATGAGCTGCTTGGTACTGGAACCCACCATACCACCTAGCGTGATATATTCGTAGTTCTTGACGTACCACTCTAGATAGCGTTCATCCTCACCAGCGTGGAAACATGGAAGCGGGCGCACGCCCTGCCTTTCCATTTCCATCTGGTTTTCATAGGTAAGCTGTGGGTCACCAATACCATCCAGCACAGACGCCATCACTATACCATCGTCCACACGTATTATATCAGAGTTCCTTTTAATATAATCGCAGTAGGCAGTGATATCTAAATCAACGCCCAATGTGTATGCAGAGAATGCACCGGAGTCAAGAAAGATCAGGTCACCTTTCTCGCGTATAGCATTCACGAAGCTCTCTTTGTGAATGTAGTGATATGACTCTAGCAGGTGCGGCAGGTTGTCAACGACGTGCTTTTCACGGTCGTTTAACTTCACATAACGGTTCGTATGACGGTATCCGTTGGAGTGAAGCGCCGCCATGTAAATGTACATAAGGCCTCCTCGGGTAAAAGAGGACTGGATAACCAGCCCTCATAATATTATAACGCCTGAGCTATTGTCTCGCAAGTGCCATAAACTCGGCGCGAGTCTCAGACTCCTCGAGGAAGACGCCCTTCAATGCTGTGGTCACTGTGTGATGCCCCTGCTGACAAATACCACGAGACTCCATACACATATGACGCGCCTTGATCATTACTGCAACACCCTTTGGCTCAAGATGTTTAAACAAAGCGTCAGCGATCTGGTTAGTGAGGCGCTCTTGTACTTGCAACCGTCGCGCATACATATCAGCAAGCCTTGACAGCTTCGACAGCCCTACAATCTTTCCGTTCGGAATATAGGCGATAGTTGCTGTGCCAAAGATGTCAGCCATGTGGTGTTCACACTTACTGTAGATTGGGATGTCTTTAACCACAACCATCTGGTCGTATTTCTCGCCACCGTCTTCGAACACCTTTAACAAGTCTTCAGGTTTCTTGCCGTAACCGCTGAACCAGTGTTGCAGTGCCTTAGCTACTCGCGTAGGTGTTTCTTTAAGCCCTTCACGTGAGGCGTCATCCCCTGTGAATTCAATCAATCTGACAATATGATCTTCAATACCCCCTTCAGCTGTACCCTCCCAAGGAAATACGACCCACTTACCCCTGTATGGGCACGCTGGGTCGGTCTTGTCAATCAGCGCCAGAAAAGGTTTGCCCGGGTATTCATCACACCAGCGTTCCATTGTAGCGCCACTATCAATAATGTCATCGAAGAAGAAGTCTGCTTCATTTGGATCGTCAACCACTTCAAGATTGTAGTTGGCATCCAATGCGTAAGCAGCAGGAATCCCACCTCTTGGAATGGCATAAAGCTTGCCTGGTTTTTTCTTATCAAGCCAACCTTGCTTAGCAAGAGTATCACCTAAAGCGAGGCACAAGTTTTCGATATCAGAATGGGTTAGAATTATCTGTGACATTTTATACTCCGTAAGAGGCGTGGCATTTAGCAGTTTCCTCGATCAGCACTTCAGTCAGTACGACGCCAGTGCCAGCGAGCTGTTGTGGACCAATTACCTTGACAAGATGCTCGGCCATGTTTTCAGCGGTGGGGTTGAAAGGTACCCACACAATAGATTCCTTCCACTTACCAAAGCCGTCATCCCCTCCGACAGCTTGTTTTCCAACTGCACCGTCAATGGCGCGTATCAGTGGATCCTTCTCCCAGGCTAGAAACTTGTGATCCCATTCGTCTTCAAGCCACATACACAGCTTCTCCTTGACGACACTGAAATCAATCACTCGACCAACGGTATCAAGACCTGAACCAAGCTCTTTGCTGATACGTGACTCATCCACAACACAAGTGAAGTGGACTCGATAATTGTGCCCGTGCAAGTGTTGGCACTTGCTTTCATGCCCTGTGACGCGATGCCCAGCGCAGATGTCGTGATAGCGATGTACTTTGTGCATTGATTATTCCTCGTATAGGATGACTTCGGTTAGCTCGTTGATCATAAACGCTGTGCGCCGCATATAGCAGGGCCCACACTTGCCGCAATGCAACTCGCCATTCTTATAGCAGCTCCAGGTCAAGTGCATAGGTGCGCCAACACTGTGCCCCAGGGCGACGATTTCGTGCTTCATAAGATCACCCACTGGCATGAGTACGCGCACACGCTTACCGTCGCCAACAGCAAACGGAAGGATCTCATTAAAACGGCGAATGAACTCAGGCTCGTTATCTGGATAGGCACCTGCTTCCTCCATATTGTTACCGAGCACAATATAGTCGAATCCGTTGGCCTCTGCGTATGCTGTGGCCACACTTAACATCACAAGGTTCCGCGCTGGGACCCATTCATGTGCAAACTCAGCACCAGCTTCGCCTCCAGCGATTTCACTATTCTTATCAAACAGTCTTGAGTCTTTAGGGTCATAGATGTTAAGTGGGAAAGCACGGACATTGACTTCCAATTCACGCGCAATTTCAAAGATCGCGCTGACTTCTTTTTCCTCAGCTCTGCAACCATACTCAAAATGAAGCAGTTCCACGTCGTATCCCTGCTTCTTACAGACTGCGGCCGCAACAGTGCTATCAAGGCCACCGCTGGCAACTACTAGGGCGCGAGGTTTCTTTTCAGGATCTGGTACTTGCAAGAAGTCGGTCTGGATAATGAGCTCACTAGGACTCCAGCGATCGTCATACATAAAGCGATTCACTGTGTAAGGCTCAAGCGCAACAGGTGTCAAGTTATTAGGGAAGTATTCCTTGGCACTTGCAAAGAACACTCCAACATCTGTCTTCGCATACCAGACTGGTCTATAATTGGCTGCGACCAATAACTGTTCTGGATATTGCTCATGTGCTCCCAGGATGGCAAAGCTGCCAACGATGTTTCGTACTGTATTGTCAAAGACAGCGTATGCAGCGTCCGCGTTCTCGAATAGCTGCCCCTGTACGCCGAGAGCTTCGACGATCGCAGCAGAGTCAATATCTGTGTCAACCTCGTGCGTCCGCAATTCCTTGTCGTTTGCTATCGTACCGTTATGCACAATAGACCAGGCGATGTTGCTGTAAGGTTGTTGGTCTTGCTTGCGCTTGTGACGTACATACTCAGTGGTCGGTTCAGCCCGGAAGTTACCAATGATGATTCCCTTATTGATTGTCTGTGCAAGGTCAGCCAGGATAGGTGTTTCAACTCCACCAACTTCGCAGCGCGTAACATCTTTCAACTCGTCAGTCCATTTCTGTTCCCCGACCATATCATAGATCAGTTTCCATCCATAGCCATCACGCCCACGCGCACGACTGGCGGCCAGTATATGCGTGAGGATGTTTTCAGCCTTCAACGCCTTGTCAGGCGAGTCAATACGATTGAGTAGTGCTCCAATAATTGCGCACATTATTCAACTCCTAAGATTTTGTGAATTTGTAATTGAAGGATATAGCCGTTCTTGATACAACTATCTTTGACGGCCATCATGTTACGGTGATTCTGTGCAATGTTCTGTGAATCCATAGGCTGGAGATATACAGTCATCCCAGCAGGTGGACGCGCCACTTTTGGCGAAGCACTGTGGTCAAGTGCAAGAATAGGAAGCCCGTCTTTAGGATCAACGCTGTCAGCGTGCATCACGTACTTATAGCAGTTAGCCCGGGATGTCATTTTGGTATTGACGCTTCCGGTCTTAGGGCTGCACACCACAACGACACGGTCGTCAAGATTCTTACTGGGAGGGAGTGTTCCATTAGTTTCGACTTGGACGCGGAAACCTGCTTTCAACAGTGTGTTAGCAAGAATCGAAATGTTCTGTCGAAAGGGTTCGCCCCCAGTGATGACCACAAGCCTTGGGCCTGCACATTGCTCGCTGACCATGGTGTTATAAATCTCTTCGAGGGACATACGCTGACGCCCTTGTGTATACTCGGTGTCACAGCCAGGACATTGTAGGTTGCATCCAGCGAGGCGGATAAAGATTGCAGGGAATCCGGTGAAAGGACCTTCACCTTGAATGGTACGAAAGATGGAGTGGACTTCTAATTCTTTGCCTGTGCTTGAGGCAATACTTTTTTCACGTTCTTGAGTGTTCATTGAACCTCCGGGAAGTTTAACGGCAGAGCCGATGGGTTACGGAGTCCGGAATTGCCGGACCCTGCATACTGTAGCAGGGTCAGCAGGCAGAAGCTAGATTATTCAGTAGCAGCTTCTTCCTTCGGCAAAGCTACGCGGCCAGTGATGCCGTAAAACTTACGCCAGCGGGCGTATTCAGCCTTGACATTACCGGCGTTCAAGCCTTCAGCTTCAGCAGCTTCAAGCAGATCCTTGATAGGGGTAGGCTGGCCAAACTTCGCAGACAAGTCATCTGCAATCTGCCAGGCACGTCCACACAGGGTATCGGGCTTCGGACGACGGATGCCATTCTGTTCGGGCATACGATTGGCTTCGCGTTCAGCAGCTTTAGCCGCCTTCGCTTCTTCACGTGCTTTTGCCTTTGCATCGCGCTCAGCTTGCTTGGCAGCTTTCTCAGCTTCCTTTTCAGCTTTCTTGGCTTCGCGTTCTGCATTGCGCTCAATGGTAGCTTCTTCCTTGGTGACAGCCGTGTTGGCTTTCTTCAAGGCGCTTTCAGCTTTGCGCAAATCAGCCTTCTTTGCCTTCACTGCATCCTTGTCCACAGTTTCAGCGGATTCAATGGCGGACAGCTCGGCCTTCAGGTTTTCAACAGTACCTTCCGCTTCGATAGCGGCATTCTTCAGTTCAGACAGTTTGTCAGACATGGTGGGTCTCCAGTAGGTTGGGTCAACTATACAAATCGCGTTCTACAGAACGGAAGTGCAATGTAACAGTTCAGCTCGAGGATTGCAACCCCTAATAGGGCGCCCGGGCTTTATGCCACTGGCCGAGCTCAGAGCTTGAACTCGCTCGCTTGATACCCTCCTCGGTTTCAAGATGTACCATGATATCCTTACGAAGTGAAAGGACTGTTTCCTTGTCTGTAGGCTTACCTGAGTCCTCCCACATTTTGTCGGCAGTTTGCCAGATGATAGCTTTAGCTGTGCCGCGCTTGGGGCCGCTGCGCACTTTTACTGGCTGCTGTACACTGACCCCAGGCCGATCCTGGCCTGTGCGTGGCGTAGCGACCGGCGCTGCACGTTTCAAAGCAGGGAGCTTGCCGGCCATTGCATTTTGCTCTTCCACCTCGTTCCTAAGTGCTTGCCTGCACTGCGGTTCAAAAAGATCAGCTTGCTGCGCAGGCCTGGACGCACCCTTCACGTAGAGCCACCGACGTTCATCGCCTTCCTTGATATATTCTGCCTGACGGTCTACTTCAAAGGCATTGATATCAGACTCAGAGATACGACTACACAAATCATAGATGACTTGCAGAACCTGAGGGCGACTGAATGTGTGGTCATCCTGTCCAGTGATATTCCGGTACAGTATCTTCAGCTCCATATCAGTGAAGTCTTTGAAGCCGGTGGTATCATCTACGGGAAAGATGGAATACGGAGCGTTATGACATTCAATCCAGGCCACATTAGCAAGGACGTCAACGTCGCTGTGCTTGTGCAGCAAGGCCATTCGCTCTCTGTCAATTAAGATGTACATAATCACTCCTAGAGGTGTGGCGGGTGTCCAGCACCCGCCTTCTCTTGTTTGGGTCAGATTACTTCTGACGACCGTTGATACCGTGGAACTTGCGCCATTGATACATCTCGATGACTGCATTGTTCTCATTGACGTCTACTTCCCTTGCCCATTCACGCATCTGCTTAGGCATTGGCAGCTGACCGCCAGCGTATACTGAATCGCAGAAGTCCCATACTTGGCGACACTTGCCACCAACTGAAGGGCGCACAATACCGTTCTGCTCAGGGCGATCTTTTTCAATCTTGATACCCTTTCCAGTTTCTACCATATCGGTTACTTCAACTGGTGCAGGCTTGCGTGTAGCACGTCCAACCTGCTGAACATGTAAAGCACGTTCTTCTTTGAGTTCGACTTCCTTCTCTTCGCTAACGACGCCAACTCGGTCGCTGTTGAAGTGCGGATAGAAACCGTTTTCTTTATCACCTTCAATGGTGAAGAACTTGTCTTCGTCGCCTTTGATAGCTGCTTCAGTAAGACTACGGTCTTTAACCAGCATACGAATAGCGGCGCGTTTTGCATTAGACTTGTTTGAGTAAGTTTTCATTTCGTATCTCCTAGTTGAGTCTGATTATTCATGTGCTGCTTTATTGCTACACATGAATACAGTATAGGCATCTTACTCAAATATGCAAGCGATAATGACAATTATTTTTGATTTATTTTAAAATGGGATGTCGTCATCCCATGAATCATCAGGTAAGTTCTTGTTTTCAAACGGAACATTGATCTTATCAGACTGCACGCTAGGCCCTCCAAAAGGATCAGCTTCTTCCTTGCCAAAGTGTGTTCCGTCAAAACAATGTGCCATTATTTCCGGATATTTCTTGTTTGTCCATACGCGCAAGCTGGTACAGGTTTGCAGAGTTTCTGCTTTATTTAAGGCTTCCTCAATAGTCACTGGAACATCATCTGAGCCAGAACGCTGTGTCCACCATTTGCGTGCTCTATGGATAATAGGGGGTTGGTGTTCAAGACACACGTACTCAGTAAACTTGCTCAGATTACAATAATACGTCACCTTCATGCTATTTGGTGCGCCTAACTTTGTATGCAGGCTGTAGGTAATATGGTCTACCTTAAACTCCTCGACTATAGGGAGGTCACCTTTGATCAGCTCGTCTGTGCTTGCACCCTGCTTGAGCTTAGTCTGGAACTTGAATTCATTACCACATTCTGGGCATATCCTCACGCTTGCGTGTACCCAGGTGTCGCAGACTTTGTTGGTCTCTTTGACTATGCCCTCGCACAGCTTAACAGGTGCGTCGCCAGATTTCTTTCCCTTTCTATTAGGGAGGACGGGATCGTTAATTGGCCCCAGGCGCTTTGTATTGCCTCCAAAGTCAAGTACAAGGCAATTCTTCTTTCCTCCTGCTTCAATTGCAGCAAGCCGACCTTCTAATAAGTCCAGATCATACCCTGGCGCATATACTGGGCGCGTACCTCTTCCAAGCATCTGAACCCACAATCCAGGTGAGCTGGTTGGTCGTAGGCCAAGAATCATATCGATAGGAGGGTGATCAAATCCTGTGGTCAGTACATTATTGTTCACTAAAGCTGTAAACTCACCCGCCTTGTATGCTTCGATATTATCATCACGTTCCTTATCGGTCATCTTATAGTCTTTGGTCGAACTGTACACAGCCCGCGCAGAAACACCCATTGCATTCAGTATCTCTGTGGTGTGTATTGCATGTTCAACCCCTGCTGTAAATACCAACCAGCAATTTCGATCATAACCGACTTCCATTGCCTCTCTGACAGCAGCTTCAGTGAGCTCATATTTGTCAACAGCATTCTGGAGCTCCTTGGGAATGAACTCTCCCCCGCGCATATGAACCCCATCCACGTTCAGACGAAGTTCTGTTTTCTTTGGCACAAGCGGACACAAGTACCCTTCAGCTATCAGCTTGTTGAACTCTTCGAGTGTAGTGATGTCATAGCAGATGTCAGTGAAGAGTCCGCCTTCCTCGATGATCTTTCCTTGCCCTAGGCGGTATGGTGTAGCCGTAAGGCCGACCACTTTTAGATGTGGGTTGTATTGTCTTAATGCTAGAATGAACTTCTGATACATTGTCGCATCGTTAGGGCTGACAAGGTGTGCTTCGTCAATTAATATGAGATCAATATGACCGAACTCGTGCGCACGCTTTGCAACAGATGCAATTCCACCGAATGTGATATTGTTGTAGATATCGCGTCGGTTTAATCCGGAACTGTAAATCCCAGCTGGCGCAGTAGGCCAGATCTGATACAGCTTGTCAAAGTTCTGCTCAATGAGCTCCTTGACGTGTGTTAGTACCATTACACGCTGATTCGGAAACGCATCGAATACCGTTCGGATAAACCCACCGATGACAACAGATTTACCTGTGCCTGTGGGCATGGCGACAACAGGATTCCCAGTGCCACCATTTCTGAAGTAATCCCAGATAGAACAGATTCCATCCCATTGATAAGGCCTCAGCTTCATTTAAGGCCTCACGAAATATATGGATCAGATTGCCATGGGCGAATTGTCACCGTTGGTGGTGCAACAGGGACTTCCCCTGTGTACTTAGCCTTATCAAGAATGTCAAGGCTGAGCTTCATTATCTCAAGGGCTTCTTTCGCGTGTCCGACCTTATGTAACAGCTCAGCTAGATTGTGATTAAGCCCACGTAACATTAGAGGCGGGCAGTCGGTATGCTCAATCAGGTATTCAATACGCTCAATCTCACTCTCGAACTTCTTCTTGTCTTGAGTACATTGGCGCAAAGTATTCTGAACAGCCATAGTCACATCCTTCAGATAATTCTTTCTGACATAGTTGTGCTGTTTAGCCATCTGAGCGTAGATTTCACCTATGGTCTGATAGGCACGCATTTCCACCCAATTATCTTCACGCCCTGTTTCATCATAGTTCTTACGTTTTACAGGGTCTTTCAAGACTTCATATGCGTGCTTGACTTCCTTGAACTTGTTTTCAGCATCGGGATCGTCTGGGTTCTTATCCGGATGCACCTTTTGGCTCATTGACTTATAAGCCTTCTTTAACTGCTCTGCGGTAGCGTTAGGTTCAACACCTAAGATTTCATAAAGCGTTTTATCTTCCATCAGAATTTCCTGCTATACGCGCCGCACGCTGCAAGCTGTTCTTCTTTGCTCAGCACATGCGGTTCATCTGTGACATTGTTGCAGCACCAGGTTCCATCGGGTAACGGCTGAGAGTTTGCGCACGTCCGGCAATTAATATCCGGAGCGCCTTTAAGATGGCAGACCTTTCTGTGGTCACACCATTTGCATTCAAACCAACCTGGGCTATTGCTAATTCGGGTAGGCTGGTCATCCATCCAAACAAGGTTCACACCTCTGGCAATAAACTCGTCAGCGACTGTAGCATTAAAAGGAACGATCTCTGCATACAGCTCGTCATCATTCTTATTGACTACCATATACAGTGCAACAGCAAGGCCCATCTTCCTCATATACACCTGCATTTGAACATAGTGTTCAAACTTCGCAGACTGCACACCTTCTTTCTTTACTTTCTGAAAAGGCTTGTCACCACTTGTTTTGAACTCACTGAGTGCAGGGACCCCAGGATCTAAGTCCGGGATGTTGACCACAACTCCATCACCGCTGCCACCGAAGTGTCCTCCAGCGTCACTGATACGAAATTGCTTTCCGTTCTCATCCTGTTGGTATACGTCAGCCCCAATCATCAGGAGCATTGCCAAGAAGCGTGCTTCTTCTAAGTGCCCACGATTGAATAGACGTAGAAGTCTTCCGCCGTGCCTTTGGCGGGTGGCCCATCGAAAACCATACCAGATCTTTCTAGCGCAGTCGTCTCCGACACCTGATGCGCCTAGATGAGTTCGAAAAGGGAATTCATCCGTTCTGTATGCGTCATCCATGTGGCCGATGACTTTGCCGAGCCAACCACGGAATGAAGCGCCTTGATCTGCTTGTATAGTATCCTCGATTAGCGCCAGGGTCTTGGTGGCGAGATAGACACCCATAATATCCCCTCTTGTTAGAATAAAAAAGACCCGCCCGAAGGCGGGTCAAGACGGCGCGTGGATTACTGGCCTTGAGCCCAGGGAGGCATTCCAGCCCCGGCAGCAGGGGGCTGAGCTGTCGTCTGCGGCTGCTGCGCTGGTTGCTGTGCAGGTTGTTGAGCGGGTTGCTGAACAGGGGCCTGCTGTGCGGGCGCTTGCTGCTGTGCAGGCGGTTGCTGTTGCTGCGCTGGCTGTTGGGCCGGCGCTTGCTGGGCTGGCTGTTGCCAGGGTTGCTGCGCCGCAGGTTGCTGCCAAGTCTGCTGAGCATTGTTAACAGGTGCCTGCTGTGGAGCTTGTTGTACAGGTGCCTGCTGTTGTGCTGCCCAAGGCTGCTGGGCAGGTTGCTGCGGCTGCGCTTGGTTCGCAGGCGGAGCCTGATAGGATGGAGCTGCACCCCCAGCCGGAGCACCAGCGTCACCAACCTGTTCGTTGATATGCTTGTATGAAGTGACCTCGTTAGAGGCTTCGTACTCACCATCTGCTGGGCGGAGCTTCACTTTGATTTTCATCGGAATGTTGTGAAGCTGTTGGCTGTCCTGCACCTGCATAATACCAGTCGCGTGACAGATAGCTGAGAGCTCACCGTAGGCGATTTCCTGGGCCACCTGGCTGCTGTTGCGCAGGTTCAGACGTGCGTAGACTTTGCGATTGGCATACTGTCCGTCAACTACGCTGAAGCGAAGCTGGAGATAGGTGCCGGTACCGTCTTTGGTTGGCTTCATTTCCGACTCGTCAATTGCGGCATTGTACCAACCAGCAGGGATTGGATCCGGTTGACCGCTATTGGGAGCGACGGATGAAGCGTCGAAGTTTAACTGAGCCATATTAGGTCTCCTATGTGTTAAAGATATTAATACCAGATGATTGGTAGATAGCGTTCGCGAAATGGTTCCATCCGTCTACCTTCGGAATGGAGACCTCGCCTTCGAAGCCATAGCGGTTGCCGGCCACGTACGAAGGAGTTCTACTAAGCCCAAGAACGCGCCCTTTGTTTGCGCTCATGCCCTTAGCAATATTCTCACCTTTAGTGACGAACATAGGTTCATAGAGGAATCCTACAATGTCCGCCCACTGTGTGATCATTTCCCGTTTACCGTAAGTCTTCTGATTCTTAGGGCTATGCAATAACAAGTCCCAGCAATCAAACTCACCAGAGTTCGGGTCAATAAGTTTAGCGGCGAATACATGGCAGGTCATAATAATGTTGATCCCTCCATATACTGCCAGTTGATCGCATGTGTTCAGAAAGCGTCCAAACATTTCATTCGCATAGGTGTAGGCTTTACCATACCCACCCAGGGCGCTTTCCATAGTAACAGCTTTCTTATTCCCTTGGCTGTATGAGCTATCCATACGAAGTACCTTGTCGTGAATCATTCTTTCCAATGCTGTTGCACTATCAAAGATAAGGCTTCTGTAAGGGAATTGGCCTGCTTGCGCAGTTTGCATGATTTCTGCGAGGAGTTGTTCCACTTCATCGAACGATTGAAGCATGGGCGTCTTGTTAACAGTGACACCGCTGTATCCGATTTCAAGTGGTACAAGAAGTGGCGCAGGAGCGAGGCAGGTAAGAGTCGTCTTACCCATCTTCTCCTGCCCAGCGATAACAATACGCAGACCTTCTTGTCGTCTGGTATTGTTGACTTGGCTTAGTATCTGCATATTGTGCTCCGTTTAATGGTCTGCTAATTGTATGGGTTGAGCCATGTGAATACAAGATATTTCTACATATCCACAGGATCCCGGAACCCTTGAAACGTCGGGAAACGGGGCTTGTCTTTCACACCTATCGGAAAGAACTGAAACTTCGCAATCTTGCCAATAATTTGGTCCTGATTCTCAAAGAAATATCTACGCTCATCATGCGTCATTTTCCCAGGCGATACTTCTATTTCCTGATCCTTATGCAGCACAATAAGATCACCCATCTTCTCTTCTTTGAGAGCACGCCCACAAATAGTTCCGACCATACCGTTTGGCACCATGTTCTCTGCCAGCGTGGATCGTTCAGCGTAGCCGTGCGGGTTGTGCTTGAGCTCATTCTGGTTTGACTGACCTTCTATTATGTGGGTGACCACAATTTCAGAATCCATGAATCGCTTCAACCTGAGATAATTTGATTCCTTTGCAGTGCAGCGCCCATACTTATAGGTCCCAGCCGGATCACGTAGAATAAGGCCTTCATACTGCTCATGCAAGTATTCAAGTTCAAGCTCATTGACTTCTTCCTGGGAAGAAACACGCTCATACGGTATTACCCAGAGCCTGTCCTGGAGTTCGGGATACTCAGCAAACAGACATGACACCTTATTCACGAGCTGATGATAGCGCGTGCTGTATGGCTCATGATTGTTTACTCCGTCAACTACATAGTCAAACAAGCACCAACGAGTCGGAATGACCCCTTTAATGGTACCAAGGGCACTTGTGGTCTCATTGCAGATCCCGTACCCAGTTATTCGATTGACAACCATCTCCCCATCAAACCCATTGAAACGCTCGTCACTGAAGAAGTTGGTGTTGAGCTCGTTCTTGAAGCGTTTCCCAGTGCGCCCGACAAGTCTGTTGTCAATGTTGAGCGCACGCACCCCGTCAATCTTGGGGAAGCACATATAAGGGAAAGCAGCTTTCTCGACTTCGTAATCGCAGGCTAGAATAGGTTTCATGGAAGTCTCCGATGCTGATCGTACAGCTCCATAGAGTTCGGGAGGTACTTGCGCAGCATTTTATCGATCGCCATGGCGTACTTCTGAGCCTCGATCTGCGCATGACTGTGGTCACGGAGAGATAGGAAGTGGAGTAGATTGTGCAAGTCCTGTTTCCAGAGCCAGTGTGTATAATGGTTCACATGAAGGAATAGGCGTGCGTGCTCAGGCGCAACCCCTTCCGCTATAGCAGCAGAATATTCCATATAGCTCTTCTGGCACTGGTTATCAAGACGGGATTTAAACTTGTCCTGAATTTCCTGGGGCAATGTATCTTCCTGCCCTTGCTTTGCGTTCACAGGCTTGCCGCCAACTACTTCGGGCACATACCACTCTTCAGGAAGCTGGATGTAACGCCCAGAGACTTCGTTGATCGTTGCTGTACGGTGGCGCACAAACTGCCTGGCCACAAAGATAGGCATCTTCATTTCAACCCAGCACTCAATCATCTCGATTGGTGTGGTATGCTTATTCTTCATAAGATAGTTGCACAGCTTCAGATCTGCTTCACGTGTGCGCCCACTGTCCATGCTTTCGAAAGACATTCGAGCACTGTTAGCGGGATCAGTATCGTCCGCATCAAAGTCTTGATAAATGCGTCGCGTTGGTCCTGCCAGGTTGCGTAGTGCAACGAACCCATGGTCCAGGACATCACAGGCAATAACTGCTTGGCCTTTATAGTTTGGTTCCGGATTGGTCATTTAAGAACTCCCGTATCTGTTGGTCTTTGTATTCGTCACGCGCTTGCCTCATGTTGCGTCGCGCTTTACGATCACAAATATTGTTGACGACATACCTGGCATCCTCTTTATCAGAATGACCTTTTACATGCTTCAATCTGATGTGTAAACTATGTTCTTCACAGAACGATTCATAATGTGCTACCAGGTTCATTTCTTGTTCCGTGATGCTTTGTCTCTGCCTGCGAAGGGCGTCGATAGCGGGCTGGCAATCAGTCTGCAGAAGCACGGAGTCATTCTGCAACACCAGTTCGGACTTGCGTGCAGCGTGTAAAGCATTCAGAAGCGCCATGATCTCTGCGGCAATGTTGTTTTCGACAATACCTTTAAGAACACCGTCTCCGCCCATCTTTCCACGCTGCGACGCAATCCAAAAACCATAACCGGCTTTCCCTGTGTCGGGACAGAAAGAAGCATCGGCTATGATTGTCACCCACATTAACTGGACTCCTTCGCCTTGTTTTTGGCGGGGAGTACAATCTCCAGACCGGGGCTTCCAGGTTTGATAATCAAGCATTGGTCGAACAACTGCTTCTGATCTTCCGTCAACTTGTTATACTCAGCTTTCGCGAGCTCTGGTTTGTAGCGCACCAAGTCATCTGGACGCATACCATCTTCGCGGAGCTTTTCCTTCAAGGCGTTAAACGCACCAACATCGATATCACGGTTGATATTGTGCTTACCTTTTAACACATATCCATCCGCCAGATCATAGTTGTTTGTTCCTTCTTTTGGATCGTCGAACGCCAGGTCGAATATCTTTTTCCGTAGCAAGGACTCTTTGGCCTTCAGGATTTTTAAATCCGCCGCCATCTTGTACCATTCGGAAAGCATGGCCTGGGTCAATTCATTCTCAGGTATCTCAGCCATTAGTGATGCTCCTCATGAAAGGACTCAACCATTGCTTCGGCTGCCTCCATGGTTACTGTTTTCAGAGTAACTGTCTTTTCTTCGTAATTGACTTCGACAGACACTCCACCCATATTGCCGCCATCTTCAAGCACACTGAATGGAACGACAACAGACTTATCCTCAGTCTGATCAATAATATGATACAGAGCTTGATTCAGAAGCTGTTGCCGCGCCTGGTTTTCCAGGTGCTGGGCGATCATTTTGCCCAGGTCCATATTACTCTCCGTCAGCCTTGTCAGCGCGGGCTTTGGCAGCAGCATCAGAATAGTTGAAATCCTGATAACGCTTGCCCAGCTTGTTGATATTAGCTGCCAGAGCTTCAGCGTGTGTGAATTCCGCTGCGGCGTAGAACTTATCGATCGCATTGCGGAAACGCTGCATCTCAACAGTCAGCTCAGGCCATTTGCTGCGATCGTTATACACAGCAATCTTCTTCGCGATGTCCAGCATATTACCTGCCTGGATAAGCACGTCAGTCAGCGGGTCGGCTGTCAACGTCGACGGGTCAATTACTTCATGCACAATTAACGCATTGGCGCCTTGGCACAAGCCTTCAAAGTAGAACTCAATGTCGCCAAGCTCTTCAAGGCAGTTATCACGATCGTCGTTCACGACTGCTGTTAACAGTTCAGCCACCTCTCCGCTAACACCAACAGCCATGTGCAGTGCGTGCGCAGACTCCGCGCTCAGCTGTGCTGCAATGTCCGCTCCAGGCTTAGCAAGTTTGGCGACCATGTCTTTGTGGTCTATATCCATTTCTGATTCCTCAGTTGATTGAAAGGGTTAGCGGCCCATCCAGAACTGTCGGGTGCTTTGTGGGTACGGAAGTATCGTGTAAACATCGCCCGCGCCTGTTGGACCGCTAACTTAATATACACACTTTCGCAGGCGTATGCAAACATAAACATCTGATAACTAACGCGAAATATCGAGGACGCGGAAACAGCGCCCATGATAGCCAAACAGTTCGACCGCCTTGTCTTTAGATACCTCCATGACATATCCGCTATCGAGCGCGGTCTTAAGTGTGTGGTCAAGTGCAAGCGCAGCCCCTAGCCTGTAATTCTGGAAACAACGAACCTGAGCTGTGCGTCGTTGCAAGAAGCTACGGGGCACAATACCGTCTGCGACCATACGTGGGTCAAGCCCATAGCTGGCAGGTATTTTACCTTTGATATAATCAGCCAGAATTGTTTGCAGTTTCTTGAAGCGTGAGGTGTCGTCGATCCCAATATCACCTCCCTGCACTTTCTCAAGCATTGACTTGGCATCGCTTTCAATTAAGCTGATCGCCCACTTTGTATGCTCGGCAGTCATTACAGGTGTGATATGGTTGTCCGAAGCTGCTAATACCCCTCCAACACGCACAGCCTTAAGGTGAGCCCTGTTCCAGATCTGTCGTATTGACTCATCCCCGCCGGCCTCACGAATGTTGTTATCACACACTTCGTTGAACGCATCTAGCATCTGCTGTGCTTCTTGGCTGAGTTGTATTTGAACTGAGTTTGGGCTGTGCTGGATGGACGCGGCGTGACTTGCAATGTGAGAAAGGACATCTGTGATCTGCTGTGGAACTTGTAATAGTTGATTCTTATTCTCAGCTGGCCGCTCACCATGATATTCAACGATGTTAAAACGTGATAAGAAACCATCTTCCATCATGGTTTGTGTCAACGCATCATAGAACGTCCCAGGTGTAGTTTCACCGATCATACTATATGCAACAGCATTGACAGAGTTGACATTCTGCTCCCTGTTAGAGTAACCTATACCACCAGCAACAGAAGCAGCACCAGACTTCTGATAGAGGTGTGTCATTACAGTGCGGAGCTGCTGCATTGGTCCGTCGCGTCTATCATCGGCCATACGCTGTAATTTGCGCCCCCACTCACCAGACACGTTCACAAACGAATTAGAGCTCTCCATTGCTTTCGTAAGTGCGGGGCCAGATGCGTAGTCTGTGAAATTCACAAATGGCGCAATCACATGACCACACTGGCTTCGCAGTATGTGTCCGATTCCACTGTGCATTGCTTCTTTCCCGATAGCACTACGGGCAATCAGAATGATATATAAGTTCAGACCAGTCTGCCCTATGTTGTATGCCTTTCCTGTGATTCCAGCCATGAGCCCCAGTGCTGCAACAATGGCAACTTCTTTGACTGGACGTGGAGCACTTTGATAGATGAAGCCTGCTATGGCACCGACGAGTCCAGGCGGCCATTCTAGTCCAGCAACCTCCGGAGGTATATAGTCCACCATATTCGGTTCAGCTTTACTAGCAGCAGTCTGGTCCATGTGCTTAACATAATCAAGCACCCTTGGATCAACAGCGTGATTGGCTGCGGCTGCTACGGGCTGCACAGGCGACGGGGGCTCAGGTTCTGTACGTGCGCTCGCCATTAGAGCCAGCGCGATCTGTTGCCCGTGTGCTTGGGATGCGTTTTCCCGTTCCTGCCTTGCCCGTACAAGCTGAAGAGTCCTATCAAGGTAGACATCGTTCTTCACGGCCTTAGTACGCTGGCCAAGTGCCGTCTGCCGGAACATGCGTCGACACTGTTCATTTGACTTAGAGTAGAAAGTGAACATGGACATGAGCGCCAGATCAGCTTCAGATTGGCTGGGAAATCCGTATTGCTGCCAACGCCCGTAACATAGCTCAATGAATTTCTCTGCATTCCCGGCAGTACGTGCGCGACTCCATATTTCAGCGTCGGTCAACTCAGCTTCAACTTCGACCAAGTCTATTTGTGCCTCGGCAAGCCCTAACTCCTGCACAAGGTTTTGAAGGATGAGTGATCCGTCTGCTATTGGGAAAGCTGCCTGTCGAGTAATCCTCGGAATGGCAACGTGATTAAAGAATTCATAATGCAATTCCGATACTGGCGCCCCAGTACACACAATGAAGCGTTCCCTGGAATAGACCTCAATGCCTTTTCCACGGCGCCCCGCGCCAATATCCCCTTTGACCCAGATATGGAGACCTTTTCGGGATGCGCTGAATTCAGTGTAGCTTTGTGCGAACTGAACTATTCCCGTATAGAAGTCTAGACCCTGTTGTGGGGTCCACTTGTCTTGTGGGAATGGCTGCCCATTTTTATCTCTGCTCTCTATGTCTTTCACGTCCATGTCAATGCACGTGAAGGGATCATCTGCGGTTATAATGTATCCGATGCCGCACTTGTATTGTGCTGCTAACGAACAGGCGGTCTCAAAGTCAAGCCAAGGTCCTGTTACGGGACTGGCATGGTAGAGGCCGCTCGGGCCTGCGAGATAAGGTGCTTTATCAGGACCAGCTAGACACCACTGGGCCCTTTGTTGCATCTCCTCTGGCAGGCGCCAATAATCCGCGCCTACCAGATTCGTCATGCAAGCTCCCCTCTACGCGATGCAAGTGAAAGGGCCCAAGCGTCAATATACGGACGCGCACGTTCTCGCTCCCAGATGAATGATCTGGATCCTCGGACTACTATGGGTTCGGGCAACATGCCCCGGCGGCGTGCGTACAATATAGCGGAGCGGTTTACCTTCAGCTCCTGCTGTATCTCCGAACTCGTTATATAGAGCTCGTCGAACCGCTCTTGTGTTGTGTTTTTATCAGACATACCGATTTCCTGTTAGGGATTGCGAACCTTGCGTACTATAGCGCGAGCGTTTAATTATCGCAACTCATTCAAAGTCTTCTCTTTTTGGAGCGCCTTGCACTTTTATATCGCTATGTGCAGCCTTAGCGTCAGCGACCGCCTTGTCATATTGCGCCATTCCATCGTCGTAGGTCTTTGATACATGAGCCATTTCTGCACGTAGGCGGTCCATTTCCGAATCGCGCCACTGCTTGGCCTTTGCGGCCATTTCCTTGCGCATACTACACGCACTCAAGTACACATCCCAAGCGACCTTCACTTGCTGCTTATATTCCTGGCAAGCGTCAACCCACTTCTTGAAGCCAACGTCCTTTTTCTTAACCTTGACTTCCTTGGCAACAGTCGGGCGCCCCTTCTTTGGCTTGTCGTCGGGTAACTCATGCTCACCATAGTAGTCAGAAGGGTGCTTCTTGTTTGTAAGACAACTGACACACAGCTCTACAAGTGCTTGCATCTTTGGATGACTGAACGTCCAGACATGCTCACCTTGATAAAAGTCCCAGTAGAGCGACGGGTATGCGATCTGCATGGCAATGTGGCTACGGAAATAATAAGGCGCCCCAGTATCCTCGACATCGACGACGTCAAAGAACACAACATCACGGTCAGAATCATACTTTTGTTCAATATAACCACGATTGAGTGCTTCTTCGAATAGGGCTTTCGCTTCATCCGAACCATGATATTCAACATCGTGTAGAATCTGAATAGGTTTGTCGCGCAGCCCAAGAGCGATGCTCATAGCAAACTGCATACGGTAGAAGTCAGGTGAGGCATAGTGCCCAGCGTCCTTGGTAATCTTCTCCGCTTCGAAATAGTCCATTAGGTGATCTCCTTCACGCTGAATTTCATTGACTCGTCTACCCGTGCTTTAGAATAGTGAAGTCGGTTGCCCCGCCCTGTAACATCACTCCCGATGTAAAATGGACCATGCGGGTATCGTTTAAGGATGCACTCGTAAGTGATACCCTTTTCGTGATTGGTGACAAGATATTTCTTTCTTACTTTGTTTCCGCTTTGATCTTGCATGTGCAATTCTCCCATTCAGGTGTCTTTTTACATATAGCAAGCCCGTCCCAGTCAGGACAGAAATGCAGCCCGGGAAGCACTTCACGATCGCTGGGCCAAATATGCCCCGTTGAATCTACTTTGTGCAGCGTGCGCAGTTCCCCGTCAGTGAGGTTGGAATTGTTTGGTGTTTTAAGCATTGCCATCTCCAGTTATTTATTGAAGTGAATGCAGTATATAGCAGTTCACCCCCGATAGCTAGATAAGGGTAGGTCAAGGGTATGACCTAGGGTGAGTTAGGTGTAAAATGGGTGAAATGTAGGGCGAGGAGTGCTAATAGTACTCATTTAATAACACATATATACCCCTATATGAGGAGGTCCCCTACCCCTCACCCATATACCTATATATGTTGTAAAAAGAATCTTAATTTAATTAATTTTATAATAGTAGTAGTATTCTTCCCTGTAGCCCTTGCTGTAGCTGGAGAGTCACTTTAATCCGGAAATATTAACAGGTAGAGCTTTATTCGCTGGTTTCAATATAATGGTGTGAAGGGGTGCCGGGTACCCTGGCCTACCTCACCATATTAAATTTATTGACGCACCTGAAAAGTGAAGATTAATTTCGAAGCCAGATCTTTAATAGCAGATTAATGCAAATAGCAAGAAGCATCGTGAGTTCATGTTTTTATAATAAAGTAATATTTGCTAATTATCAGATGTGTCTTATAATTACATTAACAGTTAAGCAATTACATGAGGACAGCAAAATGGCTAACATCAGAACTCAATTACAAATCGCTAATGACTCATTCGCCAACGCTATGACCCTGATCGCGATGTTACGTGCAGCGCGAGGCTAAGAGAATGAACCAGAAGTTACTTGACAACATCCGATCTATGAACGAAGCTGAGTTGTATGCCGCTATATACAAGGACGCATTAACTGGCGCTAACAATCGACGCGCTTTCGACCAGAAGAACGACTATTCAACTGTGGCTATTGTTGATATGGATTCGCTTAAATATCTGAACGACAAATATGGGCATCGCACAGGTGACCAGTACATGATCAATCTGGTGGACATACTGCGCACCCATTTCGGGGACGACAATGTCTATCGATTGGGAGGAGATGAGTTTGCGGTGACTTCGTATCTGAGTTGTGAAGCTCTTACTGTAAAGTTAACCCATATCCAGCGCAAAGTAGAATTCTTCACTTTTGGGACTGGGGTGTACTTGGCTGAAGCGGACGATCAGTTGAACAGGAATAAGGAACGACGTGAGAAGTGTGGTCAACGTGCATCACGAGGTGAGTGCCCACCTTGGGAAATCAAAAATATTTGCGCCTAGTTTTGCGAAAGTCGTTGCATTTATCAGATGCTTCTATTATAATTACTTTAACAGTTAAGCAATCAGCGGAGTAGATCAAATGAAAACAGTTAAATACAAGCGTTTCGGAAAAGAGTTTGAAGGTGAAGTTGTTTGTACTTTTACTGTCGAAACCACTGGGGAACGCTATTATTCTTTGAAGTGTATTCATTCAGGCAAGTCTTTCTCTGCTCCTGTCAACGAATGTTATTAATTCAACTAACTAGGAACCAACACTATGAAATGGTCCAACTATCAGTCCGACATCTTTAACTTCGTCGAAAACCAATTCGGCAATGCCATAATCGAGGCAGTCGCTGGCAGCGGCAAGACGACAACTATTGTGGAAGCGATCAATCGAGTTCCATCTCACCAATCAGCAATCTTTCTGGCTTTCAATAAGTCTATCGCTGAGGAGTTGAAATCCCGCGGTGTTAACGCCAAGACATTCCATTCCCTGTGCTGCTCTGCTGCAATGCGTGCAGTCAATGCCAACGGTATCAGCGGAGACAAGCTCAATCGACTTATGCGTGAGAACTTCTCCGAGGATGACAATTTCAAATACTGCACGTTCGTCACCCGTCTTGTTGGCCTGGGCAAGCAAGTAGGCGTTGGCTGTTTGGTACCTGACACCCAGAACGTCTGGTATGACATCATTGATCATCACGATCTGGAGCTTGATAAGGAAGACACATCTATTACACGCGCCATTGAGATTGCCGCTGAGTTGCTTACCCTTAGCAATAGCAGCAACATGATTGACTTCGACGACATGCTGTATCTGCCAGTTCTGTTTGGGTTAAGCCTACCGAAGTTTTATTTTATCTTTGTGGATGAGGCACAGGATACCAACGCTATTCAACGCGCAATCCTTCGGAAGATAATGGGCCCGAAATCCCGTCTGGTAGCTGTGGGCGATCCCGCACAAGCGATCTATGGTTTCCGTGGGGCGGACAGCAATTCCCTGAACCGCATTCAGAAGGAATTCAATTGTAAGCGTTTCCCATTGTCAGTCAGCTATCGCTGCTCCACCAACATTGTGGAACATGCCCGCAACTGGGTTGACCATATACAGCCAGCTGACGGGGCGCCTGCAGGCGAGGTACTGCACCTGAACTATGAATGGGAAGTGGATTGCTTTGATCCAGAAGATCTCGTCGTGTGCCGCACTACACGGCCGCTCATCGCATTGGCATTCAAGATGCTTCGTGCCCGTATCCCTGTCACTGTAATGGGCCGGGAAATTGGAACAGGACTTGTGAAGCTGATCCGCAAATTCAGAACGAATGATATTGACGAGCTGGAGAAGAAGATTGAGATGTGGGCGCGACGTGAGACCGAGAAAGCTGTGGCCAAGATGGATGAGTCCAAGGCAGCAGCGATCGAGGACAAATCACAATGCTTGATGATGCTGTGCGGGGAGATAGGTGAAGAGGGTGGAGATGTTCAATCTCTCATCAACACTATCGAACAACTGTTCACACCTACGCGCAACAGCACAACCCTGGCAACTATCCATAAAGCGAAAGGCCTGGAAGCAGATACCGTCTATTGGTTGAACTCTTCCCAGTGCCCCAGCAAGTGGGCACGTCAACGATGGCAGAAAGTTCAGGAAAATAATCTTTGCTATGTAGCAACTACCCGGGCCAAGTCTAAACTGGTCCTCATTGAGATGGGGGACTGATATGGCGCTAGGGGATAGCAACTACCAAAGGCTCAAGGATGAGCTGGAGGCGCTGAAATGCACGAAGTGTCATGGATCAGGTAAAGTTGATGACGCTGAACCTGGAGATATATCATTCAACGAGTATACGTGCCCTCGATGTGGCGGTACTGGACTCAAAGATGGGGTTGAGGCAAAGCTCCGGGAGTGTTACGAATGAGATCGCTCACTTACTGCTGGGCCCAGGACCAGTGCTTACAGAACGCAGAGA
>OBJS01000068.1_pt1 | contig 54807 bp, 57 predicted proteins | sample 1519851 | NCBI WGS metagenome assembly OBJS01 (sample SAMN03019806, study PRJEB22545) | beach sand metagenome | biome: beach; feature: sea beach; material: beach sand | place: USA: Municipal Pensacola Beach, FL | collected 2010-10-20 | depth 25-47 cm m
ACCCGCAATGCGGGCGAAATGATCGAAAAGCTGACGCTGACCTATAACCGGACGCGTCAGGCTGTGATCACCAAGGAACTGATTGAAATTATTTCCGGCGCCGAGGCGCTGTAGCAAGACGCGACGAGAGGGTTAGCACATGAGCAGCAACGTGGTCGGCCGTATCAGCCAGGTCATCGGCGCCGTTGTCGACGTACAATTCGACGAACATCTTCCGGCAATCCTGAATGCGCTGGAATGCGACAATGACGGCAATCGCCTGGTTCTTGAAGTAGCACAGCATCTGGGCGAATCAACGGTTCGCACCATTGCCATGGACTCGACCGACGGTCTGGTCCGGGGCATGGAAGTCAGTGACACAGGCGAGCCGATTTCGGTGCCGGTGGGCCCTGAAATGCTTGGCCGGATCATCAATGTGGTCGGTGAGCCGGTCGATGAACGCGGCCCGGTGAAAGCCACCAAGAAGCGCGCCATTCACCAGGACGCGCCCGAATATGTGGATCAGTCCACCGAATCGGAAATTCTGGTCACCGGCATCAAGGTCGTGGATCTTCTGGCACCCTACTCGAAGGGCGGCAAGATTGGCCTGTTCGGCGGCGCCGGTGTGGGCAAAACCGTGCTGATCATGGAGCTGATCAACAATATCGCGAAAGCGCATGGTGGTTATTCGGTGTTCGCCGGTGTTGGCGAGCGGACCCGCGAGGGCAACGATCTGTACCATGAAATGCTCGAATCAGGCGTGAACAATCTCGAGGATTCGGGTTCCAAATGCGCACTGGTTTACGGTCAGATGAACGAACCTCCCGGCGCGCGCGCGCGGGTTGCCCTGACCGGCCTGACCCAGGCGGAATATTTCCGCGACGAGGAAGGCCAGGACGTGCTGTTCTTCGTGGATAACATCTTCCGCTTCACCCAGGCGGGTTCGGAAGTGTCCGCGCTGCTCGGTCGTATTCCTTCCGCGGTGGGTTATCAGCCCACCCTTGCCACCGATATGGGGGCGATGCAGGAACGGATCACCACGACGACCAAGGGCTCGATCACCTCGGTGCAGGCGATTTACGTGCCGGCCGACGATCTGACCGACCCCGCGCCGGCGACATCGTTCGCGCATCTGGATGCGACGACCGTGCTTGACCGTGCGATCTCTGAAAAAGGCATTTATCCGGCGGTCGATCCGCTCGGCTCGACCTCGCGTATTCTCGATCCGCGCATCGTCGGCGACGAGCATTACAATACCGCACGGCGCGTGCAGGAAATTCTGCAACGCTATAAATCGCTGCAGGATATCATTGCCATTCTGGGCATGGACGAGCTGTCCGAGGAAGACAAGCTGATCGTGGCGCGGGCGCGTAAGGTCGAACGGTTCCTGAGCCAGCCCTTCTTCGTGGCGGAAGTGTTCACCAACTCGCCGGGCGTGCTGGTCGACCTGCAAGATACGATCAAGGGCTTTGCAGCATTGTGCAATGGCGATTACGACCATCTGCCTGAAGCCGCCTTCTATATGGTCGGCACGATCGAAGACGCCATGGAAAAGGCCGAACGGCTGGCGGCGGAGGCTGCGTAAGCAGCCCAGGCTACCGCAAGCTGAACAACCGCAAGGCAAAAGGATAAACCGATGGCGGATAAACTCGCCTTTGAACTGGTATCGCCGGAAAAGCTGCTCATATCGGCGCAAGTCGATATGGTCGTCGTCCCCGGGACAGAAGGCGATTTTGGCGTGCTGTCAGGGCATGCGCCGGTGGTATCGACCCTGCGGCCCGGTGTCATCGATGTGAGTGACGATACGGCAGAGGCGCGGATCTTTGTGCGCGGCGGCTTTGCCGAGGTGACGCCTGCGGGGCTCACCATTCTGGCGGAAGATGTATTGAACCTCGCCGAACTCGACACCGCCGAGCTTGATCAGCGGATCCAGAACGCCACCGAGGATGTGGCCGATGCGGCTGACGACATCACCCGCGCGGTGGCGCAGGCGGTGCTTGATAATCTGCGGGAAATTCGCGCAACCCTGTAAGGATGGATAACCGGGTTTCGGAAAACGGGACGGCGCAGCGATGCGCCGTTTTTTTTACCGGTCGGGACCCAGCGCCGCACCCCCAAAGGCGCGCCCGCCTTTCTCAGCCCATCAGAAACTGTGCGGCCAATAATGCGGCCGCCCCTGCGGCCCCCAATGGCGGCAGCCAGCGCGGCGCACGAATCGGCAGATCATCGCGTGGTGCAACATGCTGCAACCGCATGAGCGCCAGATTGACAATCACAAACAGGCTCAGCAGGACATTGCTCGTCATCGCCGCCAGCTCACCGACATCAAACGGCACCGCAAGCAACAGCACGATGGCGCCGGCGATCAATGTGGTGCGCACAGGCGTCCGGCTACGCGGCCAGACAGCGGCAAACCAGGCTGGCAGCCAGCCGCGATGCGCCATCCCATAGCTGACCCGCGCCACCATCAGAATTTCGATAAGTACACCATTCGCGGTGGCAATCAGCGCAACCGAACCGAAGATTTCAGCATTGCCGATCGGGCTGCTGGCCACCACATCACGCAGCGGCGTCGGCGAGCTGACAAGCGTTTCAAGCGGTACGGAAATAACAGCGACCGTGGCAACCGCAATATAGAGCAGCGTTGAAATCGCAAGCGCAAGAAAGATGGCAAGCGGCAGGGCACGATAGGCGTCTTCGGCTTCTTCGGCCATATTTGCCATATTCTCAAAACCCAGAAACGCGAAAAATGCGATGAAGGCACCTGCCGCGATACCTGCCGGTGCGGCTGTCAGATCGGCAAGTTCCGACAGCGGCACGACCGTACCCGTCTGCCAGACCTGATGACCGCCCGCAATGATGACATAAGCCAGCCCCAACAGCTCGGCAAAGGTCATCACAGCGGCAATACCGACGCTTTGCCGCACACCGAGACAGGCGATGCCGGTAAACAGGATGACCAGTCCCGCCGCACCGAGCGGCACAGGAATCGGCGCAAGATCGCCGAGATAGGCGGCCGCGCCGCGCGCGATCGAGGCGGCGGCAAGTATCCCCACCGCGGCTACTGCGAATCCGACAATCCGCGACAGGGTAATGGAATTGAAGGCATGCCTGACATAGGCTGCCTGACCCGCTGCCTCGGGGAAACGGGCAACCAGTTCGGCATAGCTGTAACCGGTTGGCGCGACCAGTATACCAGCAATCAAGAATGACAAAGGCGCACTGAACCCCGCAGCGCCGACAACTTCGCCGATAAGGACATAGATCCCCGCACCGACGATGATTCCCACCCCGTAAAGGGTAAGCATACCAAGACCCAGACTGCGGCGCAGACCGGTTCCCGGCGCACCGACCGGAACATCACTGTCGCTCACTCAGCGGCCTGCAGGGCAAGCTCGGGCTGGTCATCCAGCCACTCGGCACAAAATTCCGCAATCTCGTGCCAGCGCGGCCCCTCGATCAGCCAATGGCTGCACCCGTGGAAATTGCGGAATTTACCCTTTCGGCCATACCGGCGGGCGATCTGCCGCACCGTTGCCGGTGGATTGATGGGATCTTTGCCGCCGGCAACCGCCAGGACGGGGATCTTCACCTTGCGCGAGTCAACCCTGGCCGTATTGTTGGGATCAAGCGCCCAACAGAGAATTTCATGCATTGCACAGCCTGATTCGGGCACCAGCCGCGCCAGAATACGATGCCGGTCCGGCCGCGGCAGATGATCGAGCGAATGCTGCGAGGCTATGTGGTAATCGGGCATGACGGTTTGCCCCCAGCCGACCCCGCTGGCCCAGATGCTGGCCGAGGAGAAAAACTCGAACGGGGTCGATGGCAGGATCCCGGCCGGCGGCGATGGGGCGAGCAACAGCATCGCCTTGCCATAACCGCGCGCGGCCAGCATCTGACACAGCAGCCCGCCCATCGAGTGGCCCATCAGAATAGGCTGCGCGTCCAATGCATCGATCTGTTGCCGCAGATCATGCAGATAATCGCGCAAGCTCGTCTGACCCAGCTTCGGGTTGGGCGCATGGTTCGGCCTGGCGTCATGATAACGCAGATCCGGCGTCAGACAGCGATAGCCGCGCGCCTCGAAAAACGGTTTGAACTTTTCAAATGCCCAGCCCCCACTGAACGCGCCATGCACCATCAAAATGGTCGGACGCTCGCTATGATCGTTCACCTGCCCTCCGATGCTGCTGCGACATTCGCGATAATATCGTCGAACTCGGCCAATATCTGACGATAGACATCGCGTTTGAATGCGATCACGCAATCAACAACATCGGCAGGATCAACCCATTTCCATTCATCGAACTCCGGATGCGCGGTGTTCAAATCCACCTCAGAATCGGTACCGTCAAACCGCATCGCGTACCATTTCTGCGTCTGGCCGCGATACCGACCCCGCCATTTCCTGGCAGCAATCTCGGCAGGCAGATCATAGCTGTACCAATAGCGCGACGCGCCCATTATCGTTGCCCGCGCAATCCCGGTTTCCTCAAGCAATTCGCGCCGGGCGGCGGTTTCGGGCGTCTCTCCGGGATCGATTCCCCCCTGCGGCATCTGCCACGGTTTGGGCGGCGCGTCAGGCGGTGCTTCGTTACTGCCCAAATCAAGACGCCTGGCGACAAATATCTGCCCCTCAGCGTTGATCAGACAGATACCGACACATTCACGATACTCAGCGGGTGGGGTTTCGCTTGGCGCGGGGACCGCATCATTAACCGGCATCGGCCTCTCATCCATTGTTACGGCAATCCATCAATTGCGATCCTTTTCCATTCTGACGCGAGACGCACAAGTTAGCGCACCCCGGCAGATACCGGCACAAGCACAATACCACGCTGCGCAAGCCCGGCTGCCCATGTCGTCAATGTTTCAACGGTTACCGGATAGGGGGAGCCGACGCCAACGGCGAAGCCACGATCAATCGCCACCGCCTCGAGTTCGGCCAATTGCCGCCCGATATAGGCGGCATCCGGTTCGACATCGATCCGACGGTCACTGACGATAAACGGCATATCGATCTGCCCCGCCAGGCCTGCAATCATACTGCGGCGGCTGCCACTGTCATCAACGATCATCAGCCCACGGCCTTTCAATTCCGCGACAATTGGTGCCAGCGCAACCTCAGCCGTGAGAAATTTGGCGCCCAGAAAATTAATAACGCCGACATAACCGGTGAACCGGCTGAGCAGCCATTCCAGCCGGCTGGTATTTTCCTCGACTGAAAGCTCGGTCAGCAATGCGTAAGGACCAGGGTCGTTTTCAGGAAAGTCATGCGGTTCCATGGGCAGCTCCAGCAGGACTTCATGCCCATAGGCGCGCGATTGATCAATCCAGTCCTGCAACCGCTGAACATAGGGTGTATAGGCCAGCGATATTGCGGGCGGCAGGTCTTTCAGGGCTGCGCTGGTCGTCGCCCGGCTCAACCCCATGCCGCCGATGACGATCGCCACTTTGGGGCGCGGATCGCTGCTGTCGAAAGGATGCGCATAGACATGCCAGGACTGCGCCCCGTCCTCGGCAATTTTCGGCAATGGGCCGACTACTGACTGCTGCACAAGCGTGGGATCGGGTACCGGACCGAGCTGCAATCGCCCGTCCGCGGTCCGCATGGCAGGCAAAATTCTCAGCGATGACTGAGCGCGATTCTGTCCCGCGTCGCTGACATCGCGCTTATCGGTCGCGGGCGGCGTTAAAGCGCCATCCAGGGAAAGCTGCCCTTCGGACAGATCCAATATGGTTTCGGTTTCCCCCAATGACAAAGACACAGCGGCAGGCGGTGCAGACGGTGCCGACAAGGCCAGCCACGCAATCACACCACCCAAAGCAGCGAGCACGATGAATGTCGCGATCAGAACAGGACTTGTTCCGCCACGCGGCTGTTCTTCCGCTTCCAATTCATGCTGTGCCGTTTCGGCTGCAGGATTGCGCGACCGGAAAGCTTTCCAAAAGGCTGCCAAAATTGAATGCCTGTCGGTTGTACCGAAAGTCGCTAATTTACCGCACGGTCGTTAACAAGGGAAATCCCTCGCAGCAAATCCAATGCATAAGCGAGCTGATAATCGTCAACTGCCTGGGAATCCGTATCTGCTGCCGTCTTGTCCGCATCGGGATTTTCCTCATCAAGATGACCACGCAAATCGGCCTCGCTGCGCCCGCCGGTATCCTCCAGCGGTTCGACCTTGGCTTGTGCGACTTCGATATCAGGTTCAATACCCTTGGCCTGGATCGAACGGCCCGACGGGGTATAGTAGCGCGCGGTCGTCAACCGCAAGGCCCCCTTGCCGCCCAGGGGAATGATCGTCTGCACCGAGCCCTTGCCAAAGCTTGATGTTCCGAGCACGATGGCACGGCGATGATCCTGCAGCGCACCGGCAACGATTTCGGATGCGCTGGCCGAACCGCCATTGATCAGCACGATGATCGGTTTGCCGCTGCTGATATCGCCTTTCGAGGCATTGAAGCGCTGAATATCCTCTTCATGCCGGCCGCGCGTCGATACGATTTCGCCACGATCGAGGAATTCGTCACTGACAGCAACCGCCTGATCGAGCAGGCCACCGGGATTATTGCGCAAGTCAAGGACGACGCCTTGAAATTCGCTGCCGATCTCCTGCTTCAGCGCGGCGAGCTGCTCCTTGACGCCTGAATCGGTCTGTTCGTTGAAAGCGGAAATCCGCAGATAGGCGATGTTACCTTCCCGCCGCGACCGTACGGATTGAATAGTAATGACATCGCGGGTGATCACAACCTCGAATGGGTCGGCCTCGTTTTCACGTGCGACGGTCAGCCGTATATCCGTGCGCACCGGTCCGCGCATCCTGTCGACCGCCTCGCGCAATGTCAGCCCAAGCACAGCTTCCCCATCAAGATGCGTGATATAATCGCCAGATTGCAGCCCGGCACGCGCCGCCGGCGTATCGTCGATCGGCGCAACCACCTTGATCAGGCCGTTTTCCATTGTAACTTCAATGCCAAGCCCGCCAAACTCGCCCCGGGTCTGCACCTGCATATCCCGATAGCTTTCCGCGTTCAAAAAGCTCGAATGCGGATCGAGCGATGACAGCATGCCGTTGATCGCGGCCTCGATCAGTTCCTTGTCCTCGGCTTCGACAACATGGTTGTTGCGAATGCGTTCAAACACATCACCGAACAGATTAAGCTGTTCATAAGTATCGGATTTGGCCGCGTGGGCTGCCGGGCCGGACACAACAAGAAACGGCAGGCTGAGAACAAGCGACAGCGACACAACAAGCGCAAATCGTATTTTCCCATTCATCTGCTTTATCCTGTCGCCTGTTGTTCCTGTTTCGATCATTATCCGCTTACCTCAATCTTGCGCGATGCAATCCACGGGGCCGGATTGAACGGTTCCCCGTCTTTGCGAAACTCAACATATAGTGCATTGCGCTTCTGCTGGCTCGCAGCCTCTTTCACGTCAGCCGTTCCGGCCTCCGTTCCCATCCTGCCAATAGGCTCCCCGGCAATCACATTTTGTCCGGTTTCCCCGTATATATGGCTCATCCCGGAAAGCAGTATATGATACCCGTCCCCGACTTCCAGGATCAATAGTTCGCCATAATCGCCAAACCGGCCGGCAAATGCCAGTTTTCCATCAAATGGCGCAACCACTTCGGCGTTACTGCGTGAAATGATGCGAATGCCGTGCAATGTTCCGCCAGCGCCATCCTTGCCGCCGAAAAATTCGGCGATCCTGCCAATCACCGGCTGCAGAATCTGGCCGCGCGATTCGCTGAATCGGCGGCTTGAAATTCGTGGCGGATGCAGCGCCGCAAGGGTCGGCTTGACTTCGGGAACCGGCGCCGCCGCGCCTGGAAGGCCGTCAGCCAGCCGGAGAGGTTGGGGTTGGGGTTGGGGCTTGGGCTGGGGCATCGGCAAAGCGGCGAATTGCGAATGACGTTCACGCAATTTGCTGAGCAGATCGCGGGTATCGCGGGCTTGTGCCGCCAATTGCGCGATTTCCTGGGCTTCGGCTTTGGCGCTTGCGGATAAATGCGCCCGCTGCTTGTCCTTTTCCGCCAGCAACGCGGTCAAACGCTGCTTCTCCGCATGCAATTCGGGCAGCAATTTCTGCAACGCGTCTTGCTTGCTGACAATCGTTGTGCGCAGCCGGTCGAGCGCGGCAAGCTCTGCGCGCAGTTCCGCCGCATCCTGCTCCAGCATGCGGATCATCGCGCCAAGCAGCATCGTCCCGCGCAATTGCTGCCGCACCCCGTCAGGTTCGACCATCAGCAAGGCCGGCGGCCGCTGCGACACCCGCGTCAATACCCCGAGCATTTCGCTTAATTCACCTTGCCGGCGGTCGAAACCGGCCGTCAGCGCATGCTGCTCAACCCGTAATGTCTCAAGCTGGGTTTCGTGATCGGTCGCGACCTGTTCCTGATTGCGGATCTGTTTGGCCGTCGTGACGAGCCGCTGCTGCAATTGGGTCATATCGCTGCCGATGGCGCGCGCGGCCTTCTCAAGCTTTTCCTGCTGCGCGGTGCGGCGGGCAATTTCAGCAGTCTGGGCAACCGCAGAACCGGCAAAAGCCCAACAGGTTATAATTGCCACCGCTGAAGCCATAGCAGAGCCTGGAAACGGGCAGACCGCCCATTTACCCCCTTTTGTGCCCCCCCTTTTGCGTTTGTCAGTCATGCAGCTATCACTTCAGCAAAATGGTACTTCTCGGTCCGGCCGTAAAATATCGCCGGTTCAGGGCAGGGCGCAACATTGCACTTGGTTAATAATAGAGAAGATGCCGCGCTCACGCCCGATGATAGGGATGATTAGCAAGAATGGTTACCGCCCGGTAAATCTGCTCGCTTAACATCGCGCGCGCGAGCATATGCGGCCAAATCATTGCGCCCAGCGACAGCGACCATTGCGCGCGCGCGCGAAGCTCGGGCGCAAGCCCCTGCGCGCCGCCGATTACAAAGGCGAGGTTCCGGATCCCCTGATCGCGATGTCTGGCGAGCGCCTCCGCGAATGCCTCGCTGCTCAACTGCCGGCCTGCCGCATCGAGCGTCACGATCAGCGCACCCTCGGGAATTTGTGCCGTCAGCAGTTTCGCTTCCTGCGCGGCCCGTTCCGCATCGGTGATGTTGCGCTTGCGCGATTGCCGATCCTCGACCGAATGGATCGTCACCGGACCAAGCGCCAACTGCGCACCCAATGCCGTACTGCGTGCGCCGTAGGTTTCCGACAATTGCGTTTCCGGTGAATCCCTGCCTGCGCGGCCAACGGCGATTATATCGATACGCATGACAGATCAGGCGCAGGACGCAAATGCAAGAGCCGGCAGGTAACCGGTAATCGCAACTATCACCATCTGCCTGCCGGATCGGCCGCGCTATTAAACTCAGATCGCGGCGCGGCCGTCGACAGCACGATCCGCTCCCGCATCCGCGGGGATAACCACCGACCAGAGTTTTTCAAGATTGTAAAAATCCCTGACTTCGGGACGGAAGACATGCACCACAATATCGCCCGCATCGATGACGACCCAGTCGCCCTGATCACGGCCTTCTATCCGGCAGCTGCCGAAACCCGCAAGCTTTATCCGTTCCATCAGATGGTCGGCAATCGCGCCCACCTGCCGGGCTGAACCGCCGCTCGCTACAACCATAAAATCGGCTATCGAGGTTTTCCCCTCAAGATCGATCGGCACAATGTCGATCGCCTTATCTTCTTCGAGGGAATGTATTACGATCTTCAGCAGATCGTCGGTACTTCGGGGTTTGTCGCCCCCCGCAATCGCGTTCATCGGTTTCAGGACCTGTCCTCTATGGCAATTGACGCTATGGTGAGAGAAAGAATACGCCCGGTTCGGTGTCAGCGCAATGACAGTGTGGCGGATTCTTCACCGGCCCGGATGGCGGTCGCGCTGGCAGGGTGAAGCCGGCAAGACAAAAAGCACCAGGCAGGTGGCGGCAGATCGGCCAGAATGTTCGCACGCACAGGGGGAATCCGCGCATTGGCATAGCCGGTTGCGACCTTGCCATGCAGCGCCCGAAGTCCATAGCCGGGCCGGTCAAGCACGGCAATCGGCATCAGCGCCATGATTTGCCGCCAGTGCCGCCAGGCCGGCATCTGCGCCAGATTGTCAGCACCCATCAGCCAGACAAAGCGGGTATCGGGTGCACGGGTGCGCAGCGCGGCCAGGGTATCGCAGGTATATTGCGTGCCAAGCCTGGTCTCAAGATCGCTGACGCGGATACGCGGATGCCGGGCAATTCGCCGTGCCGCCGACAGACGGGTCGGCAGATCAGCCATGTCGGCGGCGGATTTCAGGGGATTTTGCGGTGACACAAGCCACCAGATCTGATCGAGCTGCAACCGCCGCAAGGCCACAAGGCTGATATGCCGGTGCCCGTCATGGGCGGGATTGAACGAACCGCCAAGCAGACCGACCCGCAGCCCGCTGAACCGGCCCATGCCCGCCATGATGCCCCCTCGCTCAGGGACGGGTCTGGCCACTGCCCCGCACGACATATTTATAGCTGGTCAGTTGCGCCGCGCCGACCGGTCCGCGCGCATGCAGTTTACCCGTCGCGATACCGATCTCCGCCCCCATGCCGAATTCGCCGCCATCGGCAAACTGGGTCGAGGCATTATGCATCACGATGGCGCTGTCGACCTTGCGCAGGAATCTTTCCGCCGCCGCCGGATCGTCGGTCACGATACTGTCGGTGTGCTGCGACCCGTAGCGGGCGATGTGATCGATTGCCCCGTCCACCCCGTCGACGATACGGATCGCGACGATCGCATCGAGATATTCGGTCGTCCAGTCCGCCTCCGATGCCGGGACGATGCGCGGATCAGCGGCCTGCGCTTCCGCATCGCCCCGGACTTCGCAATCAAGCGCGATCAGATCCTCGACGATCGGTTTGAGATGGGTGGCAAGGCATTGCCGGTCGATCAGCACGGTTTCAGCCGCACCGCAGATCCCGGTGCGCCGCATTTTCGCGTTGACGACAATGTCGCGCGCCATGGCGAGATCCGCCTTGCCGTCGATATAGACATGAACGAGACCTTCCAGATGCCCCATGACCGGCACCCGCGCATCGCGCTGCACCCGTTCGATCAGGCTTTTGCCGCCGCGGGGAATGATGACATCGATAAATTCCATCATTTCGCCCAGCATATAGCCAACCGCCGCCCGGTCGGTCGTGGGCACAAGCTGCACCGCACCTTCGGGCAGCTGCGCGGCATTGAGCCCCTCCACCAGACAGTCATGCAAGGCCCGGCTTGAATGAAAGCTTTCGGACCCGCCGCGCAGGATGACCGCATTGCCCGACCGCAGGCACAGGGCAGCCGCGTCTGCCGTCACATTCGGGCGGCTTTCATAAATGATGCCGATCACCCCGAGCGGCACCCTGACCCGTTCGATCCGCAGGCCGTTGGGGCGTTCCCAGCTTTCGCTCACCTGCCCGACCGGATTGTCGAGCGCCGCGACCGCCTCCATGGCCGCGGCGATACCCTCGATCCGGGCATCATCGAGAAGCAGCCGGTCAAGCATCGCACCCGACAGGCCGCGCGCCTGGGCAGCCGCCATATCTTTCTGATTGGCGGCGAGGATCAGATCGACATTGGCACGCATCGAGGCCGCCGCGCATAACAATGCCGATTCGATGGCCTTACCGTCCCGGGTCGCCAGATGCGCCGCCGCCGCACGTGCGGTGCGCCCGATCTCCCCCATCAGCATGGCAAGCGCCTGCGGGTCGAGATTCTCGTGCACAGCGTCCGCCGCCGCCTTTTTCTGCCGCGCCTCATTCAGATCGGTAAGCGTCATCGTCCTTCTCCAGCCAAACTACGCATCGCAAAATATGCATATAAGTCAGCAATTGGCATATCGCAAAAACCGGCGGCAATTAGCCCGCACGGGCGTGATCGCCGACCGCATGCAGTACCAGATCGTCGCGGTGGATCATTTCATCGCGCCCACGGTAGCCCAGCAACCCTTCGATTTCACGGCTTTTATAGCCGCTGATCCGGCGCGCATCCGCATCCGAATAAGCCGAAAGCCCGCGCCCGATCTCGATTCCGTCGGGACCGGCCACAATCACCGCATCGCCGCGATTGAACCGCCCCTCCACAGCCTTTACGCCCGCAGGCAGCAGGCTTCTGCCCTGCATCAGCGCCCGCACGGCTCCGGCGTCCACAAGCAGCCGTCCGGCAGGCTCCAACGCACCGGCAATCCATTGCTTGCGGGCTGTTGCCGGATTTCCTTGCGCCGCAAAGCGGGTATGCCGCGCACCCGTATCGAGCGCGCGCAACGGATGCAGCCCGCGCCCGTCCGCAATCCACATTTCGCAGCCCGCCGCGGTTGCGATCTTGGCCGCCATCAGCTTGGTCCGCATTCCCCCGGATCCGACATCCGAACCCACGCCCCCCGCCATGGCTTCGATTGCCGGAGAAATGTCTGACACTGCGGGGATATGACGGGCATCGGCGCTGACCCCGGGGTCCGCTGTGTAAAGCCCGTCCACATCCGACAGCAAAACCATGCAATCGGCACTGATCATCTGTGCCACCCGCGCCGCCAGCCTGTCATTGTCGCCATAACGGATTTCATTGGTCGCAACCGTATCATTCTCGTTCACCACCGGCACCGCGCCCAGATTGAGCAATGTATTGAAGGTATTGCGCGCATTCAGATAACGCCGCCGCTGCTGCGTATCCTCAAGGGTCAGCAGGATCTGCGCGACCGTCAGCCCGTGGGCCTGCAAGGCCGCCTGATAGGCATGTGCAAGCCGGACCTGCCCCGCCGCGGCCGCCGCCTGGCTTTCTTCCAGCCGCAAAGGACCTGGAGCCAGGCCAAGCGCACGCCGGCCCAACGCCACGGCCCCCGAGGAAACGAGCGTTACCTGCCGTCCCGTCCGCCGGATTGCCGCAACATCTTCGATCAGCGCCCGCAGCCAGTCCTGGCGCAATTCCCCGCTTGCCTGATCGACAAGCAGGGCAGAGCCGATTTTAACCACCAGCCTCTCGGCCCGCGTAAATGCGCCTGCGGGCCCCGTGCCTGATGAGGGCGCAATATGATCGGTCATGGCTGCCACCGCTCCTTTTCATCGGGTAACGATGTTGCCTGCTGCGCCACTGCATCGATAACCTGCAGCAATTTTCGCAAGACGTCCTTGACCCCTTGTCCGGTCGCGCCTGAAACAACCATCACAGGCTTGCCGCACGCCGCCTCAAGCGCTGCCTTGGCTTCGGCCAGCAGCTCCGGCGACAAGGCATCGGCCTTGTTAAGTGCGACAAGTTCGGGCTTGTCGGCCAAGTCAGGACTATACGCAGCAAGTTCCGCCCGGATCGTCCGATAAGCCTGCGCGACATCGTCGCCGGTGCCGTCGACCAGATGCAAATTGATCCGGCATCGTTCCACATGCCCCAGAAACCGATGACCAAGGCCCGCCCCGGTATGTGCGCCTTCGATCAGGCCGGGAATATCCGCCATCACGAATTCGCGCTCGTCGATGCCGACCACCCCCAATTGCGGGTGCAAGGTCGTGAAGGGGTAATCCGCCACCTTGGGTCTGGCCCGGCTGACAGCGGCAAGAAATGTCGATTTACCGGCATTGGGCAAACCCAGCAGACCGACATCGGCAATCAATTTAAGACGCAGCCAGACAACCCGTTCTTCGCCGTCCTGGCCGGGATTAGCATGCCGTGGTGCCTGATTGGTCGCGCTTTTGAAATAGGTGTTGCCAAATCCGCCATTGCCGCCACGGGCAAGCAGAACTCTCTCGCCGACTTCTGTCATATCGGCGATCAGCCGGTCGGTTTCCGCATCGCGGATCTGCGTGCCGACCGGAACCTGCAATGTCACATCCGCGCCACTGGCTCCGGTGCGGTTACGCCCCATGCCATGGATGCCCGTTCCGGCCTTGAAATGCTGCCGGTAACGGAAATCGATCAGGGTGTTGAGCCCCTGCACACACTCCGCGTAAACATGTCCGCCACGGCCGCCATCGCCACCGTCCGGACCGCCAAATTCGACGAATTTCTCACGCCGGAACGAGACGCATCCCGCGCCGCCATTACCGGCTTTCAGATAAACTTTTGCCTGATCGAGAAACTTCATAATCCTGCCTGCTCGGTTTTGCAGAACATAACCGCGTCATGCCCCGGGGTCGGCTTTCCGCCGCAATCGCATCGCCACCCGACAGAAACGCTGCGTAAAAAGATATACTGGAAAAAACACGAAAAAAGGGAGATGGCGATCCATCTCCCTCTTAAATACCGGATCGCCACCCGCGGATGGCGATAGACATCCGCGTTTATTCTGCCGCCATCGGCAAATCGGCAGGCTGCACGGACACATAAGTCCTGCCCAGTTTTCCCTTGCTGAATGTCACATGGCCTTCCGCCACCGCGAAAATCGTATGATCCTTGCCCATGCCGACATTTTCGCCCGGATACCATTTCGTCCCGCGCTGCCGGATGATGATATTGCCGGGAATGACCGCCTCACCGCCAAACTTCTTTACACCCAGACGCCGGCCAGCCGAGTCGCGGCCGTTCCGTGATGAACCGCCTGCCTTTTTATGTGCCATATCCGTTTAGCTCCCTTAATCCGATTGGCGCAGCGCCACTCAGCGCGCGATATCCGTTACGCGCAGCACAGTCTTATGCTGCCGATGCCCGTTCTTGCGACGATATTTATGGCGCCGGTTCTTCTTGAAGATCAGGATTTTCGGATCCCGGTCCTGCGCCACGATTTCCGCGGTAACGCTTGCGCCATCCACAAGCGGCGCGCCGACAGTGACCGCATCACCCTCACCAACCATCAGCACCTGATCGAGCGCTACCGAATCACCGGCCTCACCGGTCAGTTTCTCGACCCGGATGACATCATCTTTGGCGACACGATATTGCTTTCCGCCGGTCTTAATTACTGCGTACATTGCCAAACCCATCCGAGACAAATCTATCCAACTTCCGATTGCGGTCGGCATCCGTTGTTCTTGTGCAAACGTCTTCAACGAAATTTCACCTGGGAAATTTCACCTGAGAAATTCCATCTGCCACAAGTTCAAGATGCGCCGCATCTCTCCGCCGGCGGGACAAAATATAACCGACGGTATTTCGACCGGACCCGATACGGGCCCCACGAAGGCGCGCACTATACCTTTGACACTATCCCTGTCAAGTCTCCAAACCGGCCGGCATAAAACACTGCCCATTCCGGACACAGCCGTTGCCAAAGCGCAACGCAGCGTTACAATTCGGCAGCAATCCTCCATTTTTGACATAAAGCGCATGGTAAGTTGCGATACTTGCAGCTAAGTTGCCTGGAAGTGTTGTCAGCGATCATGAGCTGATGACGAAAATACATGCGCATATATGGTATGCCTTGTTCAGTCGCGCGACCCATCGCATAATTGTGATGGAACCATTACGGCGAATTACGATTAACCGAGATGGGCGATGAATCAGAAAATGAGTATGTGTCGCTAATCCTCTGTAAACATTCGGGTGAGAGGGATGAAGATTAAAAATATTGCAGCCGCAGCCTTGGCAATGGCGTTGATTATGCCGGTATCAAGCAGCTTTGCGGAAGAAAAGAAGGGCGTCTATATCGGGTTTGTGGACGGCTTCAATTTCACGACCGACTCAGACATCAGCGGTCCGGCCATCTCAACCGAGGCGGATTTCGATAAAGGTGCCGTCTACGTTCCGGCTATCGGCTATCGTTATGGCAACGGCTTACGAACCGAATTTGAAGGGGCCTATCGCAAGAACAGTGTCGACGACCTGTCCGGCGTTCTCAATGGCACCGGTCGGGTCAAGGCCAAGAGCCTGATGGCCAACCTGATTTACGATTTCAACCTGAATTCACGCTTTATGCCTTACATTGGCGCCGGTGCCGGTATGGCGCGGGTCGATTTTGATGGCGTGCGGCCTGTGGGCGGCGTCCGGATCGATGACGAAGACGATGTTTTCGCCTATCAGGGTATCGCCGGTGTTTCCTACTGGCTGTCCGATGCGCTTGAGCTGGCGCTGGAATATCGTTATTTCGCGACCCAGGACCCTGATCTGCGGACAGCGGCCGGGGTGAATGTCGAGAGCGAATATAGCAACCATGGCGCGCTGTTTGGCCTGCGCTGGAATTTTGGCGGGCCGCGCAAGATGGCGCAGGCAGAGCCGATGCCGGTCGCACAACCCGTCGCAGCGCCCGCACCAGCTCCCGAACCCGTAAAACCGGCCCTGCCGAAGACCTTCATTGTGTTCTTTGATTGGGATCAGTCGGTGCTGACACCGGAAGCAACACGCATCCTGACCGAAGCCGCAGCCTATGCACAATCAAGCGGCTCCGTACGGATCGAGGCAACCGGCCATGCGGATAAATCCGGTTCGGCGGTCTATAATATGGGTCTGTCGGAACGGCGCGCGGCTGCCGTACAGGCAAAACTGGTTGCGCTTGGGATCGGTGCGGATGAAATCGGCACAATTGCCAAAGGTGAAACCGACCCGCTTGTCCCGACCGCGGACGGTGTGCGTGAACCGCAAAACCGGCGCGTTGAGATCCTGCTGAAATAAGCAGGACAAACAAGCAATCGGATCCAGGTGATCCGACAGAATTATTCAGCGGACGTCGTGGCGCTTGCCACGGCGTCCGTTATTTTTTGACTGAATTTTTCTAAAGAGTAGAGACAGCTCGGTCGTGTAGGGGGCATCCGGCAGGGCAGAAACTATTCAGCCGATGTCGGGCGGCTTGCCACTGCATCCGTCGAGCAGGGTGCAAATCCGTGCAGCTCGGAAAATTCCTGATTTCGCGCCACCCGGATCAACCCACCCGGTACCGTTGCCGCCACCCGTTCAAACAAGGCTGTTGCCCGGGTGCAATAACCATGGCCCATGGATGAGCTGCGCTGTGATGTTTCATTCGCGATCCGCGTGATGAAACGATTGAGCATCTGCACACCGCGGGTACCGAATTCGCGGCCGAAGAACCGCCGCAGCGTCGTTCCATGCCCCACCAGTTCATTTTCAAACCGGGTCACGAAGGCATTATACCCGTCGCGCCGATCACAGGAGAGCGCCGCGACCATCAATTCGGTCTGCAGCATACGTACCCGCATGGAATCCTGATCCGAACCGCTGACACACGGCCCCGCATATAGCGCGGTCGACGCCGTGAGACCAATCGCCAAGGTCGCAGCCGCAATGGTTTTCGATCGCATCCAATTCACCCCTCTGAGCAGCAGTTGGTCAAGCAGCCTTCTTATATACATCATTGAGGTAAAGCCTTCCTTTAGCTTACCTCTTCGCTCAAAAGCCATATGATGCAACAGGTCGCCACAGGCCCGTGCAACGGCCCTTCATTACTTAACTGGCTGTTAGCTTAATTCCTGAAGCTTAGCGTTACCACAATATTAGCGTCATTGTAATGATAGTGCATCAGGGTAATAACGGTGCATCAGGTCAGTAATGACAGCTGACGTCATCACAATTGCGGGCAGATAAATCGCGGGCGTGGCGGTGGATTCACTTCCAGCCCTGCAAAATACCCCGGATGGCGGTCACAAGCGCGATCGGCTGATCGAGCATAATGTGATGATGCGCTTCGGGAATCTCGATAACAGGCACGCGGTCATCGGTCAGGGCGCGCATGAATTCAAGCTCGTCATCTGTGAAGCGCTCACTCAGCATGCCGCGAATGACCCCGACAGGGCAGGCAATCGCCGGATAGATCGCGGCATAGTCGCGCACACGATCGAACTCGCTGAACAGAAACGGGTCGAATTTCCAACGCCAGCCACCATCCGCCTGCGTCAGGGAATGCCGGGCGATATGATCAAACAGAAATTGATTCGCACAAGGCTGTGGCGGCTCCAGCCGGAACCTGGCCAGCGCGGTTTCGCGGTCGGGATAGATTTTGGACGGATGCGGCCTGGTGCGCGCATTGATCCAGGCAGCGAATTTCTCGACCGGTCGCACCGCGAAATCGACCAGGACAATGCCACCAAGCTTTTCGGCATGCAGATGCGCGGCATAAAGGGTCAGCAACGCCCCGAAGCTGTGGCCCACGATGACCGGCTGCGGACCGAGCGCCGCATCGGCGGCGACCGCCAGAAACTCATCCGCATAGGCTTCAAGTGAATATTGCTGCCGCCAGCCGCTATCCCCCATCCCGCTCAAACAGACTGCCGCAACCTGATAATCACGCGCCAGAAAAGGGGCAAGAAAGCTCCACCAATAGGCACTGCCGCTATTGCCATGCACAAGCAGCAGGCCGGGTTTGCCCGGATTGCGCCAAAGCAGATAATGCACCGCGCAGCCATCCACTTCGACAAAATGATGTTCGCCCGCCTGGTCCAATGCCCAGCGGAACCAGTCAGGCGCAGTGTCATCCTGTCCTGTCGTTGTTTCAATTGACGGTGAAGCGGTTGCAGCCACAAAATATCCTCTCGGCGCGAGACACCACCCTGTCAGGCGGCGTTTTATGTCTTAAGATAGCAGAGCAAAACCATAACCGGGGCGATTGCGCAAGCGCCGGTGCACGGAACAATGACAAGGGGATCGAGCGCCATGGCATTTCTGGACCGGGACGGGGTCAATATCTTTTTCCAGCATGACGGCAGCGGCCCGCCGGTATTGCTGAGCAACGGCTTTTCCTCCACGACACGCATGTGGCGCGGGCAGATTGACGCCTTCAAGGACAGATACAGCATTCTCACCTGGGATATGCGCGGCCATGGCCAAAGCGACAGTCCCGAGGATCCCGCCGCCTATTCCGAAGCACTGACCGTCGATGATATGGCGGCCATCCTCGATCATTGCGGATTCGAGCGCGCGGTGATCGGCGGCCTGTCGCTCGGCGGATATATGTCGATGGCATTTGCCGCAACCTATCCCGAGCGGGTGGCTGGGCTGATGCTGTTCGATACGGGACCGGGCTACAAGAATGACAAGACGCGCGAGGATTGGAACATAAGCGCCCTCAGACAGGCCAAGGAATTTGAAAAGAAAGGACTGGACGCGCTAGGGAAGAGCGAGGAAATGCAGCTGGGCGGGCACAAGAGCGCAAGCGGCCTGGCACTGGCTGCACGCGGCATGCTCGCGCAGAAAAATGCACGCGTTATCAATTCCCTGCCGCAAATCGCCGTCCCCACCCTGGTGCTTGCCGGCGCAAAGGACAAACCCTTTCTCGCTGGCACCGATTATATGGCAAGGAAAATACCCGATGCCCGCAAAGTGATCATTCCCGACGCCGGGCATGCGGCCAATATTCACCAGCCGGCGGCCTTCAACGAAGCCATGGACGAATTTTTGACGCGGATTTACGGTTAACGGGAAATTTACAGCTAATCAGGCAGATCGGAACGGACTGACGACATCCCCGGCAATTATTTACGACCATGGATTGCGGACACACATCCCGGCGTAAGAAAGAAGTGGGCAATGGTGAAAAATCAGCAACGGACCGACGGGCTGCCAACTATTGCAGCCACTCCGCCCGATATTCCTTTCAAGCTGATGATCGAGGCGCTGCCGGCGATCGTCTGCTTTATCGATAAAGAGGAAATGATCCGCTACGCCAATCCCTATAGCGCGGAACTGTTCGGCTATGACATCACCGGCCACGCAGTCCGTGAGGTGATCGGCGTCGAGACCTATGATCGCGAACATCAGGAACGGGTGGAAAGCACACTTGCGGGACAAAGGCTGACATTCGAGATCGGTCTGACCGTAAGCGAGGACCGGCATGTCTATCTGGCGGTGCAGCATATCCCGAATGTGCAACCGGATGGATCGGTGAATGGCTATCTGGCGCATGCGGTGGATATTTCCGACAGCCGGCGTGCGGCGGCGGAATTAAGCGAAAGCCGACAGAAGTTCGAGGATTTCGCCTCGACCAGCTCCGACTGGTTCTGGGAAGCCGATAAAGACAGGCACCTCACCGTATTCAGCAATAGCGGTGAACGCCGGGACGATTTGACCGGCCGCGCCGTGATGGAGGAGATGCTGACGCTGCTGAAGTCCCGCAAGCAGCTGGGAAACGAGAAATATTCCAATTATTTCAGGGATTTGGTCAACAGGCGTCCGCTTCACGATATCCGAATCCTGCGCGGCCAGTACCGCAACAAAATCCACAAGCTGAATGACCGCGATTTCTCGGTCAGCGGCAAACCGTTCTTCGATGCCAACGGAAATTATGGCGGCTATCGCGGTACCGCGACCGATATCACCAAACAGATGGATGCCGAGCGCACCATGCGTGAAGCGCTGGAAAAGGCGGAACAGGCGACAATCGCCAAATCGCGTTTCCTTGCGGCTGCCAGTCATGATCTCAGACAACCGCTGCAGGCAATCCGGCTGCTTAACGCGGCATTGTACGAATATCTGCTGGGCGACGATATCGCGATCAACATCCTGCGCGACAGTGAACGAACCGTCGCCGTGATGGACAATCTGCTGAGCTCACTGCTCGATCTCAGTCGGCTGGAATCAGGGGCCGTCGTCCCGGAATTACAGAATTTCTATATCGCGGATCTGTTGAACCGGCTGCGGACGGAATTCGGCCGTTCCGTCGCGCGCAAAAATCTGACCCTGAAATTCATCGATAACCGGCAGGTCGTCCTGTCTGATCCGATGATGCTGGAATCCATCCTGCGCAACCTGCTGACCAACGCCTTGCGCTATACAGAAAGCGGCAAGATTCTGGTTGGCTGCCGCCGGCGCGGCGCGTTTCTCCGGATCAGTGTCTGGGATACGGGTATCGGCATCCCCGCTGCACAGCAACAACAGATTTTCGATCCATTCTTCCAGATCGGCAATCCCGACCGTGACACCCGCCAGGGGCTCGGGCTCGGGCTGTCGATCGTTGCCGGGATGGCCCGTTTGCTCGATTGTCCGATCGAACTGCACTCCACACCGGGCAAGGGTTCGGTCTTTTCCTTCAATGTGCCCCTTGGCGACCCGCTGCTGGCAAGCAGCAGCAGCCAGGACCTGCAATCCTCGCATGTCAGCTGGAACCTCACGGGAACGCGGGCGCTGCTTATCGAAGACGATCAGTCCGCCCTGAATGCGCTCGAACAACTGCTCGGCATGTGGAAGATGGAACTGCTGAGCAGTACGAGCGGCGCCGACGCGGAGCAGAAATTGCGCGCCCGGCAGTTCAAACCCGATCTCATTATCACTGATTACCGACTGGAAGGGGGCGAAACCGGTATCGACGCCTTGCAGCGGATCAAGGCGCTGATCGACGATGTGCCGGTGATATTCATGACCGGCGATGATTTCACCCAGGTGCAGAACGCATTGGGCAGCCGCTATCCGCATCTTCTGCACAAGCCTGTGGCACCTGCCAAATTGCGCGCGCTCATCCGCAATCTGATGCGCAAGCATATCAACCAGTCGACAGCCTCTTGATCGGCAAATTGGCTGCTTGCCTCACCTGTAGCGACCACTGGCCGCGCCGCAGTGAGGGCTGTCACCTTTCAGGATCATTCAATTACCCGCCTCTTGTTTTTGGCGCATTTACCCTCTAGCTGTTAGCGATGGGTTGCAGCACAACAAATTGGCGGCGCGGCAGCGCGCTCTGGATAAAACGCGCGGGGATAAAACGCGCGGGGATAAGACGGGTGACGTCTGCCGCCGCCGCGCTATCGATCGCCATGATCGCATCCGCGCTCGCCCAGGCCCCGCTGACCCCGGCACAGCAGCGCGATCTTGATCAGGTCAACAGCTATCTGAACCGGCTCGACAAACTGCATGCGGAATTCGAACAGACAGGGCCCGACGGCGCCATAAGCCGGGGGGATTTTTACCTGTCACGGCCCGGCAAGATGCGTTTTGACTATGCGCAGCCCGATGATTTGCTGATTGTCGCCGACGGGCTCTGGCTTGCGGTACAGGATGGGGAGTTGAATACGGTTGACCGTTTTCCCATCAAGTCGACACCATTGAGCCTGCTACTTGATGAGCAGATCGATCTTGGCAGTTCGACCCAGGTTGCCGGCATCAGTCGCGAAGGTGACAGTCTGTACTTGACGTTGCAGGATCCGGACGCCCCTGAAAAAGGCGAGGTGACGCTTGTTTTTGCCGCGGCAGGGGCGGAGATGGCCGCGAAAGCGGACACGCTTGAACTCAAACGCTGGATTGTGGTCGACGCCCAGGGGCTTGCGACACAGATCGATCTGGATGCAATTGAAATGCGCGACACGCTGGATCCGAAATTATTCATCATGCGCGATCCGGTTCCCGGCACCCTACGCAACAGATAGGGCGCACCATGCCGCAATCCGCCGCGACACCGATGGTATTGATGCCATGCGACAGGCGGATTGTCGGCAGCCTCCCCAATTACACACTCGGTGAGAAATATGTGGACGCGGTGCGGCACGGCGCCGGCGCGCTGCCATTTCCGCTGATCACCAACGATCCGCCACTCGATCACAAGGCGTTGCTCGATCTGGCGGACGGTCTGCTGTTGCCTGGCGCTGTATCGAATATCGACCCGGGCCTTTATGGCGGGCCAGCGCCCCCTGACGCGGCATCCATGGACCCACATCGTGATGCCAATACCCTGCCGCTCATTCGCGCCGCTATCGAACGTGAATTACCGATTCTTGCGATCTGCCGCGGGTTGCAGGAACTCAATGTCGCGCTCGGGGGCAGCCTGCATCAGGATCTGGCAAGTCTTGCCGGTCCGGTATCGCACCACGCGCCGCCCGATGTCGCGATCACCGACAGCTATGCCCATAGTCATGCGGTAACAATCGCCCCGGGCGGACAGCTTGCCCAAATCCTGTCCGCGCAGGACACGATCACGGTCAATTCCGTTCATTATCAGGGGATCGACCGCCCTGCGGAAACCTTGCGGATCGAGGCGGTCGCAAGCGACGGGACGATCGAAGCGGTCTCGCTTGACGGCTATCGCGGTTTTTGTCTGGGCGTGCAATGGCATCCTGAATGGCGCTTTCGGGAGAATTCAGCCTCGCTTGCGATATTCCAGGCTTTCGGCGCGGCATTATTGGCGTATCATCGCAACAAGCGAAAATAATTCCGAAAAACCCAGTGGGAGGGAAAATAATGCGGATTGGAATCAATTCCGGGGCTGCCTCGGGCCCTGAAACAACGATTGACGGGCTGATTGCCCGTGCGCAGCAGATCGAAGCGGCAGGTTTTGACAGCATGTGGCTGGCCAACATGTTCGGGCTGGACGCCATGACGATGCTGGCGCTGATCGGTCGTGAAACCAAGACATTGCAATTGGGCACGGCGGTCGTCCCCAGCTATCCGCGCCACCCGCTGGTCATGGCGCAGCAGGCCGCGACCACCCAGGCCGCCGCGCAAGGCCGCTTTACACTCGGGATCGGCCTGTCCCACCAACCGATCATCGAGGGCATGCTGGGCATGTCCTATGACAAGCCGGCGCGTCATATGCGCGAATATCTGCAGGTGCTGGCGCCCGCGCTCGCCAATGAGCGGGTTCAGTTTTCAGGCGATCAGTACCGCGTCAACGGCCAGATTACGGTGAAGGAATCAAGCGGCGTTCCGCTCGTCGTCGCGGCACTGGGCGATATCATGCTGAAGCATGCGGGCACCTATGCGGATGGCACCATTACCTGGATGACAGGCGCGCAGACCCTTGAAAGCCATATTATTCCGAAAATCCGCAAGGCCGCAGCGGACGCCGGAAAACCGGCGCCGCGTATCGTTGCCGGCATGCCGGTCGCGATTGTGCCCGATAAGGACGCGGCGCGGGACCGGATCGACAAGGGCATGAAAATGTATGGCCAGCTCGCCTCCTATCGCGCCATGCTGGATAATGAAGGGGTCGATGGCCCTTCAGGGATTGCCATCATCGGCGACGAGAAGGAGCTGCGCTCGGCAATTGGCCGGCTGCGCGATATCGGTGTGACCGATCTTAATTGCGCCGTGCTGGGCGTCGGTGATCCGGAAGTCACATTCGATTTTCTGGCAAGCGAGCTGTAAGCACCGCAAACAGGTTAACGCGAACATCGGCCGGGAATCGCACCGGCCGATGGACGATTTGCGGACATCGGTCTGAAAAATTCCGTTGTTATTCAGCTGGCTGCGAATTGTGACGACTACTGTCGATTGATTCGCTCACGCGGCGGATGACGATGCCGCGGAATCCGTCAGCAGGGCATACAAAGCCGCATCGTGACTGGAACCCCTGAGCTTCGCGCAGAATTCCGTGTTGCGCAGCAGTCGCGATATCCGTGCCAATGCGCGCAAATGCTCGGCCCCCGCATCTTCAGGTGCGATCAGAAGAAAAATCAGGTCAACCGGACGCTCATCGATCGAGTCGAAGTCGATCGGCTGATCGAGGCGGGCAAAAATGCCGAAAAGCCGCTCGGCCTCTTCAAGTTTTGCGTGCGGCAGCGCAACGCCCTGTCCGACGCCGGTCGTGCCCAGACGCTCCCGGTCCAGCAGCGCATCGAGAATAAGCTGCGAATCGATACCGCAAATCTCGGCGGCACGCTCGCTCAATTCGCGTAATGCCTGCTTTTTACTCTTCGCTTTGAGACTAGGGACAATGCCCTGCGGATCAAGAAGCTCGACAAGCTCCATCAGTCTTTCACCTTTACCAAGTTCAGGCTGCGTTTCCCGCCCGGCATTTAGCGCCGCGGATATTAAATGATGTAGAAACTTCTACTCCAGATTCAGCCGCCGCAATCGCAATTGCCTCTTGCTGAACAGACTTCGCGCAGACCTGTCGCCCCAAATCACCAGCCAGGCAACAAGACTTCGCCGGAAAACGCGCGGACGATAGTGCGGCTGTGGGGGGAGTGTCAACATGAGGCGGAAAATCTAATTTCCCTTCAAGAATTTCTTGATCCTTACCTTCTCGCTAGCTCAAAACTAACGCCAAAAAACAAATTATATCGCAGAAACCCTCACCTTATCAGCAAACCTACTGCAAATAAGCTAATTCGTTATGAATAATAAAATATGACTATATCTCGCCAATAAATACAATTGTATTCAAAAAATTCTCCCCCTAGGCTTATTGAAAAAATTGTTGATACCGGGGGGGATCATGGGATGGACAGCACTGGAAGGGTGGTCATTTTCCGACCGCGCCGCGCACCGCAGCAAGCCGAAAGACACTGAACGGGGCCGAGAACAGAAACACGAAGACGACAAATCCAATTTATTCTGTATACAAATTAACAATGCAGCGCCTTCAGGACGTCGATCACACGGATTGCAGACCCCTGCCATACACAATCCGGAACTTTATGCCCGTAACCTTCTGCTACCCCTCGCCGGCGACCAGCGACTGATCGAATACGCCACCTGCGACACCGAAAGCACCGCTGCGCGACTTTGTGCCCTAGGCGCAGAAAAAGGCCCAAGGTTGTCGTTCCGCTATATCCCGAAGGCGGTGCTCATTCGCGCAATCGAATCGCGATTCGGGCGTCATCTCGCCGAAAATGCTGCCTGGCGTCTCGCCTGGGAAGACCCGCAATGCAGCGCACATCTGGGTATTATCTATATACAAAGAATAATTCTGTTGCTCTGTCTGGGATTGATTGCTGGCTGTGCGGTCATGGTGCCCGCCGCGACGTTATCCGTCTCATTGTGGGTAATCGGCCTTGTCTTTGCCGCCATGACGGCATTTCGATTTGTCTTGCTCGGCGCAGGGCTCCTTGGCTGGCGACCCATTCACTATCCCGCCCAAAATGACGAAGCGGAAGAAACGACGGCAAATGGCACGGAATCTCCAGTCGCCGGCGCATGTGCGGATCTGCCGGTCTATACGATACTGGCACCGCTTTACGATGAACCGGAAGTGGTTCCCCAGCTTATTCGCGCATTTTCGGCGCTCGATTATCCGGCTGAATGCCTGGATATCAAATTGCTGCTGGAAGAAGATGACAAACGCACGCTTGCGGCCATCGAGGCGTTGAATTTACCGCCCTATATTGAATTGCTGCATGTTCCGAATCTGGCACCGCGCACGAAACCAAAAGCCTGCAATTACGGCCTGGCCTTTGCCCGCGGCGCCTTCACGGTTATTTTCGATGCCGAGGATATCCCCGACCCCGACCAGCTCAAACGCGCCGTCGCGAAATTCGCCGCAACTGGCCCTGAAACAGCCTGCCTGCAGGCGCGGCTGAATTTCTACAATCCGCGCGATAACTGGCTGACGCGGCAATTTACGCTGGAATACAGCATGTGGTTCGATTTGCTGCTGCCGGGCCTGAAGCGGCTGGGGCTGCCAATTCCACTGGGCGGTACTTCCAATCATTTCCGCACGGATATATTGCGCGCAATCGGCGGATGGGATCCTTATAACGTAACCGAAGATGCCGATCTGGGGCTGCGGCTCGCGCGGCGCGGTTATCGCTGCGATATTCTGAATTCCACGACCTATGAGGAAGCCAATTCCGAAACGCTGAACTGGCTGCGGCAACGGACCCGCTGGCAGAAAGGCTATATGCTGACATGGCTTGTGCATATGCGGCACCCTTTGCGCCTGTTGCGGCAACTTGGTATGTGGCGCATGCTCGGGTTCCAGCTGTTCTTCGGCGGCACCGTGCTGCTGGCGATCTGTACACCGCTTGCGATACCGCTGCTGTTGAGCGGTTTGGTGCTGTGCCTTGATCCAATATTGTCGCTTTTGAAATTCTGCACCCTGATCGGCGGGCTGGGGACGCTGTCTTTGTGCGTCATCGCCGGTGCGATATGCCGGGGCAATTATGATCTCATCGCCGATATCTGGCGCACTCCTTTTTATTGGCTGCTGACAATGGCAGCCAATATACGGGCCGTCTGGCAGCTGTTTCAGTGCCCTTTCTATTGGGAAAAGACACGGCATGGCCTTAACCTGTTGCGCAAAAGCCCGATGGGCTAAAATCACGGTGGTGAAAATCGTGCATCGATCGGGGATTTGTGACAAACGCTGAAGAACGTGTTTCATCGGGTAAACTGGTGCTGATTGTCGGACCATCGGGGGCCGGCAAGGACATGCTCATCGACGGTGCCCGGCAAGCGCTGAAGACAGATCCGCAATTTGTCTTTCCCCGGCGCGAGATCACGCGCCCGCCCGGCGGGGCGGGGGAGGATTATATTGCCGTCTCCGACGCTGTATTCCACGACCGTTGTCAGGCCGGCGCCTACGCTTTCACCTGGCAGGCGCATGGTTTGTCTTACGGAATCGGGCGCGACATCGAGGAGGCACTCAGCGCCGGCAAGACCGTGATCGTCAATGTTTCGCGCAGCCTGCTTCCCATGCTGCGCCGACGCTATCCCGATCATCTGATCATCGCGCTGAGCGTGCCACGTGAGATCCTGTGTGAACGGCTGCGCGCGCGCGGCCGGGAAAGCGACGCGGAAATAAAAGAGCGGCTCGACCGGGCTGCGGCTTTTACAGTTGAAGGAAAAGATGTCATCAAACTGACGAATGACTCCGCTAAATTGACCCTCATCGTCAAATTTATTGAAATCCTACGGTCGACGTGAGACGATAGCAGCACAGATAACTTAAAATTCTGTCCGGATCGTACCCCTGCGGCGCAAGGATCAATTCACAGGGATCAATGCACAGGCGGCGGTCAGGTTAAATATCGCTCACGCGCTACACTACTTCTTTGGAATCTCCCTACATGACACAAGCAACGGTAAAATGGTTCAACCCGACAAAAGGGTTTGGTTTTGTCACCTTTGAAGATGGCACACCAGATGCCTTTCTCCACGTATCGGTCGTTGAACGCGCCGGCCTCGCCTCGCTGGCGGAAGGGACTGTGATTGACTGCGAAGTCGGGCAGGGCCAGAAAGGGCCGCAAATCGAACGTATTCTGTCCGTCGATGAATCGACAGCGGCACCATCAGCACCCGCCGCGCAACCAGGCGGCAGCGTCGAAGGCGTGGTCAAATGGTTCAATCCTGACAAGGGCTTCGGTTTCGTCCAGCCCGATAATGGCGGCAAGGACGTCTTTTTGCATATCTCGGTTGTTGAACGGGCGGGAATTGGCGCGCTTTATGAAGGGCAGCGTGTCAGGCTGGAGACAAGCGCCGGCCAGAAAGGTCCGCAAGCCGAAGCGATTGAGCTTCTGTAAAGTCTCCCGCTATGCCAAGGCGGAGACGGCTGATCAGCTGATTCTTCTGCTGCGTCCTGTTTGCTGAACCGATTATTTTGGGGAACCGCCATCGCGGCTATCCAGGATCGGGGGTATAACCCAAGAAAGCCAACAGGATTTGCAAAGCCCGGCAAGCGCTGAAAGCAAGCGCCTGCCGCGGAAACCCTTCACTGGACATGCTTCACTGGGCTTCCATCGCTGAACATCCATCACTGAGTCAAATTTTCGGTGGGCGCGAATAGCGCCCATTCGTATTTTCCCCCTGCATATCCGCTGACAGACAGGCACATCTGCGCCCCGATCCGCCCCCGTCCCGGCGGACAAGACGGTGCAACATGCCTTAATGCACCATCAGGACTGCGACATCAGTGTTCTGAATGACATAGCGCGTCGCACCGCCCAGGATGAGTTCGCGAATACGGCTGTGCCCATAAGCCCCCATCACCAGCAGATCGGCCTGATTTTCCTTCACCTGATTGAGGATCACTTCCCCCACCGGGGTGTTGCCCAGCGCCACCTGCTTGATCGTCGCCTTGATGCCGTGGCTGCCGATATAACTTTGCAAGGCTGCTGTGGCCAACTCATCAAACTCTCTGTCCTGAGCGGTAATAAAGGTCACGCTTTCAGCTTCACCAAGCAGCGGTAACGCCCCGGTCAGCGCACGCGCCGCCTCTGGCCCGCCATCCCAGGCCACAATCACCCGTTGGCCGATCGTGTTCGCCGCTTCGCCAGGCACAAGCAGACATGGCCTGCCCGATTCCATCAAAGTCGGCTCGATATCATAGGCGATATCGGGGACCGAGAAGATGACAAGATCCGCAAGACGTGCCGCCGCCGCCGCGCGATCCGCCGGATCGCCCATGGTTTCAAGAAATTCGGCTGTCACTTTCTCTCGACTGTCCGGCGTCCCGGTTTCTTCCGCGCCGGTTTGCGCCAGCATATGCAAGAAGGTTTCCCTTGCCTTGGCGCATTGCCGCTTATTGGCTTCATCGACCGCCGCAACCAGTTCCGTCGCGATCTGCCCGGTCAACGCTTCCCCGGCCACTGGCAAAGCTTCGGTCGGGTTGCGATTGACGAAGAGACAAGCGACATGCGCGCCGTAATTCGCGGCGATATCGAACCCCGCACGCAGGGCGCGCTGATCCGAATCGGTCCCTGCCAACGGAACCAAGATCTTGCCCAGTCTCATATTCCTTCTCCCTGGATAGCTTTGCAGTTGGCAATTGTTTACAGTCTTTCTCCGAAAAGGGTCTTGATGCAAGTCAAACCGATCATCTTTATAAATCGAGGCGGAATGGAAGCGCTGCGTGAGAAGCTACATGCGGGGGCACAGACCCTGCTGGCCCCGTTCATCAACTTTCTGGTCCGGTTCGCAATAACGCCAAATCAGATTTCGGTCGCGGGTCTGCTGATCAATTTTATCACCGCCTGGCTGATTGTCGCGCAATTACCGGTCGCGGCGGGGATTTTATACGGTGTCGCCGGGCTGTTCGATCTGATGGATGGCGCGCTGGCGCGCAAGACAGGTCAGGCGCACCCCTTTGGCGCATTCCTTGATTCCACGCTCGACCGCGTATCTGAAGGCGTGGTGTTCGCGGCCATCGCCTATCATTTCGCGGTAACCGGCGAAGCCATTGCCGCCGCCGCCGTGGTTCTGGCACTGCTTGGCTCGCTTCTGGTCAGCTATACCCGCGCACGGGCGGAAGCGCTTGGCTGCGTCTGCAGGGGCGGCTTTGCGGCACGGCTTGAACGATTGCTGCTGATCCTGTTTGCACTGATATTCGGCTTTGTCGAGATCGCGATCTATCTGTTGCTCGCGGCCACCGCCTTCACCGTCTGCCAGCGCATCTGGATCACCTACAGGCAACTCAACACATCGCCACCCGCGGCCTGATCGAATTCAGCCATCGGCCGGCGGCAAATGCGCCGCCATCCAGCATTGCAGCGATTGCAGCTGCGGATGCGGATGCGCCAAGGCGCGCTCGAGATAGCGGCGTACACGCGGTATCAGGCCGAGATAGAACATCTTGCCATCACGCCGCGCCAGCCGGGTGAAGGTGCCAAGCAGGCGCGTATTGCGTTGCACCCCGGCGATCGCACAGGCCAGATGAAATCCGTCCACATCGAAATCAGGTTGCGAGCGGCGCGCGCCCTCACAATAACGCGCCAGCATGTTACTGGCTAATTCGGGCGCCACATCGCGCCGCGCATCCTCAAGCAGCGACACAAGATCATAGGCCGCGCTGCCGCGCAGGGCGTCCTGAAAGTCAATGATCCCGACCCGCTGCAAACCGGCGCGGTCGGGCAACCAGAATATATTCTGCGCATGATAGTCCCTGAGGACAAGCACCTCCGGACCGCTGGCAAAATGGGGGTAAAGCGCATCCCAGATATCTTCAAATTCGCGGCGTGCCGCAGCGCTCGCATCACGGCCCTGATCGGGCAGATACCAGTCGAGCATCAGCGCAAGCTCCGCCTGAACCGCCGCCTTGTCGAAACCGGGCACCCGATAGGCGGGGCAATAGGGGGTTTCAGGCAGCAATGCGGGTAAAGGCCGGCTATGCAGCGCCAGCAGCAAATCGATCGCGGCGCCATAAAGCGGCAATTCCGCCTGTCCTTGCGCAAACAGATCGAAATAGAGCGCATCGCCAAAATCTTCGAGCAAGAGCAGCCCGGCTGCCATATCCCCTGCCAGAATCCGTGGCGCGCTGAACCCCGACTGCGCAAGATAGCGCGCAACCGCCACAAAGGGCGCGCAATCCACGGCCAGATGCGCGACTGCATTATATTCCCGTGCCGCGTGCTGTTTCGGGGCATCGCCGCCAGGCGGGGCATCCATCAAGATCGCCCGCGCCGTCCCCGATGACAGGCGTGCATAGCGCCGATAGGACGCATCCCCCGCCAATGGCTTATAATCCGCCTGGCCCCAACCCGCCGCGGTGAGAAACTGTCCGATCACCGCCTGTCTGTCAGATATCGGCAAGCCGCGCCTCCCAAATTTCCGGTATTCTGAATTCGAACCGCCGCCGGCCACTCATCGGCGCATCGGTACTGATGTGAATTTCGAGGCAGGCCTCAGGCAGTAACGGCGCGATCCGTTCGGGCCATTCGATCAGACTGACCCCTTCGGCAAATGCCTCCTCGATCCCGAGCTCATAGGCCTCCGCCGGATCATCGATCCGGTAGAAATCGAAATGCCAGATTGTGAAAGAGCGCAGAAAATATTGCTGCACCAGGCTGAAAGTCGGGCTTGGCACCTCATCCACGATTCCCGCTTCCGCCAGCAAAGTCTGAATGAGCGCGCGGGCAAAGCTTGTCTTACCCACCCCGAGCGTGCCATGCAGCGCGATTATATCGCCCCGCCGCAATCGCTGTGCCAGCCGCGCGGCAAGCGCTGCTGTCGCATCGAGATCGGTCACATCGAAAATTCTGGTCTGCGGCACAAAGGGGATCCTGATCTGTAACTCACGCTTTGTTCTATCGCCTGAGCCTGTCGGGTCGCAACAACATGCGCCAAACGGTCAGCATTTCTGACAGTTTGGCTTGATTATAAATCGCGCTTGGCCGATCTTTGGGAAAATACTGAAAAATAAAGCCAGGGACCCCATGTCAGAAAATACTCATGCAACCGATATCGCGATTGTCGGTGCAGGCCCGGTCGGATTGTTCGGCGTATTCGCTGCGGGCATGCTGAATATGAAATGCGTCGTGACAGACTCGCTTGAATTGATCGGGGGGCAATGCACCGCACTGTATCCGGAAAAACCGATTTTCGATATCCCCGGCCACCCCTCGATCGAAGCGCAGGAGCTGATCGTCAATCTCGAAAAGCAGGCAGCGCCTTTCGAGCCGGTCTATTTGCTCGACCAGCAGATCATGACCGTCGAGAAGCTGGATGACGGCAGTGAGCATGGCTGGCGGCTGACCACCAGCAAAGGCAGCATCATTCTGGCCAAGGCGATCATCATTGCCGCGGGCGTCGGCGCATTCGGCCCCAACCGGCCGCCGGTTGAAAATCTCGACATCTACGAGAAATCGGGCCGCGTTCATTATCTGGTCAAGCGCAAGGAAGATTTTCGCGGCAAGAAGCTGGTCATCGCCGGTGGCGGCGATTCGGCGGTTGACTGGGTCATGTCGCTGAAGGAAATCGCCGAGCGGGTCGCCATTGTCCACCGGCGTGATGGCTTTCGCGCCGCTGACGCCAATGTCGACAAATTGCGGCAATGGGGCCGGGACGGGGAAATCGATTATGTGGTGCCCTATCAGGTCAAGGTACTGCATGGCGAGAATGGCGTGTTGAACGGGGTTGAGGTCGCGCATAAGGATGAAAGCCGCATCCTCGAAGCCGATATGTTCCTGCCCTTCTACGGATTATCGAGCAAACTCGGCCCGATCGCCGAATGGGGCCTTGATCTCGACAAGAAGCATATAATGGTCGATCCGGCCACCTGCGCCAGCAATGTGCCGGGAATTTTCGCGGCCGGCGATATCGCCATGTATCCGGGCAAGCTGCATCTTATCCTGGCCGGCTTCTCGGAAATCGAGATGGCCTGCCACGCGGCGCGCGATATCGTCTTTCCGGATACGGAATATAAGTTCGAATATTCCTCGGCCAAGGGCGTGCCGGGCACACCGGTCCCATCCTGATTTCAACCCGATTTCAATAACCGCCAAACCGGTAATCTGGTCATGACCGGATTATCGGTGGGCTATGATTCCGCATCCACTGTCACATCCGCCGATGGCAAAAGCTGGCGCGCCATCTCCACCGGGTCGGACATTACCCCGTCTTTTTGCGCGATATCTTCCGCTGGCCTGACGGGCAGATTGCAGATCACCGTCGCGCCCTGATCTGTTTCGGACTCGACATCGATCCATCCGCCATGCAATTCGACCAGACTGCGTACAAGCGACAATCCGATACCAAAGCCCTGCGCCTTGCCCTTGCGCGGCTGCGATTCGAAACTTCGGAACATCGCCTGCTGATATTCGGGCTTGATACCGATTCCCTTATCGGCGACCCATAGCTGGCAGATTTCCTGACCGTCTTCCGCGCGGTGATAGCGGTTGGCGCCGATGATGACCTCATCCCCCGGCTGCGAGAATTTGAACGCATTGGACAGCAGGTTGAACATCACCTGCTTGATACGCCGTGGATCGGCATGAATGTCGCCAATTTCCTCAGGACAATCGAGCCGCAGGGTCATATCCGCCTCCTGCGCGCGCTGGCGCGACAGATCACGAACCGAACCCAGCAATGCGAAGATATTGGTTTGCGACAGGGACAGGCTCATATGTCCGGCTTCGATTGTCGCAAGGTCGATGACATCGTTGATCAGCTCCATCAGGTGGTGCGACGCCTCAAGCAAGCCTTGCGAATATTCATGCTGCCGTTCGTTCAGTGTACCGAAGAATTCATGCTCGAGAATCTCGCCAAATCCGACGATCGTATTCAGCGGTGTGCGCAGCTGATAGGAAATATGTGTGATAAATTCCGATTTCAGCCGGTCAGCGGTTTCAAGCGCATCGTTACGCTCGCGCAGCGCCCGCTCAATACGCACCGTATCGGAAATATCGGTAAAGGTCAGCATGGTGCCGCCATCGGGCAGGGGGACCACCGAACAATCAAGTCCGATACCGTTGGCGCATTCGGTCTGGATCTCAAATCGCGACCGGTCTTCATCCGAACCGGTCACCCGGTTCTTGAGTAATTCCCAGATGTTCTGCTCCGCACAATGCGGACCGCAAAGCCCGCTGACCAGATCGATATGCGGTTCATCCGCCAGCTGATCTTCCCGCAGGTTCCAGATTTGCAGGAATGCGGGATTGAACAATCCAAGCCGGCCATCCACGCCGAACACCGCGACCCCTTCGCGCAGATTGTTAAGCGATTCGCGCTGCACCCGCGACAACGCCTTGTAGGATCGCTCCAGGGCAAGGATCGTCGTAAGATCCTCATAGATCACGATGATACCGCCGCGCGGACGGGTCTGGGAGACGACCATCAGGGTTCGTTCATCGGGCAGGTGCCACAGCTCTTCCTGCGATTCGATCAGTGTCTCGTAGATTTCAAGCTGCTGCTTCTTCCAGGCAGGAAAATCAGCCTGTTCGGGAAGCCGGCGCTTTTCGCGCATCTCTTCCAGCAGTTCTCCGTGATGCGGGTTACCCGCGAGCCATTCTTCCGACAGGCCCCAGAATTCGGCGAAAGCGCGATTACAGAACACCAGATGTTTATCATTACCGAAGATGGCAAGTGGTGCATTAATGACATTCAATGTCGCGCGTTGCGCCGTAAGCTGACGGTCCGCTTCCTTGCGCGATTCCGCAAGCTCGGTGACATCGACCGCAAAGCCGCAACTTCCTTCCGATAACGGACGTTCGACGATTTCAAGTGTCCGCCGCTGCCCGTTCAGGACCGCAGGCACCGTCAAACGATTGCCTTGCTTTTCGGCGGCCGCGACGTCTGCCGCCTCGACAAGCTCCTCGCCGCTATTGACGACCGTCGCCGCATCCTTTGCTTCGACGGCCTCGACATAGTGATTGTTGACCCACACCAGTTTGCCTTGCGCGTCACGTCGCCAGATCGGCACCGGCGCGATATCGAGGATCGCTACCGCCCAGTCTCTTTGCGCGCGGATTTCATCGACTGTCCGACGTAGCGCACTCACCTCCTCAAATGCCTCGGTGACGTCGGAGACCCAGAGCGCGGCGCCCTGACCTGTGAATTTGCCGACACAGGCCAGCGTCCGCATATCCCGGCTTACAACAGGAACCGTGAAACGCTGCCCGTCGGTGCGCAGCTTGTCGACCGCCGCAATTAGCTTGTCAGCGGAATCAGCCTGCAGCGTTTTACAGAATTTCTGGAACAGATCCGGGCTGTCAGCGGCCCGGTGGCGCGCATTGTCGCCGGCCTCGATAATAGCGCTGCCGCCAAATAACTGCACCGGCGCGGCACCAGCCCACAGGAAAACCGCATCGGGATCCGCATTCAACACCGACTGAACCGTTTCGAGTTCGGATTGCATCACCGCCAGGCGCTTGAGATCCGCCTGCCGCCCCGCCGCCAATTGCCGCGATTTATGTGCGGAAAGAAGGATACCGCCCACCGCGATCGCGAGGGCGACCGCAAGACCTGTCATCACAAGATCTGTCGGGCTTAGCTGCACCGTTTCCGCCATCGGCAGGGACAGAGACAAGTCCCGGGCGGTCGCCACACCGATGCCGAACAACCAGAACGCGGCCATATGCGACACCGGACGCAACACCATATGCAACAATGTTGCGCAACATGTTGCAAAATGGTGCAACTGTCGCATTTTCCGGTGCGAACTGTTGCAAGAAGCTGATTTATCTCGATCGCACTGTCGCACTCTGGACCGTCTGTTTCCCTTTTTTGCCGACCGGACAGATCTTAGGCCTGTCAGCTGGCCGCAAACAAGCATGCAACCGGCGAACCCCTGCGCGGAAATTCCCCGTGATGCACAGCATAGCGCAGCCTGCCGCCAGATGGTTAACAGCAGGTTAATTCCCGATCAAAACCGCTTGCCCGGCCTTCACCACAGGCCTAGGCTTGGGCAAACAAGCCCGCCGCGCGGCAAGCGGCGATAATTTTCAGTCAGGGAGACCAGCCATGTACCATCCAGCCCTCAAAACCCCGCTATGCGAGATGCTTGGCATCGACTATCCGATCATTCAGGCGGGCATGGGTTTCGTGGCGCGCGGCCCGCTGGCGGGTGCGGTCTCGGCGGCCGGCGGGCTTGGCTGCATCGGCGCCGCCTCGATGACCGGCGAAGAGCTGCGCGAGGAAATCCGCATCGTGCGCGAGATTACCGACAAACCTTTCGCGGTCGATATCCTGTTTGCGACCACCGGCGGCAAGCAAACCCCTGTTTTCACAAGCGATGTGCAGGACCATATCGACGTGATCTTCGATGAAAAGGTACCGGTGCTGGCCAGCGGGCTTGGCAATCCCGGACCGATCATCGATGAATGCCACGCGGCCGGCATGAAGGTGCTGAGCCTCACCGGCAATACCAAGAACGCAAAGCGGCTTGCCGATAGCGGCGTCGATGCGGTCATCGCGCAAGGCTATGACGGCGGCGGTCATACCGGCCGGGTCGGGGCGATGACCCTGCTGCCCGCGGTGATCGATGCGGTCGATGTGCCGGTGCTGGCGGCTGGCGGCATCGGCGACGGGCGCGGCATCGCGGCGGCGATCACTTTGGGCGCGATCGGCGTCTGGCTCGGCACCCGCTTCATCGCGACGCCAGAAGCCTGGGGGCATGACAATTACAAGCGGCGCATCACCGAAATCGACGATGAGGGCACGACCCGCACCCGCTGCTTCTCGGGCAAGCCGTGCCGCATGATCCAGAACGATACGACCAAGGCCTGGGAATCCCCCGAGCTTGAGGCATCGATCCGGCCATTCCCGCGGCAGATGGCCAATGTCACCGAGTGGCTTGGCAAGGACCCCTATATGGCGGGCCGGCGCGACGGGGAAGCCGATATCGGCGCATTGGCAGCGGGGCAGAGCTCGGCGCCGGTCCATGGGGCTGGCGGCGTCGCGCGCAGCTCGGCGCTGATCCATGAGGTGAAGCCCGTCGCGCAGCTGATCGAGGATCTGATGACAGAGGCCAGCGCGACGCTTGACCGGATCACGAAAATCGCCGCCGCCGCGTCCTGAGCGGCGCGCGACGCCGCCAGCCGGCATGCAAACAGCAAAGGTCCGCCACCCTGATCCGCCATACCGATCTCATGACAGGATGCGGGCCTTTTCACCGTAACCCGGGCGACCCGGGCACGGGCAATCCAGATAACCCGGACAAGAGGAACCGTGACGCCAACCGCCGATGAACAGCAGCGCAGCCTGCACGCCTTCGTGCAGAGCCTGCGGGTGATGCCCGAGACAGCCCCCCGATTGACGCAACGCGATCCGGCGGCCCGCCCTGATGCCATCGGCAACAAATCCGCCGCCAAGCCGCTAAACGCGCGGATCATGGACGATCTCAACCAACTGCAATATCTGCTGTTTGCCGATCAGCGCGCATCGCTTCTGATTATCCTGCAGGGCCCCGATGCCTCGGGCAAGGATGGCACGATCCGCAAGGTTTTCACCGGCATGGACCCGCAAGGGGTGACGGTCACGTCCTTCAAGCAGCCCAGCGCGGAAGAAGCCGGCCATGATTTTCTGTGGCGCATCCACAAGGCTGCCCCCGCAAAGGGGCAGGTGGCGATCTTCAACCGCTCCCATTATGAGGATGTGCTGATCGCACGCGTCCGCGCGCTGGTGCCCGAAGCAGTGTGGGCAAGACGCTTTCAACGCATCAATGAATTCGAGGCCCTGCTCGCCGAAAACGGCACGGTGATCCTGAAATTCTTCCTGCATCTCAGTCCCGAGGAACAGCTTGCGCGGTTCCGGAAGCGGCTTGAAGACCCGACACGGCAATGGAAAATCAGCGAAAGCGATTATAGCGAGCGTAAAGTCTGGGACGCCTATCAGACCGCCTATGAGGAAGCGATCGCCAGAACGTCGCACGCCCATGCCCCCTGGTATGTCATTCCCGCCGACAGGAAATGGGTCCGCAACCTGACGGTGGGCCGGATCATCGCCGACAGGCTTGCCCAGATGGATCTCAAAACCCCGTCACCACGCGTCGATCTCAACGAGATCCGCCGCCGCTTTCACGAAGCCGCCAGACAATCCTGAGGCACCGGCACACGTTGTTGGCACCGGCACGCATTGTTGGCAGTAGTGACAGCGGGCTTCAACCGCCGGGCGGCACAGGCTTTTGCGGTGCATTTCTTAGAATTTTCTTTCTTAGGACGTCCAATCCCGCTACATGCATCACTTGTCAAATCCGGTTGCATCTTGATTGACGATGCGGCGCGGTCGATATCAAACAGGCGTCAAATCAGCGCCGGTTCAGCAATCCAAAAAAGCGTGCGATGAGAGAAAAAATACGTCAGCTTGTCGAAGGGGCGGCATTTCAGAATGCCATCGTCACACTGATTGTGATCAATGCGGTCATTCTGGGGCTGGAGACCTCGGACAGCATCATGGCAACCCACGGGGTGTGGCTGAAATGGGTCGATGCCCTGATCCTTTATATGTTCGTGGCAGAGATCGGGCTCAGGCTCTTTGTGCACCGGCTGCGCTTCTTCACCCAGCCTTGGAGCATTTTTGATTTTGCCATCGTCGCCATCGCGCTTATTCCCGCTGGCGGGCCGTTCGCCGCCTTGCGCGCGCTGCGGGTCTTGCGGGTGCTGCGTCTGATTTCGGTCATCCCGACCATGCGCCGGGTGATCGAGGGCCTGCTATCCGCGATCCCCGGCATCGCATCGGTTGCGGCCATCATGCTGCTGTTCTTCTATGTCTTTGCCGTCATCGGCACGCATCTTTATGCCGACAGCTTCCCCGACTGGTTCGGCAGCCTGGGCAAAACCATGTACACCCTGTTCCAGATCATGACCCTTGAAAGCTGGTCGATGGGTATCGTGCGGCCGGTGATGGCGCAGCATCCGGGTGCCTGGATGTTTTTCATCACCTATATTCTGGTCACGACTTTCACCATGCTGAACCTGTTCATCGCGATCATCGTGACCGCCATGCATCAGGGCGAGGATGAACAGGCGCAGGCCAGCCGAAATGAAATCCGCGATGTGCTGAGCAAGGAAATCAAGGCGATGGAAACGCGCCTGCTGGCCGAGATCAGGGAGCAGAAAAACCCGCCGCCGCAAAGCTGAGCGGAACCGGCCAATCCGGACGGCCGCACAATATGTCTAGAGCCCCTTGGCCAGCCGGTCGAATGCCTGAAGCCGCGCAAGCAGGGCGGGCATATCCGATAGCGGTACCATATTCGGCCCGTCCGATGGCGCATTATCGGGGTCGGGATGGGTTTCCATGAACAGCCCCGCCACCCCGACCGCCACCGCCGCGCGCGCCAGCACCGGCACGAATTCGCGCTGGCCGCCGCTGGTTGTCCCCTGGCCGCCTGGCTGCTGCACCGAATGGGTGGCATCGAAGATCACCGGACATCCGGTTTGTGCCATGATCGGCAAGCCGCGCATATCGGACACGAGCGTATTATAGCCAAAGCTCGCCCCCCTTTCGCACAACATCACCTGATCATTGCCCGCGCCGATAATTTTCTGCGCGACATTTTTCATGTCCCAGGGGGCAAGGAACTGCCCCTTTTTGACATTGACCGGTTTGCCGGTGGCGGCGGCCGCGAGCAGCAGATCGGTCTGCCGGCAAAGAAATGCGGGGATTTGCAGCACATCGACCGCCTGCGCCGCCGCGGCGCAATGTTCGGGCAGATGCACATCGGTCAGCACCGGCACGCCGACGCTCGCGCCGATTTCGGCCAGGATCGGCAGCGAGGCCTCAAGCCCGAGCCCGCGCGGGGTCGCGGCACTTGTCCGGTTCGCCTTGTCGAATGAGCTTTTATAGATCAGCGGGATGCCCGCGCGGTCCGCAATCTGCTTCAGGGCCGCGGCGACCTCGAGCCCATGGGCGCGACTTTCAAGCTGACAGGGCCCGGCAATCAGCACCAGCGGCAGATCATTGCCGATGCGGATATCGCCAACCCTCACGATTTTTTGTTCGCCCATTTCAGTCAACCTTGTCAGACCAGCCGCGATTGTTCGACCGCCGCCTTGATGAAGGATGCGAACAGCGGATGCGGTTCGAACGGCTTGGATTTAAGCTCGGGATGGAACTGCACCCCGATGAACCAGGGATGACCGGGCAGCTCGACAACCTCGGGCAGCAAGCCGTCGGGTGAGATGCCGGAAAATTTCAGCCCCGTCCCCTCAAGCCGGTCGCGATAGGACATATTGACCTCATAGCGATGGCGATGCCGTTCGCTGATCTCGTCGGTGCCGTAAATTTCCGCGACCCGCGAGCCGGCGATCAGCCGCGCGGGATAGGCGCCAAGCCGCATGGTGCCGCCAAGATCGCCCTGATCGGAACGGGTTTCAAGCTCGCCCTTGTTCATCCATTCGGTCATCAACCCGACAAGCATCTCGCGGCAGCCGCCGAACTCGCTGGAACTTGCCTGCGCGATACCGGCGAGATTCCGCGCCGCCTCGACCACCGCCATCTGCATGCCAAAGCAGATCCCGAAATAGGGCACCTCCCGCTCGCGCGCGAATGTCACCGCCGCGATCTTGCCTTCCGCGCCGCGTTCGCCGAACCCGCCAGGCACCAGAATGCCGTTCACGCCCTCAAGATGGGCAACGCAATCCTCTTTCTCGAAAATCTCCGCCTCGAGCCATTTCATGCGCACCCGCACACGGTTGGCGATGCCGCCATGGGTCAAGGCCTCGGCCAGCGATTTATAGGCATCGAGCAGGCCGGTATATTTACCGACCACCGCAATCGTTACCTCGCCTTCGGGTTGCCGCACGCGGGTGACGATCTCGCGCCATTTTTCGAGATTGGGCGCCGGCGCCGCCTCGATCCCGAAGGCGCGCAGCACCTCCACATCGAAGCCTTCCTCGTGATAACGGATCGGCACATCGTAGATCGTGTCGACGTCGGTGGCCTGGATCACGCTTTCGGGCCGCACATTGCAGAACAGCGCGATCTTGCGGCGTTCATCGGCGGGGATTTCGCGTTCGCAACGGCACAGCAGCACATCGGGCTGGATACCGATCCCGCGCAGCTCCTTGACCGAATGCTGCGTCGGCTTGGTCTTGAGTTCGCCGGCACTGGCGATATAGGGGACGAGCGTCAGATGCACGAAAGCGGTTTGGCCGCGCTCAAGCTCGTTGCCGAGCTGCCGGATCGCCTCGACAAAGGGCAGGCTTTCAATATCGCCGATCGTGCCGCCGATCTCGCACAGCACGAAATCCACATCATCGACATCCGCGGTAATGAAGGATTTGATCTCGTCGGTGACGTGGGGAATGACCTGAACCGTCGCCCCCAGATAGTCGCCGCGCCGTTCCTTGCGCAGGATCTCCTGATAGATGCGGCCGGTGGTGATATTGTCGCCCTTGCCGCTCGGTACCCCGGTAAAGCGTTCGTAATGACCAAGATCGAGATCGGTTTCCGCCCCGTCATCGGTCACGAAAACCTCGCCATGCTGATAGGGGCTCATGGTTCCCGGATCGACATTGAGATAGGGATCAAGCTTGCGCAAACGCACACGATAACCGCGTGCCTGAAGCAGCGCCCCAAGGGCCGCGGACGCCAGCCCCTTGCCGAGTGAGGAAACCACGCCGCCAGTGATGAAGATGAACCGCGCCATGGACCTGCAGATTAATCAAGTTTGGCGGCCGGACAAAGCCACCTTTGGATAAAAATTCAAAACTCCCCGAAAACCGGGCGAAAACGTGCCGGCTATTCGGACAGGGGAACCGCGGGCAATGCCGGAACGGGACTTTCCTCGACCGCTTCGGGTACCGAATCAAGGATCGAGGGCTGCGCCACCTGCTGCCGCGCGAGGATGGTGAGGATGATGCTCGTCACGAAAAACGCCGCCGCGAGGATGGCTGTCGTACGCGTCAACGCATTGGCCGCCGCACGTCCGGTCATGAAGCCGCTCGGTCCGCCGATCCCCAAGGCGCCGCCTTCCGATTGCTGCAGCAATACGGTCACCACAAGGGCGACAGCCAGTATGAGGTGGATGACGATGACTACGGTTTCCATGATTTCGCGCTGCTCATCTTAGCCTGTCTGACGCGACACGGGCGCAAGGACCCGTCTTGCCGCGCATTCAAGCGGGCACTCTTACCCGCGCGCGGCGGTTCTGTCCAGTGTGCGCTGCGAATCGCCGGCCGCCTGAATCGCGCTGCCGATTTACCGCCGCCCCCCGGCTTGCTATAGGGTGGACGAAAGCGAAAGAGAGATAACGGCGAAATGAGCGATTTGAAGATTGTCGTGGTGGGCGCGGCCGGACGCATGGGAAAGACCCTGATTGCGCAGGTGAGCGAAACCGAAGGCTGCATCCTGTCCGGGGCGACCGAACCTGAAGGCGCGCCGATGCTCGGTCGCGATGCCGGGCTGGTGGCCGGGGTGGGGGAGCTTGGCGTAACCATTACCCACGACCCCTTGCCGCTGATCGCGCAGGCGCAGGCGGTGCTTGATTTTACCGCCCCGGCGGCGGCGGTTGCGCATGCGGGACTGTGCGCCCAGGCGCGGATCGTGCATGTGATCGGCACGACCGGCTTCAGCGCTGAGGAAGAAGACCGGATCCGGGCCGCCGCGCGGCATGCCACCATCATCAAGGCGGGCAATATGTCGCTCGGGGTTAATCTGATCGCGCAGCTGACACGGCAGGTGGCCAAGCTGCTCGATCCCAGTTTCGATATCGAAATCGTCGAGATGCATCACCGGCACAAGGTCGACGCCCCCTCGGGCACCGCTTTGCTGCTCGGTCAGGCGGCCGCCGAAGGGCGCGGGGTGGATCTCGACAAGGTGGCCGATCGCGGCCGCGACGGGATCACCGGCGCGCGCCAGCCTGGCCATATCGGCTTTGCCGCGCTGCGCGGCGGCGGCGTGGTCGGCGAACATAGCGTGCTGTTTGCCGCCGAGGATGAAATCGTCGAATTATCGCATCGCGCCTTCGACCGCTCGATCTTCGCGCGCGGCGCGGTGCATGCGGCGAAATGGGGGCAGGGACATGCGCCGGGGCTTTATTCGATGGCCGATGTGCTGGGCTTTTCGGACGGCTGATCGCGATAGCGGGCGCGCTCGACAGCCAGCATGGCCTGCTTGCGCGCCACCCCCCAGTGATACCCGCCAAGCGCGCCTGATTTGCGCAGCACCCGATGGCACGGGATGAGATAGGAGATCGGATTGCGGCCATTCGCGCTGCCGACCGCACGCACCGCACCCGGCTTGCCGATGAAACGCGCCAGATCCTGATAGGATACGGTATGGCCTGGCGGGATCCGCATCAGCGCCTCCCACACCTTGATCTGAAAATTGCTGCCGATCAGCAGAAGCGGCAGGGGCGTGGCCACGCTCGGGCTGCCGGGCGGGGCAAAGATCTGCTGCACCCGCTGCGCCGCGCGCTCGGGCCTGTGAACAAAATGCGCATCAGGCCAGCGGGCGAACATATCGGCGGCGACCGCGGGCTTCGCGCCGTCCTCGGCAAAGGCCAGCCCGCAAATGCCGCGCCCGGTCTCCAGCACCAGACAGGCGCCGAACGGGGATGGGTGCCAACCCCAGCCGATCTCCACATCGCGGCCATAGGCTTTGAAGGCGCCCGGGCTCATCGCTTCATGGGTGATCAGCAGATCATGCAACCGCCCCGGCCCCGACAGCCCCACTTCATAGGCGGTATCGAGCACGCTGCGGGACTGTCGCAGCAGCGTTCGCGCATGATCGGCCGCCATCGCCCCGAGCAGGCGTTTGGGGCTGATCCCCGCCCAGCGGGTGAACAGCCGCTGACAATGCGTCGGGCTCAACCCGATATGGGCGGCGATCTCGGCAAGTGGCGGCTGCGCGGGATAGCGCGCAACAACATAGGCGATCGCCTCGGCGATTTGCGCATAAGCGGTGGCGGCGCGGGGGTCGGTATCTGTTGTCATGCGCATAATTTACGCAGTCTGCTACGCGCGCGGCCACCCGATTCTTGCGCGCGATTGCCGCGTGATTGCCGATTGTCTTGCCGGACCGGCAGAACCGGCAGAACCGGCAAAACCGATTGACGGGTCCTAGCCGGCGTCCGGCAGCTGAGCGGCGGCAATAACCCGGTGGCCGCCGCGATGCAGATCGAGCGCCTCGCGCAGGGCATCGGCGAAGTCGGCGAAGTCACTGCGTTCATCGGCGGTCAGGAAACTGCCGAACACCAGATATTTGCCATGCGAGCGGATCGCCAGCAGCGGCCCGCCGATCGCCTTGCCGATCAGCTCGACCCGCGCCCAATAGGGCTGAAACGTCCATTTCACGACCTGCCCGTTGGGTAAATGCCGCCGGATCGCCAGCTCGCTGTCGCTGAGCTCAACCGTCTCGTAAAGCCGCGCGCGGCGGAAACTGACCCGGAAGGCAATATAGATAAGCAGGACATCGAGCCCGAAAAATCCCACAACCGGCCATGCCCCCATCAGGAAGAAGGCAAGCCCCGCGGTGAAGCTCACGCCCGATACAAACAGCATCAGCGCCAGAAATCCGCGCCGCCCCAGCGAGGCATGCGGATGCAGCACCGCGTCGAAATAAAGCTTTTTCCGGTCGGTTCGGTCCATGCAGGCAAAATAAACGCTGAAAGGCTTTGCGTCGAGGGGGCCGCGCGATAATGTCGCGGCCATGACACGTCAGGAAATTGCAGAATTTTTCAGCCGGTTGCGCGCGCGCGATCCCGAACCGCAAAGCGAGCTTGAATATCGCAACGCCTATACGCTGCTGGTGGCCGTCGTGCTGTCGGCGCAGGCCACCGACAAGGGGGTGAACAAGGCGACCGGGCCGCTATTTGCGGTGGCGGACACGCCCGCGCAGATGGTCGCGCTCGGTGAGGACAAGGTGCGCGATTACATCAAGTCGATCGGGCTGTTCCGGAACAAGGCGAAGAATGTCATCGCCCTGTCCGAAAAGCTGATTGCCGAATTTGGCGGCGCGGTCCCGCGCGAGCGCGCAGCCCTTGAAAGCCTGCCCGGGGTCGGTCGCAAGACCGCCAATGTCGTGCTCAATGTGGCGTTCGGGGAGCCGACCATGGCGGTCGATACCCATATCTTCCGGCTGGGCAACCGGACCGGGCTTGCACCGGGCAAAACCCCGCTTGAGGTGGAAAAGAAACTGGTCAAGCGCATCCCCGCCGAATTCATGCGCCATGCGCATCACTGGCTCATCCTGCATGGGCGCTATGTCTGCAAGGCGCGCAAGCCTGATTGCCCCAATTGCGTCGTCGCCGATCTGTGCAAATTCAAGGGCAAGACCGTTGCGGCCTAACCGCGCCGCCGCATCACCAGCGCATTGATGCATCCCGCCGTTTCAGGTTCAGCACCGTTTTCACGCGCACCGAATTCCGCATGGGTCACCTGTGCGGGCCCTGTTTCCTCACTACCCACAGGATAAAGGAACAGGAAAAGCACGCATTCACCCCCCACATAGCGCCACATCTGCCCGTTTCCCTCCCGCCGTAACAGACCCGGTTCGCCAAGCAGCTCACGCAACCCCTGCGGGCTCATCTGCAGCAGATCATCAAGTGCATATTGCGGCACTGGCGCCGCCAGGGGCTGTTGCGGCGCAGGGTCGGTCATGGCGGCGGCGGGTGCTGGCGATCCGATAGCGCCCGCTTCACCGGGCCGGTAGGCGAGCGGCGCAAGACAGCCACCCAGCAGCAGGCAGGCAGGCAGAATGCCAAATAGGCCAAGAAGGTGTGCGAGGGCGCGCACTACACCGCCTGACGGCTGGCCAGCCCTTTATAGACATGCACCATGAAGGCCGCCCCGAACAATGGCACGATCAGGTTGAAGACCGGAATGACAAGCGGCAGGGCGATCAATATGCCTGCAAGGGTGATCCGCAGGCTGTTTTGCTGCCGCAACGCCTTGACGGTTGCCGCATCATGATGACGGATCGCCACCATCTCGAAATATTCACGGCCGAGCAGATAACCGTTCAGCCCGTAGAAAATCGCGAGATTGGCGACCGGCAGCAGATAAAGCGGCAGGACAAGAATATTGGCGACGACCATGATCGCGGTAAAGCGCAAGGCCATGATCAGGGTTTCGGACAAGGGCGGATCGCGCGATGGCGGATCGGCGGGATAATGCTGCGCCTCAACCGCATCGGCAATCTGATCAAGGAAAATGCCGATAAAGATCGCGGTGACCGGGATCAACAGCCAGATCGAGCCGATCACCACCCCAAGCCCCGCCAGCCAGCCAATCACATCATTGAGCCAGCCCGTCTCGAATTCGGGAATAAACCCGATCCCGTAGAACGCCGCCGCCCCGATGCCGAGCAGCAACAACACCGTCAGCCCCAGCGATTGCAGCAGCAACTTGCGGAATGCCGGATCGGGCAATTGCCGGATCGCCTTCAGGGCGGATTGAATCATCGGGTCCCTCCTTTCAAGCCGGCAGGGCCTGCCGGCATCTGGCCTTTCAAGCCGGCAGAGCCCGCCAGCATCTGGCCTTTCAAGCCGGCAGAGCCCGCCAGCGTCTGGTATCAGCGGTTCGGGCCATCAGCGCCTGGCTGCATATATGCAGACTTGCCCGGCCGACCGCAAGGTTCGCCCGCCCCGCTTGCACAGCGACGGGAAGCCCCTATACTGCGCCGCGCACAGCGATATGAAGGAGAACAGCATGGCAAATCCGGGCGGCAATGGCGCAACATTCGATATTCTGGGAATAGGCAATGCCATTGTCGATGTCATCGCCCATGCGGATGACCGGTTTCTCACTGATCGCGGTATCACCAAGGGCGGCATGACGCTGATCGACGCGGACGGCGCGACAAGTCTTTATGGCGATATGGCACCCGGTATCGAGATGTCGGGCGGTTCGGCGGCCAATACGATTGCGGGCGCTGCCTCACTGGGCGCGCGCGCGGCCTATATCGGCAAGGTCCGGAACGATCAGCTCGGCGAGGTGTTCGCCCACGATATCCGCGCGATCGGCGTGCATTACGATACCCCGCTTGCCGAAACGGGGCCGCCCACCGCGCGCTGCCTGATCCTTGTCACCCCCGATGCGCAGCGCAGCATGAATACCTTCCTTGGCGCAAGCCAGGAACTGGGTCCCGACGATGTGGACGCGGCGCTCGTCGCGGCGGCCACGATCACCTATCTTGAAGGTTATTTATGGGATCCCGTGCATGCCAAGGCGGCGTTCCGCAAGGCGATGGATATCGCCCATGGCGCGGGACGGCAGGTGGCGATGACATTGTCGGATTCGTTCTGCGTCGATCGTTACCGGCAGGAATTTCGCGAGCTGGTCGACCATCAGATCGATATTCTGTTTGCCAATGAGGACGAGATCAAATCGCTTTACGAAGTCGATGATTTCGACGATGCCTTGCAAGCTGTACGCGGCAAATGCGATATCGTCGCGCTGACCCGTTCGGAAAAAGGCAGTGTCATCCTGACCGGCGACGAGGTGCATGTGATCGACGCCGCACCGGTTGCAAAGGTTGTCGATACGACAGGGGCGGGCGATCTGTTCGCGGCGGGTTTTCTTTACGGGATCACCAACGGGCTGGGTCCGGCGGAAAGTGCCGGGATCGGCGGCCGCGCGGCGGCGGAGGTGATTTCACATATGGGCGCGCGCCCCGAAATCGATCTTAAAACCCTGCTTTAGCCGCAGCGTTCAGATCCGGCACCCGAAACAAAGCTATCATTCGATCCTGATACGGATGATTGTCAACCCGCGCCGGGCAGCATGCGCCCGACCGGGTGCCCGCCCACCAGATGAACATGGAAATGCGGCACTTCCTGATGTGCATCCGCGCCTGCATTGCTGATCAATCGATAGCCGCCGCCTGACTGCGATTGCGCCACACCAAGCATGCGCCCGACCTGGCCCACCATGCGCCAGAAACCGGCAAGTTCGGCATCCGGGGCATTGGCGGAAAAATCGTCGAAGTCCGTATACGCACCTTTCGGGATGACAAGTGCATGCACCGGCGCCTGTGGCGCGATATCGTGAAACGCCAACGCATGGTCATCTTCAGCAATTTTGTTGCACGGAATTTCCCCACGCAGAATACGGGCGAAAATATTGCTGTCATCATAGGGCATGGTTTTATCCGTTATCAGATTAATCGGCGCGGCTGTTCTTTTCCTCGATCCCCGAAATGCCTTCGCGACGCGCAAGCTCTGTGCAGACATCGGCAAGCGATACATTGCTTGCCTGCAACAGCACCAGCAGATGATAAAGCAAGTCAGCCGCTTCCGCGCATATTGCCTGCGCATCTCCCGTCATTGCGGCAAGTGCTGTTTCAACCGCTTCCTCGCCAAGCTTCTTGGCAGGCAGAAGCGGCGCGCCGGCAAGCAGCTTTGCGGTATAGGAAGAAGCCGGGTCCGCGCCGACGCGCGCGGCAATCGTTTCGCATAATTTAGCAAGAATATCCGTCTGCGGATCAGCCATGACTATTCCTCCGCCTGTTCGGGTTCAGGCAGACGCACGGGCACCCCCGCCGCCGCCATGAAATGCTTCGCCTCGGATATCGAGAATTCGCCGAAATGAAAGATCGAGGCGGCAAGCACCGCGCTTGCCCCGCCCTGCGTAATGCCATCCGCCAGATGCTGCAGGGTGCCGACACCGCCGCTCGCGATAACCGGTACGGTGACCGCATCCGATACCGCGCGGGTCAGCGCCAGATCGAAACCCGCGCGCGTGCCGTCCCGATCCATCGAGGTCAGCAAAATCTCCCCCGCGCCAAGTGCTGTGACCTGCCGCGCATATGCGACCGCATCGATGCCGGTCGGGGTCCGGCCGCCATGGGTCCATATTTCCCATTTTCCGGGTGCGGACTGTTTTGCGTCGATTGCCACGACAATACATTGACAGCCGAATTTTTCCGCGGCCTCGCGCACAAATTCGGGGCGATTGACCGCAGCGGTGTTGATCGCGACCTTGTCCGCGCCGGCATGCAATAGTCGGCGGACATCCTCCACCTTGCGCACACCACCCCCCACGGTCACCGGCATGAAACATTGTTCGGCGGTTTTTGCGACCACATCGTAAATCGTGTCGCGCGCATCGCTTGATGCGGTGATATCGAGGAAACAAAGCTCGTCCGCGCCTTCTGCGTCATAGCGGCGCGCCTGTTCCACCGGATCGCCCGCATCGACCAGATTGACGAAAGAGATGCCCTTGACGACGCGGCCATTATCGACGTCGAGACAGGGGATAATGCGCGTCTTCAGCATGCCAGCACCCGCAGGGCTTCTGCCGGATCGATACGCCCGTCATATAGCGCACGTCCCGAGATCACCCCCTCGATACCCGGACAGTTGGCCGCCTTGAGCGCAACCAGATCGTCGATCGCGGTCACACCGCCGCTCGCGATCACAGGGATCGATATCGCATTCGCCAGCGCAACGGTCGCCGCCACATTCAGCCCCTGCAATGCGCCATCGCGGTCAATATCGGTATAGATGACGGCCGCCACCCCCGCATCCTCGAACTGGCGGGCGAGGGCAAGCACCTCTATCTCGGTTTCCTCGGCCCAGCCTTCGACCGCCACCTTGCCGCCCCGGGCATCGATCCCGACTGCGATGCGGCCGGGGAAACGGCGGCAGGCCGCGCGCACAAGCGCGGGATCACGCACGGCAACGGTGCCCAGGATAACGCGCCGCACCCCACGCCCGAGCCAGTCCTCTATCGTGGCCATATCCCGGATACCACCGCCAAGCTGCACCGGCACGGAAACGGCCGCAAGAATGGCGGACACCGAGTCCCCATTGACCGGCCGGCCTTCAAACGCCCCGTTCAGATCGACAAGATGCAGCCAGGAAAACCCCTGTTCGACGAAGCTTTTTGCCTGCGCTGCCGGGTCGGTGTTGAATATGGTCGAATTATCCATATCGCCGCGCAGCAACCGCACACAGACACCGTCCTTCAAATCAATGGCGGGAAACAGGATCATAAACTCAAACCTTTAACTTGCAGAAACACACGGTACGTCCTGAATGACAGGTGCGAATGCCGGCAAAACCTCACCGGTTCAGCCAAGCTGTTTTGTATAATAACGCCCGCCGATATAACGCCCCTTGAGCCGTGCATAGCGGGGTTTTTCGCCCCAGCATTCAAATCCATGCGCCTCGAACAGGGCGATGGCGGCACTGCGGTCGGCACGGACATGCAGATCGATATTCTTGTATCCGCGTTGCCGGGCCTCCCTGAACAGCCGTTTCAGGATACCGCGCGCCACCCCGTGCCCGCGCGCCCAGGGCGCGATGAAAAAGGTCGTCAGTTCCACCGCGAAAGCCCCCGCCTCATTATTGGGGGAAGGGTGATAAAGCTGTGCGGTGCCGACGATCCGGCCATCGAGCCGGCCGACATAAAGGCTGCGTTCAGGGACGAGCAGCACCCCTTTCCAGTAATTCTCCAGAACGCGCAAGGGCGGCACCTTGATCCACAAGAACCCTTCGCCATCGATAATGGCTTCGGCGGTGATTTCGCACAGATCCGCCAGATCGGTGCCAGCCAATTCGTCAAGCCGGTCGATCTGCACATTTGCCCTGCGCGGTTTTCTGGCCGGAGCCGAAGAATCGGTTTGCGCCATGCCTGCTGTCTCTAGCCTCTCTCTCCCAATGGCCCAAGGCCCAATCGCCCCCAATGGACCGGTTTTGCCCCTCAGGGTCGCCAGTTCAGAAAATTGGCAAGCAGTTTCAGCCCGAGCTTCTGGCTTTTTTCCGGGTGAAACTGCACGCCGACAATATTGTCGCGCCCCACCGCGGCAGTGATCGGAATCCCGTAATCGACGGTGGCCAGCACACAGCCCGGCGCGGCCGGTTCAAAATAATAGGAATGCACGAAATAGGCATGCCCGTCCCCGTCAAGCCGCCGCATCAGCGGATGATTGCCATTGGCCGCATGATTGATCACGTTCCAGCCCATATGCGGGATTTTCAGCGCCGGATCGGTTCGCGGGATTGGAACAACCTCTCCCGCGATCCAGCCAAGACCGGCAAACGCGCCATGCTCCAGCCCGCGTTCGGCCAGAAGCTGCATACCGACGCAAATGCCCAGAAACGGCCGGCCCGCCCCGATCACCACCTCTTCCAGCACCTGCCGCATGCCGGCAATCGCCGACAGCCCGGCAGCGCAATCGCCGAACGCGCCAACCCCGGGCAGCACGATCCGGTCCGCCGCGCGCAACTGCTCGGGATCGCTGGTCACCACAACCGGCAGATCAAGCCCCGATTCGCGGGCCGCGCGCTCGAACGCCTTGGCCACCGAACGCAGATTGCCCGAGCCGTAATTGATGATCGCAACGCTCACCCCCGTCCCTCCGGCATCGAAAATCCCCAGGATGTATGGCCCGAATGCGGTTTGGGCGGACGGCTCACCGCCACGACCGGCATTATGCCCGGTCCGTTAGGGGGCGGCGATTTATCCGGCGTACCGCCGGTGCCCGATATACCGTCTGCTTCGGGTGCGCAGCTTGTGTCAAGAGCGCCGATACCCGTGGCGAAATAGCGCTGCTCGGCCCGTGCCAGATTTTCCGCCGCGATGGTTGCGCGATGCACGAAACCCTTTTCGCGCAGATGCCAGCGGCGCAGTTCGTTTGCTTCACACGCCACAAGCAGCGAGAAACCCAGCACGACAAGTTGCCCATAGACCGGCTCCGCCAGCAGCGCCTGACTGCCCAGCGTCACCAGGAAGGAGGCCAGCAAATAGCCCCCCGTCACAAGCCACATCCGGTGATAGATCATCCAGATGATCGGAAAGAACAGGGCGGGCCAGCAAAAGCCCTCCTTCACGAAGATCACGCCCTTTCCCGGGTCGGTCGGATCGGACGAACCGTCCGCATGATCAAAAACCGTATAAATCCGCATGCCGTATATCATTCCTGCGCCCAGCGTCGCGGCGCGCGCGCCTTACAGGCTGCCGCTCAGGGTACCCTTGGTCGAGGGCGTGCTGTCGCCCGCGCGCGGATCAATCTCCACCGCCTGCCGCAATGCCCGCGCCAGCGCCTTGAAACAGGATTCCACGATATGGTGGTTATTCTCCCCATATAGGGTTTCCACATGCAAGGTCACCCCCGCGGCCTGTGCGAAGGCCTGAAACCATTCCTTGAACAGTTCGGTATCCATATCGCCGAGCTTGGGCTTGCTGAAAGCGACCTTCCAGACCAGATAGGGCCGGTTGGAGATATCGAGCGCCACCCGGGTGCAGGTCTCGTCCATCGGGATTTCGGCGGCCCCGTAACGGCGGATGCCGACCCGGTCGCCAAGCGCCTTGGCCACCGCCTCGCCGATGACGATGCCGGTATCCTCGGTCGTGTGGTGAAAATCGATATGCAGATCGCCTTTTGCGCGCACCGTCAGATCGATCAGCGAATGACGCGACAATTGCTCGAGCATATGATCGAGAAAGCCGATGCCGGTGGCGACATCGTAACGGCCCTGCCCGTCGAGCGCGACCGTCGCCTCGATCTCGGTTTCCTTGGTGGTACGGCGTATATTGGCGCTGCGCATGCCAATCTCCCCGGGAGGCACGGCCCCCGCTCAACTTGTGGAAAAATGCCGCGCCCTTGTATCAGGAAGCGCCGCCAGACGCCAGCCATCGCGCGGGCGGTGCGCTGCGGGCTTGACCGCGGCGGCAAAAGCTCCACATTGTAAGGCGCGTTCCGACGCGAAAATGTCCAACCAGAATCCGGTATTTCATGTCTTCTTCCCACGCCGCCGACCCGACCGGTTGGCACGGCACCACAATTCTTTCCATCCGCAAGGGCGATATGGTGGTGATCGCCGGCGACGGCCAGGTCACGCTCGGCGATACGGTCATCAAGGCGAGTGCGCGCAAGGTGCGGCCGCTCGGCAATGGCTCGGTGATCGCGGGTTTTGCCGGCGCGACAGCCGATGCCTTCACCCTGTTCGAGCGGCTGGAGGCAAAACTTGAGCAATTTCCCGGGCAGCTGACCCGCGCCGCGGTCGAGATGGCGAAAGACTGGCGCACCGATCGCTATCTGCGCCGTCTGGAAGCGATGATGGCGGTCGCTGACGCCCAGGTGAGCCTCGTGCTGACGGGCACCGGCGATGTGCTGGAGCCCGAGCGCGGGGTGATCGGCATCGGCTCGGGCGGCAATTACGCCCAGGCAGCCGCGCTCGCGCTGATCGATATGGACCTTCCGGCGGAAGAGATCGCCCGCCGCGCCATGGCAATCGCCGCTGATATCTGCGTTTACACGAACCAGAATATCACGCTTGAGAAACTGTCGATCGACCCGCCGCTCAAGCGATAGACAACGCACAGCCAAACGGATAAACGAACCAAGTTATGACAGCATCAGCCACAGAAACGGTGTCCGCCTTTTCCCCGCGCGAGATCGTTTCCGAACTCGACCGCTATATCGTCGGCCAGAATGACGCCAAACGCGCGGTTGCCATCGCCCTGCGCAATCGCTGGCGCCGCCAGCAACTGCCCGAGGAGATGCGCGACGAGGTCCTGCCCAAGAATATTCTGATGATCGGGCCGACCGGCGTCGGCAAGACGGAGATCTCGCGCCGGCTGGCAAAGCTCGCCCAGTCGCCCTTCATCAAGGTGGAGGCGACAAAATTCACCGAAGTCGGCTATGTCGGCCGCGATGTGGAACAGATCGTCCGCGATCTGGTGGAAATCGCGATCACCATGACCCGCACGCGCAAACGCCGCGAGGTCGAATCCCGCGCCCATCTTGCCGCCGAGGAACGGGTGCTTGACGCGCTGGTCGGCGAAACCGCAAGCAGCGGCACCCGCGACGCCTTCCGCCGCAAATTGCGCGACGGCGAACTCGACGAGAAAGAGATCGACATCGAAATTGCCGATCAAAGCGGCGGCATGCAGACATTCGAGATCCCCGGCATGCCCGGCGCCAATATGGGCATGATCAATCTGGGCGATATGCTGGGCAAGGCGATGGGCGGGCGCACACGCAAGAAGAAGGTGCGCGTGGTCGACAGCTATGAGCTGCTGATTGCCGAGGAATCGGACAAGCTGCTTGATGAGGATCAGCTCGTCGCCGAAGCGGTGCATATGGTGCAAAATCACGGCATCGTCTTTCTTGACGAGGTCGACAAGATCTGCGCGCGCAGCGACCGGCAGGGCGCCGACGTCTCACGCGAGGGGGTGCAGCGCGATCTGCTGCCACTGATCGAGGGAACGACGGTCAGCACCAAGCATGGGCAGATCCAGACCGATCATATTCTGTTCATCGCCTCGGGCGCCTTCCATGTTGCGAAGCCCTCGGACCTGCTGCCCGAACTGCAGGGGCGGCTGCCGATCCGGGTCGAGCTTCAACCCCTCACGCGGGAGGATTTTCGCTGCATTCTGACCGAACCCGAAAACAGCCTGATCAAGCAATATGTCGCGCTGCTGGGGACCGAACAGGTAACGCTTGATTTCACCGATGACGGGATCAACGCGCTGGCCGATATCGCGGTCGAGATCAACACCAATGTGGAGAATATCGGCGCGCGGCGGTTGCATACGGTGATGGAACGGGTGCTTGACGAGATCAGCTTCGCCGCCACCGACCGGGGCGGCGAGACGATCACCATCGATGCCGATTTCGTCGAACGCCATATCGGCGATCTGGCCCGCAATACCGATCTGTCGAAATTCATTCTCTAGCCAGCCGCGATCGCGCGTCGGACGGGTGCCACGCAACGGCGCAACTCAGTCGCGTGGCCGTTGCCGCCGCAGATAGACATAAAGCGCGCCATCACCGCCATGGCGCGGGCGGGCAGGGTGAAAGGCCACGACGAAACCCGCAAGTTCGGGTTCGCGGAGCCATAGCGGCACCAGCCGGTGCAGCACGCCGCGCCGCCTGTCGGGCATGAAACCTGCCCCGTCGCCGGCATGCGATCCTGCGCCACGTATCTTCTTGCTGCCCTTGCCGGTAATGACGAGCACGCAGCGGCGGCCCGCGCTGAATTGCGCGGTAATGAAATGCCGCAAGGCACGATGCGCCCCTTCCTGGGTCTGGCCATGCAGATCGAGCCGTGCCTCGATCTCGATCTTGCCGCGGCTCAGCCGTGTGGCATTACGCTTGTCGAGCCCGGAAAGGGAGGAACGGCGCGGTTCAGCCGGCCGCCATGCCGGCTCCGGAGGCGCGGGGGCGGCCCCCGGGCGCCCGCCGCCCCCAAAACCGCAA
>OBJS01000069.1_pt1 | contig 54470 bp, 50 predicted proteins | sample 1519851 | NCBI WGS metagenome assembly OBJS01 (sample SAMN03019806, study PRJEB22545) | beach sand metagenome | biome: beach; feature: sea beach; material: beach sand | place: USA: Municipal Pensacola Beach, FL | collected 2010-10-20 | depth 25-47 cm m
CGCACTTGTCTGGGGGACAAGGGGTCGTGGGTTCGAATCCCGCCGCTCCGACCATCTTCTCGCGGATCGCTCAGCCGCCCCGCATCCAGATGAAAAGCGGCCGCGCAGGGAATACCCACAGGATTCCGGCCAGGGGATAGAAAAGCAAACGCGCCCAATGATTGTCAGGTAGCCAGTGAACACCGATAAGCATGCAGCCCAGCGTATAGGCGGTCATCCAGACGATCAGCAGGAAGGTTCCCAGCAATTTACGTGTTCTGACCGGCATTATCTCCCGCTCGCTTTAATATCAGACGGCATTACGTCAGGGGCCGCGCGTCAATCCGGCTCGCCTGATCCCGGCAAGCACATGGCATATTTAACCCCCGAGCGTCCAGCACTGAGGCCCCGCCACCACCAGGGAAACCCGTGATGAGCCGCCGCCCCGATCGAATGTTCGCCCAGGAATTGCAGATAATCCCGCCAAAACGCGATATTGCGCGGTGGTTGTTCTGTTTATGCGGATTTATCGCATTGATCGTCGTGGTTGGCGGGACAACAAGGCTGACCGATTCAGGGCTGTCGATAACCGAGTGGCAGCCTGTGACCGGTGTCATACCTCCGCTGGATCAGCCGTCCTGGGAAGCGGAATTCGCGAAATACAAGCAGATCCCGGAATATACGCGGATCAACAAAGGCATGAGCCTTGCCGAATTCAAGCGTATCTATTGGTGGGAGTGGTTGCACCGGCTGCTGGGGCGGATGGCCGGCGTTTTGTTTCTGGTCCCGTTTTTATATTTCCTGTGGCGCAAACGATTCAGCGCAAGGGATATCCCCCACATGCTGACCATGTTCGCGCTTGGCGGTGCGCAGGGTGCATTGGGCTGGTACATGGTCAAAAGCGGGCTTGTCGACCGGGTCGATGTCAGTCAGTACCGGCTGGCCGCGCATCTGGGAATGGCGTTTTTCCTGTATGGCTATATTTTCTGGATCGCGCTTGGTTACCTGCATGGCAGCAAGGCGAACCGTACGCAGATCACAGTTGCGGGCAGCGGATCACTTATCTGGCTGTCGAAACTGCTTTGCCTGCTGGTTTTCTTGCAGGTTCTGCTGGGCGCGCTTGTCGCGGGACTTGATGCCGGTCTGACCTATAATAGCTGGCCGCTGATGGATGGCCGTTGGATACCCAAGGGGCTGTGGCTCGAAACGCCTGCCTATCTCAATCTGTTCGAAAACATCACCATGGTGCAATTCAATCATCGGGTGATGGCGGCGATTATCGCGCTCGTCGCATTATGGAGCCTGCTGGCAGGTTTCCGGGCGCATGTACCGGGGCGGGTGAAAGCAAGCATCCTGCTGACAGCATGTGTTGTTGCAGGGCAGTTCGCACTGGGCATCTGGACATTGATTGCGGTTGTTCCGTTCAAGCTCGCCATCTTGCACCAGCTTGGCGCCTTGCTTTTGCTGAGCGTCACATTGATCCAGATGCGGGCAGTGCGGCAATGGCGTAGCGGACGTGCGCTTGAGCCAGGTACCGCGCCTGGCTGATGCATGGCTGCGGGGTGTGACGCGCGGCTACGTCAACGCCTCGGTCAGTTTCTGCGCCATATCCGCCCGGCGGAAGGGCTTTTGCAGCAGGATGACCCCTTCATCGAGCTTGCCATGATGAATCACCGCATTTTCGGTATAGCCGGACATGAACATCACCTTGATACCCGGTTGCAGCCGTTCAGCCTGACGCGCGATATCGACACCACTCAATCCGCCCGGCAGGACGACATCGGTCAGCAGCACATCGAACGGACCTGATTGCCCAAGCATAGCCAGGGCTTCCGCTCCGGAAGACGCCAACACAGGGTGGCAGGCAAGGCTCTTGAGCAAAGTCTCCGTCAGATCGCGCACATCGTCATCATCTTCGACAACAAGCAGTTTCGTTCCCGCGACGGCGGCCGATATATCGCCGGTTTCAGGCCGGGGAAGTTGCACCTCATGGGATGCCTTCGGCAGGTATAGCCGGACCGTTGTCCCATGGCCGTCTTCGCTATAAATCGCGACATGTCCTCCTGACTGTTTTGCAAACCCGTAGACCATGCTGAGCCCGAGCCCGGTCCCGCTATTGCCCTTTGTGGTGAAAAACGGATCGAATGCCCGTGCCGCCACATCGGGTGGCATGCCGATCCCTGTATCGCTCACCGCGAGCATGAGATAGGGGCCTGGCGTTACCTCGAACCGTGTGGCCGCATAATGTTCGTCGAGCCAGACTTCGGCCGTTTCGATCGTCAGCTTGCCATTTTGCGGCATGGCGTGCCGGGCATTGACCGCCAGATTGAGCAGGGCGCTTTCGAGCTGCGCGGGATCGGCCATACATTCGGCGCCGCCATCGCTGAATTTCGTGCCAATCTCGATATCCTCACCCAATGTCCGCTGCAGGATGCCGATCATGTCGAGGATGTTTTCCTGAAGCTTTATCGGCTGTGGCTGCAAGGGTTGCCGGCGCGAAAATGCCAGCAATTGCTGCACAAGTTCCGCACCCCGCTCGCTCGCCCGTATGGCGGGTTCAAGCAGCCGTGCAAGATCGGCATCGTCACGACGCTGATCCGCCGCCAGATCCAGATTGCCCAGAATGACCGCCAGAAGATTATTGAAATCATGTGCGATGCCGCCTGTAAGTTGCCCGAACGCTTCCATTTTCTGGGCTTGCTTGAGCTGTTCTTCTGCCTTTGCCCGTTCGGTTATATCCAGATGCATGACGACAATCTGGGTGATATCGCCACGCTCATTCCTGATGGAAAAAGCGCGCGGTGAAATCGTCCGGCTGATGCTGGGTTTTTGCTCGGGAAAGCTCATCTCGTAGGTGATCGTGGGAAAATCGATCAATTCCTGACCGGCAAAAAGCTTGTCGATATCATCCCCGTCAATGGCCCTGATTTGCGGGTCTTTCAGTATGTTATAGTCGCGAATTTCGTCGAACTTGATCCCCCAAAGCTGCTCGAACGCCGGGTTGACTGCCTCGATTTCCCCATCGGGCTTAAAGATCTGGATGCCGACGATCGATTGGTAGAACAAGGCGCTGAATTTGCCTTCACTGTCTTTCAGATCCGCTTCCGCCTGTTTCTCAGTCGAGACATCGATGATCGAACTCAGCATATGGTCCTGATTATCGATGGTAAGCTTTGTACCCGAACTGCGTGCGTGCAGGGTCTGGCCGGTAAGCGTTACATAGGTAACATCCTGATGTGCGTAGGACTCATGTTGTCTGGCAACTGTCAGACGCCCTTCAAATCCTTCTTGATCGGGAAAAAATCGCCCGATATCAGCGCCGAGCATCTGTTCGCGCGATGCGGCGAATAAGCGGCACGCCGCCGCGTTAACATAGACGATATGCGCATCAGCCAGACGCGTTATAACAAATGGAATTGGCGAGGCATCGAGAATCCCCGAAAGTTGCGTAAGCATATCCGCGGCAATGCCGCCCGCCCCGGCGTTAAGCTGTCTTAACTGAATAACGAGCGCAAAAACCCCAACGGAAACAACAAGGTATAGCGCGGCATAAAGTCCGGATAATGGACCGGAAAAAATTGGTGCGTCCCGGTCAATAGAAAGGATCACAAGAGTGGTCGTCGCCAAAGCCGCAGCGATAAGCGCCAACATCCACCAAAAAAACTGACGTCTATTTGTGAACCCGCTATACAGCGATAACGCCAACGCGCCAGCCTGAACGAGAAGAGAAGAAAAGAATGCCGGCAGCATCTATGAGCGATCACATGGTCAATTGCTATCAGTATGGGGTACGCAGTATGTAACTGGTCCTAACGAAAAGCAAAATTTACCTAGGTTTTTGTTGGTTAAGTTTTTGACTAGTTTCATTAATGAATTTTAACTGGAAAAAAGTCGCTGTCATCGGCGGCACCGGCAATACAGGGAAAGTCATCGCAGCGCAGCTGCGCGATGCCGGTTACATGACTATTGTCATTGCCCGTACGGCGGTGAATTCATCACCTGCTGGCATCATATGCCGCACGGCTGATGCAGGGGGTGACAAGGCACAGCTACAGGCCGCGCTTGAGGATGTGGATTGCGTTATCAATGCGGCGCATGCGCGCTATACACGCAATATCATCGCGGCGCTGCCATCGTCAGGAACGCGGCTGATTACGCTTGGTTCAACACGGAAATTCACCCGCTTTCCCGATCAAAAGGCAGCCGATGTCAGCGATGCGGAAGACGCCCATCGGGATGCGCATGGAAACGGGCTGATCATTCATCCCACAATGATCTATGGCGGCCAGGACAATAATATCAGGCGGCTTGCCGGTCTCATCCGCAAACTGCCGGTGCTGCCACTGCCGCTTGGCGGACAGGCATTGATGCAGCCGGTTCACCGCGATGATGTCGCGCGCGCGGCCTGCACCGCCGCCTGCAAGGATGTGGGGGAAGGTCCGATAACCTTGCCGGGCGGACAAGCATTATCCTATCGCGAAATTGTCACTATTTGCGGAGAGGCGGTCGGCCGCCGACCGTGCATAATTGCCGTACCCGCCAGCTTGCTTGGGCTTGCGGCGCCATTGACAGCTATCTTGCCGTTTCTGCCGACAATCGGTCCTGACGAGGTCAGGCGGCTGACCGAAGATAAGGATTTTGACGTCACACCCGCTGCCAGGCGGCTTGGTTTTACACCGATCGGGTTTGCCGAGGGGATCGCCCGCATGCGCGCGGCAGGCGAGCTTGCGGTGTAATCGCCCTATATGCTGTTCAATTCCGAAATATTCATCCTGCTTTTCGTGCCCGCCACACTGCTTGTCTATTACCGGCTGGCTGCGCATAACCGGCCACGGCAATGGTGTCTGATTGCCGCGTCGCTGCTTTTTTATGGCTATTGGGATATCCGGTTTCTGCCATTGCTGTTTGGTTCGGCTGTCGGCAACTGGCTGCTGCTGCGCTGGTTCGCGCGCAGTGGCGGGGGTGCCGGGATGCACCGCTCCTTGCCGCTCATTGCAGTGCTGTTTAATCTGCTGCTTATCGGCATATTCAAATATGCCGATTTCATTGGCGGGACGCTGGCTATTGTCGGACTTTGGTCCGATGAGCCGATTGGTATCATCCTGCCGCTCGGGATCAGCTTTTACACCTTTCAGCAAATTTCCTATGCCGTCGATTTACACCGTGCGGCACGGGACGGGAAAGCCGTGTCTGTGCATGGCTTCCGTGAATATCTGCTGTTTGTCTCCTTTTTTCCGCAACTCGTCGCAGGCCCCATCGTCCGCCATAACGAGATTATTCCGCAATTCCGGCTTGATCCGCGCCGCCCGGGGCTGGAAGAACGACTGGCGCGTGGCGGCATGCTGTTTCTGGTGGGGCTGGGCAAAAAAGTGCTGATTGCCGATGTTGCGGCACGGATTGGCAGTCCGATGTTCAATCGCGTGCTTGAGGGCGGTACGCTGAATCTGGGGGAGGCATGGCTTGCCACCTATGCCTATTTTTTGCAGCTATACTTTGATTTTTCGGGCTATTCCGACATGGCGATCGGGCTTGGTCTGATGTTCGGCTTTCTATTGCCCATCAATTTCAATGCACCCTATCGTGCCACCTCGATCCAGGATTTCTGGCGCCGCTGGCATATGACATTGAGCCGGTTCCTGCGTGACTATCTCTATATCCCGTTTGGCGGCAATCGCGGCGGAATCCTTGTCCAGATGCGTAATTCTTTCCTGACGATGCTGCTTGGCGGGCTGTGGCACGGGGCAGCCTGGAGTTATGTCGTGTGGGGCGGCGCACATGGGCTTGCGGTGGGGATTAACGGGTTGTGGCGGCATCTTGGCCTGCGCATGCCGGCGCTGCTTGGCTGGGTTTGCACAATGGGGTTTGTTGCTGCCTCATGGATCCTGTTCCGGACGGAAGATTTCGCTGCAACCTGGTCGATTTATCAATCCTGGTTCGGATTGCACGGACGTGGCGGCACCACAATCGACAGTCCGCTGATTTTGTCGGCGCTGATTGCCGGCGGCATCGCCGCGTTTGCCGGACCGACCAGCCAGAAATTTATTCTCGATCAACTGCGGCCGTCGCGATGGGTCGGGCTGTTTGCCGCATTGGCGCTTGTCGGCATGATTTTACTGATTGGCGGGGGACTTCAGAGTGAGTTCATCTACTTCCAGTTCTGATCCATCATCCGATCAGGCTGGCGATCATCGTAAGTGGCGGCAGACCGCAGGCTGGTTTTTTGGCGGTGCGGCAGCGCTTGCCTTCGTGGTCATGGCGCTCATCATCATTGTGGATCCTTTCGATACATTGCCGGTCTCACCGCCGCTTGATCGGGTGCCGATTTCATCGAATGCGCGCTTTTCGTTCCCGGCGCTCGCACGGGCCGACCGCTTTGACAGCGCCATTATCGGCACCTCGACAAGCAGATTGCTGCGCCCTGACATGCTGGATGGGCTGCTTGATGGCAAGTTTGTCAATCTGGCGATGAACAGCGCCACGGCTTACGAGCAATACCGGATGCTTGCGCTGTTTGGCCGGCATCACCCGGAGATGCAATTTCTGATCATGGGCGTTGATCTTGTCTGGTGCGGCACGGGCGACAGCTTTGAAAAATACACCCCGCGCCCGTTTCCTGAATGGATGTATGATGACAATCGCTGGAACGATTTTCTGCATCATTTCGATTTTTTCACGCTGGAGCAGACCGGGCGGCAACTCGCCACCATGCTGGGCCTGCGCGCGGTAAAATACGGGCGCGACGGTTACACTGATTTTCTGCCTGACCCGTCGGAATATGATCTTGGCAAGGTCCGTCAGTCACTTGTGAAAATGCGCGAATTGAATATACAGGCACCCAAGGCCGGTGGCGATTTCGCCCCCGACAGGCTGACTTTCCCGACGCATCCCATGCTGGCGGAGCTATTGCGCGGATTGCCCGCCGACACGCAAAAGCTGCTGTTCTTTGCCCCTTATCACCGGGCGCAGCACCCATTGGCCGACAGCATTCCGGGGCGTGAATGGTTTGAATGCAAACAACGGATTGCGCGTCTTGCAGCCGATATCCCCAACATGCGCGTCGCCGATTTCATGATCGCAAGCCCGTTTACGACCCGTGATGAAAATTACTGGGATCCGCTGCATTATTCGGTGGCGGCCGCCGATGAGCTGATGCGCGATCTGGCGGCTGCAATGACGGGTGAGGAGGTAGCGGGGAGCAATTTCGATCTGCTCGCGCCCGGCATGCAACCGCGCCCCTTTCCCGACACCGCCGATTGATCCGTATCGGCTGATGGCCGGGCGCTTTATCTTTATGCGATCAGCCGGCGGAACCGCCACACGGCAATCCCGAACATCACGCTGCCGACCGCGAAGATACCCAGAATATCGTGCCAGATTTCTGCGATGCCGTTGCCCTTGAACAGGACCTGATAACCGAAATCGAGGTAATAGCGCATCGGCGAAATCAGGCTGGCATAGCGCATCCAGGTCGCCATGCTTTCGGGCGGGGTGAAGGCGCCCGATAAAAACATCATCGGAAACAGGAACAGCAGCAGGATCATCATCGCCTGCGCCACATTGCGCGCCACAACCGCAATCGCCAGCCCAAGGCTTGCTGCGGCGAACACATAGACAAGCGACACCAGATAGAACAACAGGATCGATCCCCGGATCGGGACATCAAACACCCCCTGCAGAATCGTGAATAACGATCCCAAAGCAAGCAGCGGGACGATGACAACCGTTGGTATGACCTTGGCGATAAACAATTCCGCGGGGCGCAGCGGACTGACCAGCAACTGTTCAAGAGTGCCATATTCCTTCTCGCGCACCATGGCGGCGGCAGTCAGAAGCGCGGCCACCATGGTGGTGATATTGAACAGCTCCAGCATTGCGGAAAACCAGGCATTGACGAGATTGGCGTTATAGGCGACGCGGATCCGCGCATCGACCCGGGGCAGGGCGGTCGCCGCGCCCGCCTGCATGGCCGATGTGCGGCTCAGCAATTCCAGCCCGAACTCACTTGCGATCGTTGCGATATGCCCGCCCGCGATGGTCGCCGACATCGACAGGGTGCCGTCCGACAGAATCTGAAACTGCGCGGTTTCGCCCGCATTGACGCGGCGTTCGAATTCGGGCGGGATGATGATGGCGAGGCTCGCCTTGCCCTGATCGAGATAGCGCACCACGGCGTCTTCATTGCGCAGATGCGCCACGATCTTGAAATAGGGTTTGTGCAGTCGAGAGATAAGCTCGCGGCTGGTGCGGCTCTGCGCCATGTCATAGACGACCACCGGATAGTCGCGGATCTCCATCGAGATCGCATGACCTGCGGAATAGATTATGCCGGTAAAACCCCAGATCAGGATCAGCAAAATCGGAATATCACGGCGCAGCTCGCCGAATTCCTTAACGATCATTGCGGAAAGACGTGACAGCATCAGCCGATCCTCTTGCGCAGCCCGGCCCAGGCAATCGCGTAAATCACCGCCGTGTAGCCCGCCATTGCCAGCAAATCACTCCAGTAGGACGCAAAGCCCAGACCTTTGAGGAAGCTGCCGCGCACGATTTCCATGAAGTAGGTGGCCGGGATCAGCTGGGCGATGAACTGGCCCACCGCATCCTGGCTTGCGACAGGTGCAAGAAAGCCCGAGAAATTAACCGCCGGGGTCACGGTGACAAGAAATGTCAGCAGCATCGCCGCAAGCTGGCTGCGGGTGAAGATCGAAATCAGAAGCCCGACCCCGATCGTGCAGGCGGAATAGAGCAGGGCACCACCCGTTACGACAAGGAAACTGCCGATAAAGCGCACCTGGAACAGATAAACGCTCATGAAGAAAAGGATCAGGTAATCCAGAAAGGCGACCCCGATATAGGGCAGCGCCTTGCCCGCGATAATTTCCCACCGGCGCACGGGTGCCGCAAACAGGTTGAAGATCGTGCCGATTTCGCGCTCCCGCACGATCAGCAATGCGCCAAGCAAGGCCGGAAACAGCATCAGAATGATGACCATCTCTCCCGGCACGATGAAATTCTTGCTTTCAAGCGACGGATTGTACCAGACCGACAACGCCATCTGCACCGGCACGATCGTTGTATCGCGCAGCCCCCGCGTGGCTAAAAAATCCGTGATAAGCTGTTGATTATAAAGCGCATTAACTGCACTGACATAGCCCACAGCGACGCTGCCGCGCGTCGGAAAGGAACCATCCACCGTCACCCCGAGCGCCACCTGCTCGCCCGCCAACAACTTGCGGCTGAAGTCGGGCGGGATTTCGATAATGGTGCGCGCGGTGCCCCGCCGCAGTAACAATTCCGCGCTGCGCGGCTCGCTTGTCACCCCGACCAGATCGAAATATTCGGAATGAATATAGCCGTCGATATAGCCTCGGCTGATCGGTGTCCGGTCCTGATCGACAAATACGATCGGCAGATGTTTGACATCCATGCTGAGCCCGTAGCCGAGCAGCAACATCAAGGTGATCGGCACCACGAAGGCAAGCCCGAGATAGATCGGATCGCGCAGCAGTTCGCGCACTTCCTTGCGGGCAATGGCGATCGCGCGGCTAAACATCGGATTGCCTGTCGAATGTGAGGAAGCTGACAAAAGTTTCTTCCATGGACAGGGGCTGGCTGGCGATGTCAGCATGCGGTGCGATACCGGCAAGCAGACGGCGTGCTTGCGCCATATCATCTTCCGGCTTTGCCGATTGCCACTGGATGCGTCGCCCATGCAGCATCGCTGTGGGGAATCTTGGCCGCAGTTCCGCGAAGCAGCGGGCAAAATCGTCGCTGCGCACCGTGACGAGCGGGCCTGCGCGCTGTTCAGCCTGTTGCGCGAGCGCCTGCGGCGTATCAAGCGCGATCAGCCGCCCCTGCTGCATGAAGCCAAGCCGGTCGCAATGTTCAGCCTCATCCATGTAATGGGTCGAGACGATAACGGTGACACCTTCACGGCGTGCCAGCAGGTGCACAATGTTCCAGAATCGCCGCCGCGCAATCGGATCGACCCCGGAAGTCGGCTCATCAAGGAACAGGATCGACGGGCTGTGCAGCAGGGCATTGGCCAGCGCCAGCCTTTGCCGGATCCCGAGCGGCAGGGATTTTGTCAGACGGTCGCGATAGGCCGACAGTTCGAGTTCAGACAAAAGCCTGTCGATCCGCGCCGTGCGCTGCGCGGGCGCAAGCCCATAGAGGCCAGCGCAGAGTTTCAGGTTACTGTCGACCGGCAAATCCCGGTAAAGCGAGAAGCGCTGCGACATATAGCCGATCTCGAAGCGGAGCGGGTGGGCCGCGCGTGTCACCTCATACCCGGCCACCTCGGCGCGCCCTTCGCTCGGCGGCAACAAACCGCACAGCATTTTGATCAATGTCGTCTTGCCGGCACCGTTCGGGCCGAGCAATCCCACAATCTCACCGCGCCTGACAGACAGGCTTACCGCATCGACAGCAGTGAAGTCGCCAAACCGGCAAGTCAGCCCTTCGGTCACCACCGCATGTTCGCCATCGCTTCCCGCGCGGGCGGATTTGCTCAGGCTCAGTCCATTCTCATCCGCGTCGGTATCGGTCAGGCCGGTCCGCGGCACAGTCCCGTCCGGCCCGCTGCCAACGCCATTTTCCGGCTGGCGCAGGGCATGCACGAACACTTCCTCAAGCCCCGCCGGATTCCGCCTTTGGGTGAAGTCGGTGATATCGGCTGCGTGCAATGCAGCGTCAAGATCAAATGCCGGGTCGGTCACCATCAAGCGGACTTCACTGCCAAACAGCGCGGCATTCTCGACCTCGGGCCATCGGCGCACGAGGTTGAGCAGCCGCTCGGGTTCCGCGCAGCGCAGCGCGATATTGACAGCCCCCATTTCCGCGATCAGCTGCTCGGGTTCGCCGCTTGCGATTTCACGCCCCGCATGCATCAGTGCAACCTCATGGCATCGCTCTGCCTCATCCATATAGGAGGTGGTCAGCAATACGGTGACGGCGCGCTCGGCCACCAGATCATGGATAATTGTCCAGAAGTCGCGCCGCGAGATTGGATCGACACCGGTTGTCGGCTCATCAAGCAGCAGAATATCAGGCAGATGGACAAGCGTGCAGATCAGCGCCAGCTTCTGCCGCATGCCGCCCGATAATTTGCCCGCCGGCCGATCCAGAAAAGGCGATAGCCGGGTCATGTCGAGCAGGCGGTCGCGGTTTTCGTAGAACTGGCTGGCCGGCACCTGCCGCAACTGGCGGAAGAATTCGATATTCTCGGCAACCGACAGGCTGTCATACAGGTTGAGCCCAAGCCCTTGCGGCATATAGCCGATAAGCCGCTTCACCCGTTCAGGCGCGCGCAAGCAATTGATGCCGGCCACCTGGGCTGCGCCGCGATTTGCGCTCAATACACCCGCAAGTATTTGAATAACGCTTGTCTTGCCCGCGCCATCGGGACCGAGCAGCCCGAAAATCTCTCCCTTTTCGACGCGGAATGACAGGCCATCGACCGCCTTCACCCGCTTTCGGCCATAGCTTTTGTGCAAATCATCGACCGCTATGACAGGCAGCGCCTTGTCTGTCCCTTTGGCCGGGTCAAGGCTTTGTTCCGACACCTCCGTCATGGACAAGTTAGCAACCCTTCCAACAATGCAGGATCATATCCTGCGGGTCTTGCGCAGCCGTGGGTGGCAAGTAAGCTCAATCTGGACTGTTTTGCGCGTCAGCGGACGCCAGATCAATAATCCCGTCGGCCGGCATGCCGGGCTTTAAAATACCACCCGGATTCTCGGTCAGTGACAGTTCAACGGCGAATACAAGCTTCACCCGCTCTTCCCGCGTCTCGACATTTTTTGGCGTAAATTCAGCCTGTTGCGCAATCTTGCTCACTTTTGCGCTAAAAAACCGATCAGGATGAGAATCCACCTGAATCCGGGCTGGCTGGCCTAAGGTGATTTTGCCAATATCGGGTTCGGGGATATAGACTTTCACATACAGCTTATCGAGATCGACAAGCGTGAAAAGCGGCGTGCCCGCATTCACCCGTTCGCCGATTTCGATCATTCTGGCCAATACTGTACCGCTGAGCGGGCTCTCGATACTGAAGGCGTCGACATAGGATTTCTGTTCGGTCAATGCGGCTTCGGCGCGTCCGATCTCGCGGGTCAATGATTCAAGTTCCGCGCGTTTGGCGGCAATGAAATCAATTTGCAATTGCGCAAGCTGGAGCGTCTTCTGCGCGCGGTTATGAACGGCCTCGGCCTCCTTCAACCCCTCGAAGCTCATCGTTTCACGCAACCGTACTTCCTCCATCCGCTGCTGCGAGATAACATTGCTTTGCGCCAGCTTCTGATAGCGTTCGAAATCGCGCTTGGCCTGTGCGTAATCCGCCTCCGCCCGCGTGACACGGGAGGTTGCCTCGCTCAGCGCGACCTTCGCCTGTGCGATCTGCAGATCGGTCTGCCGCTCAAGCGCCTGAAGCTCGATCGTCAGCCCCTCCTGCTTCTTGCGCAAGGCGGCAAGCTGCTCGCGCGCGGCTGCGACCCGGGCGCGCTGTGTGGGGTCCTCAAGACGGGCAAGCGGCTGCGCACGCTCGACAAACATCCCCTCATCGACAAAGATCTCGTCGATTTCGGCAGGTGATTTGGCACTTAGCGTTGTCAGCCGCCCCTCAATGCGGCCGCTGGCGATTAGCTGCGTCTCATCGCCGTTGCCCGTAATGATCAGAACAAATATGGCCAGTGCGGCAACGCCAAGGACAACGCCCCCCGCAATCCAGATAACGCGTTTATTCAACGATCACCTCTCTATGGGAAGATAGTGTGGAAGCGGGGCGACGATATGCATGACTAGCTGCCCGACAAGGCCTGCGCGAGATCGGCGATGATGTCCTTGGGGTCCTCGATACCGATTGAAAGCCGCACGACCTCGGGCCCCGCGCCGGCCGCAATCGCCTCTTTCTCTTCGAGTTGACGATGGGTCGTCGACGCCGGATGAATGATCAGGCTCCGGGTATCGCCGACATTTGCAAGATGGCTCAAAAGCTTGACCCGACCGACAAGTTTGGTTCCCGCAGCATAGCCGCCTTTGACGCCGAATGTGAAAACAGCGCCGGCACCTTGCGGCAGGTATTTTTCCGCAAGCGCGCGATAGGGGCTGTCGGGTAGTCCGGCATAGGACACCCATTCTACGTCCTCATGCGCGGAAAGGAAGCGCGCCACCTGCAGCGCATTGTCGCAGTGCCGGCGCATCCGCAACGGCAATGTCTCGATACCGGTCAGCAGAAGAAATGCATTCATCGGCGCAAGGGCAGGGCCAAGATCCCGCAGCCCCAACGTGCGGCAGGCAATCGCGAATGCGATATCGCCGAACGTCTCATGCAGCTTCATACCGTGATAGCTGTCATTGGGTTCGGACAGGGTGGGGAATTTGCCGTTCGACCAGTCGAAGCGGCCGCCATCGACGATCAGCCCGCCCACCGAATTGCCGTGCCCGCCCAGAAATTTCGTCGCGCTGTGGACCACGATATGCGCGCCATGATCGAATGGGCGGCACAGATAGGGGGTCGCAAGGGTATTATCGACGATCAGGGGAATGCCGGCCTCGTCGGCGATCTTCGCGATCGCGGCAATATCGCAAACAACGCCGCCCGGATTTGCCAGGCTTTCAATAAAGATCGCCTTGGTTTTCGGTGTGATTGCGGCGCGGAAACTTTCGGGTTCGGCCGCATCGGCCCAATTGACATGCCAGCCCATCTTGGCAAAGGCATGGGCAAACTGGTTCATCGAGCCGCCATACAGCTTGTTGGCGGCGACGAATTCATCGCCCGCCGACAGCAATGTGTGGAAAACAATCAACTGCGCAGCATGGCCCGATGCCACGGCAAGCGCCGCGGTGCCACCCTCAAGCGCGGCAATCCGGTCTTCAAGAACCGCATTGGTCGGATTGCCGATCCGCGAATAAATATTCCCGAATTGTTCCAGATTGAACAAAGCGGCGGCATGATCGACATCCTGGAATACATAGGAGGTCGTCTGATAGATCGGCGTCGCCCGCGCACCGGTCGTGGGATCGGGCGCCGCGCCCGCATGTATCGACAATGTATCGAATCCGTAGTCAGAGTCAGTCATGGGCGTAATCCTTGAGCATCTTGAGCATCTATTGTCTTTTCGGTTGATTGTGCCTTCGGACGGGCATTGATTGCGGGGATGATCCTATCGCAATCGCCCGGCAGTTTAACAGGATTGTTAGTTTGCCTTGCGGTGCAGCAGATGCGCGACCCGCGGCAGATCGATTTTGGGGCAGCGGTCCATCACGACTTTCAGCCCGGCCGCTTCCGCCTGCCTTGCGGCCTGAACATTGATGACGCCCAGTTGCATCCAGACGAATTTGGCGCCGATCGCGATACTTTCTTCAACGATCGGCCCGACCGCATCCGATTGCCGGAAGATATCCACCATATCGATCTGCGCCGGTATATCGCTGAGCGTGGCGTAAACAGGCCTGTCGAGGATCTTCTGGCCCGCGACGCCCGGATTGACCGGATAGACCTCATACCCCCGGTCCAGCAGAAAGCGCATCACCCCGAAACTGGGGCGGTTTGCCTTGGGGCTCGCCCCGACAACCGCAATATGGCGGGTTGCCGCGAAGATGTCGGCAAGAAACGCATCTGAATAGTCGGTCATATTCATACTCCAACCGTTGCAGTGCAAAGCGTAAACAGGAGCATAGGGCAATCCGGGCGGCGATCATATCAGCGTTTTTGGATACAAACTGGACGAGAACAGGCATGCGGCCTGCGCCCGGCAATCGAGGTATTATAGTACCGTATTTGTAACTGATTGTTTTTGCGCTGTTATTTCAGAATAATTCGGTTGACATCGGCTTTTTTTTGACCATACTCCGCCGCCATTCCCCATGGGATCGAGGGTCTTGGAGAAACGTAATGACAACCTATTCCGCCAAAGCTTCCGATATCGAGAAGAAATGGCTGCTCATCGACGCGGAAGATGTTGTGCTGGGCCGGCTGGCGGCGTTCATCGCCACGCGGCTTCGGGGCAAACATAAGCCGATGTATACACCGCATCTTGACTGCGGTGACAATGTGATCGTGATCAATGCGGACAAGGTCAAGCTGACCGGGCGCAAGCGTGACGATAAAACCTATTTCTGGCATACCGGCTATCCCGGTGGCATCAAGGAGCGCAAGGCGCATCAGATCCTTGATGGCGCGCACCCGGAGCGGGTGCTGACCAAGGCGGTGCAGCGGATGCTGCCGCGCGGCCCGCTCGGTCGGCAGCAGCTCAGCAATTTACGGGTTTATGCAGGGGCCGAGCATCCGCACGCGGCGCAATCGCCCGAACAAGTCGATTTCCGCGCATTGAACGCCAAGAACGCAAGGGGTCAGTAAATCATGGCGGAAGAAAAGAAAGGTCTTGAAGACCTGAAAGAGGCATTGGCCGAAAAGCAGGAAGAAAACGCTGCCGACATTGCAGTTGAAACCCCTGACGAAAGCCAGACCATCACTGCCGAGCCGCAAATCGACGCGCAGGGGCGTGCTTACGCCACCGGTAAACGAAAAAATGCTGTCGCGCGGGTCTGGATCAAGCCGGGTAATGGCCGGGTAACGGTGAATGGCCGCGATATCGATATCTATTTCGCGCGGCCCGTGCTGCGGATGATCCTGCGCCAGCCTTTCGAGGTCACCCAGCGCACCGATCAGTTCGATGTGGATTGCACCGTGACGGGCGGCGGTCTGTCGGGGCAGGCCGGTGCCGTGCGGCACGGCATCTCCAAAGCGCTGACCAATTACGAGCCGGGGCTGCGCCCGAGCTTGCGCCAGGGTGGCTTCCTGACCCGCGATTCGCGTGTTGTGGAACGGAAGAAATACGGCCGCGCCAAAGCCCGCCGCAGCTTCCAGTTCTCGAAACGCTGATCTGGAAACAACATACGCTTCAGCAAAAGGGCTGCCGGTTTCGGCGGCCCTTTTTGTTGTGAAAGCAGTGTTGCTCCTTGACCTGAAGCAGGCCGGATTTAAACTCGGTGACGTAGGGAGTTATATTCTGGGTAGCAGGCATAATTCTCTACCGCTTTGAGCTGACTTGAATAATTTGGGGGTGTTTTCATGGAAGAAGTCGAAATCGACTGGAAGATGGTGGTATCAATCTGGTGGTCAATGTTTTGGCGGCTGAATTGTGTTTTGTTTTTCTTCGGTTTTCTCTTGTCTCTTTTGTTGACTGTGGTGTTTGCGCGTTTTGGGTATGATGCCAGCAATGTCGGGAGTGCCAATTCCATCGCGCTCATATTAATTACTATACCTGCCGGCATCTGGGCTATTCGGAAGGCATTAGAGAAAACCCATGGCGGATGCCGTGTTGTGCTGGTGAAACAGGTGCCGGAGGAACAACCAGCGCAGCCCTGACGGGTTTGCTTGCAAGGCCAAAAAACAATTGCGGCATAGCGCAATATTTTTCAGCAGCGAATTTTTCTGTATAGAAAAGGGGGCGTCCGGGTGGGCGCCCTTTTGTTATGTGAGGATCGAGAGCATGGTTGAGCAGGTCAATATCGCGATTTTGGGTGCAAGTGGCTATACGGGCGCTGAACTTGTGCGCCTGCTGACACATCATCCCAAGGCGCGTATCGGCGCGATCACCGCCGACCGTAAGGCGGGGGAAAGCTATGGCGCGGTCTATCCGCATCTGGCCGGGCTTGATCTGCCGCCGCTGACCACGATCGATGCGCTCAATTGGGATGATTTCGATGTGATTTTCTGCGGCCTGCCGCATGGCACGACGCAGGAAGTGATTGCGGCGATCCCCACCCATAAGAAAGTGATCGATCTGTCGGCGGACTTCCGGCTTGCCGATCTGGATGCCTATGCGCAGTGGTATGGCCATCCCCATCGCGCGCCCGCTTTGCAGGATGCGGCGGTTTACGGCCTGACCGAGCTTTATCGCGATCAGATCGCGCAGGCACGGCTTGTTGCCTGTCCGGGTTGCTATCCCACAAGCGCGCTGCTGCCGCTTGTGCCGCTATTTGCGCAAAAGCTCATCCAGCCCGGCGATGTGGTGATCGATTCCAAATCAGGGGTGACCGGCGCGGGGCGCGGGCTCAAGGAAGGCAGCCTGTTTGCCGAGGTGAGCGAGGCAATCCATGCCTATGGCGTCGCCAGCCATCGCCATTCCGCGGAGCTTGATCAGGAATTGAGCCTGGCCGCCGGAAGCGCGGTGATGCCCGCCTTCACGCCGCATCTGATCCCGATGAACCGCGGTATCCTGTCGACGATCTATGTCACCCTTGCCGACGGGGTATCGGCCATGGATGCGCATGCCGCCTTGCAGGAACGCTATGCCGGGGAATATTTCGTGCGCGTGCTGCCATTTGGCGCGGTGCCCGCAACCCGGCATGTGCGCGGATCGAACCATGTGCTGATCGGCGCGGTTGAAGACCGGCGGCCGGGACGGCTGATCCTTGTGTCGGTGATCGACAATCTGGTGAAAGGCGCGTCAGGACAGGCGGTGCAGAACATGAACCTGATGTTTGGCTGGCCCGAGCAGACAGGGCTTGCCCAGGAAGCCCTGTTCCCCTGATCAGGGTGCGCCCGTAATTTATAGCCTTAGCTGCCCTTCACCTTGACATAACGGCCCGGCGCATCCTCGATCACCGGCAGCTTGCCGTCGCCGGGCTGCCGCGCGGGTATTTTCTTGCCGGATTTGCGCGATTGCCATTTGTGCCAGTCATCCCACCAGGAGCCGGGATGCTGCGTCGCGTCATTGAACCATTGCTCGACATCGTCGGGCAGCGCGTCATTCGTCCAGTGGCAATATTTGTTGGCCGAGGGGGGATTGATCACCCCGGCAATATGCCCTGACCCCGCGATAATGAACCGGTTCTTGCCGCCGAAAAGCTTCGTCGCCTTATAGACCGAGCGGTAGGGCGCGATATGGTCATCCTGCGAGGATTGCAGATAGATCGGGATCTTCACCTTCCCCAGATCGAGCGTTTCGCCGCCCAGTTTCATCTTTCCCTTGGCGAGATTGTTCTTGAGATAACATTCACGCAGATAGAACAGATGCATCTGCTTGGGCATATTGGTCTGATCGCTGTTCCAATAGAGCAGGTCGAAAGGGGCAGGATCCTTGCCAAGCAGATAATTATTGATCACGAAGGACCAGATCAGATCGTTCGAGCGCAAGGTGTTGAACATATGCGCCATTTCATTGGCGGCGAGATATCCGCCGGCGCTGTCCATCTTGCGTTCAAGATCCTGAAGCTGCGGTTCGTCGATAAAGACATCAAGCTCGCCCGCCTCGCTGAAATCCATCTGTGCCGCAAAGAAGGTGGCGCTGCGGATGCGGTCATCGCCATGCGCCGCCATATGGGCAAGCGACGAACCGAGCAGGGTGCCCCCGATGCAATAGCCGATGGCATTCACCTCGCGCATGCCGGTTGCCTGCTCGATCGCATCGAGCGCCGCATAAACCCCTTCGGTCATGTAGGATTCAAAGGTTTTCTGGGCCAGCTTTTCATTTGGGTTCACCCAGGAGACGACAAATACGGTATAGCCTTTGGAGACCGCCCAGCGGATAAAAGACTTCTCCTGCGTCAGATCGAGAATGTAGAATTTGTTGATCCAGGGCGGGAAAATCACCAGCGGCCGCTCATAGACAGTATCGGTCGTGGGCGTATATTGAATGAGCTGCATCAGCGCATTCTCATACACGACCTTTCCCGGCGTAATGGCAATATTCTTGCCGATCTCGAACGCGTCCATATCCGTCATGCGGATCGCCAGCTTGCCGCGCCCGCGTTCCAGATCGCTCAGCAGATTTTCCAGCCCGCGCACCAGATTTTCGCCATTCTGCTCCAAGGTGCTGCGCAGAATTTCGGGGTTTGTGAGAACGAAATTGGAAGGTGAGATCGCGTCGACGAACTGGCGGGTATGAAATTCGACAAGCCGGGCCTGATGCGGGTCCAGCCCCTCGACATCGCGGACCGTATCCAGAAGCCAGTTGGCGGTCAGCAGATAGGATTGCTTGATATAGTCAAAGACGACATTGCTGGTCCATTCCTCACCGCGAAAGCGCTTGTCGGTTCGCGCCGGTTCGATGACAGGTGTCGCGTCTTCACCAAGCAGCCGCTTCGTCATGCTTTGCCACAGATCGAAATAGGAGGAGAGCAAGGCATGCTGCGCTTGCATCATCCGCCTCTGGTTACCTGCCAAATTCGTCAATAAAGCTATAAAGGCATCCGCAACCGAGCGGGCACGCCCCGTCTCCGCCAGTTCCGGATGCATTCCGGCCTGGCCGCCATTCATCTGACTACGTGCGAATTCGCTGATTAATTTTTGGCTTCGCTCTGCGACTTTGACCATATTTCGGGCAAATTCCGCAGTAGCATTACCGGGATTATCTGGTGCTTGTTGATCCATTTGATTACCAGTCATAAGGTGCGTTCGTTAGTAACATTCTGTTGGTGATGCAATACTGCAAGGTTATGCAAACTCCATGCTAACAATATAGGTCAGTAGCCCAACATTGTTACAAGACTGCATTTTCGAATTGTCCGGAAAGGGATCCGCGGTTGGAAAAAGGGGTGAACGGGCCCTCAAAAGCCCTTGCTAACATTATGAATAAAAACGGAAAAAGCAGTATTCCCATGCAAGTTTCCCATCGTTCGAATGAGGCAAAATGGCGCACTGAATTTGCGTGGCGGGATATCGGCCTCGGCGTGGCCGCATGCTGTTTGCTGTTGCTCGCCGCTTGCTCGAACCCCACCGGATGGGTGCAGAATATTGGCGGAAGCGACGAATCGGACAGCCCGCTGCCACCGCCACTGATCGCCGATGAAAATGGTGTTGTGCCAGATCCAAGCGAGCGTAAGAAGGCTGCACAGGTACCGACCGGCCTGCGCGCGGCAACCCCGCCTGCGGAACAGGATCAGGAAGATGGCGATCCGGGCGGCCCGCAATATACCGACGATAATTTGCGTGGCGGACAGGTTGCGGCGGCGGCGCCGCCGCGTGTTGTGGCTCCCGCGCCCGCAACAAATCGTGAAGCAAACAAAGTGCCTGCTGTGCCGCAGCCGTCAGTTCGACAGGAACCGATTGCGCCGCCTGCAGCCAAAACGCAGGCTGCTGCGCCACCACCAGCGGCGCCACCAACAGCGCTGCCATCTGCGCCAACCGCAACGGCACCGCCCGCGCGCGCCATTCAACCGCCGCCGCCACCAATTGCGACAGCAAAGCAACCGGTTGCGCCTGCGCCCGCCATTCCGCCTGTACAGAACGCGCGACCCGCACCCGTTGACCAGAATGTTATTGCCAGAAATACCCCGCAACCGGCACCGGTGCCGCCGGCACAAATAACCCCGCCGCCACCGGTACAACGCTTGCCAGGCTATCCGCCCGCGCCGGATTACGGTGCAACAACGCCTCCGCAAGGGGCAGCGACCCCGGCGCAAGCCATGCCTTTACCCCCTTCGGCACCGATTGCGCGGTCCGGGCTCGCGCCGCAACCGCCACGGCCGATGCAGATGCCGCCGCCGGTCACCGCCATGCAGGTACCGCCGCTTGGCACACCGGAGGCACAGACCTTGCCGCCTGCATTGGCACCCGCGCCACCATATGCCGCGCAACAACAGGTTGCACCGCCACAGCAAACGACCATGACCGCTCCGAACCAATGGCAGCAACCCGCCGCCGCGCCGCAAGCCGCGCAGCAGGAATGGCAAATGGCGGAACAGCGACCATTATCGCAATTTATCGGTGTTCCGTCCGGGTTGATCGAAACGATTTACTTCAAGTCCGGCTCCGCCAATCTTGACAATCGGGACCGGGAGAAAATCCGTGCCGCCGCCGCCAAGTATAATCAGCGGGGCAGGGGCATTATTCGTGTTCTCGGACACGCATCGAGCCGGACGCAGAACATGCCCGAAGTTCAGCAAATGATGACGAACTGGCGGATATCGCAGAAACGCGCCGCCGCGGTTGCTGATGAACTCATCCGGGCCGGCGTCGCCCCTGACTCAATTGTGGTCGAAGCGGTCAGCGATAGCGAACCGATTTACGTGGAATCACTTCCGGCGGGGGAAGCGGGTAACCGGCGGGCTGAAATCTATCTGGAATGAGGGGGCGCGACACCAACCGTCCGTTTTTCGCGCGATGAGCCAATGCAGGCAGCGCGTCCGGGCAATTAAATTGGCAAATTTCGGGTCGCGCCGCAGGTGGATTTAGGCCTATATAGGCCGAGTGTCGCCTTTTCACCTGAGTCATCTCCGTGCAAAGCGGGCGGAATGGGAAATCCGGTTCGCCCGCGTTTCACGATGTGCTTTGTTGCAGCAGAAATGTGCTCGGATGTGGCGAAAGCCGCGAAACTGTTTAAACTAGTTTGTCAGTAACTTTGATCTGACGACGACCGACGTAAGACGAAACAAGATGGATTTCGAATTTCACCGTATAAAACGCCTGCCACCCTATGTCTTTGAAGAGGTAAATCGGCTGAAGGCGCAGGCGCGGGCAAACGGACGGGATATCATCGATTTCGGTATGGGTAATCCTGACATGCCCACACCCCCCCATATCGTCGACAAGCTGATCGAGACTGTCAGAAAGCCCCGCACCCATCGTTATTCGGCCTCCCGGGGCATACCGGGCTTGCGGCGCGCGCAGGCCGCCTATTACGAGCGCAGATTCAATGTCAGCCTCAATCCGGAAACCGAAGTGATTGCCACTTTGGGCTCGAAAGAAGGGCTGGCCAATCTGGCCATGGCGATCACGACGCCGGGCGATGGCATTCTGGTGCCCAACCCGTCCTATCCAATTCATCCGTATGGCTTCATCATTGCAGGTGCGGTGGTTCGGCATGTGCAGGTTGGCGAAACGGCCGAGGAATTTATCGCCGGGCTTGAACGCGCTGTACGGCACAGCGTGCCGCCGCCAACGGCAATGGTTATCAATTTTCCCTCGAATCCGACCGCGAAAGTCGTCGATCTGGCATTTTACGAACAGATCGTCGATTTCGCCCGCAAACATGACATCATCGTTTTATCGGATCTGGCCTATGCGGAAATCTATTTCGACGATAATCCGCCGCCTTCCATTTTGCAGGTGCCGCATGCGAAAGAAGTCGCTGTTGAATTCACCTCGCTCAGCAAGACTTATGCGATGCCAGGCTGGCGGATCGGGTTTGCGGCTGGTAATGCCAAGCTGATCGGCGCGTTGACGCGAATCAAATCCTATCTCGATTATGGTGCGTTTACGCCTATTCAAGTGGCCGCCACGGCTGCATTGAACGGTCCTCAGGATTGTGTCGATGAAATCCGCACAATTTACAAGACGCGCCGCGATACCCTTGTCGACAGCATGTCCCGCGCCGGTTGGGAGATTCCGTCGCCGCCGGCGACCATGTTCGCCTGGGCACCGATCCCCGAGCCGTTTCGCGCACTCGGCTCGTTACAGTTTTCCAAATTGCTGTTGCAACATGCCGATGTCGCGGTCGCGCCGGGATTGGGGTTTGGCGAATATGGCGATGGCCATGTCCGGATCGGGCTGGTCGAGAATGAGCAGCGCATCCGCCAGGCGGCCCGTAATGTCCGCCGCTTCCTGTCCAATGCCGAGGCGATTCTCGCCGAATGCGACGCGGGCATCGATTCACCGATATTACAGCAAAGAGTGGGTTCCTCTTGAGCGACGCATTACGTATTGGAATCGCCGGGTTGGGCACTGTTGGCAGTGGCGTTATCCGGCTTTTGAGCGAACAGGAAAAGCTGCTGGCCCAACGGTGCGGGCGCGAACTGGTGGTTACGGCAGTGTCCGCGCGCGATCGCGACAAGCCGCGTGATTTCGACATGCCGGACACCGCGGCATGGTATGATGATCCTTGCGCGCTTGCACAGGCTGATGATGTTGATGTTGTGGTGGAACTGGTCGGCGGCGCCGAAGGTCCTGCACGCGAGATCGTCGAAACCGCACTGCGGTGCGGCAAGCAGGTCGTGACCGCTAACAAGGCACTACTGGCTATTCACGGCAGCAGTCTGGCGGCGCTTGCCGAGAAAGTGGATCGCGCCTTGTGTTATGAGGCGGCGGTCTGTGGCGGCATCCCGGTCATCAAGGCAATACGCGAAGGGTTGGCGGCCAACCGGTTTGAGCGGATTTACGGCATTCTGAACGGCACCTGTAATTACATCCTCACGCAGATGGAGGAACATGGCGCCGAATTTGCGGCTGTGCTCGCTGAAGCGCAGCAGCTTGGCTATGCCGAATCCGATCCAAGCTTTGATATTGGCGGCATTGATGCGGCCCACAAGCTGAGCATACTCACAAGCCTTGCCTATGGCTGTCAGGTGCGGTTCGACGCGGTGTTCATCGAGGGTATCGAGGATCTGACGGCCAGCGACATCCGGTTCGCCCGCGAATTGGGTTACCGCATCAAATTGCTGGGATTGGCGCGCCGGACCGAAGCGGGCATTGAACAGCGGGTGCATCCCTGCCTTGTGCCGCTGCAAACACCAATTGCGGAGGTAAGCGGGGTCACGAATGCCGTTGTGGCAGTCGGAAATTACGCCGGCCAAACCATGTTCGTCGGACCCGGCGCAGGGGCGGAGCCCACGGCGTCTTCCGTGATTGCAGACATTGTCGATATTGCGCGCGGGCTTGCCATGCCGCCATTCGCAACCCCGTCCAGTACGCTAGAAGATGCGCCAATCAGCCCGATGGACAGGTGGCAGGGCGCCTATTATGTGCGGCTGACACTGCTTGACCAGCCCGGCTCGATGGCTGGTATCACCGCTGTGATGGCAAAGCATTCCGTTTCCATCGATAGTATCATACAAAGAGGCCGCTCGCCCGGTGCCGCGGTTCCCGTCGTCATGCTGACGCACAAGACCGAAGAAGCACGCATGGCCCGGGTGCTGCATGAAATTGCAGCGCTTGAACCCGTAACGGAATCGCCGCGGGTTATTCGAATCGAACGTTTTTAACAAATCCGGTTTTGGCGCAGTCATCGCCTGGTCGCGCCGCAGCCACAACAGGGGAAGAAGATTATGTCAGGGCAGGAACCAGTGCTCAGCCGGGTATTCAGCATGGAAATCGCGCGCGTTACCGAAGCCGCTGCGGTCGCAGCATCGCGGCTGACCGGGCGCGGCGACGAAAAAGCTGCCGACCAGGCCGCCGTCGATGCCATGCGGACAGCGCTGAACAAGCTCGACATTCAGGGCACCATCGTCATCGGTGAAGGCGAACGCGACGAGGCGCCGATGCTGTATATCGGCGAAAAGGTCGGGACGGGGAAGGGGCCTGCGCTCGATATCGCGCTTGACCCGCTGGAAGGCACAACCATTACCGCGAAATCGATGCCCAATGCGCTGGCGGTCATTGCCTTTGCGGAGAAGGGCAACCTGCTCAACGCACCCGACGTCTATATGGAAAAAATCGCGATCGGTGGCGGATTTGAACCCGGGCTCGTCGATCTTGATCGCGAACCTGAGGAAAATATTCGTCTGCTTGCGGCCGCCAAGGGCGTTGCGGTGGAAGACATTACCGCCTGCGTGCTCGACAGGCCGCGCCATGCCGACATTATCGCGAGCATCCGCAAGGCCGGCGCGCGGATTCAGCTTATTCCCGATGGCGATGTCGCCGGCGTGATCGCGACCACCGAAAAGGGCACAGGCATCGATATCTATATCGGCACAGGCGGTGCGCCGGAAGGGGTGCTGGCGGCTGCCGCGCTGCGCTCGATCGGCGGGCAGATGCAGGGCCGGCTTGTATTCGCCAATGACGAGCAGCGCCAGCGCGCCCGCGAAATGGGGGTCGCCAATCCGGATCATAAATATACGCTGGAAGAAATGGCTTCGGGCGATGTGATTTTTGCCGCGACCGGCGTCACGGACGGATCGATGCTGGACGGCATCCATCGCGCGGCGGACGGGTCGGTCACGACCCACACCGTCGTCATGCGCTCGCGGACCGGCACGGTGCGCTGGGTGAAAGCGCGTCATGTCAGCGAGAGTAAATTCGGCACCTGATCCGTCTGGCGACATCCGGGCGATCATGTCGCCAGTGACGCGGTGTCGCGCAACAGTTTGCACCATAATGCAACAGTTGACGCACCACTGTTGCGCGGCGAATGCAACATGGTGCGTCGACCTGACCGAGGGCTGAGATCGAAGCGATGCGCGCAACCGATGACACGGCCGTTCTGGGCGTTGCGCAGTCGGCGCTGGCACAGCGTTGGGAAGCACGGGGCAGCGATCTGCGCCGGGCGATTGCCATTGCGCAGCGATGCGGTCTGCCCGACATTGTCGGGCAGGTGCTCAGCAATCGCGGCATCACGCCTGAAAATGCGGATGCCTATCTCAATCCGACAATTCAGGCCGATTTGCCCGACCCTTCCCTGTTTGCCGATATGGACCGCGCCGCAGCACGGCTTGCCGATGCGATCAGCGCAAATGAGACGGTCGCACTATTCGGAGATTATGATGTTGATGGCGCAACTTCCGCTGCATTGTTAAACCGGTTTATGCGCGCGCTTGGCCATGCGCCGATACTCTATATTCCGGATCGGCTGACAGAAGGATACGGGCCGAACAGCGCCGCGCTGGCGCAACTTGCCGGGCAGGGTGCATCGCTTGTCATCACGCTGGATTGCGGTATCTCCGCCTTTGCCGCGCTCGCGGACGGCCGCAAGGCCGGGCTTGATGTCATCGTGCTTGATCATCATCAGGCGGAGCCGGCTTTGCCCGAAGCATACGCCATCGTCAATCCAAACCGTCTGGATGACCGGTCGGGCCAGGGCCAGCTTGCGGCAATCGGTGTCGTGTTTTTGTTTGCTGTCGCCGTCAACCGGTTGCTTCGGGAGCGCGGGTATTATAAAGCGCCGGGCCGTGACGAGCCCAATCTCATGCGCTGGCTTGACCTTGTGGCGCTTGGCACGGTTTGCGATGTGGTGCCGCTGACCGGTGTTAATCGTGCGTTTGTCAGACAGGGGCTCGCGGTGATGGCGCGGCGGGGCAATGCGGGGCTGAGCGCGCTTGCGCATGTTGCCGACATCGACGAGCCCCCCACCACCTATCATGCCGGGTTTGTTTTCGGCCCGCGTATCAATGCGGGCGGTCGGGTCGGACGATCCGAACTTGGCGCGCTATTGCTCAGCACCGAAGACCCAGCGCATGCCCAGACCCTCGCGCAGGAGCTTGACCTCTATAACAGCGAACGCCGTGCGATTGAGACACAAGTGCTTGATGAGGCGCAGGAAATGGCCGCGCGGCAAGTGGCCGAGCGGCCGCAGGCAGCAGCCATCATTGTTGCCGCCAAGGGCTGGCATCCCGGGGTCATCGGCATCGTTGCCAGCCGGTTGAAGGACCGCTTTCATCTGCCGGCCATCGTCATTGCCCTGGAATCCGAAGGGGAAGGGGGCGGCACCGGAAAGGGATCAGGCCGATCGGTCGCGGGGCTTGATCTCGGGGCGGCGGTGACAGCGGCCAAACAGGCAGGGCTTCTGATCAATGGTGGCGGCCACAAGATGGCGGCCGGGCTGACGGTGGCAACCGACAAGTTGCCGGACCTGGTCTCGTTTCTGGAGAGCCGGATTACAGAACAGTCGCGCGACAGGCCGATAGCACGCGGCATCGGTATCGACGCTGTACTGGGTCTTGGTGCGGCGGATAGCGAGTTGGTCGAGCTGTTGGCGGGTGCCGGACCTTTCGGAGCGGGCAATCCGGAGCCGCGCTTTGCGTTCGGGAATGTCAGAATTATTGATTCGGCAATTGTGGGGGAAAAACATGTTCGCTGCATTTTTGCCGATGACGCCGGCAGCAAATTACAGGGTATTTCATTCAACAGCGCGGATACGGCATTAGGTGCGGTTTTGCTGAAAGGCATGCGTGCGGGAAAGCTTCATATCGCGGGTAAATTGCGCCCCAATAACTGGCGCGGCATGCGCAAGGTGCAATTGCATATCGACGATGTGGCCAATTGCCTTTGAGATACAAAAAAGGCGCCGGTTTTTCACCGACGCCTCTTGCCAAGCGGGCGCGCTAACCCTATAAACCAGCGCCATGCAATGAGTCACCTGCGCCCTTCGTCTATCGGTTAGGACGCCAGGTTTTCAACCTGGAAAGAGGGGTTCGATTCCCCTAGGGCGTGCCATTGCTTTGCGAACCCGCCTTTGCTTTCGTGACTTCACATTTCCCGATTTAGCTGTCTTCCTTCAGCAAATGCACAGTCCGTTGCGGGAAGGGAATTTCAATGCCTTCCGCATCGAGCCGTTCCTTGATGGTTTTGGTGAGATCGAATTTCACCGGCCAGTAATCGGCCTTGTCGCACCAAACCCGCAGGATAAGATTAACACTGCTGTCGCCAAGATCGGTGACAGCCACGAATGGTTCGGGATCATCCAGGGTACGGGCGTCTGAAACCATGACATCGCGCGCGGCATTCATCGCCTGGTCGATATTCGCGTCATAGGCAATGCCGACAACAATATCCACGCGCCGGGTGGCGTTGTGGCTGTAATTTTTCACAGCCGAGCCCCAGACATCGCTGTTTGGCGCGATAATATGCACATTGTCGGGGGTGTTGAATTTTGTCACAAACAGCGAGATGGAGTGGATTGTCCCTGCCTGTCCCCCCGCTTCCACATAGTCGCCGATTTTAAAGGGCCGAAAGATCAGCAACATTACCCCTGATGCCAGATCGCTCAAGGTTCCCTGCATGGCAAGGCCAACTGCCAGTCCCGCCGCGCCGAATACGGCAATCAAGCTTGCCGTTTGAACGCCGAACTGATTCAAGACAGCGATAATGACAAACGCCAGAATGGTATAACGCGTCAGATCAGCCGCAAATTCGGCAATCGTCGAGTCAACGGACTCGCGCGCCTTCACTTTCGTGCGAACAAAGTTGGAAATCAGGCGAGCGGCAATCCACCCGACAATCAGAATGATCAGAGCGCCAACAATCGAGGCGCCATAGGTTACTGCTTGTTCGATATAGTATTGATAGGAATCGTCCATGAAATGCTTTCCTTTGAAATTACCCCCATCCCCATGAGGAAATTAGCATAAATCGCTGTAAGGGAAAGCATGCCTGGCCTGCAAATGCAGCCCATAGCCGAAGAATATCTAATTTCTTGTCAGTTTGCGTGACGGGTGCAACTTTGCCCGATGGAAGGGCGTGAAACGCAGACACGTGACAGGCCCGGCAGCAACGCTGACAGTTCACTCCACAGCCAGTCTGTCAGCCGCTCCAATGTCGGGGTTTCAAGTCCCGCGATATCGTTCAGCATCCGATGATCGAGCCGGTCGCGGACCACGGCGATCTGGCGGTCGATCTCATCGAAATCGATAATCCAGCCGGTTTCCGCTGCCGGTTCGCCGATCAATGTAATTTCCGCCTCGAATGAATGGCCATGCACCTGCCGATAAGGGTGCCCATCTGGCGCATGCGGCATAAAATGAGCCGCATCGAATTGAAAACGCTTACTAATTTCCATCAGACCAGTTTCTGTCAGGGGATTCCGATAAACTTATGTGTTTGCAGACTTAACCGCCATTGCGGATGGTCACGGCAATAGGCCGCCGCTTTCGCGGTATTTTCCTGCTGCCGGGCATTATCCATTGGCTGTAGTTGAAAATGCGTGAAATCAAGCTTTTCAAACGTCGCCGGGTCAATACCCTGCTGCGGATAGACAAGCTTTAACTCATCACCACAGGTTAAAGTCAATGCTGCACCGGCCTTTGGGCTGACACAGATCCAGTCTATGCCCTCAGGCGGCAGCAAGGTGCCGTTTGTCTCAATCGCGATTTCAAAGCCCGCCTCATGCAGCGCCGCGATTAATGGCGCATCAAGCTGCAGCAAAGGTTCGCCACCCGTGCAGACAATGAATGGTCGTATATGCGCGGCGTTTTCGGGCCATAAAGCGCGGGCTGCGGAAACAAGCGTCTCGGCTGTTGCGAATTTCCCGCCGCCCGGGCCATCTGTGCCGACAAAGTCGGTGTCGCAAAATTGGCAAATGGCGCTCTTTCTGTCCGCCTCGCGTCCGGTCCATAAGTTACACCCCGAAAAGCGGCAGAAAATAGCGGGGCGGCCTGCATTGATGCCTTCCCCCTGCAGGGTATAGAAAATTTCTTTTACTGAATAAGTCATCAACAGATCACAATCTTGCAGACCGGGTCTTTCAACTGCGCGACCGGCGGTTCAAAGCCGCTCCTCCTGCCATTGTGCGTATCCGCGCGCGCGCAACTCACAAGCAGGGCAGTCGCCGCAGCCATAGCCCCAGGCATGACGCCGGTCACGGCTGCCCAGATAGCAGGTATGGGTATGTTCGCACAGCAAACTGATAAACGCATCTCCGCCAAGCGCCGCCGCAAGCCGCCAACTGCCGGCCTTGTCGATAAACATCAATGGCGTCGCAAATTCAAAGTCGCGCTCCATACCAAGATTGGTCGCCTTTTCCAAGGCCTTGATGGTTTCATCGCGGCAATCGGGATAACCTGAAAAGTCGGTTTCGCACATGCCGCCAACCAGAACACTCAATCCGCGGCGATAGGCAATCGCTGCAGCAAGCGTCAAAAACAGCAGATTACGACCGGGCACAAAGGTGTTTGGCAACCCGTCATCACGCATCGCGATTTCTGCATCGCTTGTCAGCGCGGTCGTGCTGATTTCCCCAAGCAGCCCGAGATCGATCAGATGATCCGGTCCCAGATGCGCGGCCCAGGGAAAGTTTGCCATGAGTTCGCTGCGCAGCTTCAGCCGGCAATCCAGTTCCACGCGGTGGCGTTGCCCATAATCGAACCCGATCGTTTCGACTTCGGCATAGCGCTGCAAGGCCCAGGCAAGACAGATCGTGGAATCCTGCCCGCCGGAAAATAGAACCAGGGCCTTTCTGGTCAATCGTGACAAAACCTGCATTATCCTTTGCTGAACAGGTAAAAAACAGGCTGAACCCGCGCGATCACATCGGTGCAAAAAATTCAGGGCATGTTCAGCATTTATATGCAAATTGATAAAATGCTGCCGCCGGCCTGTTTGACTGCCTATATAGCATATAAGGTGATCACGCCTGCGAAGCGATTCATTTTCGGGCACATGATCAGGGTGGCAATCCTGAATATGTGCGCTTGTTGGTGAAAGATTTTACATGCCCGCTATAAACGATGATCCGTCAGCCGCCGACCGCGCGGTGAAGCCAGCGGTGGAACGGCATCCGGAGAAGGCGCATCGGCCTGACCAGCCGGTAAAACGGGGCAAGCCTGCCTGGCTGCGCGTAAAGGCGCCGACCTCGCGCGAATATATGGCCACGCGGCAGATCATGCGTGACAATCAGCTTGTCACGGTTTGCGAGGAAGCCGCCTGTCCCAATGTCGGTGAATGCTGGGCAAAGGGCCATGCCACCATGATGATCATGGGCGATACCTGCACCCGGGCCTGCGCCTTCTGCAATGTGAAAACCGGGATGCCCGGCCCGCTCGACCCGCTTGAGCCCTTCAATGTGGCGGCGGCGGTTGAAAAGCTGGGGCTTGCGCATGTGGTGATCACCTCCGTCGACCGGGACGATCTGGCCGATGGGGGGGCTGCGCATTTCGCGGCCGTTATCGAAGCGGTGCGCGACCGTGCGCCCACCACCACGATCGAGGTTCTGACACCCGACTTTCTGCGAAAAAAACACGCGCTTGAAAAAGTGGTGGCGGCCCGGCCGGATGTTTTCAATCATAATCTTGAGACGGTTCCACGGCTTTATCCGCGGGTTCGGCCCGGTGCGCGCTTTTTCCACTCATTACGGCTATTGCAGCAGGTGAAGGAAATTGACCCGCAAATGTTCACCAAATCGGGAATCATGGTCGGACTGGGTGAAGAACGCGAGGAAGTTGGTCAGGTAATGGACGATATGCGGTCCGCCGATATCGACTTTTTGACAATCGGGCAATATCTGCAACCCACAAGGAAGCATCATCCGATCGACCGCTTTGTGACGCCGGAAGAATTCGCCTCCTATCGCGATATGGCCTATGCAAAAGGATTCTTGATGGTTTCCGCAACACCGCTGACGCGTTCGTCACACCATGCCGGTGATGATTTCGTCAAATTGCGCGCCGCACGGCAAAAGGCGCTGCAAAAAACCGCCGGCAAGAGCTGAGCCTATGCCTGAACATGCGCAGGAACGGCAGGTGCCGTTCACACCCGCAGAAATGTATGCTCTTGTCGCCGACATCGAAAATTATCCCGCCTTCCTGCCCTGGTGCGCCGGTGCGCGTATTCGCAGCCGCGAAGCAGGGGAAGGGGATACCGAAATCGTGATGGCCGATCTGATTATCGCCTACAAGATGTTTCGCGGCACCTATACAAGCCGCGTGACCCTTGACCGGAATAATATGCGGATCGATGTGGCGCATGCACGCGGACCGTTCCGGCGGTTGATAAATCAGTGGCGGTTCGAGGATGCGGATGAGGGCGGGTGCCGCATCAGCTTTTACATCGATTTCGAATTCAGCAGCAAAATCATCCAGAAAATGATGGATGCGGTCTTCATGGAAGCCATGCAGCGCATCATACAGGCATTCGAAGAACGCGCGGTGTCCCTGTATGGCGCGCGGGATTCACGCGCTGCGCAGGCCAACACCGCATAAATCAGTTTGATTAGCGCGCGACGTGACGGTAGAGCAGATCCAGAGCCGCATAGACCGCTTCGAGGCGGATTTCTTCCCGGCCAATGTCACCGAAATGATGTTCTTCATGTAAAATCGGCATGCGTTCGCGCGCGGCCGCGATATGTACGGTGCCCACCGGCTTCATCGGGGTGCCACCGCCCGGACCGGCAATGCCTGTCACAGAAACGGCCAGATGCGCATTGGAATTTTCGACGGCCCCTTCGGCCATCATGCGTGCGACCGGCTCACTGACCGCCCCCATATCGGCAATAAGATCACCAGGCACGCCCAGCAGATCCCGTTTTGCATCGTTGCTATAGGTAATAAACCCGCGATCGACGACGGATGACGAGCCCGCCACAGCCGTCAGGCAACCCATCACCAGCCCGCCTGTACAGGATTCGGCGGTTGCAATCCGCAACCCGTCTGCCTTGCAATCGGCAAGCAGCAGTTCGGCAAGCTTAAGCGTACGTGTGGGAAACATCTGCGATCACTCCGCTTAGAACATGGTCATAGCATATAGTATGATATGGATCACCAACAGCGCATAACCACCGGCAATCATATCATCGAGCATTACACCAACGCCGCCGCCAAGTTTGCGGTCCGCCCAGCTCGCGGGCCACGGTTTGGCGATGTCGCATAGCCGGAACAGACCAAAGGCAGCAAGATAGGCGAACGGGTCGAGAGGAACCGCGACAAGCGCAAGCCATTGCCCGGCCACCTCATCGACCACGATCTGCCCCGGATCCTTGGCGTCACTCGCCTGCGCGTAGCGACCTGCAGCCCAGATACCGATAAAAAAGATCAGTATTGCCGCAGCAAGCAGGGCAAGCGGCCCGAAACAGAACGCAATTGCCCAGGCAAAGGGCAGGGCCGCGATAGAGCCCCAGGTGCCCGGGGCATAAGGCGCAAGCCCCGCGCCGAACCAGGTGGCAATCAGCGTGGCAGGATGCCGAAACCCGAGCGATGGCGGTGGTGCGCTAAATTTCATTCGCACAACTCGCGCGATTTTCCGGGCACATAAATTTTCATTTCCGCAATCTTTCCATTCTTATGCGATCGGTCGCTGTACCGTAACGATCGCCTGCGCGGCGATGCCTTCCTTGCGGCCGGTGAAACCAAGCCCTTCCGTCGTCGTCGCCTTGACGCTGACAGCATGGTGGGGCAGGGCGAGCAGCCGCGCCAGATTATCGCGCATCGCCTGCCGGTGGGGTGCGATTTTCGGGATTTCACAGATCAGGGTCAGATCGACATGCTGCAGGACCGCTTCCTGCTGCGTGGCAAGCGCAACGGCATGGCGCAGAAAAATATCCGAGGCCGCGCCGCGCCATTGCGGGTCAGACGGTGGGAAATGATCGCCGATATCGCCTGCGCCCAATGCCCCCAACAGCGCGTCAGTCACCGCATGCAGGGCGACATCTGCATCGGAATGGCCGATAAGCCCATAGGCGCAAGGAACCGAGACACCGCATAAGGTCACCGCATCGCCGGGGCCGAAACGATGGACGTCAAAGCCCAACCCGGTCCTGGGCGCGAATGTCACCGCCATTGTTGATGCGATGGAAGCAGCCGAACCAGGCACACAGATTTGTCTGGCGCGTTCAAGCTCGTCCATTGTTGTGATCTTGAAATTCGCCGCACTGTCGGGAACGATCCCGATTTTCAGGCCCGCGGCTTCGGCAACCGCCGCATCGTCGGTAAATTGCGCGCCAACCGCCGCGCGATGCGCAGCAACAATCGCACCGAACCGGAACAGTTGCGGTGTCTGCGCGCGCCAGAGATCGGCGCGCGGCACCGTTTCGCTGATCAGCCCGTCTTCAACGCGTTTCAGCGTGTCGGTGAGGGGAATTGCGGCAACCACCCCGTCCAGCGCCGGCTGATCGCGCAAGGCAGCCAATGCGGCGCTGATCGTCGCCGGGCTGACGAAGGGACGCGCCGCATCGTGGATCATCACCAGATCCGCGGCCTCTGCCTTCAGGTTCATCAGCCCGTTGAAGACTGATTCCTGCCTGCTGTCGCCGCCAAACACAGCTGCCCGCAATGACAGCCCGGCAACCGCCTGACGATAGTCCGCCGCGTCATCGGGATGAATGACAAGCTGAACATGATCGATTTCAGGATGTCGGGTGAAGACCTCAACAGTCCGGCGCAATATCGGCATGCCCCCGACAGACAGATACTGTTTTGGCTGCGGCTGCCCCAATCGGCTACCGCGACCGGCCGCCAATATGACTGCATAGCTACTCATAAGCTGTTGCGACCTGTTGTGCGCGGGCTGGCCTGCGAATAGTAAGCTTCAGCGCACATTTTCTACCTGTGATTGTTTAGCTCCTGCCAGCGTCATCTTATGACATTCATTTTTCAGGCGAACAATTCATCGATATCAAAAGATGATGCAGTTTCCGGAAAATTCACCCGATATGACAAACCGCCGCCAACCGACACACCCCGACCAATAGCCTCAAACTGCAAAAAAATGCGGCACTGGACAATTGCAGCCATCCCGGGATTGGTTTAGTCTGCCTATTCGTTAGTCAATAAGCGGATTGCGTAAAAATTGTTCAAATTCGGTCAGGAAATTCCCGTCTTGCTTGCCCCCATGGCAGGCATAACCGATGCGCCCATGCGGATGATTGTCCGTGGCCTGGGGGTTGACCAGACCTTTTCAGAGATGATCGCAAGCCGTGAAATATTCATGCGCCCCATAGACTTGCAAAGGCGTCTTCATATTGATGGTGAGGAAAACGAGCTCGCGATACAGATCGCGGGCTGCGACCCTTACTGGATGGGGGAGGCGGCGCGTTTTTGTGCAGATCTTGGTGCCACATTGATCGATATCAATATGGGGTGCCCCGCAAAAAAGGTCGTGAAAGGTGCAACAGCCGGATCGGCATTGATGCGCGATCCAGACTTTGCCGAGCAGTTGATCGCCGCAACAGTCGCGGCCGTCAATATCCCGGTCAGCGTCAAGATGCGCACCGGCTGGGATGCGGCAAACCGGAACGCCCCGGAATTGGCCCGCCGCGCCGAAGCGGTTGGCGCCAGCCGGGTAACGGTGCATGGCCGGACACGCTGCCAGTTCTATAATGGGCGCGCGGACTGGGCATTCGTTGCCGCGGTCAAGCAAGCGGTCACCATTCCGGTCGTCGTGAATGGCGACATCACGTGTGAGGAAGATGCCGTTGCCGCCCTGCAATCATCACAGGCAGATGCAATCATGGTGGGGCGTGGTGCACAGGGACGCCCCTGGTTTCCCAATCAAATACGGCACTATCTTGCAACCGGCCAGAAGCTTGCAGCCCCCGATCGTGCCGCGCGCGGCCGAATCATCCTGCGCCATTACCGGCTGATGCTTGATCATTACGGGACGGCCATCGGGGTCAGGACGGCGCGCAAGCATCTTTGTGCCTATCTGGCGGCGGAAGCAGGATTTCATGACGGCATCGGGGAAGCGGAGCATTTGCGCAGGGCAATTGTGCGCATGACCGAACCAATGCTGGTCAGCGATGCATTGGAACAATCTTTTTTTGATGAGCGTGTAAGGGTTGCGGCGTAATGGAAACAATTTTTTCTGGCGGCGAAAAGCCTGAAAATGAACAGAAACCGGGACGTCTGCGGTTGCTGAAAAGACGGCAGGGCAGCCGTTCAACCCCGAAGGCCAGCTGGGTTCTCGACGCCATTCCCGATCCGGTCATCGTAGTCGATGAGAATGATCAGATTTGCTATGCCAATGCGCAGGCGCAGCAGTTTTTTCAATCGAGTGCCGCGCATCTGGGGGTCCAGTCACTGACAGATATTCTGCCCTTTGGCAGCCCGGTTTTCGGGCTGGTCGGGCAGGTGCGCACAGCCGGCGCCTCGGTCAAGGAATATAGCGTTGATTTGAGCACCCCCCATATCGGGCGACGGGTCGCCGATGTGCATGTTTCAGCCATTGCCGAGCAACCCGATCTGGTGCTGATCGTGCTCAAGGAGGGCAGTATCGCCCGGCAGATGGATCAGCAGCTGACCCATCGCAGCGCCGCGCGTTCGGTCACCGGCATGGCCTGCATGCTGGCTCATGAAATCAAAAATCCGCTTTCGGGTATTCGCGGCGCCGCGCAGCTTGTCGAGCAGAATGCGAGCGAAACCGACAAGGTTCTGACGCAATTGATCTGCGCGGAAGCGGACAGAATTTGCAAACTGGTGGACAGGGTCGAGGCATTCAGCGATCAGCGGCCGCTGAAGCGCAAACCCTTGAATATCCATCAGGTGCTTGAACATGTCAGGCGCGTTGCGGATGCAGGCTTTGCCCGGAATTTACGAATTACAGAAGCGTATGATCCCTCGTTGCCCGACGTCATGGGCGACCGCGATCAGCTCATTCAGGTATTTCTCAACCTGGTGAAGAACGCAGCCGAAGCGCTGGACGGCATGAACGGGGCGGAAATCACCATTTCCACCGCCTACCGTCACGGCGTGCGGCTTGCGGTACCTGGGGGGCGTGACCGGCTGTCTCTGCCGCTTGAGGTTTGCATCAAGGATAACGGCCCCGGCATTCCCGAGGATATCAAGGCGCATATGTTCGATCCATTCGTCAGCACCAAACCGAATGGCACTGGCCTTGGCCTGTCGCTTGTCGCGAAAATCATCGGCGATCATGGCGGGGTTATCACCTGCGAATCCGAACCGCGACATACGGTTTTCCGTATTCTGCTTCCCATTCGCACCAAAACAAGCGCAAGGCTGCAGGAAGATCATGTCCCCAACTGAAACGATTCTGGTCGCCGATGACGATAATGCAATCCGCACGGTGCTCAATCAGGCACTGGTCAGGGTTGGATATCAGGTTCGTTCGGCAGGAAATCTCGCCAATTTATGGCGCTGGGTCGCGGAAGGGGAAGGTGATCTGCTGATTACCGATGTGGTCTTGCCCGACGGCAACGTCTTTGACCTGCTGCCACGGATCAAAAAGCATCGCCCTGACTTGCCAATTATCGTCATGAGTGCGCAAAACACACTCATGACCGCCGTGAAGGCGGCGGAGAAAGGGGCCTATGACTATCTGCCCAAACCGTTTGACCTGAATGAGCTCACCAAGCTCGTTCAACGCGCGCTCAGCGTCCGCGAGGCTGCTCCCGCCGCGGTCAATTTACCCGATGAGGAAGAAAAACTCCCGCTGATCGGCCGCTCACCCGCGATGCAGGAAATATATCGGGTTTTGGCCCGGCTCATGGGAACCGACCTGACGGTCATGATTACCGGTGAATCGGGTACGGGTAAGGAGCTGATCGCGCGCGCGCTGCACGAATATGGCAAGCGCGCCAATGGCGCCTTTGTTGCCGTCAATATGGCGGCGATCCCGCGCGAGTTGATTGAAAGCGAACTTTTCGGTCATGAGAAAGGCGCCTTCACAGGGGCCGCCAACAAGAATATCGGCCGGTTCGAGCAGGCCGAGGGCGGCACGCTGTTCCTCGATGAAATCGGGGACATGCCAATCGAGGCGCAAACCCGGTTGCTGCGCGTACTGCAGGAAGGTGAATATACTTCAGTCGGCGGGCGCACGACGATCCATACCGATGTGCGGATTGTCGCCGCGACCAACCGCGACCTGCGGCAACTTATCAATCAGGGAACATTCCGCGAGGATTTGTTCTATCGGCTGAATGTCGTGCCGATCCGCCTGCCACCTTTGCGCGAGCGCGCGCAGGATATTCCAGACCTCATCCAGCATTTTCTGACCCAGGTTGAATCGGAAGGATTGCCCGCAAAGACAATCGACCGGCACGCGATGGAACGGCTTAAAAGATATCGCTGGCCCGGCAATGTGCGCGAGCTCGAAAATCTGGTCCGGCGGCTGGCCGCGCTATATTCCGATGACGTCATCACGGCGGAAATTATCGAGGCGGAACTGTCGGAAACAGAGAATCATATCCCCGACACCGAAACGAGTGAGGATGAACGACTGGGAGAAGCGGTCGAGCGTTACCTGACCCGCTATTTCGCGCAATATGGGGATGCGTTGCCCGCACCTGGCCTTTATTCGCGTATTCTGCGCGAAATCGAACGCCCCCTGATTGCGATCAGCCTTGCCTCTACACATGGTAATCAGATCAAGGCAGCCGAGCTTTTGGGGTTGAACAGAAACACCCTGCGCAAGAAGATCCGCGAGCTGGATATTCCGGTCACACGCGGCGCACATTAACGACAGGCTGCGCATATTACGCAGCAAGTCCAAAATCCTCTATTAGCGTGCAGATAAAGCCCTGATTTTGTCACCCAGCCCGGCTGAGATCTGCTGTATGTTGTCTATCTTTGTTGTCTTATTGCAACATCATGCCGTATTCGCAAAAATGTAGCGCTGAACTCATCCAAATCCGCGTCCAAACCGTATCAATTGAGTAACAGTGTCCGCATGCCGAAGACCGCAGGTAAACGGGAGCGCATGGCAAACCAGATGGCCATGGAACAAGCAGAGCAAGACGCAGCAACCGGCAAATTCCGCCAAATCGTCAATCGCTACGGGCCAGTAGTCGCCGGCGGCAAGATGACGATCGGGCTTGGCATTGCCGCCGTGCTGTCGGGCGTTGCAACTTATCTGGCCATTACCGAAGCTTATCCCTTTCCCATCACACCGCAGGTCGTGCTGGGTTTTCTGCTTCTTGATCTTGTCCTGCTGCTGGCTTTGACGGCGCTGATTGCCTGGCGGCTTGTCGCGCTCTGGATTGCGCGCCGCAGCGGCACGGCGGGTGCGCGTCTGCATGTCCGGCTTGTCGCCATGTTTGCGCTGGTCGCAATTACACCCACCATTATCATGGCCGTTTATTCCACTTTGACGATCAATCTTGGCTTTCAGGCCTGGTTCGGTGAGCGGATTTCGCGTGTCATTTCATCGTCTGTTTCGGTCGCTGAAAGCTATGTCGAAGAACATAAGCGCGTCATTCGTGGCGATATTCTTGCGATGGCCAATGATATTACCCGCGCCCGGGCACTCTATTACCAAAGCCCCACGCGTTTTTCCGAGATCATGACACAGCAGGCACGACTGCGATCGCTGTCTGATGCTTATCTGATTACAAGCCAGGGTGAAATTCTGGCACAGTCGCGGATGAGCTTTACCCTCAACTTTATCGAACCACCTGCCGCGGCTATTCGTCAGGCGCAGGAGGGCGACGTCATCCTGTTGACGAGTGAACGCGACAGTCAGGTCTGGGCGCTGTTCAAGATCGACCAGTTTCTCGACGGCTTTTTGTATGTCAGCCGTTATGTCGATCCACAGGTGTTGAACACGGCGATGCAGGCGCGGCGCGCGGCCCGTGATTATGCCGCGATGGAAGGGGAGCGTGGCAGTATCCAGATCGCCTTTGCATTGATCTATCTGGTTCTTGCACTGCTCGTCCTGCTGGCGGCGATCGCGCTTGGATTTTGGCTTGCGAACCGGTTGGTCGAACCGATCGGCCGGCTTGTCGTTGCAGCCGAAAAAGTCAGCGCGGGAGATCTGACGGCGCGCGTAACCGAGATTGGCAATGCGGACGAGGTGGGCGCATTGAGCCGCGCGTTTAACCGCATGACCAGTCAGCTCGAAGGGCAACGGCAGGAACTTGTCGGCGCAAACCAGTTGCTTGATCGCCGGCGGCGCTTTACCGAAGCGATCCTGCAGGGGGTGACATCAGGCGTTATCGGGCTTGACGATACCGGCAATGTGAATCTGGCGAACAATGCTGCGCTGAACATGCTGGGCACGCGCGGCGAAGAACTTTCCGGGATGAAGCTTGTCGATATCGTGCCGCAAATGCAGCCGCTTGTCCGTGATGCCGCCAACCGTCCCGGGCGCATGGTCGAGGATGAGCTTGAAATTCCCGTTCTGGGCGAAAAGCGGATGCTGCTTGTCAAAGTCGTTAAAATCAAGGGAGCGGGATCGGAACAACCCCTGCTTGATGCGCCGATACCTGCTGAAAATATCGTCACGGATCATGTTCAGCCGGAGATCACCACACCGCAGGAACGATCGGGTTTTGTCGTTACGCTGGAAGATATTACCGAGCTTGTGTCAGCACAGCGCATGGCGGCCTGGGCTGATGTCGCGCGGCGGATCGCTCATGAAATCAAGAACCCGCTAACCCCGATCCAGCTATCGGCTGAACGATTGCGTCGAAAATACCGCCCGCAAATCCAAACCGATCCGGAAACATTTGACCGCTGCACCGATACAATCATCCGGCAGGTGCGGGATATCGGCCATCTGGTCGGCGAATTTTCCGCTTTCGCGCGCATGCCCGCCCCGGTCCTGAAGCCCGAAAACCTGGTCGAAATCGTTCGCCAAACGGTATTCCAGCAACAACTTACCGATACCGAAATCGATATCGTATTGCAGCAGACCACAGGTAATATTCCGATTTTATGCGATCGTGCCCAGATCACTCAGGCTTTTACAAACATTATAAAAAATGCGAGAGAAGCGATTGAGAGTAAAAGGGAAAATGAAATGTTTAGGGGGCGCATCGAAATTTCTTTCAGCGCCATTCAGGATGGTCGGGTCCGGGTTGCGGTTGCCGATAACGGCTGTGGCTTGCCCAATGAAATCCGCGCCAGATTGACCGAGCCCTATGTCACGACGCGTGACCGGGGCACCGGGCTGGGGCTCGCCATTGTTCGCAAGATCGCCGATGACCATGGGGTGCGGATCAGACTGGCCGATTTGCCTGAAGACGGCAACGACATTGCCCCCGACACCATCAGCGGCGCGTTGATCGAACTTGAGTTTCCCGTCATGACCGATACAGAACGTGGCCGCCATCACAATGAAATTGCAGCGGAATCTGATATGAGTGCCCAAAATACAACAGATAAAACAAGTGAGCAGGAAGCCGATGTCGCGTGATATTCTGGTCGTCGATGATGAAGCTGATATTCGGGAACTGATTTCCGGAATCCTTGAGGATGAAGGGTTTCAGCCGCGCGCCGCTGCGGGCTCCGACAGTGCGTTGCAGGAAATCGGGACCCGTCGGCCATCCTTGGTCTTGCTCGATATCTGGCTTGAAGGGTCACGCCTTGACGGCCTGCAATTGCTTGAGCAGTTAAAGGGACAGCATCCAAATCTACCCGTTATCGTCATCAGCGGACATGGCAATGTGGAATTGGCCGTTTCCGCGATGAAAAAAGGGGCCTATGATTTCATCGAAAAGCCGTTTCAGGCGGATCATCTGCTGGTGACCATCGACCGGGCCATCGAAACCGACCGGTTGCGGCGCGAAAATGAGGAAATGCGGACAGCGCTTGGCGGTGAGACAGAACTGATCGGCAAGTCCAGCGCAATCAATCAGTTGCGGCAGACCATCAACAAGGTTGCGGCGACCGGCAGCCGGGTGCTGATTACCGGACCTGCAGGCAGCGGCAAGGAAGTCACCGCCCGGCTGCTGCATTCGAAATCGACCCGTTCGCACGGGCCATTCATCGTGATCAATTCTGCAAATATGTCGCCCGAGAGGATGGAAATCGAGCTGTTCGGCTTGGAGCCCGCATCCGATGGCGGCGCGCCGACAATCGGGCTGTTCGAACAGGCACATGGTGGGACGCTGTATCTCGATGAAGTCGCCGATATGCCGCTCGAAACGCAGGGAAAGATTCTTCGCGTACTCGTCGATCAGAAATTCTACCGGGTTGGTGGCAGCAAACCGGTGCAGGTCGACGTGCGGGTTGTCTCCTCGACCAGCACGAATTTACGCGAAAAGATCGATCACGGGCAATTTCGCGAGGATCTGTTTCACCGGTTGAATGTGGTGCCCGTACAGGTGCCCTCGCTTTGTGAACGGCGCGACGACATCCCGATTCTGATCGAACATTTCATGACGCGGCTTGCCGCCGCGTTGCGCAGCAAGCCGCGTGTCATATCGGACGATGCCCTTGCGACACTGCAAACCTACGATTGGCCCGGCAATGTCCGTCAGCTTCGCAATATCGTGGAGCGGCTGTTGATCCTTGTTGGCGACATGCCTGACCAGCCTATCACCGCCGAACTGCTGCCGGTCGAGCTGGGGGCATCGACCCCTCCTTTGCTGCGCGGCGGCGCGGGCGGCGCGAGTGAGATCGCCATGTCCATCCCGCTGCGTGAGGCGCGCGAAATGTTCGAGCGCGACTATCTGATCGCGCAGATCGACAGGTTCGGCGGTAACATATCACGCACAGCCGCCTTCATCGGGATGGAGCGGTCCGCCTTGCACCGGAAGTTGAAATCTCTCGGTGTTTATCCCAATAACCGTGGCGACCAGGCCGGCGCCTGAGATTTTCCCGTCCGGTGATTTCTCTGTCGGGATTTTTTCTTCGGATTGTCAGGACGCGGCAGCATCTGCTAGGAGATGCGGCCAGGCCCGGAGTATGACGCGCCGCCTGAACGGCGTATCGTCGTGCGGCGAGGGAGATGTCGATCTGTGAAAGTCATTGTCTGTGGGGCCGGCCAGGTCGGCTTTAATATCGCCAAGCAGCTCGCGGCGGAACAAAATGATGTCACGGTGATTGACCAGTCACCGCAACTCATACGCCGCATCAGCGACTCTCTCGATGTGCAGGGGATCGTCGGCTATGCCTCCTACCCGGATGTATTGGACAGGGCAGGGGCCAATGATGCCGATATGATCATCGCTGTGACCCAGAATGACGAAGTCAACATGGTCGCCTGCCAGGTCGCCCATTCGCTGTTCAGCCTGCCCACCAAGGTCGCGCGGGTTCGCAATCAAAGCTATCTGCAATCACAGTGGCGTAATCTGTTCAGCCGCGATCATATGCCGATCGATGTGATTATCTCACCCGAAATCGAGGTCGGGCGGGCCGTCTTGCGGCGGCTTGACTTGCCCGGTTCAGTTGAATCGGTGCCATTTGTGGATGAGCGGGTACAGCTTGTCGGGGTCGATCTCGATGACCGGTGCCCGGTGGTCAATACGCCGCTCAGGCAACTGACCGAGCTGTTTCCCGACCTTGGCATCGTCATCGTCGGACTGGTCCGCAATGACAAGCTGATCGTCCCCCATGGTGATGATCAGATGCTGATCGGCGACCAGGTCTATTTCACCGCAGCAACCGAATATGTATCGCGGGCCTTGCAGCTTTTTGGCCATGAGGAACAGAAGGCGCGCCGCATCATCCTGTTGGGCGCGGGCAATATCGGGCTGTTTGTCGCGCGCGAGCTTGAAAACTCGCACCGGTCGGTACGGGTCAAGCTGATTGAATATAACAAGGACAAGGCAGAAGCAGCCGCCGATCAGCTGTCGCGCACGGCAGTTTTGCATGGCGACGGGCTGGATCAGGACATCCTGCGCGAGGCGAATGTCGCGGAAACAGAAGCCGTCGTCGCCCTGACCGACGATGACGAAGTCAATATTCTGTCATCCGTGCTTGCCAAGCAAAGCGGCTGCCAACGCACGATTACCCTGATCAACAACTCCGACTACAGCACCCTGATGCGCACTTTGGGTATCGATACCTTTATCGACCCGCGCGCCACGACGGTGTCCAAGATTTTGCAACATGTGCGAAAAGGCCGCATCAAGGCGCTGCACAGTCTGCTGGATGGCGCGGCCGAGGTGATTGAGGCGGAAGCACTTGAAACCGCGACGCTTGTCGGCAAACCCTTGCGCGAAGCGGATATTCCGTCCGGCATAATAATTGGCGCCGTCGCGCGCGAGGACAGGATCATCATCCCCCGCGGTGATACCGTAATCCGGCCCGGCGACAGGGTGGTAATTTTCGCAATCGCGGCGCAAGTCAAGACTGTGGAGCAGATGTTCCGCGTAAGCCTCGAATATTTCTGAATATTTTTCTGAAATGCTTCTGATAGAAGAGATGAATTCTTGAAGGTTAGACCGGTCTTCTACGTCCTGGGATGGTTACTTGTCGGGCTGTCGCTTGCGATGTTCCTGCCGGGTTTCGTGGCACTGTCGGAAGGCGATAGCGAAAATGCCTATGTCTTTTTCAGCTCTGCGGTACTGACAACGTTTTTTGCAGGCGGCTTGATCATCAGCCTGCGTGGCTATGAGGCAAGGCTCGACAAGCGCAGCAGCTTGTTGCTGATTGTTCTGATCTGGACGGTGTTGCCGCTATTTGCCGCGCTGCCGATTTTCTTCTCTGAGGTAACGGAGCGGAGTGGGGTGGCAGCCCTGTTCGAAGCAGTTTCCGGGTTTACGACATCCGGCGTGACGTTGCTTACCAACCTGGAATCCCAGCCAAAGGCAATTCTGGTCTGGAGAGCGGTGTTACAATGGCTTGGCGGATTTTACACGATCGTGGCGGCGACAGGTATTTTCGTCGCATTGGGAATTGGCGGCATGCAACTACAATTCACTGCCATGCCCCATGGGGAGGGGGAAACATTGTTCAAGCGGATTCGCCAGACCGGCCACGCCCTGCTGCGCGTTTACGCTCTGCTGACATTACTATGTTTTGTTGCCCTGATCGCGGCGGGCATGACGAGTTTCGACGCCTTTTGCCATGCCTTATCCACCATATCGACGGGCGGCTTCAGCACCCGCGACGGTTCGATCGGCGCATTCGATAATGTTCTGATCGAATTGATTATCATGATCTTTATGATCCTCGGTGCAATCAATCTTGCACTGCACTGGGCAGCGATAAACGGTCGCTGGCGCAGCTATGCGGCAGATCCGGAAGTGCGGTATTTCCTGGGGTGTCTGGCCGTTTTGATCATACTGTCGGGCGCATCAATCTGGGCGGTTGGGGATCTAAGGCTGAACTGGCAAACTACACGCGATACGGTTTTCAATTCAGTCTCAATGCTTACGACCACAGGCTATTGGCGCGGCGACATCGCAAATCTGCCGCTTGTGACCGCACTGATGTTGCTTGCCGCCATGCTGGTGGGCGGCGGCACGGGCTCAACGACCGGCGGGTTCAAGCAGATGCGCCTGTTTCTGCTGTTCAAGCAGGCACTCAACGAATTATCCAATCTGACCCAACCAAGCGGTGTTTTTCGCCTGCGTTACGCGGGCATGACGGTAAAACCTGAACAGTCCAATGCAATTTGGTCGGTGTTTGTGCTATTTGCCTTTGTTCTGGCCTTGCTGACGGTTGGGCTGAGCATCAGCGGCGTGAGTTTCGAGCAATCAGTAGCCATGGCGATCTCGTCACTGACCAATGCGGGCCCGACCGCGACCATGTTTTTTGGGGATGCGCAGGCATTTTCTGACGCACCGGACTTGACGAAGTTTATCGCGATGGCCGGCATGATCACCGGTCGAATGGAAGTGCTGACATTGGTTACCTTGCTCAACCCGGAATTCTGGCGCGGATAGAAATGCAGCCAGAATCGGTCGGGCAGGGCACACAGCAACAGGAAAGTTTCACTGCATATGTCGCGGATAATCTATGTCAACGGACGTTACCTTCCCCATCGTGCGGCAGTGATACACGTCGAAGATCGCGGGCTGCAATTTGCCGATGGGGTCTATGAAGTATTTCCTGTCTTCGGCGGCCGAATTCAGAACTTGTCACAGCATCTGGCGCGGTTGAGCAACTCGCTGACGGCCTTACGGATCGCCTGGCCGGTGACACGCGCCGTCTTGCCAATGCTGCTGGAACAGATCAGGCAGCGCAACCGGATCGCCGATGGCCTGATCTACCTGCAGATAACACGCGGCGTCGCCCCGCGCGATCATGCGTTCCCGCGTAATCCGGTTTCCCCGACACTGATCATTTCAGGCCGGCATATCGATATGGGGCGCCGGGCCGAGCAGGCGGCCCGGGGGGTGCATCTTGTTTCAATGCTCGATCAGCGCTGGTCGCGGCGCGATATCAAGTCGGTATCGTTGCTTGCCAATATGCTGGCCAAACAGACAGCCGTCGAATCCGGCGCGTTTGAAGCGTTAATGCTGGATCAAGACGGATATATCACGGAAGGCGCTGCCTCGACCTTCTGGATCGTAGATCGGGACGGCACACTGGTTACACGGCCACTCAGCGAGGATATTCTGCCCGGCGTGACACGCCAGCGTGTTCTTAATCTGGCCCGCGAGAAGGGAATTCGCGTTACAGAGCGGAAGATCCATCTGGACGAGCTTGCGCAAGCACGGGAAGCCTTTTTGACAAGCGCCACCTTATTCGTCATGCCGGTCAGTCAAATTGATGCGGTTGTGATCGGAAATGGTGGTCCCGGGGTTGTTACCGACACCCTGCGCACCCATTATATTGAGAATCTTGGGTCTGTTGGAGGAGGGGGTTAGCGGAGACAGAAATAAAATCACTGAAACTGGATATGCAATCCAACATACAGCACTGTACATTCAGTGCGAATTGGGCCAGTGTATCCTGTTCTAATGCCGTAATTTGCAATTTGACCGACAGGGGCGAAAGGGGGCCGTGCGCAGGCGCGTTTCATGCCGGTTATAATGACAATCTTTGCGGAAAACTTTGTGTGTGTGTTTAGAAAGGTGGAGGCCGATTGCTATGGCTTCGGAAAAGTCACAGAATTTGCAGGATGTGTTCCTTAATACCGTTCGCAAGAACAAAACCCCGTTAACCATTTTTCTGGTCAATGGCGTAAAATTGCAGGGATATATCACATGGTTCGATAATTTTTGTGTGTTGCTGCGGCGGGATGCGCAGTCCCAGCTCGTTTACAAGCATGCGATATCGACCATAATGCCATCCAGCCCCGTGCAACTTTTTGACGCGGCTGAAGATGCAGGTTAGCGCGCTAACATAATCTGAACAGGTAACCGTTTGCGGATTGACGATAAGTCTGACTTCTTGTTGGAAGAGGCTGGACAAGCGGAAAAGTTGGAAATGCAGCCTGACCAGCATGACAGTGCTGGAACAGCCATCATTTTTTATCCCGATCTGCATCGGCAGGATAAAACCGATATCGGTAGCGGTCATGACCGCTACCGATCACCTGCTGCGCGCCTTGAAGAGGCGGTGCGCCTTGCCGAGGCGATAAATCTGCAGATTATTCACGCCGATGTCGTACCAGTTCCCAAAATCAGGCCAGCGACACTGTTCGGCAGTGGCAAGGTTGAGGAGCTGGCGCGTCTGATCGCGGATTTCTGCCCCAGCATCGTCATCATCGACGGTACCCTGACCCCGGGTCAGCAACGCAATCTGGAGCGCGCCTGGTCAGCGAAGGTCATCGACCGCACCGGGCTTATCCTTGAAATCTTTGGCGCGCGGGCGCGGACCCGTGAAGGCAGCTTGCAGGTCGAACTGGCGCATCTGACCTATCAGCGCAGCCGGCTGGTTCGGTCCTGGACCCACCTTGAGCGGCAGCGGGGCGGACTGGGCTTTATCGGCGGTCCGGGTGAGACCCAGATCGAGGTGGATCGCCGCCTGATTTCAGAACGCATCACCAAGCTCAGCCGTGAACTCGACAAGGTTCGTAAAACCCGTGAAAGCCATAGGGAAGGGCGTCGCAAGACACCATTTCCCATTATCGCCTTTGTCGGCTATACCAATGCGGGTAAATCAACCTTATTCAATCGCATCACCCAAGCTACTGTTTTTGCACAGGATTTACTGTTTGCAACCCTTGATCCGACAATGCGCGGGGTCGATCTGCCCAATGGCAAACGGGTGATCTTTTCCGATACGGTGGGCTTCATCTCCGATTTGCCGACGCATCTGGTTGCCGCATTCCGCGCGACGCTGGAAGAAGTTCTGGCAGCCGATGTGATCGTGCATGTACGCGATATTTCGCACCCGGAGACCGAGCAGCAGAAGCGCGATGTCATTCAGGTGCTTGAAGAGCTTGGCATTTCAGACACGCAGCGCGAGAGCATGATCGAGGTGCACAACAAAATCGATCTGCTGTCAGAGGAAGAGCGGCGCGAAATCGTCAATATTGCAAAGCGGCGCAAGGATGCGATTGCGCTTTCCGCAACTACCGGCGAAGGCTGCGAAGAGCTGCTGGAGTTGATCGGAAAACAATTGGCCGCCGAATGGCGGCAACGCGCGCTCGTATTGGCGGCAGATGAGAGCGCTGTCGTTGCATGGCTTCATCGCCATGCGGATGTGCAGTCCCTCAATTACGACAAGGACGGAAACGCACATCTGAAAATTTCCATCGCACCGGAAGAAGAATCCCGGCTTGAAAAAATGCGTACGAGCGCGACGGCCTCGGCATCGTGATTCCACCGGTTGATCCAGCACAGAGTCTTTTTTACGCAAATAAATAGGGCTCAGCATTTCAGTGCATGTCATTCAATCAAACGTAAATCGCATAATATATATTATGGTAAATTATGTGCGGGATTGATTTCGGGCGGATAAGCGCGCCGAGCATACGGTTCAGCATCAGAGATGTCCTTTTCCCCCAAAGCAAATCCCGCTAGCATCACTGACAAGAGCCGTCATGTCGATCATTTCGACAGAAAAACAAACTCGTTACGGACACAAAACAATCAAGGGAGGAACGGGAAAAATGGCGCTACCGCAGGATATTTCACCGGTAAACAGCGAATTGATGGACACCATCGCACGCGCATCCGAAACTGACTGGATCGAGACCGATCCCGGCATGGCCTTCATGAAAATCCTCTGGCTTGGTCCCGAATCCGGCCGCTGGGCAGCCTTGTTCAAATGGAAAAAAGGTTATGTTGCCGCCCCCCATAAACATCTGTCTGCGGCGCACACCTTTGTGTTATCCGGGCGCCTTGAGGTTCGCGATGGTGAATTCGGTGCCGGCGATTATGTCTATGAACCCAACGGGATGGTTCATGGTGCGACGACCGCGCTTGAAGATACGGAATATCTGTTTATCTGCGATGGCCCCATTCTGTTTTACAATGAAGATGGTTTTACAAACTATATGGGATGGGAACAGCTCAAGCGCATGCAGGATCGCGCGGCGGCGGCGAAGGCTGCATAACAATCCGCGCTGCTGCCAGGCGGATAATATCCAAACACTGTAAAAACCATGAAAAAAGGGCGCGGCCCCATTCGGGTAACCGCGCCCTTCCCTGTTCAGCCAACCCTGTTCAGCCAATGCGTGCTGATTGTCCGGCCGCGCCTGTCATCGCGGCAGGACAGCAATTGCGTTATCAGCCAAGATGGATATAGGTCGATTTGAGCTGGGTATATTTCTCCAGCGCATGCAGCGACCCGTCACGGCCGATACCTGACTGCTTGTAACCGCCAAACGGCATGACATTGCCACCGCCATTGGTGTTATTGATATTGACCGTGCCAGCCCGCAGCTTGCGCGCAATCTTGTGGGCCTTGGTCAGATCATTGGTCCACAGACAGGCCTGCAGCCCGTAAATGGAATCATTGGCGATCTTCACGGCTTCTTCAGGATCCTTGAAGGTCAGGGTCGACAGCACCGGGCCGAAGATTTCCTCCTGCGCGATCTTCATGTCATTCTTGACGTTATCAAAGATCGTCGGCTCGATATACTCGCCGCCGCTGTTCTGACGGACCTGCTTGCCGCCCAGGCTGACTTTCGCGCCTTCCTTCTCGCCCGCTTCGATATAGCCAAGCACGCGCTCGGTCTGGGTTTTATCAACCATGCTGCCCATCATCGTGGAGGGGTCGAGCGGGTTATTTGGCTGCATGAACTGGCCGACGGCCTTCACCTTCTCCAGGAACTCATCCTTGATGTCTTCCTGAACGAGCAGGCGCGAGCTGGCCACGCAAACCTGACCGGAATTGAAGAAGATCGACATGCCCGCCTGCTGCGCCGCCGCATCCAGATTCGGCGCATCGCCAAACACGATATTGGGCGATTTGCCACCACATTCGAGCGACACGACCTTCATATTCGAGTCACCGGCATATTTGAGGAAGTATTTGCCAACCTCGGTCGACCCGGTGAAGGAAATCGCATCCACATCCATGTGACGCCCGATTGCCTGCCCCGCTGTTTCGCCAAAGCCCGGCAGCACATTCAGCACACCTTCAGGAAGCCCGGCTTCAATCGCGAGCTCTGCCAACCGGATCGCCGTCAGGGGCGACTGTTCAGCCGGCTTCAGCACAACGCTGTTGCCTGCGGCAAGCATCGGCGCAATCTTCCATGCCGCCATCAGAAGCGGGAAGTTCCAAGGCACAACGGCCCCGACCACCCCAAGCGGTTCGCGGGTGATCAGCCCGAGCCCCGATTTGTCCGTCGGCGCAATCTCGTCATAGATCTTGTCGATCGCTTCGCCATACCATTGGAAGCTGTTTGCAACACCGGTCATATCAACGGTTTTCGCCAGGCTGATCGGCTTGCCCATATCCAGGGTTTCAAGCAGCGCCAGCTCGTCCGCATTGCCCAGAATGAGCTGCGCGAGCTTGAGCAGCACTTTTTTGCGCACCGCCGGCGATTCTTCGGACCACGATCCCGCATCGAAAACCTTGCGGGCGGCACCGACGGCGCGGTTTACATCTTCCACATCGCAGGCAGCGACCTGAGTCAGCACACGACCGTCAATCGGGCTGACGCATTCAAACGTTTCGCCCGATGCCGCATCGGTATATTTACCGTCGATAAATGCCTGATTGCGAAAAGTCAGGTCATCGCGCATTTTTTCCCAATCTTCGAGCGTTTGAGCTCCCATGACGGTCTCCATTCTTCCCTGAGGGTGATAAGGTTATCCCTGCATGTACGTTTTTAACGGACATACATTTTATAGATAAGCGGTTGGTGCCACCGAACGATCACACTGGGTAATCAGCCGCCGACAGTTGGCGCTAGAGTACCAAGGCTAACCCGCCACGGCAAGCGACAGCATGCGCTCAGAAATGCCGCGCGCGCGGCAACAAAGCTGGATTATCTACCCCGCACTAGAAGCTTAGCGCCATACCGTCATAAGCGGAGCTTACTTTGAGCGCCGGCACGTCTTCAGGACGCGCAAGCTCTTCATAGCGGATGGTTTCCTGCAGCATTTTGAAGAGCGTTTCATCATCATAGGCAGGCTCATGATGGTATAGCAGCAGATGCTTTGCTTTCGCCATATGACAAAGCTCAACGCCGATCAGGTTGGAGGAATGGCCCCAATCCTCCTTCAACGACACCATTTCCGCGAGCGAATATTGCGCATCGAAAATCACCAAATCCGCATCAGCAAAAAAATCCGCAAATTTCTGCAAATCGTCGGCATTCTCCTGCTTATGTTCGGAATCGGTCGAATAGACGACCGAGCGGTCGTCGCACTCTATCCGGTAACCGAAGCTGTCGCCTTCATGATATTGCAAAATGGCATGAACCGTTGCGCCCGCCACCTCCACCGGTTCTCCCGGGACAAGCGGAACAAACTCGATATCCGCGGACAACGCATCGAAGTCTACCGGGAAACAGGGGGCCGATTGCTGCCGCCAGAACGCCTCTATCGGGTCGGGGTGGCAGCTATGGATACGGATCTTGTTGCCTGGAATAAAAGCCGGGTGAAAAAACGGAAACCCCATAATATGGTCCCAATGCAAGTGCGACAGGAGCACATTATAGGTTTGCGGGCTGGCAGGACCGTGGCGCTGTAACATCGCCGTCCCGAATTCGCGCAGCCCGCTACCCAGATCACAGATCAGATATTCGTCACTGCCCGTATCGATCTGCACGCATGAGGAGTTGCCCCCGAAGCTGTTCGCAACCGGCCAGGGTAATTCCTGCTCGACAAACCGGTCTATCTCCGCCTGATCGGCAAACTGACGTCCGCGTGCTTGGGCAAGCGCAGTTTTCAGCTTCTGTTGTATCGTTGTTGCCGGGGTTGCGACCGGAATCGATCCACGACACCCCCAAATCACTGCCTGCATGAATTCCTTTCCTGCCAAGTCCATTGGATACCCCTAGGCAACGGGATATCAAGCTTGCCGCGAACCTCCTGCCCGCCATCCGCGATTTTGGCGCACCCAGCGAACGATCCGGCATGTCCTGCGACAATAATTTTCACAACGCTTTTCGGGACAGCTCTTAATGCACTGTTGCAGTCAAGGCGAGATCTACCGCGTCGAAGCAATCCACAACGGTATTCACCCGGCTGATCTGAAACAATTCTTCAACCACCGAGTTCAATCCGGCCACGCGCAGCTTGCAGCGCGCTTCCTGGCATTTTTTCATGCCTGCCAACACCGCCCGCAATCCGCCATTGCTGATAAATTCAACATTGGCCATGTCGAGGACGACAATCCGGTCCGATGCGTTTGAAATGGTTGAATATAGCTGTGCTTCAAATTCTTGCACACAGTGACTGTCGATTCGACCATTTGGTTTTACAATGATGGAATCATCACGTTTTTCGATTGATATATACATAGGCTCATATTCATTTGTTAATAGTTAATTATACTTGTGTTAATAGTCGGTAATACTTCGAATGACGATTGAATAATTATGCTCAATCACATGCGACCAAAATATAGCCGCTACTCATGAATAGATATCTTAACGTTAACGCAACAAAGGATGCCAACCCAAAATTTGTTACTCAGTCACATTCTGTCACGCTGTCTGTTGCGTTAATGCCACAAAAAATATGGATAACTCTTCACACGATATCCAGAAACGTTTTGTAACGTTGCTGTAACTTTTTTTTCAACTCTCCGTAACCTGCTGTTTCTAGCGTCCGCCCGTGATGAACGTGGTGCTTTTCCTTTGGACTAAGGGCACTGCGCGCGTCATTGGAGCGGTTTCCGGCCTGCGCGAACAGCAACGGGAACCTTAGGAAGAACCCGCGCCGGAATCTGGCTTTGACTGGCCGGATTGACCCGCCAGCTGACTGAATTGAATAGATGATCTGCACCGATTTTGCACAGGCATTCAATTGCTGTTGGGCGGGGCTCTCTGGCGGACAGGTTTGACAATGCGTTCCGAAGTCACCGCCTCAAACTCTGCGGCGGTAATTCACTTAAACCTGAAAAAGGGGGTTGGGGCATTCGAGCCAATGACCGCAGTCCTTTTAACCATTGAACCCGGAAAATGTAGGAGCCGTATATAATGGGTATAAAACTAAACCTTAAGCGTCACACAGCGCTGGTCGGCGCGGGGGTAGTTGCAGCTTCCCTGCTGTCGGTCGCTGGCACCGCGCATGCGGATGAAGCCGATATCGCGCAATTGCGTGACCTGATTGTGCAACAGCAGGCGCAAATCGAGGCACTGTCATCGAAACTTGAAACGCTGGCTGTTGAGGCCGAAGCCTCAAGCGAAGCGGCAAAGCGGGCGAATGAAGTGGCCTGGGATGCTGCCGCGACGGCTGATGAGGCGGCGCGCGTTGCCCGCGAAACCGACGAGCAGATGATCCAGGTTACCACGGCGCAAACCCCGCCCAAGATGGTCAAATCCGGCAGCGAGAATGTCGCCCTGTCGATCTCGGGTCAGGTCAACCGCGCCCTGCTGTTCGCCGATGACGGCAAGAAGGAAGACATCTACAACGTCGATAACGACAACTCCTCCACCCGCGTCCGCTTCAAGGGCAAAGCAAAGCTGGGTGAAAACTGGACTGCGGGTACAACCCTGGAAGTTCAGATCGAATCCAACTCGTCATCCTCTGTCAATCAGTTCGCCGATAACGGCGTTGGCGCGGGCGGTTTTACCGAACGCAAGATGGAAGTCTGGTTCGATGGCCCCTGGGGTAAGGTCTCACTCGGTCAGGGCGATACCGCCTCGAACGGCACATCGGAATCCGACCTGTCCGGCACCAAGGTTGTTACCAATTCCGACGTTAAGGATTTGGCGGGCGGTCTTGCCTTCGTAAACTCGACCACCGGGCTGTTCTGCACCGACGTGAATGGCGACGGGCTGTGCACCGGCGCGGACGCACTTAACACAACCGTTGCCGGCGCGTTCAGCAACCTTGACGGGTTGAGCCGCGATGACCGGATTCGTTACGATACGCCGGAATTCGGTGGCTTCCAGCTGTCGACCTCCGCTGTCGCGGGTGGCGAAGCCGATATCGCCCTGCGTTACTCTGCCAAGATGGGTGACTTCAAGCTCAAGGCTGCGGCTGCTTATGCTGACCCCTCAAGCACCAGCGGCGGCACGGACAGCCGGGTCAATGGCTCGATCTCGGTTGCCCATAAAAGCGGTGGCAGCCTGACGGTTGCGGCGGCCGATACCGAAGGCAAAGGTGCGGCGCGCGAGGCGAGCTACTATTACGTCAAGGCAGGCTGGACCTTCAAGGACCTGCTGCCGATGGGCAAGACCTCCTTCTCGGTCGATTACACCGAAATGGAAGATCGCGCCGCATTGGGTGATGAAGCCACTTCCTACAGCTTTGCGGGTGTGCATAACATCAAGGATTATGGTACGGAACTGTACATGGCGTATCGTCGTTACGAACTCGACCGTGTCGGCGTAACGTTTGACGATATTGATGCAGTCATGACGGGCGCCCGGATCAAATTCTAATCGGCCCTTATAGGATAATGTTATATGCCCCGGACCTTGTTGGTATTGCTTCTCTCCGTCTTATTGCTCGGTGCCTGCGTCAATGCGGAACCGCTTGAATCTGATGAAGTGGATGAAATTCCTTCCGGCGACGGGCTGTTTACCGGTGAAGATGGTGAGTTTGTGATCTTCAGAAAGTAACACAGTCTGGTCATTTGCTTCCGCAGATGGCCAGTCATATGACGACAAATTAAACGGCTCTTATCATCTGGTAAGAGCCGTTTTTTCATGCCTACTCCCCCACCGGCAAACCGCCTCCATAAGCACTCTCTCCCACCAATAATGCAAATCATTTGCATTGTAGAAAGTATTGTGGCACGACCACCGGCGACATTGATTATGCAAATCAAAAGCAATAAGGAGTCGCTCATCATGAGCTTAAAAACCAGACTTAGCCGTCACACGGCCATAGTTGGCATGGGGGCCGGCGCTATCATGTTCGCCGCGATGACCAATGCACAGGCCGAACAGACAGATATTGAAATGTTGCGTCAGCTCATCGCCCAACAACAGGCGCAAATCGAGGCACTGTCATCGAAACTTGAAACGCTGGCTGTTGAGGCCG
>OBJS01000071.1_pt1 | contig 53976 bp, 50 predicted proteins | sample 1519851 | NCBI WGS metagenome assembly OBJS01 (sample SAMN03019806, study PRJEB22545) | beach sand metagenome | biome: beach; feature: sea beach; material: beach sand | place: USA: Municipal Pensacola Beach, FL | collected 2010-10-20 | depth 25-47 cm m
GCTCGCGGATCGGCTCCGGATCCTGGCGGTGGTGCCGCATCGGCGCAAGCTGCGAATCGGAACGCTCGCCGGAAATCGATTTCAGTTGCATATCCGCAATGTGCAGGGAGATCGGGAGGCTGCAGAGGCGCGCTGGCAGCAAATCATGGCCGGTGGAGTACCGAATTATTTCGGCCCCCAGCGGTTTGGAGAAGGTGGCAGCAATGTGTCGCGAGCGCTGGCCTGGTTTGCCGGCGGGCGTCCGCCGCGCCGTTCGCAGCGCGATCTGCTGCTTTCAGCGGCGCGGAGCGCCTTGTTCAACCAGCTTCTCGCACATCGTGTGAAGGATCAGTCGTGGGATGTCGCCCGGATCGGCGATGTCCTGCAACTCGAGGGTCGTGGCAGTTGGTTCGTGTACGGGCCGGATGAATCGGCTGATGAGATCGCGGTGCGGATACGGGATGGAGAGCTGCACCCAACCGGCCCGCTGTGGGGCGCTGGGGAATCGGCAGCCGATGGCGCTGTTCGGGCGTTGGAGAATGGGTTGGTGGCGACCTATCCGGAGCTGGCTACCGGCTTGGCGCGTGTTGGGTTGCGCCAGGATCGTCGGGCTTTGCGCGTGTTCCCCCGTGAGGCCCGTTTCTGCTGGCAGGATTCCGGGCTCATGCTGTCGTTCACGCTGCCGCCGGGAGCGTTCGCCACAACGGTGGTCAAGGAGCTGTTGCACCCGGATGGTCCGGATGACGCCTCGCTCTCGAATCACGGCGTTGTGCTGGACTGACCGGGGTAAGATCTCGGTATTTCGTCATTGCGGGCAAGCATTCTGGGTCCTGCTCTGACAAGGGAGGATAGTCGCCATGCGTTCTCGTTCGTCGATGCATCGTGTCCGGTCTAACCATGGCGTCAAGGTGGCCGTGAGCGTCGGGCTGGTGGCGCTGCCGGTGCTGACCGCGGCGGCGCCCCACTGGGATTACGTTGAAAACGGACCCTACGGTCCATCGCAGTGGGGGGCGCTGTCGTCGGCGTATGAGACCTGTCGGAGCGGACACAGCCAGTCGCCGGTCGATGTGGAACGCCCTGTTTCGGCGGCATTGCATCCCCTCGATTGGCATTACGTACCCATGCCGGCACAAATCGTCAATACCGGACATGCGATGCAGATTTCGCCGGCGGGTGAGCAGGACGAAAGCTTCGTTCTGGACGGGCACCGGTATCACTTGCAGCAGATTCATTTCCATGCGCCGAGCGAGCACCACATCAAAGGCCATGCGTTTCCGTTGGAAGCCCATTTCGTTCACCAGGATGAGGCGGGTCATCTGGCAGTGGTCGCGGTCCTTTTCGATTCAGGTCCATCGCTCCCCATCCTCGAATCCCTGTGGCCGGCGATGCCTGAAGAGGCCGGCGCGACGCTGGATGCCGGTCGACTCATCGATCCCCGGGAACTGTTGCCGCAAAGCAGGGGCTATTTTCGCCTCAGTGGGTCGCTGACCACACCGCCCTGTTCGGAGGGCGTGCTGTGGCTCATTCTGAAGTCGCATCCCACCGTCGCGTCTACCCAGGTGGCGCGGTTGGCCCAGCTCGTTGGTGGACACAACAATCGTCCGATTCAGCCGCGCCATGGGCGCGATATCCTGGAATAACATCCGCTGGCGGGCGCTTGCCTGTGGGTGCCCGGGTCACTATCGTTAAGCGTCACCCCGGTGGCATTTCACCGAATGGTGGTCAATTTAAGAACTGACAAGGAGACAGGGAAATGTCCGATATGTTGCGTTATGACGGGCGGGTCGCAGTGGTGACCGGTGGGGGCAATGGTTTGGGACGCGCGCATGCCATGTTGCTGGCCTCGCGCGGCGCCAAGGTGGTGGTCAACGATCTCGGCGGTGCCGTCGACGGGTCAGGCTCGTCAGCCACGGCGGCCGAGCGGGTGGTAGCGGAGATCGTGGAAGCCGGCGGCGAGGCCGTGGCCGATCGCAACAGCGTCTCCACCGTTGAGGGCGGGCAGGCCATCATCAAGACCGCGCTGGACGCCTTCGGTCGCGTGGACATCGTGGTCAACAATGCGGGTATTCTTCGCGACAAGTCCTTCAAGAACATGTCGCCGGAATTCCTTGATCCGGTCCTGGACGTGCACCTGAAGGGCGCCTTTTGGGTGACACAAGCAGCCTGGGAGCTGATGCGCGAGCAGAAGTATGGTCGCATCGTCAACACCAGCTCGGCAGCCGGTATCTTCGGCAATTTCGGCCAGACCAATTATGGCGCGGCCAAGATGGGCATCGTCGGTTTCACCAATGTGCTCAAGCAGGAAGGCCAGAAATACAACATCAAGGCCAACGTCCTCGCGCCGGGCGCCAAGACTCGTATGACCGAGGAACTCATGGGGCCCATGGCCACCCAATTTCGTATGGAACCGGAGCTTGTTTCGCCGATCGTCGCCTATCTTTGCCATGAGTCGTGCAAGGTCAACGGCGAGATCTATTCGGCCGCTGCCGGGCGGGTGGGGCGTATCTTTATAGGCGCCACAAAAGGGGTTTTTAACCCGGATAGTATGACAATCGAGTATATTCGCGATCATTTTGATGAAATTCGTGATACCGAAGGTTACATTATCCCGGGCAGTGCCATGGAAGAGATGGGCCTGTTGATGAAGGCCAAGAAGTAAGCTGAATCGGTCCGCGCCGTCGCTCCGGAGGCGGCGCGGGAATCTCCCGGGGCTGCCTGTTTCTCTTTGGAGATAAAGTGATGTTCATCGCCATGAATCGCTTCAAGATCGCCCGCGGCGAAGAGGAAGCGTTCGAGACGCTGTGGCGCGAGCGTGACAGTCATTTGCAGGGCGTGCCCGGCTTTCAGGGATTCCATCTGCTGCGCGGCTCGTCCGAAGATGACCATACGCTGTTCGCGTCGCATTCAATCTGGGCGTCGCGCGCCGCATTCGAGGCATGGACCCATTCGGAGGCATTCCGAAAGGCTCATGCCAACGCCGGGGGATCGAACCGTTCGATGTACCTGGGGCCGCCGAAATTCGAGGGATTCGAGGTCGTCCTGTAGCGCTGTTACGGTGTCTTCTTCGAGCCCTGCCGGATTCAGGATGACTTGCTGATCAGCGGAACGAAGCGATACGGCAGGATTTTGGGCGAAAACCGGTAGAGACGATCGAAGTCGCGCTGATTCGCGTTATAAACGCCGAATCCGTGGTGTGACAGAATGATTTCGTTCTCTGGGGTGAGGACTTCGTAGTCCGCTTCGAGTGGCGCCAAGGTATCCTGAAACAAGGCAATCACGGCTCCCTGCCCCGGCTTGACCAGTGGGTTGAGTACCCCCAGGCGTTGTGCGTTCGGGTCTTTCAGATTCGCATAGTGCACGTAGCTGGGGCCGTCCGGGTAGAAAAAACCCACCCCCCCAAAAGTTTCTACCTTGAGCTGTCGTAGGGTGTCATCCAGCTTGCGGGGGCGGGGGTGACGAGCCGCCCAGCGCATCTTGGTCCGAACAAGCGCCACGGAAACGACACTAGCGCCACCGCTGCCTCCCCGCACCAGCAGGTCACTACCGGTTTCGAGCGCTTGCAGCATCAGCGATTCAAGGGTCTTGACTGCGGATACACCCTTGATGGTGGGTGGGGAGCTGAGGTTCTCGTCGGTCTGGGTATTCAGCACGCCAACGGTCGGGATGTCGCGTGCTTCGGCCAGCAGTTTCAGAAAGTAGGGCTCGCGGCCAGCCTTGGGATTCGCGCCATTGACGAAGATGAGCCGCTCGTCCCGCATGCCGGAAGCACCGACGGCGGGCGGAACCGTCATGACATCGATACTGTGCGGATCATAGAAACACCCGTCTCCCCCGACGTAGTAGCCCGAGTAGCTGGAAAGCTCGGCACTTTCAGGTAGGCTGATTCCACGCGCGTCCGAACAATCCGCAAGGGCTGCCGTGGCGGTCGTCAGTCCCAAGCCGGCCATGGCGGTTGCTCGCATGATCCGGCTCCGTCCAAGCCACCGAATCTTGTTTCTTCTCATCCCAAACTCCTCACGCGGGGTTCAATGCAAAGATGGAAAAGAGACTTGGGTTTGTCGGACAGGCTCCGATCGACACTCAGGGGGCAGGCGTCGTGCAAGCTTCGATGATGTCGCCATACCGTGTCCATGCGGGCTTCGGTGTCCGGTCGGGCTCCACCAATCCGAATACTTCTTCCCGCGGGATGAGTTCATCGGGATTATCCAGATACTGGTAGAAATAAACACCCTTGGCGCCGCCGTCGATGGCTGACCGAACCATGGTTTCGATATAGGTCGCCTGCTGCTCGCGCAGCTGCGTGCCTTCATCCTCCGGCGTCTGAGGATCGTCCGGCGGCGTTTGGTAGCCGGTCTCAAAGATCATGACGTCCTTTCCACCACTGGCTGCGTGCGCCTCCTTGATTTGGTTCGTGACCAGGTTTTCGAAACCGACCGGTGGGGCACCGGCATTGAACGATGGGTAAGAGTAGAGCCCAACGGCATCGAAGCGGAAACGCTCGGCCGATTCCCGGATATGTCTTTGCCAGCCCGGGAAGCCGGGGCTGATGGTCAGCACGATTTCCGAATCGGGGTCGTGGCGTTCCACAGCCTGGGAGAGCGTACGCAGGATTTCCCGGTTGATGATCGGCGGGAACAGACCCTCTCGCCATTGCAGCAGGACATGGATGAACGCGATGTGCAACTCGTTTTCCAGTCCCCAGACATCGACATCGTCTGCGTAGCGTTCCACGACTGCATCGGCATAGCGGGTCAAGGCTGCCACATAGTGGGGCCCAATCATTTTCCGGGTCCACAGCGGCGAGACTGGGCGAACACGGGTGTTGTAGCCGTTCCCGAGCGTCCCTGCGATGCGGATTCCGTTCGCATGGGCGGCTTCCACCAACATATCGAAGTAGCTGAAATCGAACAGCGCACCCTGCTCGGGTTCGATGCGGCCCCAGGCGAAATCGATGCGGATCCACTGGATGCCATTTTGTGCCATGCGCTCGAGATCCTCGGGTTGCAGTTCATAACCCGGGAAGTTGACGTGATAGGCGACCAGTCCCCATTGGAAGTCCGGCGGAACAGTTCCGGCCGCGGGGCAGGACGTTGCGGCGTAGCCCGGAGAGACGATGCACCAGCAAAGCAGACCGGCCATGAGCGATGACAGGGACAGGCGTTTCAGGCACGTCGTATGGCTGTTTCGATTCACTTGGAACCCCCTAATCGTAGATTCGCTATTGGCGTTATTCAGGTTTGTATTGTCGATGATAGCGTCATCGCACCGATGGGCTGTTGCGCTGATAAGACCATTCCCAACTGTGATTCCGGATTTTTGACCATATCGCGCGTCTTCCGGTTGGTTCAGGTGACTGGTAGATTTTTTCTAGCAAAATAGATGCCTCTGTCGCGTTCAAAGGCGCTCCGGCAACGTTTGCCATCGCACAGCCGCGCCGGTATGGTCAGCAATTCGTGGGTTTCGCGTGCGCAGACTGAACGGAAAGTTTCATGTATAAACAATTGATTGTAATCCTGATGGCGTCTCTTCTTGCCTGCATGTCCGGAGTCGGGAGCGCGTCCGACTCCTTCGCAGTTTGCTTGAGTGATCTGCGCAATCAGGCGCGTCAGGCGGGCGTTCGGTCGGAGACACTGGCAACCGCTTTTGCGACCATCAAAGAGCGCCCCGATGTTGTGCGCACTGATCGAGGGGGGCAAAGCGAGTTTGTCTCGACGTTCTGGAACTACCTCGAACGCAGCATCAGTCCGACGCGCCTGCAAAACGGGCAGGCACTTCTGGAGCAGCACCGTCCCCTGTTGATGCGCCTCCATGCAGAGTACGGGGTACCCCCGGAGTACCTGGTAGCGTTATGGGGCTTGGAAACCAATTTCGGGAATTACTTCGGCGACATTCCGACCTTGGACGCGCTCGCAACATTGGCTTGCGATGCCCGACGTAGCCGCATGTTCAGCCGGCAATTCGTCGATGCGGTGGCGATGGTCGACGAGGGTCGCCTGAATCTGGCCGATCTGCGAGGTTCCTGGGCCGGCGCCATGGGACATGCGCAGTTCATGCCGACCACCATGCGCCATTATGCGGTGGACTATGATCGCGATGGCCGCATCGACCTGTGGCGCAGCCTGCCCGATGCTCTGGGATCGGCAGCGAACTACCTGAGCCGCATGGGTTGGCGTCCAGGCGATCGCTGGGGCGAGGAGGTGATGGTGCGCGATCCTGCCGTCTTGGCTTATGGTGGCTATCGTCAACGCAAGCCGGTTGAGCAGTGGAACCAACTTGGTGTTCGCCGTCTGGATGGGTCCCGCCTGCCTGAACGTGCCGATTCGGTCTCGCTGCTGGCGCCCGCGGGCAAACGCGGGCCCATCTTCATCACGTATCCCAATTTCCGAGTCATCATGCGGTGGAATGCATCGACCAGCTATGTCTTGGCGGTCGGACTGTTGGCTGATCGGCTGGCGGGTGGGGAGCCCCTACATGCAAAGGCGCCGCGCGTTACCCGCTATCGCCGCGCCGATGGCCGGGAAATTCAGCGCCATCTCCAATTGCTCGGCTACAACATCACGAGCATCGACGGCGTGGTTGGCGGGGAAACCCGTGCGGCCATCCATGCCTTCTTGCGTGACGCGCAGCTGCCGTTGGATGGTGAACCGGATGACGAACTCCTGGGTGCCTTGAGGAGCGCGAGCAAGCGGGCAGGCTTTTCGGTCCCCTTGGATGAGACTGACATGACGGCATCGCCCTGAACCGGTCGGTTCCGTGATGAGCCATGTGTTGGGCATCCGTCGGGGCATTGGAATAAGCCGAGTAATCGACCTCTTGCGACGGAACGCTGTCACGCGCCGCATGCCGACGATCGCAAGCAAAAGAAAGCCCCCTTGGTTGTGGGGGCAAAGCATGTGGTTGGGAGAACAGGGATGCTTGTTGTTCTGTTGTCTCAAAGGCCGGTTGTGTGTTGTGCGTCCATGCGCTTTCTATCCAGCAATGCTTATGCCAATTATTAGGATTGCAGATCGGAAGCGCGGTGTGAGACGTTCCGCCCGCCGTTTCGCTTCCCCGAGGTGACCTAGAGCGACAGGGTTTGACGTTACTTCGGGCCTAATTCGACCTCTCTAGGGTCGAGGGTGGCCCGGCTGATCCACGCCCAGCGTGGCGCGGGTCGGCGTTTGGATGGTGGACAGGTCCACCAGACGCGCCAGTCTCGCTCAGGCAGACATTCGCTCCATCGAGCCACCGCATGGGCCTCAAGGTCCCCGCCGGGATGACCGGGGTAAGCCATGATGCTTATCGCGCCATTGTCGCTGAGCCATTGGGTGCATGCTTGCAACGCCATCAAGGTGGTGGTGGGTCGCGTGATGATGCAATGGTTCGATCCAGGCCGGTATCCCAAGTTGAATACGGCGATTTGCAGCTGACCACGTAATTCCGGGGGCAAAAGGTCAGGCAGACAGGCGTGGTTGCCCTGATGGAGTCGAACGCGGGCTGCGAGATTGCTGGATAAGAGGCGAGCCCGGGTTTCCGCAATGGCCTCCGGCTGGATGTCGATGGCATGAACTTGGCCATGCGCACTGACCAGTCGTGCCAAATGAACCGTGTCGTGACCGTTGCCGCAGGTCGCGTCAAGCGCCACATCGCCGGGTTGAACCCATGTAGCCAACCGGCGATGAACGGCACGAATCAACGCTTCAGGGCGCGGCGAGTCGGGTGGCATAACGGTGCACATCCACTGCAGCGGGAAGGGGGGCGCCGCCCGTCAGGTGTCGGGTCAGCTGCTGCGCGCTATCAGGCGCACGGAGGATGCCGCGGCTGCCCAGTCCGTTGAAGATGGCGAGCCAAGACCACCTCGGGTGGCGGCCCAGGACCGGCTCACGATCGGGTGTTGCCATGCGGGTTCCGGCGTGATGGGCGAGCACATCGATCGTTAGCGGAACAGTGACATGATCCTGTAGTCGCTGGAGCAGCTGATGCCGTCCAGCGTTCGTCGGCCCGGCGGCGGAATGTCCGGGTTGATGGGTTGCGCCGAGCCAATAGCGGCGCTCTCCAAGAGGAAGCAGCGTGATCCCGGCGCTGACGGCAGTGGACCACTCCGCCGAGAGCCGAACAATCAGGCTTTCGCCGCCATTAGGTTGAAGTGGCAATCCGTCCCAGTAGGGATTACGGGTGATGCCGGCGCCTTCGCACGACAGCACGCAGCCGACCGGACGGCCGCGCCACATGATGCAGCCATTTCGCGGATCGATGCGGCACCAATCGAATGGATCCGGAAGTTGATGGCCATAGGCGTCGACTCGTCCGGCTGCCGATGCCAACATGGTTGGAAGATCCAATCGCCAGGCGTTGTGGATTTCCAAGCCGCCGAATGGTGCCCTGAATTCGGCAATGGGCGGTGTTTCGAACCATGGCCCCAGCCACGGATGGCGAGTCGATTGCGCGCGAGCGCGTTCGGAAGCGCTTTGGCACAGACGGTGCACGCTCGTCGGCGTAATCAAGGAGTGGCCCAGTTCGTGGCCTAATCGTTCATAATACTGGCGGGCGGCCGTGGATCGTGCAATGAGATCGCGCATGGGCGCCAGGCGCGGTGCGGTGAACGGGTTCATGAGTCCCCCGGCCGCGTGCGAGGCACTGGGCCGGCCGGCTGCGGTAACCATGGTGATCCGGTGTCCAGCGCGGCTGAGTTCCAATGCCATCAGCGCGCCGGATAGTCCGCTCCCGACGATTAGGGTATCGATGGGCGCCGCAGTGGGTCGGACGTTTTTCTGCATGTACTGAGCCTGGCTCTGATGCGCGATGTGAGGCCGTGATTGGTTACCATGGGCCGTATACGAAGAACGGGCTCGATGGTGCCCCGATTCCCGCCAACCGCACGGATGCCGTCACGATAGGGCGGTCGTAGGCGATCGGCGGGCCAATTTTAACTGGACTGAGTGGGACGGACACACCGTATGACCGAATGGCTGATGTGGGTGAACAATCCGGAAGCCTGGGTGGCCTTGGTAACCCTGATTCTTCTGGAAATCGTGTTGGGAATCGACAACATCGTCTTCATTTCCATCCTGTCCGATCGGCTGCCTGCCAACCAGCGGCCCCGTGCGCGTCAGCTGGGTCTGTTGGTTGCACTGGTCACACGTATCCTGCTGCTGTTGTCGTTAGCGTGGATGGTGCGGCTGACCAAGCCACTTTTCTCGATCGCCGGTTTCGAGCTGGCTGGGCGTGATCTGATTCTATTGGGTGGTGGGTTGTTCTTGCTCGTCAAGGCGACTTTGGAGATCTACGACAAACTCGAAGGCGCTGAAGGCGACCGCGATGCCAAAGCCATGGGCGGGTTTGCTGCCGTGATTCTCCAGATCGGGATCATGGATATCGTGTTCTCGCTGGACTCCGTGATCACGGCGGTCGGCATGGTCAATGATATCCCCGTCATGGTGATCGCAGTCATGGTGGCTGTCTTGTTCATGCTGGTGGCGGTCAATCCGATAAGTAATTTCATTGACCAACATCCATCGGTAAAGATTCTGGCGCTGAGTTTCCTGATCATGATCGGCATGGTGCTCGTGGCTGAAGGACTCTCGTTCCATGTACCCAAGGGTTACATCTATTTCGCCATGGCGTTCTCGATATTCGTCGAGATGATCAACATTCGCATTAAAAGCGCGCGAGCCGTGGAGCCTGTGGAGTTGCGGCAACCCTACAGCGACCATCCACGGGATTCGTCCCGATAGGACTGGACTGGAACGGCCGTGGAACGGCATTTGCCTGCAGTTCGAGGATGTGTACTGGACCTGAGTGGTGTGCTGCACGTCGGCAGCACACCACTGCCCGGGGCCCGCGAAGCATTGGCACAACTGCGGCGTTTGCCATTGGCGTTGCGGTTTTTGACCAACACCAGTCGAACGCCCCATGCGGTTTTGCTGGATCACCTCGCGCGGATGGGTTTCGATATTCCGGCGGCCGAATTGCTCACCGCGCCATTGGCGACACGGGCCGTTCTGGAAAGACGGTGTCTGCGCCCCTATTTTCTGATTCATCCACACCTTCGGCCCGATTTCGTTGGCTTGAACACGCGGATGCCGAATGCCGTCGTTGTGGGTGATGCCGGCCGATATTTTACCTACCGCCGGCTGAACACGGCGCTGCGCTTGCTGGTGGATGGGGCGCCTCTGATTGCCATTGCGAACAACCGCTACTTCATGAGTGACGATGGATTGAACTTGGATGCCGGGGCTTTCGTCGCCGGCCTCGAGTATGCCGCGGGTTGTAGAGCCGAGACATTGGGCAAACCTGCCCCCGGTATTTTTCTCGAAGCGTGCGCTCAAATGGGTCTTCCGCCTGCATCGGTCATGATGGTCGGAGATGATGTCCAGGCCGATGTGCTGGGCGCACTCGATGCCGGCTTGCAAGCGGTCTTGGTGCGAACTGGCAAGTTTCGCGAGACGGATTTACAGCAACTGGGGGGACGTGCCCCGGTGCATGATGATCTGAAGCGCCTCGTCAACGCCCTATCGGCTGCGATGGGGTAAGTGATTCTCGGCCGCTTCTTTCCCAGTCCGACACGATACGCCCTGCAGGGTGGCGCTAGTGCTGACCCATGGCGGCTCCAAGTGTCTCCAAAAGCAGACGCGTGGCGTGCGAGTGGCGGTCCTTGCTAGGGTCCCCCTTCATGTCTAGCGACGACTGCCGATGCAGTGAAAAGGCGCGGTATGAATAACGGTGCCGCAGGCTCGATTCCTTCGGTCATGAAACCGTGTCCCAGAATCGAGAATTACGAGAAGTAGAGTAGATGCGATGAGCACAGCCGTTCTTTTCAATCTGCCCGGTGCGGCCGGACATATCAACCCCACCGTTGGGTTGGTGTCTGAACTGATCGCTCGCGGCGAGCGGGTCATCTATTACGCGGGAGAAGACAGTCGCCTGCAATTCGAGGCGCTGGGCGCGACGTTTCGCACCTATCATCCATTTTTCGAGTATCAGCATAGTGCAGAGGTGGCCACTTCCTTGGGCGCAGCGACCTTCATGATGCTGGATCATGCCGAACGTGCCCTGACCGGCCTGGTCGAAGTGATGGAGAAAGACAAGCCAGATTATATTCTCTACGACTCCTGCTGCATGTTTGGAAAATATTTGGCCAAGCGGCTGGGTGTCCCGGGAATTTGTCTGGTCACCACGATCGTCAGTTCACCACTGTTGCTCATGAGCGATCCAGCGCTGCTGATGAAGGTCGCCCGGGATATCACCATGATGACGCCGCAGGTTTTGCGCACTCGGCGCCGTGTGATAAATCTGTTGAAATCCGTCGGCGTGAAATATCGCAATTTGATTCATCATGGCTTCGATATCTTTATCAATGAAGGCGATCTGAATCTCGTTTTTCTGGGGCCGGCATCCCAGCCCATGCCGAAAATGCTGAAGAAGCACTATGTCCTAGTGGGTGCATCCATCCCGGAAGGGCGCGATCCAGCCATGGACCTGCCCGCCAACTGGGGGGGCAGGACACCCTTGGTGTATGTCTCCTTGGGAACGGTCCATAACGCCAAGCAGGATTTTTACCTCAAATGTTTCAAGGCGTTGGCCGATCTGCCGTGCAAAGTCGTCATGTCGGTCGGCAAAAACACGGATATCGCTGCGCTGGGTCCAATTCCCGCCAATTTCCTGGTTCGCAATCGCGTACCGCAACTGGACATCCTCAAGCGCGCGCAGGTGTTCGTGAGCCACGGTGGCATGAACAGCATCAATGAAAGCACCTATTTCGGCGTGCCGCTGGTCATGGTGCCGCAACAGTTCGAGCAGGCCTTCAATGCACGCCGTATTCGCAAGCAAGGTGCGGGGCTCATGATCAAGCCCGAGCATCTCACGGTGGAGAATCTTCGTGCTGCGGTGAATGACATCCTCACCCACGAGCATTACCAGCGTAACGCCTCCCGATTGAGCCGGCAGATTCGGGCGCTGGGCGGGCATGTCGGTGCAGCGGACGAAATTCTGCGGTTCACGCATGGTGATGCGCGGCCGAGCCTCCGCAAAACTGCCTGAGCAGGTCAAAGGCCAACGCGCTAGCGCTGTGGGCCGTGAGACCGTGCATTTCAGCGAACGCCTGTGGGCTTTCGCGGTCACGCTGGGATTGGTCGTGACCCTGCTGGCCGCGCAGCTTTTCACGACCATGATGCAGATTGGTCTGTTTCACGTATTCCGTCTGCGGATCGACGCCATCGTGTTCGGGGCGACAATTGCAGGACCTGAAATATCGCTTCTCCCCTGGCTGATTGGTGCCGGAGCCTACATGCTGGTGGCCTTCCGGCATTGGAAGCGCTTGCTGTGGTGCGCAGCGCCCGTCGCACTCATGCTGTTGGGTGACGGGTTGAGTGGCTTGCGGGGTCTACGGGCTGAATCAGCTGGCGCAGCAGCCGGCATCGGCTGGGTGCTGGAGTTCGCGGGCGGGATCCAGTTTGCAGTTGGCGGTAATCTCCCGGCAACAGCTGGATTCATCATCGGATTTATCGTGATGATGAAGAAGCTTCTCTTCGATCTGCTGGTTGCGCAGCCGATCCCGCATCCCGTTCAACTTCGCGAGCGATGAGGCTTCGATAGCGCTGCCATGCGGCTTTGGGCGTTCGATCGGATGTGACCAAGCCGAAATATCGTTCGCGTCCCGCCTCATTGCGGTTATCCAAATACTGGTAGAAGAAGATGCCGATCGCACCGGCTTGACGGCTGGCCTGACTCACGGCCTCGAGGTAGTCCGCCTGCAGGGTTTCGGTCCAGGGCGGCTTTTCGGTGTGCATGCCGGTTTCCAGAATGAGGATGGGCCGTCCGCCGCTGGCTTGACGCGCGCGTGCGATTTGGCCCTTGATGCTGTCGACCAGTGCCAGATCGGGAACAAAACCCGCCGGATAGGTGTGGATTCCGACCACATCGTAGTCGATCAGGCGGTTCATGCGTTCGATGCCGGATTCGAAAAAGGCCAACGGTGTGACGCTGATGATCAGCTCAGCCCCAGGGGCCTGGGTGTGTACGGCATGAGCGAGTGTCTGCATCACCCGATTCATGAAATCCGGCGTCCAAACGCCGACACGCCAGCCGATGAGACTGTGGACGTTGGGGATGTTGAACTCGTTTTCCACCGCGAAGCTGTGGATCCGATCCGCGAAGTGGCGGGTGGTTGCTTCGGCATAGTCTTCCAAGGCAGCAAGATAGTCCGCTTCGTCCAGATTCCGCGTCCAAGCTGGCGCGATCGGGCGGTTGCCATTGTAACCGGCGCCAATTTTCCCGACGACCGCGAGACCGCGTTGGCGCGCGGCATCCACGAGGAGGTCGAAGAAAGCGAAATCAAAGGGCGATTGCGGATCGGGCTGAATGCGGGACCACGCCAGATCGATGCTTAGCCACCGAATGCCCGCATCGGCCATTCGGTCAATGTCGGAAAGCGTCAGTTCGTAACCGGGCAGATCGACATGATAGGCCACCAATCCCCACCGAAAAGGCGGTTCCGCAGCATCGCCAGCAGGCGTGAGTCGCTGCGAGTCGACGCCCAGGCTTGCATGCGAGAATCCCAGCAGGATCGCGACCGCCAGGTGGCGGAGTCGTTGCTGGATTTGGAGCCCCCTTTCCTGCCGTAGCGGACGGAGCGAACGGAAGAGTCGCGGCAAGCCGGAAAGCGGGATGCGACCCGGGAGCCGCATCCCGCCAAGACTCACGCCGCAGCAGCCATCAAGTCGGCATACCGCTTGAGGTGGAAGTCAGTGGTTCCGAACTGCGAGCAGAACATGGTCAGCCGGCGGAAGTAATGACCGATATCCAGTTCTTCGGTCATGCCGATGCCGCCATGCATCTGAACTGCCTGCTGGGCGATAAGACGCGCTTTTTCGCCCACGAACTGCTTGGCAGCTGATACCGCCATGCGTCGCGCGACCGGATCGGAATCCGTCACTTTCAGGCTGGCCATCAGCACCATGGAGCGGCATGCTTCCACAGCGGTGAACAGATCCACCGCGCGATGCTGCAGCGCCTGGAAGGAGCCGATGGGGACGCCGAACTGCTTGCGGGTCTTGAGGTAGTCGACCGTTTTGCGCATTGCGGCGTGCATGGCACCCAGGGCATCGGCGCAGGCCGCCACAGTGGCATGATCGACTGCTTCGTCGAGCGCATCGAAGCCGGCACCTTCGCTGCCGACCAGTGCATCGGCGTTGACCTGAACGTTGTTCAGCCGCACGTTGCCAGCGTGGCTGCCGTCCATTGTGCGAAAGCCTTTGATCTCGACACCTGCCGCTTTGGTATCGACCAGGAACAGCGAGATCCCGTTCGTGTCCAGGCGCTCTCCACTGGTCCGGGCAGAGACGATCAGCACATCCGCGGAAGCGGCGCCCAGCACGACGGCCTTTTCACCGTTGAGTACATAGCCTGCGCCGTTCTTTTCGGCGCGGGTCTGGACATCGGCGGTGTTGAAACGGCTTTCCTGCTCGGTGTAGGCCACGGCGAGCAGCTTTTCCCCGCCAATCAACGCGGGAATCAGGCTTTCTTTCTGCGCATCACTGCCGTTGCGCGCAATCAGGCCGCCGGCGAGCACGATGGCGCTGAGGTAGGGTTCGAGCACCATGCCGGTGCCGAATGCTTCCATGACCTGAACGATGTCGACGATGCCGCCGCCCAAGCCGCCTTGCTCTTCGGCGAAGGGAATGCCCAGCCAGCCCATATCCGCGAACTGTTGCCAATGAGCTCGGCTGAATCCATTTTCTTCGGCCAGAACCTTCTTGCGTGCATCGAAGCTGTAATCATTGCGGATGAACTTGTCGACCGCGTTGCGAATGAGCTTTTGTTCTTCAGACAGATTGAAATCCATATCAGCGTATCCTTACTTGAAGTTCAGACCGAGAATCATCTTGGCGATGACATTTTTCTGTACCTCGTCGCTGCCGCCATAGATCGTGGCGGCGCGGGTGAAGGCGTAGCGCATCATGGTGCTGGCGTACTCGGCCGGTCCCACCTCGCCTTCTGCCTTCCAGGGCCAGGCGTACTGGCCGGCAAGTTCCACGCCGAGTTCGGACAGTTCCTGCTGGACAGCGGTGCCGTCAAGTTTCAGGAGGGAAGATTCCGGCCCCGGCGCCTTGCCCGCGGCGGTGGCCGCCAAGGTCCGCAGGTTGGTGTATTCGAGCGCAGTCAGGTTGATCTCGGCCTTGGCCAGTTTCTGGCGCAGATTGGGGTCGTTCATCAGCGGTTCGCCATTGGCGCCGTTTTCACGTGCCATGCGCTTCAAATTGGTCATGTGGACCTTGCTGTCCGCTACGCCTGCGATGGTGGTGCGCTCGTGGGTCAGCAGATACTTGGCCACGGTCCAGCCCTGGCCTTCCTTGCCGACCAGATTTTTCTTCGGCACCCGAACGTCGGTGAAGAAGGTTTCGTTGAGATGGTGTTCGCCATCGATGGAGATGATCGGACGGACCTCGATTCCAGGGGTGTCCATATCGATCAGCAGGAAGGAGATCCCTTCTTGCTTCTTGCCTTCGGTGCTGGTGCGCACCAGGCAGAAAATGCGATTGGCCCAGTGGCCGTAGGTGGTCCAGATCTTGGAGCCATTGACGATATAGTCGTCACCGTCGGAAACCGCCATGGTCTTGAGACTGGCAAGGTCCGAGCCGGCGCCGGGTTCGGAATAGCCTTGGCACCACCAGTCATCGCAGTTGCGGATGCGGGGGAGGTAGTAGTCCTTCTGCTCCTGCGTGCCGAAGGCCATGAGCACCGGCCCCAGCATGATGATGCCCATGGACAGGCCAATGGGGGCATTTGCGCGGGCGCGCTCCATGTCGAAGATATAGCGCTGGGTGGCTGTCCAATCGGGGCCGCCGTACTCCTTGGGCCAACCGGTGACCAACCATCCCCGGCCGTTCAGGATACGCTGCCACGCTACCAGCTCGTCCTTCGACAGCATGATCCCGAGCTCGGTCTTGCGCTTCAGGTCCGCCGGTAGATTCTGCGCGAACCATTCCCGCACTTCCTGCTGGAAGGCCAGCTCCTCGGGGGAAAAATCGATATTCATTCGTGCTCCTTGCTTGTGAAAGGATGAACTGCCCCGTGGATGTCGATTCGGGGTTCCATCGGCTTTTCCATGCGACCGCCGGACGGTCGCTGAAAGCGACCATTTTAGCGGAACGGCGAGTTCGAGCGAAGCATTCTGGTGCGGGCAGTCTGGCAGCCCGTCGTGCAGAAAGCGGCACGAATCGATTCTGGAGCGCGATTTCACGGCGTACGTCTTGACCTGAGTCAAGTGAGAGGACTCTAATTGAACGGGATCCGAGTCTGTTTTTCTGGGCGCCTGCCGCCGCACGCTGCCTCTTTGGCCCCCTCATCAGCATCGAACGTCGACTGGAAAACGCCAATGACCGAAATCGTGCAATTCCGGGAACTGAAACGTGCGTGCGGAAATTGCAGCTTGCGAGAGCTGTGCCTGCCGTATGGAATCGATCAGGCGGATCTGCGTCTGCTTGAGGATCTGGTACAGCGCCTTCCCCCCAAGACTCGCGGCAAAGCGCTGTTCGTCCAGGGCGATCCCTTGAAATCCATTTTCGCCATCCGCACGGGTTCGGTGAAAAGCGTCACGCTGGGGGCAGATGGCGCCGAGCAGATCACGGGTTTTCATTTTCCTGGGGAGCTGGTCGGTTTCGATGCCATCGCCGGGGAGTTTCACGACTGCTCTGCTGTCGCACTGGAAGATACCAGCTTGTGTGAGATTCCTTTCGAGCGGCTCGATGAACTCAGTGGGCAGGTGCCGGGCCTGCGGCGGCAGTTGATGCGATTGTTGTCCCGGGAGATTCAGCAGGAGCAGCATCTGCTGTTGCTGCTCGGCAAGAAGGGCGCCGAAGCGCGCCTGGCGGCGTTCCTGTTGAGCCTGTCCAGCCGCTTCGCCGGGCGGGGCCTGTCGCCGACTCGGCTTCACTTCAGCATGGCGCGGGGTGAAATCGCCAACTACCTCGGGTTGGCCGTGGAGACCGTAAGCCGCCTGTTCGCCCGATTCCAGCAAGACGATCTAATCGCTGCGGATGGTCGGGACGTGACACTCCTCGATCTGCCCCGACTCCACGCAGTGGCTGAGGTCGCTCCCGATGCCACCACCTCCATGTCCACCCGGAGCAAGTGCTGACGCCGTACTGTGCGGATGACCGTCCATGTGACGGGCCATCATCAGCGGCCCCGTTGCCGTCCACACGCCGAAGCCGATGACCGTGAGGCCGAACAGCCGGCGCACCTCCACGGCCGCCAGAGCGCGCTGCAATCGTTGCCCGAGCAGCCCCAGACTCAGCATGGCGGGAAGGGTGCCGAAGCCGAACGCCAGCATGATGCTCGCGCCCGCCGTTGCGCTACCGCTGACCAGTGCAGTCAGCAAGGCGCTGTAGACGAGGCCGCAGGGGATCCAGCCCCACAGCGCGCCGAAAGCCAGAGCCTGCGCGGCGCTGCGGCGTGGATCGAAACGCCGGGCCAGCGGACCGATGCGGCGCCATAGCGGAATGCCGAGCCGTTCCAGACGCCGCAGTCCCGTCCAGCCGATGGCCACATGCAGACCGACGGCGATCATCATCAGCCCCATCATGAGACGGAGCGCTCCGCCCCAGGCCAGTGCCTCGCCGGTCAAGGCGCCAAGCTGCCAACCCAGGCTGCCGACTAGGGCGCCAGCCAGCGAGTAGCTGCCCAGGCGTCCTGCATTGAATGCCAGGATACGGCCAGGCCGCGCGCGCGCGGCGCTGCTTCCCGCCAACGAGGCGATGCCGCCGCACATGCCCAGGCAGTGCGCGCTGCCCAGTGTGCCGGCGACCCATGCGGACAGGAGACCGAGCTGGATGACGGTGCTCACGGCGCTTTCTCATCGGCATCGGTGTCGGGCGGGGGCGGATCATCCATCAGCATGCGCCAGGCCGGACTGTCGAGGTCATCGAACTGGCCTGTGTGAACGGCCCAGAAAAACGCAGCCACCGCCAGGCCGACCAGGACCAGACTCAACGGAATCAACAGGAACATCGCGTTCATGAGGGCTGCGTCGCCATGTCGGACGTTGCGGATACCGATCGCCGGGTCGGGCGATAGAGGCGCTGCGCATTCAGAACGACCAGCACCGAACTGATCGACATCCCGAGGGATGCCAGCCAAGGCGTCACCAGGCCGGCCGCCGCCAGCGGGACCGCCACGGCATTGTAGGCCAGTGCCCAGGCCAGATTCTGGCGGATGATCCGTTTGCTGCGCCGAGCGGTGCGAATCAGATCCGGCAGGACGCTCAAACGGTCCTGGAGGAGGATCAGGTCAGCGCTGGTTTGAGCCAGCGCTGTGCCGCTGGACATGGCGATGGAGACATCGGCCTGAGCCAGCAAGGGCGCATCATTTACGCCGTCGCCCACGGCGAGCACACGCGTCCCCCCGGTCTGCAGGGTTTCAAGCAGGGCGAGCTTTTCCTCGGGACGCAAGCGTGCATGCGCCCGATCGCATCCCACGGCATCGGCGATCGCGTCAACGGCGCGGATCGCATCGCCGCTGGCGATTTGACTTTCAACACCCAACCGGCGCAGTTCGGCCAGTGTATCTCGCGCATCGTGGCGAACCGGATCGCTGACCGCGAACCACGCCAGAGGGCCCGCATCATCACCGAGCAGCAGCCAGCTCGATCCGGCGTCCTCGGGCGTCGCGGGCGGTGTGGATTGCCACAACGCGGCTGTGAAGTCGGCGCGTCCCAGCCGCACTCGCCGGTGACCCATGCGTCCTTGGACGCCCTCGCCGGCGATCAGGCGGACATCGTCGGCGGTCTCGGCCGCCGGCGCGGCAGCGGTGAATGCGAGGGCCAAAGGATGACGGATCGTGCGTTCCAGCGCGGCGGCTTCAGCCAAGGCCTGTTCGCGGGTGATGTGTTCGCGCAGGAGCCGGACATGCGTGATCTGAGGTTTCCCGCGAGTGAGTGTCCCCGTCTTGTCGAAGATGGCGTGTCGCGTATCGCTCAGGGTTTCGAGCGCTGCCGTGCGCAGCACGACAACCCCGCGGGTGAGCAGATGCGCGGTTGCGGCGACCAGGGCCGTCGGCGTGGCAATCGACAGCGCGCAAGGGCAGGTGACCACCAATACGGCCAGGGCGACGTTCATGGCCTGCTCGGGGTCGGCGCGCCACCACCAGGCGCAGAGGGCCGCCAGCAGCAGAACCGTCGGCGCGAAGAGAGCCGCCAGCCGATCCGCCTGGGCGGCATCCGGCGGCCGTTCGGCCTGGGCTTTGCGCAGCAGACGGCCGATGTGCGAAATCGTGGTGTCGGCGTTGCAGGCCGTCACGTCCATTCGCAAGGCTGCAGTACCGTTCATGCTGCCCGCGATGACCTGCTCGCCACATGCCCGATAAACCGGCTTGGATTCACCGGTCAGCAGGGATTCGTCGATCCAGGCGCCTTCATCCAGTACCCGCCCATCTGCCGGCAGTGCGCTGCCGGGCGCGACCCGGACCCGGTTGCCGGGCATGAGCTCTTGCAGGGTAATGGTTTCGACACCGTCGGCGGTTTCTCGCAGGCAAGTATCCGGCAACAGCCGCGCCAGCGCATCGCTGCTCTCGCCGGCTCGGGCACGCGCCGCCGCTTGCAGGAAGCGCGCGAGTGTCAGGAAGAAGATGAACATGCAGACCGTATCGAAGTAGACCGGCCCGGTCCCGATCAGCGTATTGCGAGCGCTGGCGATGAAGGCGATGCCGATGGCGATGGAAACCGGCATGTCCATGCCGATGCGATAGACGCGCAACCCGCGATAGGCCTTCTGAAAAAACGGCGCGCCGGCGTAGAACACCACCGGCGTCGTGATCAGCAGGCTGATCAGTTTCAGGAAATCGGCATAAGTCGGATCCATGCCATGAAAATCACCGCTGTAGAGTGACAGCGCGTAGGTCATCGCCTGCATCATGCCCAGCCCGGAGACCGCCAGCCGCTTGAGCGCCTGACGCCGTTCGCGCACATGCAGGGCGCTGGCCTGACCGGCTTTCTGGGGATGCGGCGGATAGCCCAGAGCTGCGAGCCGCTCCAACATACGGCTCAGGCGAGTTTGGGCGGGGTCGAAATGCAGCAGAACACGGGCATTGGCGGCATTGACCTGGACACCGCGCACGCCCGGCTCATTGCCGAGTGCGCCTTCGATCAGCCAGGCGCATGCCGCACAATTGAGGTTTTCCACCAGCAGCTCTGCCTCCAGGCTGCCATCGGGTCGCGTGACGACGAAGCTGCGTTGGGCCTGCGGGCGATCGTAGGCGATAAAACGGGCCTGTTCGGTCGGTTCGACCGGCGCCACGGCGGGTGTGGTGCGCCAGCGGTAATATGCGCCAAGACCTGCCGAATCGATCCATTGCGCGGCCATTTCGCAGCCCACGCAACACACGGGTTGCACCTTGCCATGGATGACGACCTGATGTCTGGGGTCGCTGTCGGGGACCGGCTGGCCGCAGTGGAAGCAGTCGGATGCCGGCATGATCTAGCCTTCCCGCGACACCAGCGGAACCAATCGCGTGGCGTCGGTGCCCGGCCGCCAGCGTCCTTCCAGAACCCAGCCAGCCTGACTTTCCAGGCGCAGCACGCGCGGTTCGCGCAAGCCATTGGGCAGGCGCGCTTCATATTCGCCCGGTGCGAACGGTTGCAGAATGCTGATCTGATCCCGGTCCGGCAGGGTCGGATGTAACCAGCGCAGGGTCAGGGGTGTATTTGCCGTCTCGCCGCTCACGCGCAGGTAGAGACGCTCGCTGTCGAGCCGAAAGCTCAGCGTTGCGCTCGTGGGCCCTGGAATGGCGTCCGGTTGGAGCGCAATTCCGACGCGACTGAACCGGTCGGGAAGCAGGGTGTCCGCGTGCTCCACGGCAATCCACAGGGTGATGAATCCGCCGATCACAGCCGCTGCCGGGGGCAGCATCAGAAACCAGGGCCAGAATTGGCGGTACCAGGGCGGTGAGATATTCATGGTGTTTGCGTCGACCTCGGGCCCAGGAAACGGGCGGTTTCACGAATAACGGGGGCATCGGGATCATCCACGGTATGCAGAATGAGCTCGACATCCACCGAGCCGCTGACGGCGCTTGCGGGCACCTGAACCCGGGCCGGAATCGGTTGAATGGCGCCGGGTGGGAGGGTGATGGTGGCCGGATCGCTTTGCGCCTGGATTCCCGTGATGCCTCTGGCTTCGAGCCGATAGCTGTGCGGGGTTTCACTGCGGTTGTTGATCTTCAAGGTGTAGCTGTTCTCGATTCGACCGTCGTCCAGGGTCCGGTAGAGCGCATTGCGATCGCGCAGCACATCCATCGACAGCACCGGCCGGGTGAGAATTGCATAGACCGTCAGACCGCCGGCGATGAGGAGAATGGTCGCGTAGATCACAATTCGCGGCCGAATGACGTGGGTGGCTTTGCCATCCAGCGCATTCTGGGTCGTGTAGCGGACCAGGCCTCGCGGATAGCCCATGCGATCCATGACCTGGTCACACACGTCGATACACGCGGCGCAGCCGATGCATTCATATTGCAGCCCCCTGCGGATGTCGATCCCGGTCGGGCAGACCTGAACGCACATCGTGCAGTCGATGCAATCGCCCAGGCCAACCTGTTTGGGATCGCTGCCGCGGCGGCGGCTGCCGCGCGGCTCACCGCGCTGTTCATCATAGGAAATGATCAGGCTGTCGCGGTCGAACATGGCGCTCTGGAATCGCGCATAGGGACACATGTACATGCAGACCTGCTCCCGCAGGAAGCCTGCGTTGCCGTAGGTGGCAAAGCCGTAGAAGAACACCCAGAACGATTCCCATGGTCCCAGCTGGAATCGGACCAACTCTGCCAGCAGCTGACGAATCGGCGTGAAATAGCCGACGAAGGTCAGACCGGTCCAGAAACCGATTGCAATCCAGATGGCATGTTTTCCCCCGCGGCGCAGGAGTTTATCGCGCGTCCATGGGGATTGATCCATTTTGATGCGCTGCACGCGATCGCCTTCGATCTTGCGCTCGATCCAGAGGAACATTTCGGTCCACAAGGTCTGCGGGCAGGTGTAACCGCACCATAGCCGGCCGGCCAGGGCGGTGAAGAAGAGGAGGGTCACCGCGGCCAGGACCAGCAGGATGGCGGCATAGATGAAATCCTGCGGGTAGAACGTCATCCACAGGATATGGAACCGGCGTGCCGGCAAATCCCAGAGGATGATCTGGCGATCGCCCCACGGTACCCAGCACAGGGTGTAGAACGCGCCGAGGATCAGGACGAGGGCAATGCGTCGCAATCGCTGATACGCGCCGGTCACCTCACGGGGATGGATCTTCCGGCGCGCAGCGTAAAGCGAGCCGTTGTCATCTGTCTCGGGCGGCGGTGCGGAATGTCGGGAGGAGGCGGTATTCATGGCATCTCGCGGTTCGAATCATCCGCTGCAGTTCCCTCTGCGCTTGGACCTGCCGGCGTCCTGAGCAGGATGTAGGTAAAGAGGCTGGACAAGGTCGTCACGCCCCAGAACATGAAAAAACCCAAGGTATAGCCGAGTTCCCGGCTGATCTCCCATTCCGGGCAAGTGGCCAGATGCAGCACGTGGGGATCAACCTGGGAGAAAAACGCGGCCGTGGCGACGACCGCGCTGACAAAGGAAGGCCAGAGCACCACCGCAATCGCCCGCGACAGGGCGCCAAGGCGGTATTCCATGTTCTCTGGTGCATCGATCATGGTCGTACCTCAGGGTTTGGGTGGACTGCCCCGATGCGACAGGTGGTACACATACGCGGCCAGCAGGTGGGCACGGTCGGGACCCAGGATCGGCTCATGGGCCGGCATATGACCTTGGCGGCCGCCTCGGATGGTCTGCGCGATGGTGTCCGCCGAGCCCCCGTAAAGCCAGATGCGGTCGGTCAGATCCGGCGCGCCCAGCGCTGTATTTCCCTTGCCGTCCGGACCATGGCAGGCGGCGCAGACTGTGGTGAACTTCTGCTGGCCGGCCGCCGCCAGAACGGGATCGCTCGGGCGTCCGCTCAGGCTGAGGACATGTTGGGTGACTGCGCGCACGCCTTCCTCACCCAGCATGGGTCCGAAGGGCGGCATGACCCCGTTGCGCCCTTTGAGGATGGTCTCCAGTACGGTCTCGGGTGCCGCGCCGTAGAGCCAATCGCCATCGGTCAGGTTGGGAAAACCTGGCCCGCCTTGGGCGTCGGAACCATGACAACCGGCACAGGTGTTAGCGAATAGCCGGGCGGCGGTTTCCATTGCTTCCGGGTTGCGACTCAGTTCCGCAAGCTCGGTGGCGGCGTAGGCCTGGAACAACGGACCGTAGCTTTTTTCGGCTTCGGCGATCTGCGTTTCATAGGCCCCCACCTGGCTCCAGCCCAGGAGTCCCCGGAAGTTGCCAAGGCCGGGGTAGAGAGCCAGATAGATCACCGAAAATATGATGCTCAGGTAGAACAGGTAGAGCCACCAGCGCGGCATCGGCTTGTTGTATTCGGTCAGATCGCCGTCCCAGACATGGCCGGTGGTATCGGTGCTGGCGGGTTCATCTTTGCGTGGCTTGGCTGTCCAGCGGATCAGCCAGACTGCAGCTGCAATGTTCACAACCGTGAGCAGGACGACATACAGGCTCCAGAAACTGCTCATGAACGGCTCCTTTGGTCGGCGCTTTCGAGCGGCTCGTCCTCTTGCAGCGGGAGGCGGGCAACACGGTCAAAGTCTGCAGGCTTGTGCCACAGGTAGGTCCAGGCCACGATGCCGATGAACACCAGCATCAGGATCAACGTGATGAGGCCCATCAGGGTTCCGCTTTGCATGGTTCACCTCTGTCCTGAAAGGGCGACGCCCAAGCCTTGCAGGTAGGCAATCAGAGCGTCTTGCTCGGTCTTGCCGGCCAGTGTTGCGCCAGCGCCGTCGATGTCGGCGTCGCTGTAGGGAACGCCCAGTGTCTTGAGCGTGCGCATGTGGGCAGCGATGGTTTGGCCGTCGACCAGCTTGTCTGCCAGCCAGGGATAGCCCGGCATGTTGGATTCCGGTACGACATCGCGTGGGTTGTTCAGATGCACGCGATGCCAGTCGTCCGAATAGCGTCCCCCGACCCGTGCCAGATCAGGTCCGGTGCGCTTGGAACCCCATTGGAACGGGCGGTCATAGACGAATTCGCCGGCGACCGAGTAATGCCCGTAGCGCTCCGTCTCGGCACGGAACGGTCGCACCATCTGGGAATGGCAGTTGTAGCAGCCTTCCCGCACGTAGATGTCGCGTCCCGCCAAGGTCAGGGCGGAATAGGGGGTGACGCCGGGCGCAGGCGTCGTGGTCTGGGCGCTGAAGATCAGCGGGACGATCTGGACCAGCCCGCCGATGCTGATGACCACCGCAATCAGCACGGCCATCAGGGCAATGTTCTTTTCGACGAACTCATGTTGCTGAGACATCCGGGAAACTCCTGCAGCGACTTCAAAGATGGGCGGGGTCAGGCAACAGCACCGGAGCGGGTGTCGTCTTTTCGGCCATCTGGACGGTCTTGAACACATTCCACGCCATCATCACCATGCCGGTCAGGTAGAGGAGTCCGCCGCTCAGGCGGATGGCGTAGTAGGGATAGGTCGCCTTCAGGCTTTCGATGAAGGTGTAGGTCAGCGTGCCGTCCGTATTTACCGCGCGCCACATGAGTCCCTGCATCACCCCCGAGATCCACATCGATCCGGCGTAAGCCGCGATCCCGATGGTGGCGATCCAGAAATGCCATTCGACCAGTCGCATGCTCCACATCTCCCGGCGGCCATACAGCCGCGGGATGAGGGCATACAGCGAGCCCATGGTGATGAAGCCGACCCAGCCGAGTGCGCCGGAATGCACGTGCCCGATCGTCCAGTCGGTGTAATGCGACAGGGCATTGACGGTCTTGATCGACATCATCGGTCCCTCGAAGGTGCTCATGCCGTAGAACGATAGCGACACGATGAGGAACTTCAGAATGGGATCGGTGCGCAGTTTGTGCCAGGCACCCGAGAGGGTCATGATGCCGTTGATCATGCCGCCCCAGGACGGCGCCAGCAGCATCAGCGAGAACACCATGCCCAGCGACTGCGCCCAGTCGGGCAGCGCGGTGTAGTGCAGATGATGGGGGCCGGCCCACATGTAGATGGAAATCAGCGCCCAGAAGTGCACGATGGACAGGCGGTAGGAATAGATCGGTCGTTCCGCCTGCTTGGGCACGAAGTAGTACATCATGCCGAGAAAGCCGGCGGTGAGGAAAAAACCCACGGCATTATGCCCGTACCACCACTGCACCATGGCGTCAACGGCGCCGGCGTAGGCCGAGTAGGACTTCGTCGGTCCGGCGGGCAAGGCGGCGCTGTTGACGATGTGGAGCACCGCCACAGTGAGGATGAAGGCGCCATAGAACCAGTTGGCGACGAAGATGTGGGGAACTCGCCGCTTGATGATGGTGCCGAAGAACACGACGGCGTAGGCGACCCAGACCACGGCGATCAGCAGATCGATGGGCCATTCCAGTTCCGCGTACTCCTTCCCCTGGGTCCAGCCCATCGGCAACGAAATGGCCGCCAACAGGATGACCAACTGCCACCCCCAGAAAACAAAGGCGGCGAGCCCGTCGCTGAACAGGCGGGTATGGCAGGTTCGCTGGACCACATAGAACGAGGTGCCCATCAGCGCGCTGCCGCCGAAGGCGAAGATGACGGCATTGGTGTGCAGCGGGCGCAACCGGCCGTAGCTGAGCCACGGCAGATCGAAGTTGAGCGCGGGCCAGAGCAGTTGAGCGGCGATGAACACGCCCGCCACCATTCCCACCAAGCCCCAAATGACGGTTGCGATGGAGAACTGGCGAACGACGCGATCATTGTAGGTTTCGCTCGCATGAGTTGCCTGCATGGCGGGTTCCTTTTCTTGATGCGTTGAAAATCTGTAAATGGCGGAGAGGTCAGGACGAATTTTGCGCTGCTCGTGGTCGAGGGGCTTTGATCTATATCAAGGCGTGGTTCAATGGTTTTCTGCAGATATATTGAAGTTTCCAATAGTTAGTATGTGGCATTGGCGCCCTGCGCGCGTGACCGGTCTGGTTCTAATTGACATGTAATTGTGGTAAAGACAGAGATTGGATTCGTGCAAATTCCTTCAAAGAGACTTCATGGAAGAAGTTGCTGTCCGCCTCCCGCGGTTGATCCCCGGGACAGTCTGGTCTTATCCCATCAGTCGCGACATGGAACTCCGTGGCCGCGAGTTTCTGCGCGGACGATCCACCCTGCTCCATTTCGTTCATGGCAATGGCCTGTGTGGTTTGGCGTATTGGCCGATGCTCAAGCCGCTGACCGATCGATACGATCTATGCCTGCACGATGCCCAGGGACATGGCGACAGCGATGACGGGCATCGATTTCCGGGTTGGAACCTGAGCGCGGAACGCATGGCACAGGTGGTGTTTCACCGGCGGCGTATCTGGGGACAGCGCGAGGTGATCGGGTGCGGACATAGTTTTGGGGGCGTGTTGACGTTGCTTGCGGCGGCGCGATACCCGAGCCTGTTCGATGCGGTCATATTGCTCGATCCGATCATCTATCCGCGTTGGCTCGCCGGCGTGGCGGCTACGTCGTATTACACCGGCCTCAGTCGCTACAATCCCATGGCCTTGCGAGCTCGTCGTCGGCGGCGGGAATGGCCGAACCGTGCGGCGGCGCTCGAATATTTTCGCGATCGCGGCATGTTCGCCGGGTGGCGTGAGGATGCCTTGCATAGTTATGTCGACCATGCTTTGGCGAAACTGGCCTGTGGCAGCGTCGCGCTCAAGTGTCCGCCATGGGTTGAATCCCAAGTCTTTTCAGGTTTTCCCCGCGGCATATGGTTGGCGTTGCAGCGTATCTCCTGTCCGACATTGATTCTTTACGGACAGCATACCTATCGATTCATCCCACCGGCGGTGCGCCGTGCGCACGAGATCAACCCGCGTATCCAGACTCGGATGATGCCGGGCAATCATTTCTTCATGCAGCAGATGCCTGAGCGCACCAGCACCGCGATCGAGGCGTGGTTGGTTTCCCAGGGCTATTGAGAACGCATTCCGGCAGGCGGGCCGACGGCGCTGAGTGCGCAGGGAATGGCGAGCAGGACCAGACTGCCGGCGATCAGGAAAATCCCGGGCAGGCCCACCCGAACCACGGCCAGGCCCAGGCCAAACTGGGCCAGGATGGTACCGATGTTGAAGGCTGCGACGAACAGGGACATGCCGCGTCCATGTTCGTGAGACGGGAGATGATTGATCAGCATCACGTTCAAGGTCGGGTAGGCGAGGGAATGACCGATACCCACCAGAATCCCGCACAGGACATAGACTGACTGGCTGTCGATGCGCGCCAGCAAACTGGTTCCGGCGGCCATGGCGATGAGCGAGAGGGTGAGCACAAAGCGTTTGCGGTTCCCGTCGACCAGATGGGAGAAGCCCAGGCGGATCATGATGGAAGTCAGGGCAAAGGCCAGTGTCAGCAGGGTGACCGGCTCAATCCCTCTCGCCAGCGCCTGGGGCTGGGAGAATACCAGCACGGTTCCGAACGCGAGGCCCATGAGGAGAGCGCTGGTGGCGATCTTGCCGATCACCGGCTCGAAGGCAAGTCTGCGCCATGAGCGGGACGTGGCAGGACGCCGGCTTTCGCGTTGCGAGGTCGGCTCGGGGAGCCGCGAACCCACCAGCAAGGCCAGCAGGCTCCAGCCCGAGGCCAGCACGAAGACCGGGATGAAGCCATGCATGTGGGCGACCCACTCCGCCAATGCGGGTGCCAAGCCGTAGGTGACGAGTGTCGAGACACCGAACAGGCCCAGCGCGCCACCGCGGCGCGCCGGATCGACCAGGTCCACGGCCAGCGTCGAGGAGTTGACGAACCAGCAGGCGAAAGCAAGGCCCTGTAGTCCCCGCAGGAGATAGGGGGTCGACCCCATATCGCCCACGCCGATGAATGCCAGCGCGGTCAGGCCGAGCAGCCCTGCCCCCGCAATCAGGAACGGACGCCGACCGTGCCGATCCGAGCCACTGCCGATGAAGGGAAGACACGCCACCATGCAAAGCCCATAGGCGGCCATGATGGTGCCGACCTGGCGATCGCTCGCCCCCAATTCCGTTATGAGATACTTCGGGAGCAGGAAAAACGTGGCGAAGCCCATGAAAAAACAAAAATTCGCAACCATCAGGCTCGCGAAGGGATGTTGATTCAGGCGGCGTTTCCAAGGGTGGCGGGTTGACTGATCCGGCATGAATATCCCCTGGGAGCGACAGCGCTGATTATAAACCGGCCATGACCGGGTCACAGGAGGACCGACATGCAATTCGACGAAGCGATCAGGCGGCGCTATAGCGCGCGCGCATTTCAGGATCGCGAAGTGCCTCGAGCGCACCTTGAGGCCATCCTGGAGTCGGCGCGTCACACGCCCTCGTGGTGCAATACGCAACCGTGGGAGCCGGTAGTCACCGTTTCGCGGACGGCAACGGATCGCTTCCGTGAAGCCCTGTGGGCACACGTGCAGTCGGGTCGTACGCCGCAACCCGATCATCCGTTTCCGGTTCGCTACGAAGAGCCCCATGCCACGCGGCGCAAGCGCTGCGGCGGCGCGCTCTATACGGCCTTGAGCATCGCGCGGGAGAACAAGCGGGGCGCATTCGAACAGACACTGAAGAATTTCCGCCTGTTCGAGGCGCCGCATGTCCTGCTCGTGTTCTGCCACGAAAGCCTGGGGTTTTACGGGGGCGTGGATTGCGGGTTGTATCTGCAATCCTTCCTGCTGGCCGCTCAGGCCCGGGACGTCCAGACCTGCGCCCAAGCAGCACTCGCGACCTATCCCGCCTTTGTCCGGGAATACTTTGACATGCCGGCGGATCGCAAGCTGCTGTTCGGCTGTTCCTTCGGCTATGCCGATCCCGATCATCCGGCCAATGGTTTTCGGACTGAGCGCGAAACCGTCGAGGCTCAGGTCCGTTTCGTGGATCGCTGAACAGGCCGCGCGCCATCGTCCCGTGCCGGCTCAGGGAGGGCGCCGCGCCGACCGGCGCGGATGTTTCGCGCAATGGCATCGTTTATGACGATGCCTTCCCGAAATAAATCGGGCGCCATCCCTGGGTTCAGAGGTGGCGCCCGGTGATGAGCGAATCGGCGATCAGGCCGTCGCCAATCGATCGGCAGGATGCGGCCTGGCAGATTCCGGCGCGGCTGGTCCGTTTTCCGCGAAATACCGCTTGGCGGCTTCCACCAGATCCGGGATTCCGCTCTGCAGATTTTCCGTCATGGCCAGACGGCGCTCTTCCGGCGTTGCCATGTTGAGGTCCCAATACAAGAGCTTCTGGGCCATCAGCTCGTTCCACAGCGGGGGGATCAGCGCAATGAGAAAGCTGATGCCGTAGCCGTAGATGGTCGTGGGCGCTTGATCACGAAAGGCTTTCAGGTCCCAGAACTCCACGCTGGCATCGGCGTGGTGGTGCGAGTGCCGCGAGATGGCCACGGTGACGTAATAGCTGGCCGTCACATTGCTGTTCCAGGCATGGCGCACCTGCATGGGCTCGGTGGGCACCCGGACCAGCCCGTAATGCTCGATGTAGTTGGCCAGCTCCAGCGCTAGGTGGGTGACAAAGGTCACGCCCAGGATGCCGAGCAATCCGTACAGACCCGCCGCCCAGATGAAGAACACCACCACCAGAAGCTCCATGCCCCAGCCGCGCAGCGCCTTGTTGCGCCAATTCCAGGGTGACTGCCCCATGCGCTGAAGGCGTTCGGCCTCCAGATCCCAGGTCATTTTCTTCTGACCGACGATGGAGCGAATCATGAAGTGATAGAAGTTCTCGCCCCGGCGTGCCGTGGCGGGGTCAGCCGGGGTGCAGACCAGGTTGTGATGACCATAGGGATGGCGGATCGAGAAGTGCGTGAACAGGCTGAACGCCTCGCCCAGCCGGCCGATGAACACGGCCAGTGGATTTTCGGTGCGATGCGTCAACTCATGGCCTACGGCGATGGAGGCGAGCGCCCCTGCCAGACCGCCCAGTCCGACGACACCCACTGTGGTCCAGACGGTGCTGAGTTCGGCTTGGCGGCTCAGGATATCGACGCCTGTGATGGAACCGACGGCGGCACCGAGACCGAACAGATCGTTGGGCAGCCCCATATACCAGGCCACCAGCACGATCATGGCGATGCTGGCCAGTTGGCTGAAATACTGAATGGGGTAGAAGATCCATGCCTGTTCATAGGCCGGCTCTTCCTCGTAGCGTCCGGACAGAAGCTCGCCGATCAGCAAGGCGCCAATGGCGCTGGCGAAAAACGTGAACGGCCAGACTCCGCCAGTCAAGGTGATCGGGATGCCCGCCAGGACGATCCAGGTGCCGATGAAAAATCGGCTGTACTTCCAGATTGCGCTCATTGGTGTCTCCTCCACGCGCGAAATCAAACAGGCCCCTCAGCCTGTGCGACCGCCTCGTGATACAGGTCATTGACCTAGGCGGCTTTTTTGTATGAGTTTATTGTCCCACAGACTGAACGGTCGTTCAATGACGGCGCCAAAAAACCGTAGGCTTCTAAGCTGGCGGTTACTTGACGGCGGTGACGATGCCGTAGATCCAGGCGCGGCCAATCAGGCAGGGATACTGGAGTTTGGCCGCGATGATGTTTCGAGTCTGGACCGGTGTGCGGATATGGAGCTTTTCCAGCAGCTTGCCACCCCACAGGGTGTATTTCGCGGCCAGATGCATGCGCCGTGACGACGGCAACACACGAGCACACGCATCGTCGAAGCGGATGTCGCGAAAGCCCAGATCGGTGAGATCGTGCTGGAATTGCTGGACGCCGGCGAGGTTGTCGACTGCCCAGCCATCGAGCCAGCGCTGGTAGTCTTCGCGTAGGTGCTCCGGAAAGGTGCTGTCGTTCATGAAGCCGTCGGTGATCACCAGGCGGCCGCCGGGTTTCAGTAGCCGGTAGGCTTCGCGGAGAAAGTCGCGCTTGTCGATGGCGTAGCTTACGCTTTCCATGCCGTAGATGCCGTCGAAAGATGCATCCGGCAACCCGGTATCGGTGTAGCTTCGGCGAACGAAATTCACTTGTCCTTGGAGGTTCCGCCGGCGGACCAGCTTCTCGGCCCGCGCCAGTTGGTCCGGCGAGATGTTCACCCCCGTAACCTGCGCACCGCGGTTCTCGGCCATCCAGATGCTGGTGCCGCCGATCCCGCAGCCGGCGTCCATCAGTCGATGTCCCGGCTCGAGCTTGAGGCGTTCGGCAACCTGCCGGTTCATGTTGACTACCGCGGCATGAAGGCCGCGATGCTCGGCATCATGGTAGCCGTAGTGCAGTCCGAGATGCCGGAAGGTCCCCCAGATCATGAGGTAGTCGATGTGGCTTTCCCGGTAGTAGTCCAGGATTGATTGCTGCTGGGTGTCCATACCATATCGCGGAGGTGGAAAAGGCCCGGCAAGTATAGCAGTCGATCCGCACGGCGCTTGCATTATGATAAATATGAGGAGGGGCATGTGCGGTGTGGCGAATGAGCCCGCCCCCATGGAGAACACAAGGATGTGGCACGCGGAGGGAAAGCGAGTGCGCCGCTGGTGGTCCGCAAAAAACCAAATACTGATCGAGCATCGGAGCCGGTTTCTGGTTCTGGGATTCGGCCTGTGCCTGATCGCAACCTACTATTCGGCCAGCGTTCCCCGGGGTGGGCGCATGCTCGCTTACTTCTGGAGCCCGCAGGCTGACGTGGAGTTGCGGTTGGCTTTTATCCTCGGCGGGCTGTTCCTGTTCCTGGGGTTATGGGGCTACAAGCTGCGTCACGACGAGCGCTGATTTGCCCGACTGCGCTCCGAAATATTCGCACAGCGGCTGTTCAGCCGACCCATGCGCGGGCGTTCTGGAACATCCGCAGCCAAGGACTGTCCTCGGGCCAGTCATCCGGGTGCCAGGACAGGTGGATGCTGCGAATCACGCGCTCCGGGTGTGGCATCAGGATGGTCGCGCGGCCATCCTCGGTGGTCAGGCCAGTGATACCGCCCGGTGACCCATTTGGGTTGGCGGGATAGCGTTCGGCCGGATCGCCTTGGGCGTCGATGTAGCGCAGTGCAACGCGCGCTTGCGCCGCATCCGCCGGATGGTCGAAAGCGACCCGGCCTTCGCCATGGGCCACCGCAATCGGCAGGCGTGCGCCGGAAAGCCCGTTCAGAAACAGCGACGGAGAATCCAGCACCTCGACCAGACTTAGCCGCGCCTCGAACTGTTCCGAGCGGTTGCGCAGGAAACGCGGCCAGTGTCCAGCGCCGGGGATCAGCGTCTTAAGCTGGGAGAGCATCTGACAGCCGTTGCAGACGCCCAGCGAAAAGCTGTCCGGGCGTTCGAAAAACGCCTGGAACATCTCCCGAAGTTGGGCATTGAAGAGGATCCGCTTGGCCCATCCGCCGCCGGCCCCGAGCACATCGCCGAACGAAAAGCCGCCGCAGGCGACCAGGCCCTGAAAATCGGCGAGTGAGGCGGCACCGGTCAGCAGGTCGCTCATGTGCACATCGACAGCCGCGAAGCCGGCGCGATCGAAGGCCGCCGCCATCTCGACATGGCCATTGACGCCCTGTTCGCGCAGGATGGCGACCCGAGGCCGTCGAGCCGGGGATGGCGCGGGCAGCGGCGTGAGTACGGGCAGACAGGCCGCGCCAAGCCCGGGATCATCGCCGGCCTCGAGCGCGGCGTAGGCTTCGTCGGCACAGTCCGGATCGTCGCGCAGTCGCTGCAGCGCATGGCTGGTTTCGGACCAAATGCGGTGCCAGGCGAGGCGATCACCGGTCAGTACGGACTCGTTGCCGGCGCGAAAGCGGAGTGTGGCGCCGGGCTCCGGTTGGCCGATGCTGTGCACACAGAACCCGAGTCCGGCCTGCTCGAATGCAGTCCGTACCGCGGCGTGGTCCGATTCGCGAATCTGAATCACCGCGCCGAGTTCTTCGGCGAACAGCGCGCCAGCCGGGCTGCCGCCGAGCACGCCCAGATCGACATCGAGACCGCAGCCGCCAGCAAAGGCCATTTCCGCCAGGGTGACGAACAGCCCGCCGTCGGATCGGTCGTGATAGGCCAGCAGCCGGCCTTGCCTGGACAGTTCATGGACGGTGCGGATGAAGGCGCGCAGTCGCGCCGGTTCATCGACATCGGGCACCTCGCCGCCCAGACGACCGAACACCTGGGCCAGGCAAGAGCCACCCAGACGCTGACGGCCCGCGCCCAGATCAATCAGCAGCAGGGTGCTGGGGCCGGCATTCAGGCGCAGCTGGGGCGTCAGGTGATGCCGCACATCCTCGACCGTGGCGAAGGCCGAAACGATGAGCGACACTGGCGCGGTCACGCTCGCGGTGCGCATCCCGTCCTGCCAGACGGTCTTCATCGACAGGGAATCCTTGCCGACCGGAATGGTGATGTCGAGTGCGGGGCACAGTTCCATGCCTACGGCGCGCACCGCGTCGAACAGCGCCGCATCCTCGCCGGGATGCCCTGCGGCCGCCATCCAGTTGGCGGAAAGAACCACATCTGCTGTATCGCGGATCGCCGCGGCGGCGAGATTCGTCAGGGCCTCGCCCACGGCCAGCCGAGCCGCCGCCGCGGCGTCCACGAGTGCGGCGGGGGTGCGTTCGCCCAGCGCCATGGCTTCTCCGGTCCAGCCGCTGTAGGTCGTGGCGGTCATGGCGCAATCGGCGACCGGCACCTGCCATGGGCCCACCATCTGGTCGCGCACGGTGAGTCCCCCGACGCTGCGATCGCCGATGGTGATGAGGAAGGTCTTGTCCGCGATGGTGGGCAGGCGGAGCAGGCGCTCCGCGGCCTCCTGCAGATCGACGGCGCGCAGCGCGTCATCCTCTCGTGCCCCGGCCGGGGCATTGTGGGCGAGCCGATGGGTCTCTCGATGCATGCGCGGCGGCTTGCCGAGCAGAACGGACAGCGGCAGATCGATGGGCTCATTCCCGAAGTGCGCATCGGTCAGGGCCAGATCGGCATTCTCGGTGGCCTCGCCGACGATGGCGTAGGGGCAGGATTCGCGTTCACACAAAGCGATGAACGCAGGCAGCCGCGCAGGGTCGATGGCGAGCACATAACGTTCCTGCGCCTCATTGCACCAGATTTCCATCGGCGACATGCCCGGGTCGTCACTCGGGATGGCGCGCAGGTCGAATCGGCCGCCGCGCGCGCTGTCGTGCACCAGCTCGGGCAGTGCATTGGACAGTCCGCCGGCGCCGACGTCGTGAATCGCCAGGATCGGGTTGTCCGCCCCGCGCTGCCAGCATTGGTCGATGACTTCCTGGCAACGTCGCTCCATTTCGGGATTCTCGCGTTGCACCGAGGCGAAATCGAGCTCGGCGTTGCTCTGGCCGCTGCTCATGCTGGATGCCGCGCTGCCCCCGAGGCCGAGCAGCAGTGCCGGCCCACCCAGCACCACCAGTGGGGCCTGCGGGGGGATGGGCTGTTTCTCGACATGGTCGCGACGGATGTTGCCCATGCCGCCGGCCAGCATGATGGGTTTGTGGTAGCCGCGCACCTCCACGGTCCCGGATCGCTCGATGGACTGTTCGTAGCTGCGGAAGAAGCCGGCGAGGTTGGGGCGCCCGAACTCGTTGTTGTAGCCGGCGCCACCCAAGGGACCGGCCAGCATGATGTCCAGTGCCGAGGCAATGGCGGGTGGACGGCCATGATCGATCTCCCACGGTCGTGCCTTGCCGGGCAGATTCAGGTTGGAGACCGCGAAGCCGGTCAGCCCCGCTTTCGGATGGGCGCCGCGGCCCGTTGCGCCTTCGTCGCGAATCTCACCGCCCGCGCCGGTTGCCGCGCCGGGAAAGGGCGCAATCGCCGTGGGGTGGTTGTGGGTTTCCACCTTCATCAGCAGATCGATGGCTTCGGTCGCGGCGCCATACTCACGGGTGGCGGGATCCGGGAAAAAACGCTCGCCCGAATGGCCTTCGATGACGGCCGAGTTGTCCTTGTAGGCCGAGAGGATGCCGCGGCTGCGATGCGCGTAAGTGTTGCGGATCATGCCGAACAGCGATTGATCCTGGGCCTGTCCGTCGATCACCCAGCTGGCGTTGAAGATCTTGTGCCGGCAGTGCTCGGAATTGGCCTGGGCGAACATCATCAGCTCGACGTCCGTGGGGTCCCGACCGAGCTGGCCGAAGCTGTCCAGCAGGTAGTCGATTTCATCGGGGGCGAGCGCCAGCCCCCAGTCCCGGTTGGCCGTTTCCAGCGCAGCGCGTCCGCCGGTAAGAACGGGGACGGTACGCAGCGGGGCGGGCTCCGGATGGCGAAACAGCAGCAGCTCGGCATCGGTGATGCGTTCGATCAGGGTCTGGGTCAGCCGGTCATGCAGCAGATCGCCCAGATCCGCTCCAGGCGAGCGTTCCGGTGGAAAGCCGGTCAGCTCCAGCCGCACGGCACGCTCGATGCGCCGAACCTCGGTGAGGCCACAGCCACGCGCGATGTCGGTGGCCTTGCTGCACCAGGGCGAAACCGTACCGGCGCGCGGGATGACCCACAGCTGCCGGCTCGCCGCCGCCGGCTCGGCTGCGGGCATCGCGTCGAGCAGTCGTTCGAGTCGGGCTTCGGCCGCCGGGTCCAGCGGCCTGGACAGGTCCACCAGGTAGTCGTGATGCGCCGTGACCGCCGAGACGGTGGGCATGCGCGTCTGGATCGTCTGGAGCAGCTGGGCCAGCCGAAAGGGCGACAAGGCGGGGGATCCGTGGATGAGACGCATGCATAGTCCTCAAAAAAACGGCGATTCGCTTAGCGGTGCCGGACCATCTCGTGCCAGTCCAGGCCCTGATCCTGCGGCGCCAGTGTCAGCTCTGCCGCCTCGGCCGGCAGGCGATCCGCCAAGGCCTGGCGGACATGATGGGGCGAGTTGTTCTTTTCGCTGATGTGCCCGGCGATCAGGTGCTGCAGGGCCTGCCGGTCGACGCCTGCCAGCAATTCTACCGCCTGATGGTTATTCAGGTGGCCGAGCTGTCCGCCGACGCGCGCCTGCAGTTCCGGTGGATAGGGCCCGGCGGCGAGCAGGCCGGGGTCATGGTTGAACTCCAGGATCAGCGCGTCGAGCCCATCGAGGCAGCGCCGCATATGCGGTGTGACATGGCCGGCGTCGCTGAGAACGCCCAGGCGCTGGTCGCCATCCGAGAACACGAACTGGCAGGGTTCGCGCGCATCGTGTGGGACCGGATAGGGCTGGATGGCCAGATCGCCGATGACAAAGGCTTCATGCGGGTTGAAGAGTCGCACCTCGGGCAGTTTGGGCGTGCCCGCACCGCGATAGGTGCCGGCGGTCAACCACACCGGCAGCTTGAAGCGCCGTGCCAGCCGCGCCACCCCGCCCATGTGGTCGCCATGTTCATGGGTCACCACGATGGCACACAGATCCTCGCCAGTCAGGCCCAGAACGGCCAGGCGGCGCAGGGTTTCATTGACGGCGAAACCGCAATCCATCAACACCGTTGTCCGGCCGCAGCGGACCACCGTGGCATTGCCACGGCTGCCGCTGCCAAGGGTGGCGAAACGCAGCCCGGCCATCGGCTGGATTGATCAGCGCGTGCCCGGGCCGTTGCCCGGATTGTTGTAGAACGGTCCGGGAAACGGGGTTACATTGCCGTCGAGCGGTGTGATGCGGGCTACGCCTTCGCGCTCGACCTCGTCGATGCGAATCAGGGCATGCAGAGGAACGTGACTGCGTTCGACGCCGGCAAACTCGCTTTTGAGGCGTTCTTCGGACGGATCCACCAGAACATCCGACCGGGTTCCGAAGATCAGGTTTTCCAGAGTCACGAAACCGTAGAGTGCGTCTTGGGTGACGGTGCGGGCATAGACTTCATAGACCTTGCCCTGGTTGAGGAAACTCACCCGAAAAAGCTTGTTTGCCATGTACACTCCATCACGAATCCGCAAAGGCACTGCTGGCCTTTTTCAATGGGACGGTAGTGTAACGTAAGCAGTCTCCGTCCGCCCCTGGATTTCTGGAGCGAACCGATGAACGAGGCCCTGCGCATCGAGTCCCTGACCGGCCCGGCGATTCGGCCGTATCTCGATGCCGTGGCGCGCCTGCGCATCGCGGTGTTTCGCGACTTCCCGTACTTGTATGATGGTTCGCTCGACTACGAGACGGACTATCTGGCGGCCTACAGCGCCTGCGCGGAGAGTTTGTTCGTCTTGGTCTACGCGGGGAGCGAGATCGTGGGCGCGTCGACGGGCATGCCGCTCGCCGCCGAAACCGCCGCGCTCCGGCAGCCGTTTCAGGCCTGTGGTCTGGCGGTTGAATCGGTATTCTACTTCGGAGAGTCGGTCCTGCTGCGATCCTATCGCGGGCGTGGCCTGGGCCGCCGCTTCTTCGATGCGCGCGAGGGCTATGCCCGGCAATTGGGTCGATTCACCCATACGGCATTTTGCGCGGTGGAACGCCCGATGGATCATCCGCTGCGTCCGGCGGATCATCGCCCGCTCGATGCGTTCTGGGCGCAGCGGGGTTATCACCGCGATCGGCAATTGCAGGCCCGGATGAGATGGAAGGACGTCGATCAGGCAGTCGCTACGGACAAGACGATGGTTTTCTGGTTGCGAACGCTCGACGCCTAGGCCAAGGGGCCACGGGCAGATCAACCCTGGGTGCTGCGGTGTGATGTGAAAGGCGGATCGTTCAAAGGAGTTGGAAGAATGAGCAGCCGTTGGGCTCACAGAATCGGGATGGCCGTCCTGGGTGCGGGGTGGTGCACGCTGGTTGCGGCGCAAGAGGCCGAGGTATTTACCCTGCCCGAGGAGCCGCCGGTGGAATCGGAGCAGATCGACCTGGACCGTGATGCGGATGAGGTGAACATCCCCGCCCTGCCCGGGACCGGGGTTGGGACACCGTCCACGGTTTCGGCGCCTACCTCAGCGCGCCGGGCGATCGCCGCGCCGCTGCCCGGTCTTCCCAGCGGAAGCGGGCGCATGGGAAATCCCGGTACCAGGCAAATCGAGCAGTTCGCACGCATCTATCGTGAGCTGGAAGCCATACATGCCCGCTACCAGCGTCTGGTACCGGCGGCAGATGAACTGGAGCGACAGAGTCTGGCGCTGAGCGGAAATGCCGAAATGCGTGCGGCCATCGAGCAAGGCGGGATGAGCGTAGCGGACTACAATGCGATCTCACTTCGCCGCTGGGAAGATGCCGACGTTGCCCGTCGGGTGGACGAAGCGCTGGCGGCTACGGCGGGCAAGCCGGGCGGCCGTTGACTCAGCGCTGCTGGCGGCCGGCATTGTCGTAGGCGATGACGCGGCCTTCGCGGAACCTCACGATCCGGCGGCCGTCGCCCCGATCGGGGTAGTGCCAGCGTTCCTCCCTGCCCTGTGCACTGGCCGATTTGCCGATCCGATCCGGCGTGCCGAGCAGTTGCCGGATTTGCGCGGTGGTCATGCCGGCCATGATTTCCCGCCGCTGATAAGCATCCTCGATGCGTTTTTCGCGGGCATGGTTTTCCAGCCATTGCCGATCGGCCTGCCGCTGCGTGGCCTCGGCAATGGCCGATTCCCGTTCCCAGCGCCGAATGCGGTCGGCCTGTGCCTGCTGCGCGGCGGGATTCAACCGTCCGGAGGGGTGTGGATCGGGCCGTTCGATGCGGCCTCCGGTGCAGGATCGATCGGTATAGACGATTCGCCCGTGCTGTTCGCAGCGATACACCTCGGCCTCGGCCAGCCCGGTTGCACCGCACAGCACCAGCAAAGCTGCCCCACCCAATGGTATGCGAGCGTGCGTCATGGACCCTCCCCGGATCATCCGATGGCGAGGGTATCGGCGGCAGACGGCTGTGAAACTTGAGTGGCATCAGACACGGATTCCGGATGTGCCGATGATCCCGCACGACGCGCCGCAATCCTGATCCCGGACGAAGCCGTGCCGCGCGGTCCAGCGACCACGCGGCGCCCCAGCCGGTGGGGATACGCCGGCTTAAGCGACTCGGCGCAGCATCACCGGGCTGCGTTCGGTGCGCGCATCGGCCCAGCGGACCAGCGAAATCTGGCCCTGGCGGTCTTCTGCCAGCGCGGTACAGCTCTCCACCCAGTCGCCGCAGTTGCAGTACTGCAGGTTGTGAATGCGCGAGATTTCAGCATGGTGGATGTGGCCGCAGATGACGCCGTCGATACCATAACGCGCTGCTTCACGGGCCACGGCCTGCTCATAGTTGCCGATGTATTTCACGGCTTCCTTGACGCGGCCCTTGACGAAGGCGGACAGGGACCAGTAGGGCTGTCCCATGATCTGGCGGACCATGTTGACGGGCCGATTCAGTTGCAGCAGGGCATCGTAGACCTTGCTGCCGAACAGTGCAGCGAGTTGCGAGTACTGCACCACACTGTCGAATTCATCTCCGTGCAGCACCAGAAAGCGCTTGCCGTCCACCGTGGTGTGCATGGCATGACGATGAATGGCGATGCCCCCGAATGTGGTTCCGGCATGGTCGCGAAACAGGGCATCGTGATTGCCGGGAATGTAGATGACTTCGGTGCCCTGACGCGACACGCCGAGCAGATAGCGCAGCACGTTGTTGTGCGCCTGCGGCCAATAGATGCCGCGCCGCAGCGCCCATACGTCAATGATGTCGCCGACCAGGTAGAGCCGCTCGCAGGGGTGTTCATGGAGGAACTCGAGCAGCATGTCGGCCTGGCAGCCACGGCTGCCCAGATGAACATCGGAAATCCAGATCGTGCGGTATTTCGACTCGGCGGGACTGGATGTCGTGTTCATGGCGAAACCTCCAGGTGTTGGGAAATCGACTTCATGCCACGGCTGCGGTGGGCGTTTCCCCGTCGTCGCGGCGCCAGCGGGACGTGCATGGAATCTTGCGAAGATCGCAGCGATTGGCGTAGCGCCGTGCAATGTCGTGGACTTCCTGCATCAAGCCTTCACTCAGCGTGGTGGGCTTGAGACCGAGATCAAGCAGACAGCGGTGATCCACCTGAAGCTCGTTTTCCGGCGCCTCGCGACGGGGATTGGGCAGGAAGCGCATGGCAGCACCGGTTTGCTCGGCCACCAGGGCGGCCAGATCGCGTACCCGGTGCACCTCGGTGAGCTGATTCATGATGTGCACGCGCTCGCCGATGCGGGGCGGATGGCGCAGTGCCAGTTCGATGCAGCGCACCGTATCCTGGATGTGGATGAAAGCGCGGGTCTGGCCCCCGGTGCCATGGATGGTCAGCGGGTGACCGACGGCGGCCTGCATCAGGAAGCGGTTGAGGACGGTGCCATAATCGCCGTCATAATCGAAGCGATTGATCAGCCGTTCATCAAGCTGGGTTTCAGCGGTCTGGGTGCCCCAGACGATGCCCTGGTGCAGGTCGGTCACGCGGATCTGGTCGTTCTTGTTGTAGAACGCGAAGAGCAGTTGATCCTGGGTCTTGGTCATGTGGTAGACGCTGCCCGGATCGGTCGGGTGCAGGATTTCCCGGTCACGCCAACGCCCCTTCGCATCGCGGATGCGCACCGGCAGATAGCCCTCCGGAATCGGCGCATCGTTCCCGCCGTAGCCATACACACCCATGGTGCCCAGGTGGACCAGATGGGCATCCAGTCCGGTTTCGACCAGGGCGCACAACAGATTGTGCGTCGCCGCGAGGTTGTTCTGCACGGTGTAGCGCTTGGTGGCCGGTGAGCGCATCGAATAGGGCGCCGAGCGTTGCTCGGCGAAATGCACGATGGCATCCGGGCACGACCGGCGCAGCAGTTCGCACAGCGCGTCATAATCATGTGCCAGATCGAGCGCGCTGAATTCAATGACGCGCCCGGTCCGTTCGTGCCAGGTGCCCAGGCGCGTTTCCATCGACGCGATGGGCGTGAGCGAGGCGGTCCCCAGCTGGTGATCGATCCGGCGCCGCGAGAGGTTATCGACGATCGATACCTTCATGCCGCGCGCGCTCAGATGCAGCGCTGTCGGCCAGCCGCAGAATCCGTCTCCACCGAGCACCAGTACGTTCATGGGCGATCTCCCTTGAGGGGCAGGCTGTCGAACAGGGAAAAGGGCAGCGGAATCCGTGCCGGAACCAGATAGTTCAGGAATTCCTCTGTGCTGTTGCCGAGTGACCAGCCCATCGCCGCAGCGCGGCAGACGGCAGGATCCAGTTCGAGGCATTTCAACGCGGCCTGCCGCAGGTCCTCATCCAGGTAGCCGGTTTCACCTTTTTGAATCAGGCTTGAAGGCCCCGTGACGGGGTAGGCCGCGACGGGGACGCCGCAGGCCAGCGCTTCCATCATCACCAGACCGAGGGTGTCGGTGCGGCTGGGAAACACGAAGCAGTCGGCATTGGACAGGTGCCGAACCAGCGCCTCTCCGGTCTGCATGCCGGTGAAGCGAATCTCGGGATAACGCGCTTCGAGTTCCTGTCGCGCGGGTCCATCGCCGACGACGTATTTGGTTCCGGGTAGATCCAGGCGCAGGAAATCTTCAATGTTCTTTTCAGGCGCGACACGACCCATGTACATGAATATCGGCCGTGGGCCGTCCAGAAAATCCTTGGCCATGGGGCGGAACAGATCGGTATCCACGCCGCGTCGCCATAACACCAGATTACTGAAGCCCCGGTTGCGCAATTCCTCGATCAGATCCTGATTGCTCACCAAGGTGCGCGTCGCTGCGCCATGAAACCAGCGCATTAGGGCATAGCCGGGGCCAATCGGCAGGATGGGGACGCGGGTGTTGACGTATTCGGGAAAGCGGGTATGGAACGAGGTGGTGAACTGCAGGTTGTGCGCCGTGCAGTAGCGGCGTGCTGCGAGTCCAAGCGGCCCCTCGGTGGCGATGTGAATATGCTCGGGCTCGAAGGCATCGAGCAGCCGGCGCACCTTTCCATCCGGCCACACCGCTAGACGGATTTCCGCGTAGCCCGGCATGGGAACCGTGTTGAACAGGCCCGGTTGAATGACTTTGACCAGATGGCCGAGGGCGCGAAGGCGGTTATCGAGCGTGCTGAGGGTTCGGACCACCCCATTGATCTGAGGCTTCCAAGCGTCGGTTATCAAGGCAATTCGCATTCATCATCTCGCTGCAACTGGCAATTTTCCAGCCGGGAACGGCCCGGGATGCGCGTTGCAGCGGATTATGGAAAGTGCCCATGACGAAACGATAACGCTCGGGTAACACTTTAATGACGTTCATCCGCCGGAGTGCGAAAGCCGTGGAGGGCTTCCGGCGAAACCGAACGCAAATGCACATCCCGCTGGGGAAAGGGAATTTCGATGCCGGCTTCACGCAACCGGCGCTCCAGCTCCATATGCAGCTGGTGGCGCACCAGAATGGAGTCGGCCAGGGTCTTGACGAAGACGCGCAGCTCAAAGTTCAGCGAACTATCTCCAAAGCCCAGGAACAGCACGGCCGGAACCGGTTCCTTCAGGATCAGCGCATTGTCGTGAATGACGGTCTCCATCACGCTCAGCGCCTTCTGGGTATCCGAGCCGTAGGCGATTCCAACCGGAATGATCGTGCGGGTGACCAGATCGCTCAGCGTCCAGTTGATGATGGAATCGGTCACGAAGCTCTTGTTGGGAACGATGAGTTCCTTGCGGTCCCAATCCAGAATGGTGGTGGCCCGGATGCGAATGCGGGACACGGTTCCTGAAACGCCTCCGACGGTGACCGTATCGCCGATGCGGATGGGACGTTCAAACAGGATGATAATGCCGGCCACGAAATTGGCGACGATTTCCTGCAAACCGAAGCCCAGTCCCACTGAGAGCGCAGCCACCAGCCATTGCGCCTTGCTCCAGTCGATTCCCAACTGGTTGACCACCACAACCAGACCGACCAAAAAGATCGCGTACCGGCTGAGCAGGGTTGCTGCATAACGGGTGCCGGCATCGACACTTTGGCGCTGCAGCACCAGCACCTCGAGCAGGCCCGGGATATTGCGCGCTGCGCTAACGGTCAGCGCCAGCGCAACCAGTGCCAGTCCGATGCTGCCGAGGGTGATTGCCTGCACGGTCGGCGGGGCGTCTCCGCCGCTGGGCGCGGTGATTGACCAGAGCGTGATCCGGTCCAGTACCTTGAGCGCGCCGAAGATATCGCTCCAGATCACGTACAGACCACCCAGCACCATCACGCTCAGCGCCAGCTTGAGCAGCGCTCTGACCTGCTCGTTCATGGTCTCCAGGTCCATCATGGGTTCCCGTGATGGCAAGGTCGCACCTTCGCCGCCGGTGGCGTGCGCGGGCGGTTCCTCCGGAGCCGGGCGCAGATGGTCTATCAGCTCCTGACCCGCACGGGCCACTTCGATGTGACGCAGGCTGACCGACAGACCACGGATCAGCAGGCTGATCACCAAGGCGCTTGCCGCCAGCAGCCAGCCGGTAAAGAAGGCCCGGGACTGCAGATGCACAGCGGTGTAGGTGTAGCCGAAAATCGGCATTACAGCCAGCACTGAAGCGCTGGCGAGCAGCAGCACGTAGCTGAGGTTGCGTCCCCGCCACGCCCATCCCTCGTGATGACTTTGCAGCCAGGCTCCCAAGACCCCGCGCGCCGGATGAAAGATCCGCGCGATGAAAACCACCAGGGCCACCGAAAAAACGATGTAGACGGCTCGCCCGAGCACCGGCATGCTCAGGCCGCGTGGATCGGCGGCGGCCAGACGCATCAGAACGGTGGCCAATGCGGTCAGGATTACCAGCCAACGCAGATTGCGGTAGAGCAGTTCGCGCGTTTGGGGTTGCCAGCGGAAGTGGGCTTCCAGGACGCCGCCGCGGCTGGCCAGACGCCGGAAAGACTCGATGACCCAACTGATCCACGCGGCGTGAATCAGGCCATCGCTGAGTCCCCACACGAAGCGGTCATTGCTTCCCTGTTGCTGCAGCATCCATCCCAGCAATCCGGCCAGGATGGGTAGTGGCAAGGCCAAAACGAAACTCGCCAGTGCGGCCCCGACGGTCAGGCTGAAGCGATCGTGTGCCGGATTGCCGACTTCGGTGCCGGTCCATTGCAGATAGCGCCGCAGCTTGGGCCGACTCCATACCGTCGCCAGAAGCGTGAGCAACGCCAGGGCGACGATCAGGGGCCGACTCTGTGCTTCGATCAGCGTGGCGTGGCGAACCCGCTGCCAGCGGGCGGGATCAGTCAGGGCGGTCAGTTCATTGAACAGTTCGACAAACCAGGCGCTTCGGATCGGCAGATCGCTGGCAATCCACAACAGATTTTCATCGAGCAGCCGCGTGTAGTCCGCCCCGATCTGAGTGAGCCGTTTCTGGCTCAGGTCCAGTTGGCTCAAGCGATCGATGAGCGTCAGATAGCTCCGGCTCAGTTGCTCGAGCAGATCCTTCTGGCTGTCCAGCAGTAATTCGGCTTCTGCGAGCAGCCGATCGGTTTGGCGGGTATCCAGCTGGAGCTGCGGATCCTCGTCCTGCAGGCGTGCGCGGGCGGCCTGTGCCGTGTCGGCGAGTTGGCGCCGCTTCTCGTCGATTTGGAACTGCCGCAGGCGCGTTTGGGCGATCTGTTCGCTGCGGGTGCGGGCTTGCTGGCGATAGGCTTGTAGATCCGGTAGCCGTTTACGCTGCTCGTGCAGAACCCGGTTCAGCGTCTGGCCTACACCGGCGATTTCGATCTGGGTCTGGGCGCTGCGGTAGAGCGTTTCGACATCTTCCAACTGACGCAGGGTGTTTTCGTTGTCGCGGCTGACTTCGTCGAGCGCACGGGCCAGTGCGGTGAGTTCATCGGCCAGAGCGGCGTTCTCGGCCGCCAGATTGCGGATCATCGGGTGGCGGGAATCGGCTTGTTCAATCGCACGCAGGGTTTCCGCGGTGGCCTGGTCGGCGCTCAGCAGCCGACTGCGGCCCAGCCGCTGAATGAGGACATCCACTCGGGCCTGCAGGGTACGCTGCAGGCCGCGCAGCTGATCCCGTTCCGCCGCCAGCAGCGCCAAGCGCATCGGATGGGTCTGCAGTTTGGTCTGGCGCAGACTGATCTCGGTATCGAGCAGCCGGTAGCGGGCTGCCTGGGTGAGCAGCGACGGGCTGAGGGCTTGGTCGTTCGCCTGTGCGGGAAACGAGGCGACCAGATTATCCAGTTCACCCTCCAGGCGCGCGATATCGTCGCGCAACTGGGTGGGCTGCATCGTCAGCTTCGTCAGCTCGGTTTCCAACTGGCTCAGCCGCGATTGCGTTTCGCTCAGGCGCCGTTGCGCGCTGTCCAGGGCCTTTTCCATGGCCGGAATCCCTGCGTTGGGCAGGGGAAGCGGTTCGACCGCGGGCGCGGAGCGCCGGAGTTTGTTGATGCGACTGTCTGCCTGCCGGGCTGTTTCCCGCAGGGTGGAAATCTGCTGTTTCAGGTCGGCGATGCGTTCGAGGCTATCCCGAACCGGCTGGAGCGTTTCGTCCTCCGCGCGCTGGCCGACCGCTTGCATGATGGTCGCCATCGTCGGGATGCGCTGGTCGAACGTCGGGGGATCCTCGGCTCCGGCCACCGGCATGCCGGCAAGTGTGAGCATGAGGAGAGCGAGACAGAGAGCCAGGAGTGATCGCACAGGGCGGCGCATTGCATAGCCATCGGATTGAATTTGGCAACTTTTAACCCAGCTGTGCGACCCGCTGCAAGCAGGGCGGGCGAGAACCCGCCCTGGAGGGGAACTCAGGTGCTTTCAATGGTCAACTTTTGCTTGCGGGCCACTTCCCGCTTGGGCACGGTGATTTCCAGCAGGCCGTCCTTGCAGCTTGCCTTGGCCTTCTCGGCGTCTACGGCTGCGGGCAGTTCGATGGTCCGGATGAATTCCCGAGAGCTGATCTCGCGGCGATGGAATTCTCCGTTTTCCTCGGTTTCGCTTCGCTTGTGGCCTCGCACCGTCAGGCTTTGATCGGTGAGGGTCACGTCCAGATCCTCGGCCGTCATGCCGGGAACCTGGGCCCGAACCACGACTTCGGCATCCCGGTCGATGACGTCCATGGCCGGCAGTTCCAGCTCAGCGGTCCGGAACCATTCATCAAGGCGAGGCCATTCGCGCGGCGTCATGGAAAGCGGGCGGTTGAAGAACCGTTCGAATTCCCGTTCCATTTCCCGCCACGGATGCAGCCACCGTGTCGAAGGCGCCGGCGGGATGGCGGGCTGGGCTTGGGGTGTTGCGGGACTGCTGGATTCGGGGTTTTTTTCGACTTCGGTCATGTCATGCCTCCAATGGTGTCAAGGATGCAAGCGCTTGCCGGAAGCTCCGGCAGCTTTTCGAAGGGCCGGAAACGGGTTTGTTCAATCTGAAACGATCAGATTCAAGAGGCCTTGATCTGCATCAAGAATCCGCGTCCGCGCGTGGGGACCCCCGTCGACTTCACGGGCCGGGCTGATCGGCTATGCTTGGACCTTTCGAGCGTACATTTGCCAGGGAGGCAACACATGGGACCATTGGAAGGAATCAAGGTGCTGGAAATCGCGGGCATCGGACCCGGTCCGTTCTGCGGCATGATGCTGGCAGACATGGGCGCGGAGATCCTGCGTGTCGACAAGAAAAACATTCCGGGCCTTTCCGGCAAGTTCGACGTGCTCGGCCGCGGCCGGCGTTCGGTCACGGTGGACCTCAAGAAACCCGAAGGGGTCGAGGCGGTCCTGCGTCTGACCGAGCAAGCCGATGTGCTGATGGAAGGTTACCGTCCGGGTGTCATGGAGCGGCTGGGATTGGGCCCCGAGGTGTGTCTGGCGCGCAATCCGCGTCTGGTCTATGCGCGCATGACGGGCTGGGGGCAGTACGGACCCCTGGCCCATGCGGCCGGGCACGACATGAACTACATCGCCATTAGCGGCGCGCTGCACGCCATCGGCCGGGCGGGCGAACGCCCCGTGCCGCCGATCAACCTCGTCGGCGATTTCGGCGGCGGCGGCCTGTTGCAGGCCTACGGCATCGTCTGCGCCCTTCTGGAGCGCGGCCGCTCCGGCAAGGGCCAAGTGATCGACACCGCCATGACCGACGGCGCTGCGCTGCTGATGACCATGATGTACGGCTTCAAGGCCGCCGGCATGTGGAAGGACAGCCCCGAAAGCAACCTGCTCGACGGAGCCGCTCATTTCTATGATACCTACACCTGCAAGGACGGCCGTCACGTGGCCATCGGTTCCATCGAGCCGCAGTTCTATACCTTGCTGCTGGAAAAGACAGGGCTCAAGGACGATCCGGAGTTCCGCAACCAGATGAACCAGCGCCAGTGGCCGGCGCTCAAGGCCAAGTTGCAGGCGGTATTCCTGACCAAGACCCGCGATGAATGGACCGAGATCATGGAAGGCACTGATGTCTGTTTCGGGCCGGTGCTGAGCATGGAAGAGGCACCGAATCACCCGCACAACACCGCCCGCCAGACCTTCATCACCCGCGATGGGGTGGTGCAACCGGCGCCGGCGCCGCGTTTCAGCCGCACGGTGCCCGAGTTGCCGTCCGAGCCGCCCAAGGCTGGACAGCACAATGACGAGGCGCTGGTCGACTGGGGATTCTCGACGGCTGACGTGGCCCGCCTGAAGGAACTGAAAGTGATATAGCCGAGGGCAGATACGATAGGCGTGCTGCGTTGCAGCGCCACCTTGGCAGGTTTTAGAGATCGGGGACGGTAGGGGACGGATGCCGCTGATCGGCCACTACGCCGCTTCAGCGGGTAATGAGTGGAGGCGCGGTTTTTCCATTGGCGTTGGCTGCATTGAGCCTGCCCAGTTGATGGACAGCGGCTCACCGACAGCCTGATTGGTATCGGCCCCGCAGAGATCCCAGCGGTCAAGTGTTGCGAAGTGAGTGGATAACACTCGCTGCCCTCACGAGGGCGTCAGGGGGACGCATTGGACCTACGGAGGCGAGGAAGCCGCAAGCACGCTCGTTCGCCGGGCCTCGATGGCGACATGGTTCAGGACAAGACGCGACGCATCGGGTCCTGGTGTGGGGACGAGGAGAAGGAACGCGGTCGGCCCCGTGGGATACCCCCTGCGGTATGCAAGGATGTTCAATCGGCGCCAGCCGGGCAGCTCAAGACGTCCATCAGCGGGGCGCAGATCGCGAGGTCGCCTTGGCAGCAATCTGCCAGCAGATAAGTCAGCAGGGCCTGCATGGCGGCATGATCTGCCGTGTAGCGGATACTGCGGCCCATCCGCGTACCCTTGATCAGACGCGCTTGCTCGAGGATGCGCAGATGAGCCGAAAGCGTATTCTGCAATACGTTCAGGCGTTCTGCGATCATGCCGGCGGGCAACCCGTCCGGGCTTTCCTGAATCAGCAGGCGGAAAATACCAAGGCGTGTGCCATGAGCTAAGGCGCCAAGCGCGTGCAGGGCATCGGTCTCGTTCATATTTCTATAATTCCAGATCTTAGGATGTATTTTCAAGGCGCCTCTTGGAAGGGACCGCGAGGAACGCTGCGGACGGTGATATCGACGTCCGGTATCAGGGGACGATGCTGTGAAATGTGCTAGTGGGCTTTGATCGCAAGCGCTCGTTCCTCGGCGGTCCATCCAGACGAGCGATCTGACTCTCCGGAAGGAATTCGATGCACATTCGCTTTGGTTGTCTCTCATGTGCCTGAAGTGGAGACAGCCGGCAATGCAAGCGTTCATGGAAGCCGCCGACGCACGACAATGCGAACGCTGGCCGCTGTGAACCGGATGGGGGACGCTGACGTCTGTCCGCGGCCCCTTTCACGGTGTGAGCGCTCGGGCAGTGACATGTTCTCGACGATCGAATCCATTAACCGTGGATCATTGCTCGAACCGAGCCTGCGCAAACGAGAGTCGTGCATCCAGAACGGGCAAGCACGCTTCGCTGGTTGTGGTGAGCCCATCAATGCCTGGCCGAGGCCCGTTCTCATGTTCCCGAGATCACCTAAAAGGCCCTTCCGCCCGTGACGGGAATAACGGCGCCGGATATGTAGGAAGCCTCCGCCCCCGCGAGGAACACATAGGCGCTAGCCAGTTCGGCCGGCTGGCCTGCGCGGCCCATTGGCGTGCTCTGACCGAAGGTCTGCAGCTTTGTGTCCCACTCGGTCCCGGGAATGAGCGGCGTCCAGATCGGGCCGGGTGCAACGGCGTTGACCCGTATGCCACGCGGCGTCAACTCCTGAGCCAAGGCTTGGGTAAATGCGACCTGTGCGGCCTTGGTCATCGCGTAATCGAGCAGGTCTGGTGTGGGGGATGACGCTTGAATGGATGCGGTGGTGATGATGCTGGCGCCGGCTTTCAGATGAGGGAGGACAGTACGCGCTACCCACAGCATTCCATACAGATTGGTCTTGAATGTCCGGTCCATTTCTGATGTCTCGAGATTCTCCAGGCCGTCCCGATTTTTCTGGTAGCCGGCATTCAAGACCAGGATATCCAGGCCACCTAGAACATCGAGAGCTTTTTGTACGGCTTCTGTGCAATAGCGTTCTTCACGAACATCGCCGGGCAGGAGCAGGCAACGGCGGCTTTCTCGCGTTACCCAGTCTTGAGTATTCTCGGCATCTTTCTGTTCTTCGGGCATATAGGAAATCGCGATATCTGCTCCTTCACGCGCAAAAGCGATTGCAACCGCGCGTCCAATACCTGAATCACCACCCGTAATGAGGGCGCGTCGACCGGTCAGCTTTCCGGACCCGACATAACTTTCCTCGCCATGATCCGGTCTAGGTATGGTCTCGTCGGTCTTTGCCGGTTGCGCCTGGGCTTGCTCCGGAAATTCGCCTTGGTGTCCACGCTTGGTGGGATCCATGGAAGATGTCATGTCGGTTCTCCTTATACGGATAAGAAACTCGTGACTTGACCGCTTAAGTTTGCTCACCTGAACTCTCATCGTCCGTGGACCGTCGATCCACGTCCAGGCGGGCTGTTTCGAACAGACAACGGCATCCTGCCGATAGTTCCGAAACTTGAATCGAGACTCGCCGAAACGGTATGGATTCACCGAAGAATCGGGTACGGACGGCGAGGGGGGTGTAATAAAAGAATCATGTTCTCTGGCGTGCATCTCAGGTTCTATTTGAGAGTTAGTTTCCAAGCCAATGAAAAAAGATAAGAAATGTCCTTATTGACTTTGCCAGGCGCGAGCCGGAGCGCCCGTTTGAATGCCTGATCCGCAGCGCCTCTGGGTAATCTCATGACGCCCTTCGTGCAAGGCAGAACGGAACTTCATCCTACAGGGGATGGTCCTTATGGAGCGTGAAGTGGAGAGCCGTTATCGACGCATAGCATGCATTAGTCGTCATCTCTTTGGAGGTTTTCATGACGAAATATATAAGCAAGTATCTTTTGCTACTGATCGTTGGATTTGGAATTGCCCTTACAGTGCAAGCGTCTGAAAATGGCGACGCCCAAGACGCCTCGGAACGCTTCATCAAGAATGTGTCCATGTCAAGTCTCTTTGAGATCGAGGCGGCTGAAGTTGTATTCGATAGATCGAAGAATCCGGAAGTAATACGTATCGCAGAACGAATGATTCGGGATCACAAAGCATCGTCGGAGGAGCTGAAGAACATTCTGATTAAAGAAAAGCTTCGATTTCGATTTAGCATGACCCTGGATGAGGAGCATGCGGATAAGATCCGGGAACTAAAGAAGGCTTCTGAGGATAAATTCGACAAGACATATTTGACGATGCAAGAAGACGCTCATGAGGACACCATAGACGAGTTCGAGCGCTTCCTGGACGCCAAGGACACCCATCCTGAACTCAGGAAGTTTGCAGAGCGGAATTTGCCGATCATCAAGCAGCATCATCAAAAAATCGATAATGCTGAAAGGATGAGAGCGAACTGATCGGATAATTTATTTGGGAGGCGCCGCAGGATCGCCTGTGAAACATCGGTGATTGGATCCGCGCTTAAAGAAGCGACTTCGGATGGCTGGAAGCGGAGGAATGCTATGGCTCGGAGCGCAACTAACACCGGAGTAGCTTTTGGCGCTGGAATCGATCCACGTTCAGGATTCACGGGTGTGGTGGCGGATTCCGTTGGCTGAATTCGCGTACACGGAAGCTGAGGCGTGCCGTTTTGGATTGATGCGTCTTGTCATCGGCTGCGCGACTGAGGCCAGCCTTAAGAACCAAGGAGGTACGGGCAATGACAATCGATCGCAAATGCTCTGACGAAGAAGCTCACAACTCGGTATGTGCCGGGATGGATATGGGCCGTCGATGCCAAATCGTGAGCAAGGGCGGGCAACGGCGCGCCGGCAATTCCTGAGCCCAGTGACCAAGCCGTACTCGCTCATGCGCGTGTCGTTATCGCTTTTTTAGATGGTCGAATCGACATCAGGAGAGGTCATTCTATGCAAGCTACCACTTTTGGCCTGAATCGTACCGGGGCTGACATGTCGCCCCGCGATACCCATACGATGGCATCAGCCGCAGACAAGGCGAGCCCGGAGCGTTTGATACTTACGCCTGAAATGGACATGCAACGGCTGGCCGATGCAAGGGACGCGGAGTCCATCGGCTCGGTTCCGCCACCGCTCTCGCTGAAGGGCGTGGTGAAGGCTGGCATGGCTGTACTGGAAGGCGGCGCTCCGGCCGTCTTCATCGATAAGCTGGGCGAGCGGTTAGCCTTCGAACGGTCCGGGACGCGGCTCTATGATGCGTTGATCATCAAGTACCAAGCGGCGCGGGAAACCGGAAATGAGGTGCTGCCGACGGCCGCAGAGGCGCTCAAAAGCTCGCCGGGTGCGGCCGTACTCGTCGATGTGCTCCAAGAGGATCCTCTGGAGAGTTTGGTGCGGATCCGGAACGAGGAACTCGCCCATTTCCAAATGCTCTGCGACTGCATGAAGCGCATGGGCGGTGATCCGACGGCCATGACACCCTGTGCCGACGTGGCAGGTACAGCGACCGGCGGCATCCTGCAGGTCGTTACCGATCCGCGGACGACACTCGCCCAGGCGTTGACGGCCATCCTGAGCGCTGAGCTTACCGATCAGGCCGGCTGGGACCTTCTTGAACTGTTGGCGCGGGACGTGGGTCAGCCGGATCTGGCGACCTTGTTTCATGGCGCGCTCGAAGAGGAGCAAGCGCATGTCGACATCATCCGTAGCTGGTTGGCCCATTTGCTTTCCGGCGAGGCCGGAACAGTCGCGGTCTGAGCATCGATCACGGAGGGTTAAATCGTATGACCATCAATCTGTTGCAAGATAAAGGCGCCACGCTTGATCGGCAGCGATTCACGTGGAGGGACATGGTCGGCAAACCGATCAGTAAACTCGATGACGACGCGTTCACCCGCGTTCGCGTCGTGCTGATGAACGGCATCGAATCAGATTCGATCCGCACCAAGCAGACCGCACTGCGGATGAATCTTCCCCTGCGCGAGAAACTGGCGCAGTTGATGCGCGCCGAGCAGCATCAGGAAACCTGCATCAACTGGTTGCTGGGCCCGGACCATTCGCCGCTCGAGACCACCATCGCCTACGAACAGGTCGCCATCGAGGTGACCGCCTCCATTGCCCAGCTCGAGCAGGACGATTATCAGTCGCAAAGCTATCGGTATGCACTGCTCGAGGATTTCGACCATCTGTATCGCTACGCCGCTTTGCTGGATCGGCTGGAGGGCAAGGACGCGAACAACATCACGCAGGGCTACACGGACATCATCCCGGGGCGGCCCACGCTGGTGCATCATCGCGCGCCCGAGCACGAGCTGACGGAGCCCTATGCCCGCGATGCGGCGCTCGCCACCAAGCTTCACGCCCTGACCTTGGTGTCCGGTGAATACCAGACGCACGACTACTACATGCACTTCGGCCCCACCTTCGCCGATCCGGTGGCGCGGCAGCTCTATGCGGAGATCGCCTCGGTCGAGTCCCAGCACATCACGCATTACGGCTGCATGCTCAATCCCGAGGAATCGCTGCTGGAAAAGCTGCTGATCTGCGAGGCCAATGAGGTGTGGAACTACGCGGCCTGCGCTCAGCAGGAGTCCAATCCCCGGCTGAAGGCACTGTGGGAGCGGTTCCTCGATTACGAACTGGGTCACCTGCAACTGGCGCGGCAGCTGTTCCAGGATGTCGAGCGGCGTGATCCGGCCGAGGTGCTGGGCGACGGCATCCTGCCGCCGGGGATCCGTTACGAAAGCCAGCGCGAGTATGTGCGCCGTGTCCTGGCCGATGAAGTGTCGCTGCGCAAGAACGGTACGCGCTTCGTGCCGGAATCTGAGGAAGGGGCTTCCTCGCTCGAGTACCGCGAAGCCATCAATGCCGAGGGCTCGCCGTCTGGGATGGTCTCGGCAACCTATCATTGGGAGGCGGGCACCGAGCTGGTTCGTCAGGACCCGCACCAACGGTTGGCCGGCTGATCGGCTCTGAGACGCGCCCATGGTACCAGCCATGGGCGCTGAGACGGAGATCTCTGGGGGTTGCGGTGTGTTAACAGCCCCGTCAGACGATGGGAAAGGATCGCGGGGGCATAGTTGGACACCCCTGGTCTGCTGTCAGCTTGATTTGTGCTCGGGCTTGTCTTGGCGCGGGGTGGACGCCAGCTCTTCAAGTTGGCGCTCGCTCATCGACTCGTACATCTGGCGCGCTGGCCCTTGGAGCTGCGTCTTGGATGTCTCGCCGCGCTTTGCGGCCAAAGCGGCGCCGGCTGCCTTTTGCTGTGCCTTTGATTTCGCGGGCATAGCGACACTCCTCTGGACAAAGTGACGCACTTTGTGACCGAGGGTTCGTGGCAAGGTTCCGTATTGCGGGGACGATCGGTCGGCTTCCGCCGGTTTGTTGGCACGGCGCGAGCGGGGCGTAGGTTACCAAGGCGGTCATATTGAGCGATGCCTCGATGACTCAATCGGGACCAGGCTTAAGTCAAGAACAGGCCGGCATTCTGACGAGCCAGATCACCATACAGGCATCCGGTGGGCTCCGAAGTGCTTCGGGCTTCATCGCGTGGGATAAAGATCACCAGCCTGAACGAGAGCAGACGGGGGGTATCTGTGTCGCGCGATGCGTTATGACGCGCGGTGCCAAGGAGCAGAGGCGAGACATGCAACGCCTTTTCAGGCGCAGGGGGCCGCGGGGAATAACGGCGGAGCGGTGCCGCCGCGATTCATTTGAAATTGGCTCCCCGGGACGGGCTCGAACCGCCGACCCGGTGATTAACAG